>ERZ1026854.464-NODE-464-length-28359-cov-9.693577_pt1 | contig 28359 bp, 36 predicted proteins | sample MGYA00380157_ERZ1026854 | MGnify/ENA primary metagenome ERZ1026854 (study PRJEB33269, sample SAMEA4719793) | human gut metagenome | biome: human-associated habitat; feature: organic feature; material: feces | place: Cameroon | collected 2013-10 ... | reverse complement strand
CATCTATAGAAGAATATAATTCAATAGTAACCAATCTGCTTGAAATTGTCCTAAAAAGAACATATACCAGAGAATTGAAATGGACTTCATCATTTAATGCTGACAATTCTATAAAATACGAAACAGTTGTTATGCCACAAAGAATAACTGTAACATTTATTATACCGCAGTTCGCTTCAAGTCCTATTATTTATATCACGATTGACAACGAATGTACCAAAATCAATTGGACTGTTTGCAATACAGTCAAAAATTCAGTAGCCGAAAAATTGGCTTACGAACTTAAATGTGTCATATCAAGCTATTCAGATCATTCAATATTAGATAAATTAAAGAATCTGATTATTTAATACCGCATTGATGAAAGCATCGGCTTTTTCATCAGCATTGTGCATAGAATCCTTTATATGATAACTGAGTTCTGAAAGTAATGCGTACGGATCATCATTAAATTTCACTTCGGAAATATATCCATGCTTTCCATCTTCACCAACTAATAATCTAAATTCTTTTTCAAAAGAACCATCTATAGCACTTGTAATTGTTTCAAAAGCCAAAATAATGAAATTTGTATCTAAAATAGTAAAAAAGGATTTGGAACTATCCAAAGTACAAAACTCTGTATGAAAAAAAACTCCAAAATCGTCTTTAAAATTAATATCTCCGTCCGAATAATGTTTCCATACAAGAGAATTGTTCATTGTCATATCAATAAGCCTATTTACGAATTCAATACTTTTTTCGTTATTCATAATCATTCTCCTTATAATATGTAATTATTTGAATACAAAACTGTTTTAATGCTGACAAGAAATTAAGTTGTTCTATGGCGGATTCGTTTTCCTTATCCACTAAACTATTATATGTTGTTCTTATTTTTTCGAATTGTTCCTCTTGACCTTTAGAAAAAATAATTCTTAAGCCATTTAATGATTCTATAACTGAAGAAAATTGCTTTACAAATTCTACCTTATCAATAATCTTATCTTTGTTTATATAACCTATCCGTCCCTCCATGTCCTTTACAGCAATTTCAAGTTCAGTTATAGATTGCCTACAAAGCCTTTTTTTATAAATATTTGTTTTTATATCCGCAGTATTCTTTAATGTAATACATGTAATAACAAAGCCGGCAATTCCGACCAACGTCCCTACCAATGAAATCCAAAATGAAAATGTTGAAAATTCATTCATGATAATATATTCACCTCATGGTATTTCTCCGCTTTTTGCGGAGTTTTTTATTTCTATTGCTTATTAATTTTGCACAAATGCGTTCTTTATTTTCTGTGTATATAGCCAAAATTCATCTTTTGATTAAAAAGTCATTGACTTTCATCAATAGATGAATTATACTTATATCATAACATTTGTTCAATAAAGAGACACGGTAAAACAGACCTATTGGTTAATTTTCGGGTTATCTGTTCTACCCATAAGATAATCTACAGAGCAACCAAGGTAATCAGCAATTTTGGCAAGGCTTATACAAGATAACTGCTGCCCTTTCGAAAAATCCGAAATGGTGTTAATACCCATATCTAATGAGTTAAGCATATCTTTTATACTTTTCCCATTTTTTTTGATTTCAATTTTTATTCTATTTGCCATATCTTGTGTATTATACATAATTAGCTCCCTCGAAATTTGTCTGTATGCACAATTATCACGCAATACAGTGATAATCTGTTGACAATCACGGTATCACGTGATAGAATATAAACATAACATCTGTTCAATAAAGAGATATAGCAAAACAGACCTATCCGAACTATAGGTTTTTACTATTATTATGCAATTCTCCCTATCTGCATAATATCATTTTTTCTTTGATTTGTCAACAGTTGTTACAAAATAATCCGAAAAGGGGTGATAATTTGTACAGTTTATTTATCGCAGAAGCAGTCAAGCAGATGAGAATACGCCACATAAATCAGAAGCAGCTTGCACGGGCTATTGGCTATCCGTATGCAACAGTCCGTAAATTTATGTGCGAACGATATGACAGCGAAGCTATTGCAAATGCTATTGCAAAATATCTAGATATTGAGAGATGAAGAAAATGCCAACAAAAGCCCACCGTCCCCCTGCATATCCAATACTGGAAGCCAAAATTGCAGAACACGGCATAAAGAAAAAGGATATTGCAAAGGCTCTCAGAATAACAGCAAGAGCGTTAAGTTCAAAGTTTACACGAAGGGTATCTTTTACACTCGATGAGGCTTTGACGATCAAGCAGACGTTCTTCCCTGATATCAGCGTAGAAGAACTGTTTGACAAGTGTGATGATATTGTTATCTTAAATCGTAAGGTCAACAATTCTAAAAAGCACTGTGAGCTGATAGCCGCTGCAAAAGAAATATTCGATGAAGATTTTGGCTAAGAAAGTGAGGTGAAACCATGAGCAAAATTGCTTACGAGTGTACCGTTACAGCGAAGAACATCGACAAGATCAAGGAACAGATGCAGACGGTAGAGAAAAAGCTCTCCGAACTGAAAGAAGCGGTCGAAGAGCTTGAAAAAATGAATTTGGAAGTTGAGATAGACTAATCACAACTATTTTAGCTTGCCTGTTATATTGTCCTTTAATGTAATTTGAGCTTTACAATTTGGACAAGTCACAATTGAATTCAGTTGAGCAAAAGTGAACTCCACTTCCTTTTTGCACTTTGGACATTGGAGAATACGCTTTTTGCTGTAGAATTCCGGATTTAAAGTCAACTTCATATCTATCCCTCCTTTCGCTATTAATTTACATAATTATACAACGAATGGAAGTATTAGTCAAGAAAGGAAGTAAAAGAAATGACCAGAGAAGAATTTGAACGCAGACTTCCCGACTGCACAAGAAAGCCGAGTGATGAAGAATTTGAGATCATACAGTTTGTGTATAACTATCACCCTGCTTTTAATCGCAACTGTGCAAACGCCAAGGAAAAGGTAGCAAATCTTTACTTTGAATACGGTATGCGTGTTATCTGCGATATGCAGGAAACCGCAAAACGTATGCAGGAGATCGAGGACGAACAGAGGTCGCTCAGGCTTAGACTGGACAAGCTGAAAGACGAAGCCAACGAACTGGCTATGCTGTGAAAGGAAGTGAACCTAAATGAAACCATACCCTAAATTAAGAGGAGCAATGCAGGAAAGGGACATCAGGAACATGGACCTTGCCGCGCTGCTCGGAAGAAGCAGGAGCTATGTTTCGCAGAGAATGACCGCAAAGGAATACTTCTGGGACATTCACGAAATATATGCTATCCTCGCATATCTTGAAATACCGCTCGACAGGGTGTTCGAGTATTTTCCGCCGAAGGGTGGAATTATCGAACCGAAGCGAAGAGCAGATGCTTAAAGGAGTGAGAAAGATGTATAAAGTAATAATGTGCATCATCGTAGCAGTTGTCGTTCTGCTCCTTGTCCTCCAGTTTGCGGAAAACGCCGCACTCTGTTTCACGGACGAGGAAAAACGACAGATCAAAGCCGCTGTACGCTGTTTCTTCAGTGCTTTCAGAAAGGCTGGTGGGCGGAATGAATAGACGTACCTGCAATGGCTGTGTACACCGCCGCCCTATCAGCACAAACCACGTTACAGCCTGTCACTACATACTCGATACAGGCGAACCGAGAGGCTGTCCTCCCGAAAACTGCACAAAAAAAGAGCCCTATCGGCGGCAACCGAAACAGGCTCAAAACAATACTAACCAGCCTTATTATAAGGCATAAGAAAGGATTTGTCAAGTATGAATGATATAAAATATGTACTTATCGTATCGCAGTATTACTATTCGCACCACTGCTTCGTGGTTTCTGCCGAGGAAGAAAGCTACCGTGAAAAGGCTCTCTTGCTCATTGAGAAGCTTGAGGACTACAAGCGTGATGATGACAATGAACGTCCGTATCATTACGGTTCGCCCCGTGAAAATGCCTACATGGAGATCAGCGGACGTTGGAACGTCAACGATGCAGGTGATATTTACTTTATCCCCTGCAAATCGGTGACGGAAGCTTTACAGAAAGCCGAGGAGTTCAATTCGGAGCTTTACAAGACACAGTGGCTTAAGGGCAGTGGCTTAACGGCTGCACAGCGTAAGGTAATCGAGAAGAACATTAACGAGCATCATCTGTACAGCCGCACAGCAAAAATTGTCGGCGAATGTTTTGCGGTTTTGTGAGGTGCGGTATGGAAAACAAACTCTCTCTTGGAATTGATGAGCTTGACCTTGATGTAAGAACATTCACAGCTTTTAAGCGTGCAGGTATAAACACCGTTGAGGATTATCTTAACTATCCCGATAAGGACAAGCTCAGATCAGTTGTGGGAAGCAGAAACTTTGAAAAGTTTTTGGAAGCGTCCAAGCCTGCCGAACTCCCCACCGTTCAGCCCGAACGTGCGGCGGAGATTGCCGAGAAGTTCAACTATGCGGTGCTTACTGCCGAGCTTGGCGACTATCTCCGTCACAAGGAAGAACAGCTCCGCAACGAATATATGAACTTCACGGCGAACTGCGGAAGAATTTTTGCCGAGGCGCAGGAGAAGCTTGCAAAGCACGGTTTCGGCGAGAACAACGGCGTTTTTGAAAAGTGGATTACTTCAATGGGGTTCAAAAAGTCAACTGTTTACGAAATGATAAAAATTCATCAGTTTCGTTCGTCCGAAATTCGGACGAACGAGCAAGCACAGCTTTTTGACAGCCTCTCAAAATCCTTGCAGTATGAAGTTGCAAAGCCTTCCGCCCCGCCCGAACTTGTCGAACAGGTAATGAACGGCGATATCACCACCCACAAGGAATACATCAAGCTGAAAAAGCAGCTTGAAGAAACCAAGGAAAACCTTGAAATGAGCAAGGACGATGTTCAGAAAGCGGAAGAACGTGCCGAATATGCTGAAAACATAAGCTCGAAGCTTTCCGTTAAAAACTCCGAGCTTGAACAGCGTGTAAAGGAACTGGAGAACAGACCTGTTGATGTGGCTGTAGATGTTGACGAGATGAACCGCCGCGTTTCGGAAGTGGCTAACAAGATGAACTCAGAAATGGAACACACTCTTGCAGCGGAGCGCAAGGATTTCGCTGACACACTTAACGCCAAAGACGACAGGATATGGGAGCTTGAAGATGAGGTCAAGAAGCTCAAAAGCAGTTCGGCTTCTGCTCCCACAACGAAGATACTCGCTTTTCAGATGTCAATGGAACAGTACAAAAAGCTGCTTGAAATTGTAAGCGGTTCTGATAATTCAGAGCTTTACAAGGTCATTAAGAGCGTAAAAATTTTTAGTTGAGAAAGGATAATGTATATGTCAAGTTTATATGAAATGACGCAGGAATTTCAGTTCCTGTTCGACCAGTACGAAGCTATCGGTGATATGGAGTTTTCTCCCGACGGTAACGGAGGTTTCACCGATGATGACGGAAACGCAGTTGACCCCGCCGCTGTCCGTGAAGAAATGGCACAGGCTTGGTTCGATACTCTTGAGGGCATGGAGCTTGAAATACAGGACAAGGCTGAAGCTGTGGCAATGTACATAAAGAACATTGCCGCCGAGGCAGACAGCATCAAGTCCGAAGAAGCTCGGCTCCGCACACGCAGGCAGGCCAAGGAAAAGACTGTCGAGCGTATGAAGAAGTATCTTATGGAATGTATGGAAGCGGCAAAGCTCAAAAAGATAGATATGCCCCGTGCTGTCATTTCCATAAGAAACAACCCCGAATCGGTCGAGATCACCGACGAAGCAAAATTTATCGGCTGGGCGCAGGAAAACGACCGTGACGATCTGCTGAAGTATTCTCTTCCCGAAATAAGGAAGACATTCGTTAAGCAGGACCTTAAAGCGGACAAGGAAATCCCTTTCGCGAAGCTCACACGTTCTCAGTCGGTCATTATCAAGTGAGGAGGAAATATTATGGGATTGCCTATACTCGTTATCGGATATTCGGGAAGCGGAAAATCTACTTCAATGAGAAATTTTGATGCTGATGAGCTTGCGCTTGTTAATGTCAACGGAAAGCCGCTCCCTTTCCGCACAAAATTTTCTTCGGTGCTGAACTCGGACGATTACTCAAGAATAAAGGATTTTATCAAAACCTGCGGAAAGAAAGCTGTTGCTGTCGATGATTGCCAGTATCTTATGGTAAATGAATTCATGCGCCGCGCAAAAGAAAAGGGTTATGACAAGTTCAACGACATCGGCAAGAATATGTGGGAGCTGATACGCTTTGTCGAAGAACTTCCGAACGATGTTATCGTATATTTTCTCGGACACATTGACACCGACGACAACGGAAGAGAAAAGTTCAAGACGATAGGAAAGCTCCTTGACGAAAAGGTCAATATCGAGGGTATGTTTACCACTGTGCTGAAAACTGTTGCGAGCAACGGGAAATATATGTTTTCCACACAGACGAGCGGTGCTGATACGGTCAAATCTCCTATGGGACTGTTTGAAGCACAGTATATCGACAATGATCTGAAAGCCGTAGACGGTGCGCTCCGCATTTACTATCACCTTGCGCCCGAACACACCTGTACAGACTGCGGCAAGCCGATAATGCCTGCTTCGGGCAGAACGGCACAGCAGATAGTTGACGGGTCAATAAAGGCATTCGGAAGAAAGCTTTGTATAAACTGTGTGCTTGCCGAAACCAAGAAGCGCAAAGAAGCGGCGGCGAATACAAATGCTTCGTGATTATCAGGAAGACCTTATCGAGCAGGTCAGAGAAGCCTATCGCAGGGGTTACAGATCCCCCTGCATAGTTCTCCCCTGCGGCGGCGGTAAATCTATCATCGTTGCAGAAATAGCCAAGCGCACGACCTACAAGGAGAACAACGTGCTGTTCCTTATCCACCGCAGAGAGCTTCGGGATCAGATAATACGGACCTTCTCCCGTTGGGGCGTTGATATGAGCCTATGTGACGTTATGATGGTACAAACGGCGGCAAGGCGAGCCGAAAAGCTTCGTCCGCCGTCACTTATCATCACAGACGAAAATCATCATTGTTTAGCTGCTTCATATAAGACGATATACGAGGAGTTTCCAAAAGCACGTTTCCTGGGCGTGACCGCAACGCCTATCCGTCTGAATGGTGACGGTCTTGGAGATGTGAACGACATTCTGATAGAGGGCGTTTCTGCGAAGTGGCTTATCGAGAACAATTTTCTTGCGCCGTATGATTACTATGCTCCGTCAGTTTCCGATCTGACGGGAATAAAAATATCGCACGGCGAATATGTGGCAAGCGACATTGAAAAGCTTCTTGCCAAAAGTACAGTTTTCGGTGATGTTATCGGCTGTTACAAAAAGCTTGCGATAGGCAAGCAGGCTATATGTTACTGTGCTTCAATACGTCACTCGGAGGAAATGGCGGCGGCGTTCAGGAAATCGGGTATCGAGGCGGCACACATTGACGGAAGCACACCTGCGGCAGAGCGTGAAAAGCTTATCGAGGATTTCAGACGCGGGGCAATAGATATCCTGTGCAACGTTGACCTTATCTCCGAGGGCTTCGATGTCCCCGACTGCGAATGTGCGATACTGCTTCGACCTACAAAGTCCTTGACGCTGTATATTCAGCAGTCTATGCGCTGTATGAGATACAAGCCGGGCAAACGTGCGGTCATCATAGACCACGTTGGGAACTATGCCCGTTTCGGAATGCCCGACGATGACCGCAAATGGTCGCTCGAAAAACGGGATAAGGCTGATAAAAAAAGAAGCGCAGAAACACCCGTCAACGCCCGAATGTGTCCTCGATGCTATGCTGTTTTCAAATCTGCGGACAAATGTCCGAAATGCGGCTTTGTGTTCCCGAAGCAGGAACATCAGCTCGAAACAGCGTCGGCTGAACTGCAAAAAATAGAAGGGTTCAAGCTTGACTTTTCTTCCCCCGAAGAGTGCAAAAACTATGGTGAGCTTGTTGCTTATGCAAAAAAACACGGATACAAACAAGGCTGGGCGTATTACCAAGCCAGAAACAGAGGTATGCTATGACCGAAGAACACGCTATACAGAACGCTGTACGAATAGCACTGTCGGAATATGCAACGGTATTCCGAGCAAATGTCGGAAGCGGTGTAACATACGACGGACGGCACTTTGAAACAGGACTTCCGAAAGGCTTCTCCGATCTGTTCGGGTTCAGACATTCGGACGGGAAAATATTTTTTATCGAGGTAAAAACGCCTTCGGGTCGTCTTAGCAAAGATCAGAAACACTTTTTAGAACAAATGCAGAATTACGGAGCTATTGCAGGCGTTGCGCGTTCCGTTGATGATGCTATAAAAATAATCCGGGAGGTATAACACAATGAATTTTTCAACCAATTATGACAACGTTGGAGGAGGGAGCGAGCTTCTCCCCAAGGGCAAGTATGAGTGCATCGTCAAGGACGCACTTCCTGCAGCCACCAAGAGCGGAACGCCTTTTCTCGACATTCGCTTCGTTATCAGAAACGATGTTTCGCAGAGATATCAGAACAAATACATTTTCCACTCGATCTGGAAGAAGAAAGAACCCTCCGAGCAGGACAGGCAGGTAGACAATTACAGCTTTAAGCAGCTTATGAACCTTGCAAACGCAGTCAAGCTTCCCTCGGGCAAGAATTATGCTTCCGTTGAAGAACTCTGCAAAGACTTTGTGGGAAAGTGCTGCAATGTTGAGATCGAGCATCAGAAAGGCAATGACGACAAAATCAGAGAGCGTGTAAAATTCTGCAATCAGACTGCATACTCCGAGTGCAAACACGTCTTTAAGACCGCAGGAACACAGCAGGTCGGCAATAATACATACAGTCAGCCGAAGCAGGACGCTTTCGCACAGCCTGCAACAGCACAGCAGTTTACTCCGACCGACCTTGAAGGGTTTGAAGAGATAGGCGCAGATGACATACCGTTCTGAGGTGAGCAAAATGTATGAAAAAATTCCTGCGGAGCTTAAGGCTCTGCGCTGCTGGATATGTTGGAAAGGGATTCCCGATGATGAGAACGGAAAGCTTCGGAAGATACCCGTAAATGCACTTGACGGAACTGCGGCAAGGTCCAACGACCCTTCCACCTGGACTGACTTTGATACTGCTGTTGAAGCTTCCCGTGAATTTTCGGGCATAGGCTTTGTCTTTGACGGAAAATCAGGCTACTTCGGCGTTGATCTTGACGGCATCGGTGACAGCCTTGAACAGTTCAGAAACGGTATAACAGGAAATATTGCAGGAGAATTCATTCACACCTTGCAGTCATATACGGAGGTTTCGCAGAGTGGTCACGGCATACACATAATATGCCGTGGCTCGCTCCCTTCGGGTGGGCGGCGCAGAAACGCTGTCGAGATGTATGAAAACGGCAGGTATTTCATTATGACGGGCAATGCAATAACAGACTATCCTATCGCTGACTGTACCGACAGTATCAAAGCTTTGCACGAAAAATACATAGGCGGCGGCAGTACACCCGTTCAGCCGAAAGCTCCTGCTCCTTCGGGAAATCTGAATGGTGATATTTCAGAAATGCTCGACAAGCTCCGCAGTTCAAAGCAGGGGGCGCTTTTCAATGACCTTATGGCAGGAAACTTTGAAAACCACTATAAATCACACTCCGAAGCGGATATTGCTCTCTGCAACATTCTTGCATTTTGGCTCAAACGTGATGCTGACGCGATAGACAAGGTTTTTCGCTCATCAGGGCTTATGCGTGACAAATGGGACAGAAAACAGTCGGGCAGCACTTACGGCGCGCTTACAGTACAGAAAGCTATCACTGACTGCAGAACCGTTTACGGCGAAAAAGCGCCTTCTCCGATCGACAACTACTCTATCACCATAACACCAAGCGGAACAGCTCACGTTGAAGATGAAAAAGGTGAAGAGGTACATCTGTATTCTCTTGACGATACGGGAAATGCAGAGCGAATGTTCGTTAATTACGGCAAGCGTCTGCGATATTGCTATGTGGAAAAAGCCTGGTATTACTGGGACGAACGGCGGTGGTGCAGAGATATCACGGGAACAATTGACCGTGTGGCTGATGATTCGCTTGACGTTATGCAGAGCGAACTTGAAATATACAAGCAGATAGATCTGCGGAATCCGCCCGAATCGGGTCAGTCAATGGAAAAAGCTTTTCAGCGTCACATAAAAACTTCCCGAAGCTCAAAGGCAAAAACTGCGATGAAGAAAGAACTTCAGCACAAAGTTCCGATAGTTTTGAGCCAGTTTGACCGTGACAAATACATTCTGAACACCCCGAGCGGCATAATCAGCCTTAAAGAAAATATTGTACGTCCACATGACATTGAAAAGTACATAACCAAGCTTACAGGCACGGGCATATCGGATAAAGGCTGCCCTCAATGGGAAGCGTTCCTTGACACGATCTTCTGCGGTGGCCGTGAAATGATACGATACATTCAGAAGGCTGTCGGCTATTCCCTTAGCGGAAGCACATCGGAGCAATGCGTTTTCTTCCTCTACGGCACAGGACGGAACGGCAAGTCAACGTTCCTTGACACTATCCGTGCAATGATGGGTGACTATGCTGCAAACGCACAGCCGGAAACGATAATGGTTTCGCAGAAGAACACAGGCAGCGCACGTTCTGACATTGCCCGACTTAAAGGCGCACGCTTCGTTACAACGGTTGAGCCTAACGAGGGAATGCGTCTTGATGAGGGACTTATAAAGCAGCTGACAGGCGGTGATCCCGTGACGGCTCGCTTCCAGTATTCGCAGGAATTTGAGTTCACGCCCGAGTTCAAGATATGGATGGCTACCAATCACAAGCCGATAATCAGAGGCACGGACACGGGTATATGGCGAAGAATACACCTTGTTCCGTTCACGGCGGCTATCCCCGAAAACAAGGTTGACCGCAACCTTCCGTACAAGCTGCGCAAGGAACTTCCCGCTATTTTGAAGTGGGCGGTCGACGGCTATGCTCTTTACAAGTCAGAGGGGCTGCGTATGCCGTCTGCGGTCGTAACTGCGGTAGAAGACTATCGGCGTGAAATGGACGTTATCTCGGCGTTTCTGACCGCCTGCTGCACTGTCGGTGGCGGTTCGGAGCAGTCGAGTGTGTTATATGCTGTTTACTGCAGGTGGGCAAGCGACAACAACGAATATAAGATGTCACATACTCGCTTTACTACCGAGCTTTTGAAAAAAGACGGAATCCAACGTGAAGCAAGACGTGACGGGAAGTATATAACAGGTATATCCATTCAGGAATGGTATAAAAACCAATAATTATGTTACGGGTTGTTACGGGTTTTCGGGTTTTTACTAAACCTTTCACAGGGGACTTGAAAAAGAAAATATATATAATATATAGAGAGTTCTTGTGAAATGGTGTAAACCCGTCACAACCCGTAACACTTTAAGGCGGTCGATATGAAGTATTACAGAAAACCTCTACCCGATTTTTCGGACGAAGCCGTATGGAAAGATCTGAAACGGCAATGTTATGACGGGACGATAGACTATGAGGACTTTCCCGGTGCTGAATACAAATACTTTGACAGGCTTCGGGTGATCTATCTTAGGTTCAAGTTTGACGATCTGCCAAAGGAAGAAGCAATGCAGCAGGAATGTCAGCTTCTCAAAGAATATCGGCTGTCGAAGGAACAGGCTACCCGCAGTTTGGTGATCTGCCGCAAGTATCAGGATAACGTCAAACGTTCCGAACGGCTTAAAATACAGGTCAACAAAGCAAAATCGGATCACGACAAGCTTATACCCGCTCTTAAAGCAGTAGGTTTGCTGACCGATGATGAAAGCTTTTATAGAATAAATATGGAGGAATAAAAAATGATCGATAATTTAAAAGCAGGCAGCGAAGTAAATGTAGTAGAACGTGACGAATTTGGAGAAGCGTGTGAAGCAACGGGATATTTTTTCATAACCGAGATACACGGATATGTTCTTTGTTCGCCTTATATTAATCGCGGTTGCAGGGTTCTTGACGATATAGACGAAGTGCTTGAATATTTCAACGCACAGACGGCAGAGCAGGAATCGGCGGATATTTACATTTTCCCCGTCGAGGACTGCTACAAGACGATGCAGGAAGCAAAGGAAGCTTTGAAAGATGAGATTGGAGATGATGAGGAAGAATGATAAAGCAATATATCAACGGCAAAGAACTTCCCACCAAAAAGATATTAGGTCACGCAACAGATGATGACATTGATATTCAATTTGAATTTGAAGTACCGTTTACTGCTGACGAGGACGATATCATTTCAAAAATGACAGAAGTTTTTGCGGTCAAAAACTTGACTGGTCTTGCCTTAGTGATACCGAAACGTCTTTTGAGATGGACGGTAAGACTTACAATGTGTTCTTCGGTGATGATGAAAAAGACGATGACGATTAACCAATTTTAGACACGGCTTATAGGAGGGAGAAGATGACGACAACGGAAGTCAAGGAAATACTCGGCAAGGCAAGGTCGGCGGGCTTGCAGTATTTCAAAGCGAGGGACAGATACAGAAACTTTGAACGCAAGCTCACGGGCGGCAAGGCTATCCGATACAACGGCACGGGAGCAGAATTTGAGCATAACGGAAACGCTGTTGAAAATGCATACTGCGAGCTGTCCGACCGTGAAGCCGAGATGAACAGGTGCAGAGAGTTTTTGTTGGTGCCGTACCGTGCGGCAGGAAAGCTCATCTATCTTGTGGAAGATGATAAAAGGCGGCAAGTTCTCAATATGCGCTATCTCTACTGTAAGTCCTGGGAGCAGATCGCAATGGAGCTGAACGTCAATATCCGACAGATACATAGACTTCACGGATACGCCCTTGAAGAAATTTCAAAAAAGGCTTGACTTGTCACTATGTTTGTGCTAAAATTGATATAATGAAATTATTATATCCGCTTACAGTTTTCTGTCAGCGGATTTTTTTATACCTAAAAGGAGGTGAAGATCACGGGCAAAACAAATCCGCTCCGATATAAGTCCGCTGCGGAAATGTCGGCGGCTATCGAGGAGTATTTCAAGGACTGCGAGGGTCACGTTCTGACCGACAGCGGCGGCAAAACTGTTGTATATGACAAGAATGGTGAACCCGTGATAGTCGGCGCTCACCCTCCTACTGTAACGGGACTGGCTCTTGCTCTTGGGTTCAAGACAAGGCAGTCCCTTCTTAATTATCAGGCACGTTCGGACAAGTTCAACGACATCATCACCGTTGCGAAATCCCGTTGCGAGGAATACGCAGAGCGCCGCTTGTACGACCGTGACGGCGTGAACGGGGCGAAGTTCTCGCTTACGAACAATTTCAAGGGGTGGAGAGAAAAGCCGCTTGAAGACACCTCTGACGCACTCTCGAAGCTTGACGAAGTGCTTTCCAAGATTGGGGGCGGCGAATAATGGCTTTTTCTCCTATGCAGCAGGAATATTTCCGCTCGGCAACGCACCGTTGGAACGTGAAGTCGGGTGCTACCCGTTCGGGCAAGACCTATATGGACTACTTCGTTATCCCAAAGCGCATAAGAGCTGTCGCAGGCAAAGAGGGGCTTGTGGTTCTTCTCGGCAATACAAAAGGCACTTTACAGAGAAACATCATCGAACCACTCCGTGATATGTGGGGTTCGGCATTCGTGACGGACATTCGCTCGGATAACACGGCGGAGCTGTTCGGCGAACATTGCTACTGTCTTGGTGCGGATAAGATAACGCAGGTCGACAGGCTTCGAGGTTCGTCTATCAAATACTGCTACGGTGACGAGGTCGTGACATGGCATCAAGGCGTTTTCGATATGCTCAAATCCCGACTTGACAAGCCTTACAGCCGCTTTGACGGGACGTGCAACCCCGAGGGTCGGCATCATTGGTTCAAGAAATTTCTTGACAGCGATGCGGACATCTACTGTCAGAAATACACGCTCGATGATAACCCTTTCCTCTCGGCTGATTTTGTGGAAAATCTGAAGCGTGAATATCAGGGTACGATCTACTATGACCGATACATTTTAGGCGACTGGGTGAACGCAGAGGGGCTTATCTACCGCAACTTTGCCGACACTCCGCAGGATTTTATCATTGACAGCCTGCCTGATGACATCATCTTTGCAACGATAGGCGTAGACTTCGGCGGCGGTTCATCGGCTCACGCTTTTAACTGTACGGCTTTTACAAGAGGTTTCCGTGAGATCATAACGATACACGACTACCGCAGGAAGGACGCTGCAACGCCGAAACAGCTTTATGATGACCTTGGGAAATTCATCGAAGAGTGCAGGCTCATTGCAGGCGGACGTTTTCCCGTGACCGATATGTACTGCGACAACACAGAACAGACGCTCATCGGTGGAATAAAAGCCGAAGCTGCACAGAACGGCTGGAAGATAAACGTTCACAACGCGCGTAAAAAAGAAATAAACGACCGTATCCGTTTCTACTGCATTTTGCAGGGTGCAGGACGGTACAAGATACACAAAAGCTGCACGGCAACGATAGACGCATTCTCGGAAGCAATGTGGGCGGACAGCGAAACTGCGGATATCCGCCTTGACGATGGAACGACAAACATTGACAACCTCGATGCGCAGGAGTATTCCACAGAGCCGTATATGAAAGATATTCTGAATGTAAGGGTAAGGTGATAAATTGATATTAAACGACTATACGGCGGCGTTCCCGAACGAGGACGCACCGAGCCTTGAAAAGTTTTACAACGATATGTACAGCTGGACGGAGGTTTACAAGGGCAAGCCGTACTGGAACACGGTCAGGCGTTCGGGGTTATACAAAAAGGGTTTGCGCCGAATGAACCTGCTGAACGCAGGAAAGACGCTTTGCGATGAGCTGTCTGTCCTCTGCTTTGCGGAACAGGTCGAGATAGCCTGCGACAATGAGCAGTACAAGGAGTACATTGACAAAGTAATGAACGAGCAAGGGTTCTGGAAGCACGTTCCCGAGCTTATCGCCCGTTCGTTTGCCGAGGGCGGCGGAGTGCTTCGGGAGTATGTCAAAGACGGGGAAATATGCGTGAACTACATATCGGGTGCGGATTTTCTTCCGCTTTCGTGGGATAACAAGCGCATTACTTCCGCCGTTTTCCGCTCGTCATTGGTCAAGGGAAAGGTCTTTTACACGATCTTCGAGCGGCAGACGCTTCTTCCCGACGGTAAAAACAGGACGGAAACGTTTCTTTTCAAGTCGAACAGCGAAACCGCTGTCGGCGAACGCTGTCCTTTGAGCGAGCTGTTCGGAGATGCTCCCGATTTTACCGAATCGGATATCCCAATGCCGACCTTTCAGTACTTCCGCCCTGACGTGGCGAACAATGCAGAGTTCTATGTTCCACTCGGTATTTCGGTCTATGCGAATGCGCTCGATACGCTTAAAGCACTTGATGTTGCGTTCGACAGCTTTGCGAGGGAATTCGTTCTCGGCAAAAAGAGAATAATCGTACCGAGCAGTTGTGTTCAAACCGTAATTGACCCGACAACGGGGTTAGAAGTTCGGTATTTCGATGCCGATGATGAGGCGTATGTTGCGCTGAAATGCGATGAGGACAAGGACCTAAAAATAACCGACAACACTATCGAGCTCCGAGTGGACGAGCATATCAGGGCTATCAATGCTCTGCTGAATATACTCTGCTTTCAGACGGGGCTTTCCGCAGGAACGCTGTCTTTCGATGCAAATGAGGGTATGAAAACCGCAACGGAAGTTATATCGCAGGAAAGTAAGACGGCTCGGACTGTCAAGGGGCATAAAAATCAGCTTGTGGAACTCTTTGAGGAATTCTGCAAGGCTGTGATAGAGCTTGGCATAAGTCTTGGTGAACTTCCGAGGGCAGAATATAAGCTTTCCGTAGGCTTCAAGGATAACGTCATAATTGACGAGAACACTCTCATTGACAACAACATCAAGCTCGTTTCGGCAGGCTTACAGAGCAAGGCAGAGGCTATTATGGAGATATTCAAGTGCGATGAAGAAACGGCTCTCAAAAAGATAGAGCGCATTGCCAAAGATCAGAATATGGGCGGTGCGCAGTTGGACGATCTCTTCGGCGGTGATAAGGCTTGACACGGCTTGAACTTATGGAGCTTGCTGAGGAATGTTCCGATGTGCTTGTTGCTATGGAAGATGACCTGCTGCAGAACATAGCCGAATATCTTTCCGAGGGTCGGGCGGACATTCCTACGGCTCAATGGAAGATACAGCAGCTTGCGGCTCTCGGCAAGCTTGACAGGGCAAATATCCGCACCATTGCCGAATATTCGGACATTGCTGCTGATATGGAAGAGATCGCAATGACAAGGGCGGCTCTTGCGGCGGTCAAGGATATGGACGAGGGGTTCGGAAAGCTTGTTTCGGACGGCATTATCGAGGGGACGACCGTTCCGATGGAAGAAACCGCTTTGCAGGCGGCGGCAATGTACAGCAAGCAGGCTAAAGACCGCCTGAACAAGGTCAACACCGTTATGCGGTACTTCGCAAAGACTACTGCGGCGGCTGCCGTGAACAAAGCGGCGGAGATCATAGACAAGCAGCAGCACCTTGACACGCTGAACAAGGCGGCAGGCAAGGTCATAATGGGCGCAGAGAGCCGACAGACAGCCGTTCGGCAATGCATAAAGGAAATGTCCGAGAAAGGTATTCCTGCATTTGTGGACGCTGCAGGACGGCAATGGTCGCCCGAAGCTTATGTCAATATGGACGTTCGTACGACCTGTTCCAATGCGGCGCATGAAGCACAGTTTTTCCGAATGAATGATTATGATATTGACCTTTTGGAAGTCGATTCACACGCGGGTGCAAGACCGAAATGCGCGCTCGATCAGGGCAGGATTTTCAGCAAAAGCGGCAAGAACCGAAAATATCCTGCATGGAAAACTTCGAGCTACGGCGAACCCGACGGCATTCTCGGCATCAACTGCGGGCATCATATTTACCCTTATATCGAGGGTGTTTCCACACAGACGTATTTTCCTTATGATAAAGAGGAAAACGACAAGCTTTACAAGCAGAAGCAGGAACAGCGCAGGCTTGAACGTGAAGTGCGTTCGGCAAAGCGTGAAGTTTCGATGCTGAACTCCGCAGGTGACAAAGAGGGTGCAAAAGCCGCCAAGGACAGAGTAAAACGCAGGACAGCCGCTTACAACGAATACTGCGAGAAAACGGGTCTTCCGAGGAAAGCAGACAGGCTGACGGTGCAGGGGTATAGGACTAAGGCGAACAAAGAGCTTGCGGCTCTGAACAATAAAATGGCTTCATCTACCAACGACTGGAGCAAAACTGTTTCTCAAAAACATTCTGCGGAGGAACTTGAAAAAATATCGGCATACGCAAAGGAACGTGGCGTAAAGCTATATCAGCCGAATACATACGACGGTGATATTGAAATGCTCCGACAGCAGATAGATACTATAAGCAGTTTAAAAACTGAATATAATATCAATCAGAAAATCACCTTGCGATTTACAAATATGTCAGATGATGACTTTGCGGAAACGGTAAACAACACCATTTGCTTCAACAATAAGGCTATGAGAAACGCCAAAATCACAAATCAGAACCTTAATGCAGATAATCAGCTTGCGGCTACCGATTTTACGGGAATTGCTGTTCACGAAATGGGGCATATTATTTCCCGTACTTATGGCGAAAAGGGTCTTGACATAGCAAAACAAGCGTATTATAATATATTCAAAGAGAACATTTCACAAACGGATTTGTTAGATTATTTGTGCAACAACGTATCTGAGTATTCAATATTTGTACCCTATGAAAGACAATCAAGAAATGTCAAGCTGAAAGAAATCACGCCCGAAATACTCAGTAAATCTAAATCATCAAATTCAAACGACTTCTCCGAGGAATTTATCAAACTTTTGAAAGAGGCGATGATTAATGAGAAAATTTGATTATTTTTGGTGCTCAAAAAAAGAATGGTATCATTATGAAGGTCTTATTCGTGTAGTGAATGATGATGCTCCTAAGGAAGCGCAGGAAAGTTATAAACATTTTCTTGAACAGCAAAAAGAAGTAAAAAATACAGACTAACCGCTTTGAGAAATCAAGGCGGTTTTCCTATGCCCGAATAATTTAATACAGAAATAAGCGTTCGGTTCTCCAACAGTTGGAGGACAGAGCGCTATTTTTATGCCCGAAACGTGCTGAACGGCGTTAAAATCCGCACGGAATAAACAGCCGACAGGCTATAAACGGAGGTAATTTCAATGGCAGAAACAAACACAACCGTAACCGAAACCAATCAGGCAGAAAACAGCGGAGGTGATCCAACACAGCCCGTAAGTCCGCAGGACGAAAAGGGTGTATCTACGAACGAGGGTGCGGAAAAGACCTTCACGCAGAAAGAGCTTGACGATATCGTTAAGCAGAGGCTTGACAGGGCAAAGAAGGATATGCCCTCGAAAGATGAGCTGAAAGCCTTTAAGGAATGGCAGGACAGTCAGAAAACGGCGGAACAGCTTTCGCAGGGAAAGATAACCGCCGCAGAGAACGGCAGGACAGAGGCTGTGAAGCGTGCTGAGGCGGCAGAAGCCAGATGCACGGCTTATTCCAAGGGCGTGAAGCCCGAAGCCGTAGACGACGTTATAGCGCTTGCTATGGCTAAGGTGAGCGACAGCAAGACCATTGAGCAGGCTATTGACGAGGTAGTAACGAAATATCCGTCATTCTGCGGTGCTGTTCAGACGAAAGGCATCACAACGGGCGTTGACCTTTCGGGCGGCTCAAACAACAAAGACGGGGTGACGGCGGCATTCCTTGCCCGAAACCCGAACATTAAAATTTAATCGGAGGTATAAAAAATATGGCACATGAATCACAGGAAAGATATTCAAAGCTTGTACTTGCAAAGCTCCGTCAGGAGAGCGTACTCAAGGTCGGCGTTGTATTCAACAATGACTATGAGGGTTCACCTGCGGCGGGACTTGTTAAGATACCCGTAAGAGATACCGAGGTCGCAGTTTCCGACTATGACCGCGCGAACGGTATCAAGGCTGGCATCGGCTCAACGAGCTACGAGAACTTCGTCATTGACAAGGATAAGGCTGTAAACGAGATCATTGACGGCTACGATGCAGCAACAGTCCCCGACAATCTTGTTGCTGACCGTCTTGACAGCGCAGGCTATTCCCTTGCACTTCAGGAGGACAATGACGGCGCTTCCGTGCTTATCGCAGGCTCTACGCCGATGAACGTTGCAACCCTCACAAAGGACAACATTTACAGCACTATTGTGGATATCCGCACGGCTATGAACAAGGCTAACATTCCTATCAACGGACGTTATCTTCTTGTTACTCCCGAAACTTCGGCGCTTATCCTCAACGCTCCCGAATTTATCAAGGCTTCCGCTCTCGGTGATACGGTAGTTCAGACGGGCGCTATCGGCAAGATCGCAGGCTTCCTTGTTCTTGATTGGAACGACAGCACAGCTAACCTTGCAATGATCGCAGGTCACCCGAAGTTTGCGACAAGAGCGGAAGAGTTCAAGGTCGGCGTACATATTCAGGACCTTGGCGGTTCGGGTCAGTACATCGGAGCGAGTGCAGTTCAGGGTCGTATGGCTTACGGTCATAAGGTTCTGCGTTCCGTTGCTATCCGCACGGTGTACTCCCCTGCCGCTCTTACGGTTTCGCTTTCGGCAGGCTCGGCAAAGGGCAAGACCGTTGCAGCTGTAAGCGCAGGCAACACGGGCACGACTTATCAGTACAAGGTCAACCCTTCCGTTCGTGCGGCTTATGGAACGACATCGGAAAGCTACGGCGGTACGGAGCTTACAAGCGGCACTACCGAGATCACGGCAGCCGAGGGCAGCGTTATCGAGGTAGCAAACATCTCATCGGGCAAGGTCGTTGCTGTCGGTTACATTACCGTCAAGGCTTCGGACATCAAGGCGTAATGGCATACATTACAGCCGAGTATTACCGTGACGTTTATCACGGTGATGCTCCCGAAGATGAACTCCCCTCTCTTATCGAACGTGCGGAAGATGCTGTAAACGGCTTGTTTTTCCGTGCGCCCGACACAGAAAAGCTGACGGAGCGGCAGAAAGAGCTGCTCCGAAAGGCTGTTGCGGCGGAAGTCGCATATCTCGATAATGCAGGAGGCGTATCCGCTCTGGACAGCGGTTCGTTCGGGCAGGCAACGCTCGGAAAGTTCAGCTATTCGGGCGGCACTTCCGGCAGGACTTACAACGGCGTGAATATATGCCCTACGACCGTTTCCTTGCTTGAACAGGCAGGACTGCTCGGAAGGTGGCTTGCTCCGTGACAGCTATTCCAAAGTCGATGCTTCCGCACAGCTGCACGCTTGAAACTCCGCTCGATGAGGACGAGTACGGAAGGTCAGCTATTCCGAACCCGTAACGCTGAAAAATGTGAGGATAGACCCGTCATCGTCTGTTTCGACCGACAAGCAGAACCGAGAGCTTCGGCTTTCGGCAGTGCTTATCTATGATTGTCGGAATTCATCGGGGACGGACGGTTTTGAGGAAGAACAGCGCATCACTTTCGAGGGCAGGGAGTACACGGTTCACAGCATTGACAAGCTTTACGACCGCAGGAAGCTGCATCATTATGAGGTGGGTCTGGTATGAGTGTTACTGTTAAATTCGACAAGGAAGCCTGCATAGCGAGGATAAAGAATGCGGCAGAGGGCAAGGCTTTGCTCATTGCATCGGAACAGGTGCTTAAAGACTGCAACTACTACTGCAAGCAGGATCAGGGAACGCTCATAAGCAGCAGTATCACCCACTCTCAGCCCGAAAAGGGCAAGCTTATATGGAAAACACCTTACGCCAAGAAACAGTATTACTTACAGACGGCTCACACGGACGTAAACTCGAACGCAAGCTGGATGTGGTGCCACAAGGCAAAGGCTGCACACTCCAAAGAGTGGCGAAAAGTCTTTGATACTGCTTTCAAGAACGAAATGAGGAAGAAATGACACCACAGCTTGAACTTTTTGAGTATATAAAATCCCTCACGGGGTTAAAATTCACGGCAATGCTGCCAAAAGGCAGCGGCTATGCGGCACAGATCGCACCGGGCAAAGAGGACAACATCTTCTTTGACGGCGCAAAGGAAAACACTATGTCCGTGCTTTTCCTCGGCAAGAGCAAAGGCCAGCAGGAGCTTATAGACCAACTGTACAAGCTCTGCAATGATCTGACCGCAAAGCGAAAGCACACAAACGACAGGTTTATAATTCGGTGCATCAATACTTCGACCGCTCCGACGTTCGTCTGCAAAGAGGACGGCGGCTTTTATGTGTGGTCGTGTATCATTGACGCACACTACATAATGAAAGGATAAAAAATATGAGTGAAGCAGAGAAAAAAGTAACAACGCTTGCGATAAACTATAACTATGCGCTGAAGATCAACACAACGCCTAAAGCGGAACAGCCTACCTGGGCGGTGATTTCGGACGGCTTCGACAACATCAGCAAGAGCCTTAACGAAGTGCTTTATCAGGGTTCGTTCCTCGGTGACGGCGGTTGGGGTTCGACCGAAGTCACGGGCGGTCAGTTCACTGTTACGCTTTCGGGCGTGAGAAAGCACGGTGACGCTGCACAGGACTACATCTTCTCCGATGCGGTCAAGAACAACTGGGGCGATGCCCGAAAGACCACATTCGAGATCACCTATCCCGACGGCGGCAAGGTCAGCGGCGGCATCACGCTTGCGAAGATCACAGAGGGCGGCGGCGCATCTCAGGGTGCGGACGCTGTAACGGTTGAAATTCATTTCAACGGCAAGCCGACCTTCACACCGGCAGAATAATCGTAACCGAAAACGGCGCTTGAACTAACGATTCAGCGCCGTTCTTTTTTGAAAGGATGATTTTATGGCATATCAGGCAAGGCGTTCTTCTGTACTCACAGAGGATATTGAGCTTATAAACAAGGATAATGAGGTAGAAAAGGTGCTGCACATCGAATTCGACGCTGACAGAATGGCTCGTGAATTCAATGTGGCTCGTAACGGTATCATTCGCGCCCAGAAAGAAGTAAAGGAAGGCAAGACGACCGATGCCTATACCGCTTTCGGCAATGCTGCTATCGAGATGTTCAAGGTCGTTTTCGGCGAAGAAAACACGCTTGCGATACTCGAATTCTACGAAAACAACTATGTCGAAATGGTTTCGGAGCTTATGCCGTTTATCACCGATGTTGCCGCTCCTGCGGTACAGCAGGCGGTAGATGCAAAGAAACAGCAACTTGCGAACAACTATAAATTCAGCCGCAAAGAGCGCCGCAGACTTGGTTTATGGTGAGATTTTCTATTACACGGCCGAATGATGATTGTATTACCTACAAAGGGAAAAAGTATCGTCTGACGCTGTATTTTGACCGTGTTATTGAGGCGCGGCGGCTCGTTGCCGAGAGTACGTTAAGCACGGCTGACAGTATCAGAGCGGCGCTTTTTATGCTGTGCAATGGCTGTGAGCGGCTCGGGAATGCTGACTGCTCGGAACTGCTTATAAAAATATTCAGCGAATACATAAACGGTGATGAAGACTCTTCCGAGGGAGAACACGAACCGCTTTTTGATTTTGAGCAGGACGCAGAATACATTTTTTCCTCGTTCGTTATGGATTATGGGATAGATTTGAAAAAAGAGTGTGGGAAGCTGCTTTGGTGTGATTTTATTGCGCTCTTCAAGGGGTTATCGGAAAAAACAAAGATGCGTGAGGTCATCTCGATACGGGCAAAGAAAATCCCTGCGCCTACGAAATATAACCACGATGAAATACAGTCCCTTACGGAACTGAAAAGGTTTTACGCTCTTAAACGGACAGCGGTACAGAAGAAAAACAGCTTTAATTCCGACCTTGCGGGACTGGCTGAAACTTTAAAGCGAAGGGCGGTGGTTATAAATGGCGGAAGCTGACGGACAGGTAGTATTTGAAGTAACAGCTGATACAAGTTCACTTACGGAAGAGCTTTCAAAGGTCGAACGGACGGCGAAAAGTTCTTCACAGTCGATACAGTCCGACCTCGATAAGATCGGAACGGCAAGTGAAAATTCGGCTAAGAAAGTAAAGAGCAGTTCGGACGATATTTCTCAGAGCAATTCCAAGGTGAAGAGCAGTTCCGAACAGGTTGCCGCTTCGGCCGAAAAGGTGACCAAAAGCAACGATGAGGTTGAAAAAAGCAACCAAAAGCATAAAAAGAGCAGTGATGAAGTAAGCAAGGGCAACGAAGAAGTTGACAAGAGCAACAAAAGCCGCTCGCAGAGCAACGAAGAGGTCGATAAGAGCAACAAAAAGGTAACCGAAAGCTCTGAGAAGCTTGCTTCCGTTCTGAAAGCTTCGGCGGCGGCTATCGGTGCAGCTATGGTAGCCGCAGGAACGGCGGTCGTTTCTTTCGGAACACAGTTTGAAACTGCGTTGGCAGGTGCGTCAACACTTATGCAGGGAATGAGTTCCGAGTTCATAGCCGATGTCGGGGACAGCATGCTCGACCTCTCCGACAAGACGGGCATCGCGGCTGATGCGCTCAACAACACGCTGTACAACGCCTTATCGGCGAGTGCGGTATCATTTGACGGCACAGCGGAGAGCATTGACAAGGCTTCTGATTACCTCGAAAAAAATGCCAAGCTTGCAAAGGCAGGCTTCACGGACATCGACACGGCGGTAACCACCACTGCTAAAATCATGAACGCCTACAATATGAGTATCGAGGAGACCGACAAAGTCCACAAGATACTCATACAGACGCAGAACAAAGGTATCACTACTGTTGGCGAACTCGGTTCATGCCTTGCGAACGTTACTCCGACAGCGGCGGCTCTTGAGGTAGGGTTCGACCAGATCGGCGCAGCACTCGCTACAATGACGGCGGCAGGTACTCCTGCGGCACAGGCGACCACACAGCTCAATGCTCTGTTCAACGAGCTTGGACAGACGGGTTCAAAGGCTGACCTTGCGATCCGTCAGCTTACGGCGACTGTTCCCGCAGCGACAGAAGAACAGCTGACGGCTATGCAGGAAGGCTTTGACAAGGAATACTCTGCAACGCAGGACGCTTATTCGGCGCAGGAAAAGGCATACAGCAAATCGCTCGAAAAGCAGAAGGGCGCTCTTTCCGATTCTTATGACGACCGTATAGACAAGCTTTCCAAGAGCCTTGACAAAGAGCTTGACGCATACGAGAAAACGCAGGAAAAGGAAGCCAACGACCTTGATAAATCGCTCGAAGCCGAAATGGACGCTCTCGAAAAGGCTCATAATCAGAAGCTTGCACTTATTGATGATGAGTACACCGAGAAGCTGAAACTCAACGATGAAGAAAAGTACAACGCTATCAAGGCTGTGGAAGCAGAGATAGATGCACTCAACAAAAAGACCGAAGCAGAGCAGAAAGCGGCTGAGGAAGCCGAGAACGCCGAAAAGCTCAAAAGCTTAAAGGACAAGGTCAGCAAGGCAACTGACCCCGAGGAGCGTAAGGCGGCCGAAAAAGAGGTTGCAGAATTTGAAGCCAAGCTTGCCCGTGAAAAACGAGCTGAGGAGCGAAAGGCGCAGATTGAGGACTTAAAGGACAAGAAAGAAAACCTCAAAAAAGAGTATGACGATAAAAAGGAAGCTCTCAAAGAGGAACAGGAAGACAAAAAGAAAGCCGAAAACGAGAAATACAAGGAAGATAAAAAGGCTCTTACCGCCGAGCAGAAAGCCAAGAAAGAAGCTCTCAAAGAAGAGCAGGAAGAGAAGAAAAAGGCTTTAAAGGAAGAACAGTCCGAAAAGTTGAAGGCTCTCAAAGATGAAAAGCAGCAGGCTCTTGACAACATCAAGGAAATAAACGAAGCTTCACTCGATGCTTTCAAAAAAACCAACAAGGAAAAGCTTGCAGAGCTGAAAAAATCACAGAAAGCAGAGCTTGCAGCGGCTAAAAAGGGTTCGGGTGACGGCAAGGGCTTCTCCGACCTTATGGCTGACGGAAAGACCTATCAGGAAGTCCTCGAAATGCTCGACCAATATGCGCAGGACAACGGACTGACTATTTCGGATATGTTCGGCTCGACTGAGGCAGGTAAAGCGGCGCTTGCTGTAACGGGCGAAAATGCAGATAAATTCAACAACAACCTTGAAGCGATGAGTACCGATGAGGACGTTGTCGGCGAATCCTATGACAAGATTGCAAACACGACTGCGGAAAAGTTCAACAAGCTTGTAAACACGTTGAAAAACAGCGGCATCGAAGTTTTCAACAGCATAAAGGATAAAATCGGTGAGCTTTTCTCCGATGAAAACCTTGAAAAGGTCCAGCGGCTCATTGACCCTATCAAAGGGCTTGTGGAGAACGTTCTGCCGCCTGTTATGGACATTCTGCTCGACCTTATCGACCCTGTATCGGAGCTTGTGGAACAGCTTCTTCCTGTTATAGAAACGCTTCTGAACTCCTGTGCGGACATTATAGCGGAGCTTGCAGAACCGCTGACGGATGTTATAAATGAAGTGTTGCCCGTACTGGCGGATATCCTTGATGCGCTGCTTCCGCCGCTTATGGATATCATAAAGTCGCTTCTGCCGCCATTGGTAAAGGTACTTGAAACGCTTGCGAAGCCGCTGTTGGAGCTTATAGAGAAGCTTCTTCCGCCGATAGTTCAACTGCTCGGGACGATCTCGCCGCTCATTGATGCGCTTTCGCCTATCATTACCTTCCTTGCGGAAGTTTTGGGCGGTGTACTCGGTGAAGCCATTGAAGCTGTTATGCCGCTGATAGATTTCCTTTCGGACACTATCACATTTCTGCTTGACACGCTGACGAACCTCATCAATTTTATTGTCGGAGTTTTTGCAGGCGACTGGGAAAAGGCTTGGACTGCGATAGTCGACCAGTTCAAAAGCATCTTCGAGATGATCCCGAAGATTGCAGAGGACGTTGTAAACGCTGCGATCGGACTTATAAACCGAATCATTGATAAGATAAATGATTTCACGGGAGTTCTTGGCATTGAGATAGACAAAATCGACAATGTTGACTTTACTCCCGATGATGAAAGCAGCAGCGGCGGTTCTGATATGGGCGGAGGCGAAAGTGGCGGTAAGCGTGACGGTTCAGCTCCCGGATATGCTTTCGGGTCTGATTTCATTCCCGAAGATGATTTTCCTGCAAAGCTGCACCGAGGTGAAGCGGTCCTTTCGGCGGGTGATGCGGAAGTGTTCCGCGCACTCGGCGGCAAGGGAAGTCTTGAAAGAATGGCGGCTGAACCTATGGGCGGCGGTGCTTATGAAGAAATGGCAGCGGCTCTTGGCAGGCTTGCGGAAAGCGGCGGCACTACGAACAATATCACGCAGAACAACTACAGTCCAACGGAGCTTAGTCCTTATGACACGAAACGATATCTGGAACAGGTTGCACAGCAGCTTTCGGAAAGGAAGTAGTCGATGAGAATTTACTATATAAACCCCGACGGAAACAGATTTGACCTTTGGGGTGACATTGAAGTAACGCAGGTAAGCGGTGTGAACCCTTCCTGCGCTGTCACGATGAATGAGAATGCTTTCGGTGACGGCGCTGACTATATCGGCGAACGCATCAATTCCCGAAATATCGTGCTGACGCTCTATCCCTGCTGTGATTATGACGAAGCAAGACTGCGGCTCGGCAAGATTTTTTACGGCAATGGCGAGGGGACACTCGGCTTCATCTACGATGACGGCGAAGAACGCAGGATAAGCTGCCGCTTTGAGAGTATGACCGCTGTTCTTATGACCCGTCCTGGAACGATGCAGGTCTCGCTGCTTTGCGGCGACCCGTATTTCATAAAGGACGGGGCTTTGACACTCATCTGCGGAGATAATGCGATGTGGGAGTTTGACGACTGGGAACTTTCCGAGGAAGATGCTTTTGAATTCGGAAAGCTTTCTTCGGGCTCATCTGCATTCATATCAAACGACGGCGAAACAGACGCAGGCTGTATCATACGGGCAGAGGTCAAGAGTTCCGTCAATGGCATAAAGATCGTGCAGGCAAGCTCTAAGGAATACATCGCGCTGAAAGGAACATTTTCGGCAGGCGAAATAATAACTATCGACACACGGTCACGAAGAAAGGCTATCAAGCTTTCGAGTGTAACTTCCGATACCGAAACGGACATAATGTCACGTCTAATATGGGGCTCGACATTCTTCTCTATCCCCCGTGGCGGCTGTCGGGTATATGCGGCGTTGGATAACGGTTCTGATGCGCTCAACATCACGATCAGATTTGATGAAAGATACAGAGGTGTATAGCAATGGATATGTATGTTTACAACAAGGCTCTTGACCTCATTGGCGTAACGGATCAGGTCACGTCGCTTATGTGGACGAAGCGCTATCCGCTCGGTGATACTTTCACGGCGGTTTTCCCTGCGAACGAAAACAACCTTAAACTCATACGTCCACAGATGATAATTGAGATACCCGGGAGATACTCGGGCATCATCACACATCGCAGTATGAGCGGCACTAAGGGCGTGATAAATGTATCGGGCTGTTCTTTTGACGGTATGCTCAGCAGCAGAGCCATCGCAGACGGCTCATACACCGATACGCTTTTGACTATCGTTGACAAGAACCTCGGTGAAGCTGTAAAAAACACCAAGCGACGCTTTGAATGCACCTACGTTGACAAGACGGTCGACTGTGCGAAACTTGACCGTGAAACCATAACCTATATGAATCTCGGTGACTATGCAAGTAAGATATGCAATGAGAACGACCTGCTTATTCGCTCCGAAATTGAACACGGTGAACAGAACAAGATACGAATATACGCACGGAAAAGTGCTAACAGGTCGATAAACCAAGAGGAGAATGCTCCTGTTGTGTTTTCGGAGCTTTACGACAATGTGAGCAGTATGGACACGATATATTCGGAGGAAGGCAGTATCAACAGTGCCTTTATTTATTCCGAAGCGGAGTCGGACACGGTTGCGGCTTGGAAAGGTGAATTTGGCAATGGTGAGGGTTACAGCCGCCGAGAGGGTGTTTATCAGATAGACCCTGTTATAGTTTATGACTATAAGTATGTGGGCGGAGAAATAGTGTGGTATCCTGCTCTGGACGGAGTTCGGACAGCTCAAAGGGCTTCCGACTACTTTAAGAACAACTGCTCCGAATTTACAGACTGTATCGATGCAGCGGTCAAGCTTGATGCTGACTATGCCAAGCGGTTCGATGTCGGGGACATTGTGACTATTTACAGTTCGCGCTTCGGGATTTCACAAGATGTGCGGATAACGGAGATATCGGAAAGCTTTACAACAAGCGGATTGAGCATCAATGTTACTTTTGGCGAGCCTACGAAGTGTTTGAAACAGATGATTGGAGGGAGATAAAATGTCAAACGAATACGGATTTTTCGCGTCAAAGGACCATGACAGAAGATATTCG
>ERZ1026854.454-NODE-454-length-28666-cov-9.951382_pt1 | contig 28666 bp, 14 predicted proteins | sample MGYA00380157_ERZ1026854 | MGnify/ENA primary metagenome ERZ1026854 (study PRJEB33269, sample SAMEA4719793) | human gut metagenome | biome: human-associated habitat; feature: organic feature; material: feces | place: Cameroon | collected 2013-10 ... | reverse complement strand
CAATAGAGCCATGCATCACGAAGACCTGCATACATCTTATGAATATTATAGAAAGGTGCCCATGTTCCGAAGTAAGGTCCGAAATCGCCTTTACTGAAAGCCGTCCACATCTTGGCGCTATTCGGAACACCACCTATATAGTTATGACACCAGGCATCAGGACGCTGATTGTTGGCATCAAGCACCAGCTGGAGTTCGGATATCATATATTCCATGCGCTTTCGGCATTCCTCATTGCCTGTGGCCGCATTGATGGCAAGAGCCGACAGATAATGTCCGCCCACATGTCCGTCCAGTCCATCCCAGTTGGGATAAGAAGGTTTGCGAGGTTGCAAGCCAGCCTCCTTGCGATAAGGGGCCAGCATGCGGTCGCAATCATATTTCAGGAGCACCTGCACGTTCAAGTCGCGGGCATGCTTCAAGGGTCCATCCAGAAGGGTGATGTCACCCAGCGGAAACTCATCCTTATAAAGTTTATCCTGCGCCACAACACCCAAGGCTGGCGCAATGCTCAGCAGAGCAATCATCAGTAACGGCTTTCTGAAAGCCAAGATTTTCGTTGTATTCATCATTATGATTGTTTATTCGTTTAACGCTGCAAAATTACGAATAAACAATCATAATGACTTTTTTTAATGTTTCAAATACTTTACTCAGTATATTTTGCCGCATATTCCGAAGGCGACATACCGAAATATTTCTTAAATGCGGTGGAGAAATGACTGTTATTGGCAAATCCCACCATGTAAGAAACCTGCGTAATGTTGATTTTACGCTCTCTTATCAATCGGGCAGCCTCATTGAGACGGATGTTTCGCAGGAACTCGCTGGTAGGAACACCGGTCATCTCCTTCAACTTACGATGCAGCTGGGTGCGGCTAACGCCCACCTCATCACACATCTTCTCTACACTGAAGTCTGAATCGCCCATGTTCTCGTTCACTACCTTCATGATACGCTCCATCAGCTCCTCGTTGTTGCCTTTCACCTCTATCTTCTCCACCTTGTCGTCCTGCTTCAAGGCACCACTGAACTTACCCTTCAGGCGACGTATATTGTCGATGAGATTGTCTATCGTGAGATGAAGTTCCTCCAGACTAAACGGTTTTGCCAGATAAGCATCAGCTCCCAGCTTGATACCCTCCAGACGGTCACTGATTTCCGATTTGGAAGTAAGCATGATAACAGGCACATGACTGATATTGGCATTACCCTTGATATTTTTAAGCAGCGTGATACCATCCATCTCAGGCATCACCACATCGCTTACCACCAGGTCGAAATCAGCAGAAAGCAACTGCTTCAATGCCTCCTTGCCATTGTTGCAGATTACAAAGCGATACCAGTCGCTCAGTTCCGACTTGATGTAACGGCAAATCTCGATATCATCATCCACCAGCAGGATTTTACAGTTTCTGCTAGCCGCTTTTCTCACCTGTTTTACTCCGCTATCTACGTAATCCGAATAAATCTGATTATTCTTAAGATGCTCTTTTCCCAAAGGCAATTCTATGATGAAACAGGCACCGCTCGTTCCGTCCTCTCGGTTGCGTGCTGTCACATCGCCACCATGAAGTCTTACGATGGATCGGCATAGATTCAAGCCGATGCCCGAACCTCCCAGGTGCATATCAGCCGAATTCTTTCCCTGATAGAAGCGTTCAAACAGGGTTTTGGCATCATCGTTCTTTCCCAATCCCTTGCCGCTATCAATCACATACAAGAGCACCTTCTTATCCTGCTTCTCAATGCGGAAGATGATTTCGCCGCCATTAGGCGTATATTTAAAGGCATTAGACAGCAGATTGGCTATCGCCTTATCCAGCTTGTTGCGGTCTATCCATGCATTCACAGGCGTCTCTGGCATCTCCAGCCTGATATTAATACCACGCAGGTTGGCATTATAGGTGAAGAGCGAAACCAAACCCTGCGAAAACTCCACCAGGTTGGTTTCCCTGCACGAGAGGTTCATCTGATGCTTGTCCAGGCGTCTCTTGTCGAGAATCTGATTCACCAGGGTGAGCAGTCGCTGTGCGTTTCGGTCGATGGTATCAATATCCGCCTGATATTCCTCAGCATTTCCCAATCGCTCCTTCAGTTTCTTCAGAGGCTCCATAATCAGCGTCAGCGGCGAACGGATATCGTGGGTGGCATTGATGAGGAACTGCATCTTTGCCTCTTCCAAATCTCTCTTCTTCTTGCGCAGAAAAACAATGATAACGGCAGCCGTGAGGCCGAGAATCAGGAAGAGATAGATGAGCTTCGCCCAAACGGTAAGAAACCAAGGTGCCAGCACATCCAGATTGATCACCTTATTATACATAGAATACTTGCCGTTGCAATAGGTACGCACTTCTATACGATAATGTCCATACGACAAACCTGTGAAGTTGAAGTTATTGTCTCCAGCCGCATTGCTGATCCATTTGCCCCCATTGATGCGATATTGGAACACGATGTTACCCACGCTCTGATAATCAAGCAGGGAGAAGCTGAGCACTATCGACTTGAAATCAGACGGAACACTCAGATCATCTCCGATAAACGGAGCCATCTTTCCATCAAGCAACACACCCGACAGATAAATGGCGGACGTTTTCTCATTATAATCCTTTACCTGAGAAGGCCTAAAATAAGTCAATCCTTCGGAGTTTCCATAACAGATAACCCCATCCGATGTAGAACCTACTACTCCAGCCAGATATTCCTTGGTCAAGAGTCCGTTTCCCTTTTCAAAAGAGAAAAACGACTTAGCTTTACTATCATAACACCAGATACCCTGCGCAGTGCTCATCCATAGGTTTCCCTTGACATCCTTCTTCAGCGAATAAATTCTCAATCCGCTAATACTCTCGGAATGAGGCCAAGGGGTAGTCTGCTGTTTTTTTCTGTCATAGAGATAAAGCCCCATCTCTGTGGCAATAGCAATCTTACCATCCGACAGTTCTAATGTAGAATAGCACGTTTTACCCTCTAACAAAGGCCGAGAAAGAATGATGTCAAAATATCCGGTTTTGGTATCCATGCACGACACACCATTGGCTGTTGCACACCAGAGCCATCCCCGGGAATCTAACCTGATCTCCGATGTCCAGTTATTGCAAATGGTTTTGTGTGGACGCTTATCATCCATCAGATATTGCGTCATCTTGCCACTCTTTCTATTCCATACATAAAGTCCGTTGCCCGGGCTCGTAAAATAAATATTACCAGCAGCATCTACCTGCATACCATCTAGAGAAAGTCCATTGGCAGGCAGCAACAACCGGTAAGTCTGATGCTTCCAATCATACTCAAAAATGCCATCACGGCCATATACATAAACATTCTTCCGAAAATCCGAGTACACTTTGATTGGTCCTGCAGGACTTTGCAGTAGCTTGGTATTGCCCGTCTTCTCATCCAAGAGATACAACCCATGATTTTTGACCACAAAAAGCATCAATCCGTCAGCAACTCCCACTACAGACGAAATGGTTTCCATACCAGCCCCCAATTCATCCAAAGAAACCGGATGGAACACATTCTTATCATTATTCGACAAGAAAAGTCCTTTCATATAGCATCCATACCACTGATTACCATCTCTGTCTATCAGCAAATCGCTAATATGCGCATTATCAAAGATAAACGATTGGTTATTCAACTCCACCCGATAAGCCTTTCTGCTTCCATGCGGTATCTTGAAAGTTCCATCTCCCGAAGTACCCAACCATAAATTGCCATACTTATCCAAGGTAACAGCACTGATATATCCTGCCCCCTGATGAGCTGAAAAATCGAAATCGTAGCGTGAGAAGCTATGCGAGGCATAATCATAGCGCATAATGCCGCCCGTATGCGCCACAAAGAACCCCTTCTTGTCTGTGGCATATAATTTACGGATGCCAAACAGATCTTTAGGTTCATATACACTTACCAGTCGGATAGACTTGCCATCGTATTTATATTTTCTCAACACCTTTGTATGATTAGCCTGCCACAGATATCCCTCATCATCGAAGAACAGTATAGCAAAGAAATCATCCACTGAATTTGCAGATTTCCTTGAAAGGCGAGTAACTTTACCTGTAGTCATATCCAACCTATAGGCACCATACCCGGATGTACCAATCAGGAGATTATGCTTTCTATCCTCAATAAGAGAACTTACTCTTATTTTCTCATCTTTCTTTTCCAATACGATATGCTGGAAACTATTGGTAAGATAGGAATATTTATAGAGTCCACGATTTGTTGCCACAAAGAGGAACTCTTTGCTGTAAGGATAGAGTTTTACGATATCATTGTCCTGAATGGTTGTCGTATCGGCTGGATTGCAAAGATAGGTACTGAATTTATAGCCGTCAAAACGATTCAGTCCATAATTGGTACCCACCCAAATGAAACCATACTTATCCTGTATGATACATCGAATCAGGCTACTCGACATGTCGTTGGATGTATAAAGTCGTCCTGTGACAGCATGAGAAAAGCATGTCAGCATCTGGACGATGCAAATGATTGAAAAGAGCATAAAACGTTTCATTGGCTTATGATTGTATATATAATTGTTATTTACATGAATTATTCATCCTGCAAAATTATATTTTTTCTTTCAGAAAAAAGAAAAAAAAGCAAGAATTTGCATTCTTTACCCGTGTTTTTGCTCAAAAGTTACAAGAGAAAAGGTTTATGATACAAAAAAAACGCAAAAAGATGACCTTGCAAAACGCAAGGTCATCTTATTTATAACTGGGATTTTACATCCTTAATCTTCGTCATTACCCCAAATGTTGAAGCCAGGGTTATTCTCTTTTGCACAGCCACTTTCAAATGCATTTTCTGGTTCTGCATTATCATAATTAAGGGAAGTGGTATTAAGCATGATTTCCTCACCCAACTTCACTTCAACAATTTCCGGTTTGATATATTTCTTCATCTTAATCTGTTTTTAAATGTTATTGAATATGTTCTATTATCTCTATATTCCTTACTTCTGGATGAACTTCTTGCCATTCACGATGTAAAGACCCTTGGCAAGCTTAGCGGTATTATCAGCAACCTTTACGCCAGAGATGGTATAAACACCCTGAGCCTTCACTGCCTTCTCACCTTCAATTGCCTGGATGCCTGTGGTCTCACCACCAAATGAAAGGCTATAAGCTGTCTGTGTAGCTTCTGGGAGGACGAAGAAAGCGCGCATACCCTTCAGCTTGTTATTATCACCCTCGGTAGAAGCAGGAACCTTCAAATTACCATCCTTGCCCAGGAAGAGGTTCTTCTCGTCCAGAACCTTCACATTGAAGGTTCCCTTAAAGGTAACACCATCCACTGTTACAGCCTTTGGCTCTTCTACAAGAATATCAACCTTTCCGACATTACCCATTTCGTAAGCCTGAGCCACGTTCAGAAGGTAAGGAACACCTGCCTCAATAGAGGTAACTTCCTCAAAGCACAACTTATTACCCTCTACGCCAGTAAACTGATAAGCCTTAGCATCTGCATCACCGAATACTGAACCGAATTTAGAAGCTGCCACATTGAATGGAAGACAGATTGTGTTCAATCCAGCAACAAGATTACGAGTTACATTTGGCTGACGGGTAGCCTTGCTGATTGGGTTCCAAAAGCTTGTCTCGCTAAAGACTGGACTATCGCCGTAAACCAAAGCGATGGCCTTTACGGTAGCCTTAGCACCCCAAGATTCCGATTTGATAGCATTTAAATGTACTTCCTTAATTTCAGATAAATCCAATGTTGCTACACCATTTGCGTCAGTCGTAATGCTTTTAGTGGTAACAGAAGCATCACCACCACCATCAGAAGGTCTATTCATCAGAATACGGAACGTAACGCCTGCATCAGCATAGATTCGCAATTCATCATAACCACTTAAATCAGCAAATTTTCTTCCCTCAACACCCGCGCTACCATAAAAGAGATCAGTTTTTTCACCAATCGCATTTGCACAACCTGTAGCACCTTTATCGATAAGTTTATCCCAATGGGTCCAGTCGCGGAACATGGAAGTCGTCAAATTCACCTCATCAGCTGCCAGCTTAAATTCTTCCGGTTTCTTGACCACGGTGATGGAAGAAATGGTATAAGTTCCTTTAGTACCACTTTGCGCAAACCATTTAATTGAATTAATATTAGATGTTTTGCCTTCAAACTCTGATTTTGTTAAATCAACACCGAACTTACTACTCCAAAAGCCAGTATTTAAATTACCTTTAACAGAACCAATTACAAGACAACTAATAATTTTATCAACACCAGAACCATTAACCTTTAAGCTCTTACTTACCTCAATACCATCAGCAGGAAGTACAATCTCGAAATAACCATCACCTGATCCGTCATTCGTTACAACGATAGAACCATCTGCACCCTTTTCAAGGGTGATACTGCCCTCTGCTTTCAAGCATTCGAATGGCACTGTTGCCTCACGATCCGCATTGTACTCAGGTGTAAACACTGTTGCGAAAGCCGAAGCTACGCTCGCAGCGAATACCACCATCATAGTGAAAATCTTTTTCATAAAAAAATGTTTTAAATTAATAATTAAATGTTACTCTATTCAAAAAGGATTTATAGATAAATATATATTTATAGATAAAATCGTATTTATAGATAAAATTATGTTTGTTATTTCTTGATAACCTTTCTGGAAACCTTTCTGCCATTGGCAAGCTGTGTCTGCTCGATAACCATACCCTTGGTCTGAGCGCTGATGCGATGACCCGCTAAATTGTAGGTCATGCTATGGCCATTTCCAAAAGCATTGATTGCGTTCTCAGTAATACCAGTACTGGTATCCGCCTTTTTAATCTTCACATTGCCAAGAATAACCGCAGCCCAACCAGAAGACATGGTGAAATAAAGTTCATAGTCACCTTCTTTTTCTACAGTAAAGTTCAAGAAGTGAGCCAGAGAACCTTTCACCACCTGATTGGCATTCTCCTTCAAGTTACCTTCCGAATCCAAGTTCTGTTCCAACAAGACAGACTTATTGTCGCTTATGCCAGCAATGCCAGCATCAAAGGTCACTGCCCCATTCTCGGAACCATCATTCCAATAAGAAGAGTTGAAAGAAAGCTGGTATTTGCCAGGAATCAAGTGCAGACGATGCCCATCATACAAGCCATAAGAGAGTTTGCACTGGTCGAAGTCACGGGCACTCAGATAGAAACCTGTATTGAAATCACCACCAGCAACGAAGTCCTTGATACGGGCGCCACCTGTATTGGCAGCACCATTCGCCTTCTCATCGCTCCGACTACCATCATTCATACTATTCACACGCTTCCATCCCGCAGGCACACCTTCTCCTACGTTGATGACCTCGTCTTCCCAATTGTCAGAGAACAATACCTCACCCTTCGCCTCGCTAGAATCTTCATTATCAGGAAGATCGAGCTTATACTGCTTGAAGAAGTTCCAAAGCTCGCGGGTAGAATAGACTACATTAGGATCGTCGGAGTGCCAATGTCCCTTACCATCAATGGCAATGAGCGTAACCTCCGTACCATCCACCTTATTAATATAGCGAGTACGAGTGGCTGCTGCATAACTCATGGATGCAGGATAAGGGCGAATCACCTCTGGATTATCCACATCACAACCTTCATAAGCAGCCCACTTCTTCACATAATCGTCAATTCTGCCATAGCCACCAGCGGCATGGTTTGGATCGCCGCCCCATTTCACGACATCATCTCCCGTGCCATGGATGTGCATGATAGGCACGTGGCGTGGAGCCACAGGGGCACGATAATCCACAGGAATACCACTCACAGGACCAAAGGCAGCAACAACAGTTCCCAATTTGGTCATACAATGATAAGTCATCATACCACCCATAGAGAAGCCAGAAATATAGATGCGATTCTTGTCTATCTTATATTTCTTCTGCATCGTCTTCATGATGGTTTCGATAAACTTGACATCGCCAGAGCCTGAGATATCCCAGGAATTATTTTTTCCCTGAGGATAAACCACCAAGATCTTGGCTGTGTCCGCCACCTCGTTCCAATGAGTCTGTCCCATCTGATAGTCAGGGTTTTGATTAAAACCATGCATCGAGATGACCATAGGTGCCTTCTCGGGCAAATCGGCAGGCACATACACCAGCATCTCTCGGGTGGAAGTCCCCACCTTGATGGTCTGTTTCTGTGGTTGCTGCTTATAGCTATGCTCCGAAGCAGCCAGTATCTGCAAGCAGAAGGCACAAAGCAAGCATAGCAAGAAAGTTGTTCTTTTCATCTTTCAGTTATATATTTATGGTTATACGATTATCAGTTATTATGACGCAATTTAAAATAAAATCGGCAAAGTATCTGCTGGATTCAACAAATACCTTGCCGAACATCTGAACTAGGGACTACTCCCTAGTTACACAAAAGGAGTAGAATCTCTGCCATTACTTATTGATTACCTTTACTACCTTACCACTCTGGAGCTTCTTGATAACAAGGCCCTTGGCGTTGGCTGCTACCTTAGCACCAGCAGCGTTGAATGTTGCAACCACTGCATCATTTGCTACATTGACATTCTGGATACCAGTAGTTTCACCTCCGAGTTCCTCTGGAAGAACATTGTAAAGCATGATAGTAGAAATAAGGCAAGGACCACTCCATGGAGCCTTGATAGTAACCAAGTGAGCGAAATCATCTACTGTTGGCTCCTGATCTGGAACAGTGCGAACCAAATCATTCTTCAAATCAAGAACGATGGCACCAGTCTCTTCACCAAATGCTCTGTCTTTGATTTCAATCATACCACCATTAGCCTGCTGACCTTCCTTAACGGTACGGTTGAACATGAAACGAGGATTAGAACCCTCACCATAAACTACCATGTAATGATAGTCAGACAAGTCGGCAAAGATTGTCTCATCTACTGTAGATGTACCACAAATAACAGAACCTGCAGCACATGCCTCCTCAGCACCCACATTCCACTCAATCCAAGCTCTCTCATCAGTAGGCTGGGCATCCTTTGTCATGCCATCCCATTTCAGGAACATGTCCTTTGTCAATTCAACACCCTCATCTTCCTGTGCAGAAGCTGAACCAAAACCGGCAAACAATGCAATGGCAACCATTGCCAAACTCTTAATTGTTGTGTTCATAATTGTAAAAAATTAAAATTGTTATTAATAACTAGTTATTTATAAATCTTCTCCGTATAGGTCTTACCGCTACAAAGATAAACTTTCTTGATACTGATACCCTGCTTGGCAGCAGATAAGCGCATGCCCTGCAAGTCGTAATACTCCACATGGTCTATCATGTCGGCATCGGTGGTTACACCGGCAATACCCGTCAAGGCACCCTTGTAGTTCAGGCGAACGCAATCGAGCACAGCTCTCTTTCCGCTCACATAGTTAACCGTCATATTTCCCTTGACATCAGCGATGTCCATGTCAAATTCCACTTCCGACCATTCCTTGTTGGAAGAAGCATTCTTTGGCAGTGTAACCTGCTTGGTCTGATTGCCGCAGATAACATTGATAACAGCATCTCCCATGGAAGCCTGATAACGGATAGCCACCTTGTAATTACCCACCTTACTTACCGGAATGTAACCACGAACGGAAGCCCCCTTCTGGGTTCCCAGGTTCAGGCAGCCCTGACCATAGTATCCACGGAAACCGTTGTTCCAAGCGTTGCCATAGCAACCACCTACGTTCTTGTAGTCGAAGTTCTCAAACTCATACTGCATCTCACCATCGTATGCCTCAGGCACAGCTGGCATCTCGATAACAGAAGGGGTAACATCAGAATCCTTCAACTTGCCCGATGTAGAAGTACCCTTACAATTGATAGTCAACTCCAAAGGACCGTTGTGCTTCACATAAACGATGAACTGAGAGTTCTTCCATTCGCAGGTAACAGTACTTGCAGAGTGGCTGGCATTATCCTTCCAAGAGAAGGTTGGTTCTGCCGTGGCACCCACTACGGTGATGGTATCCACCTGCTGAGCATACTCTGGGAGGTTGACATCATCAGCCAAAGCAGGATTTCCCTGTGCATAGCGCTTGCCATCTTCCAAACGATAGTTTTGCATGTAGAGGCTCAACTTATCTGAGTTCTCACGCATAAATACCAATGAATAAGGAGCCAAGTTCATCTTGATCTGGCGACAAGTGTTGTAAGCAGGTTTCAGTGTACCCTTGGCACTGCGCTTGGCAGCAGGGAAATCACGATAGAACTTCTGACCATTCTTAGGAGTGACGAGATTGACATGCTTCTCATCATACTGATATGGATTGTAGCAAACCCAAGCATTCTCATGACGAGCAGCATAGATATCACCAGTATACTCCTGCTTGAAGAGCTTGTTGAGATAAGCCTTCTTGCTATTTACATTGTTCCAAGTGCTGTTGCTGGCATAATCCTTAGCTGTAACGGCAACGGTTAGTTTCTTAGCCTCATCATCCAACAAGTCGTAAACCACAGGAATGGCTGGATAGCGGCCCGTGCTCTTCAACCACCAACGGTTGTTGAGAGGAGCATTCTCAGCATTCCACTGAGTGCCACCATAGTCTTGCTCATTACGATATACACCATCATACAAGCCTTGAGGCGAAACGTATGGTTCCATCTCGTTCTTACTTGAGTTAATATCTTTAGGAGTTACATCATTCTTCACACAGATTTTGGTGCGTTCTATCACCTCACTGCGGGTAGGAATACGGATAGTTCCATCAAGAATCTTGCGGAACATATCGATGTTGATGTTCTTGAAGTGAGGGAACCAGCCCCAGTTGCGATGTGTATAGCCATCAGCTGTCTTTGTGGTTGCTATCTCACGAGAATCCTCCAATGGAATGGTCTCAGGACCATCAATCACAGTCTCACCAGTCAAAGCCACGTGCTCCAAGATTGGGATGGCTCCACAAGCCTTTGGGAAGTCGTTGAAGTAATTAGACAAAGTTTTGCCGTTAGAATCTTTAATCTCATTACCATTTTCATCCACCTTGGTGGTCTCCTCAAACCATCCGCAGGCATCGAAACGGATACCATACTGTCCGGCATATCCACCAAGATAAGCACCCAGACAGTTGCTCTCAATATCGAAGAAACCATTCTTCATGGTGTACTTCTCGCAGCAGATGAAGTGATCCTTGTCTTCTGTCAAGAGGCGGTTCATCTCCGCATTACGCTTCATGTAAGCCACAGGCATCATGTTGGCAGAATAAACAGACTGGGTGAAGCTCACTACCAAATAGCCACCATACTGATGACAGAGTTTCATAATCTTAGTAAAGAGATCCAAACGAGTCAAGAAAGAAGGATTGGTTACCGTTCCATTCTCACGCTCGCGCGTCTCTCCAAATCCCCAGAACTGCTCAGCGAAATTCCAACCCAAAAAGTTAGGATATTGCTTGAAGTATCGCTCGTAGATTTCCATGTCGTCATCGGCGAAGGTACTGCAAGCACCACTGGCACACTGAATCATGGTCCAGACACGGTTCTCGGCGCATACCTTCATCCAGGAGTCGCATACCTTCTCGCCATCAGGACAGGTAGCCTCGGTGGCAGAGAGCGAAAGGTTGAACACCACGTATGGCTTGATGTCCTCTGGCACCATATCGATGATGCGCTGTGGGTCAGGATTATTCCAGGTATCAATGTGGATAATCCACATCGGCTGGGATGGCGAGATAACTCTTCGCAGGGCAGGCCCGTCATGAGCCTGCGCCACTGCGAATGTTATTATCCCAAAAATAAATATGAATAATCTTCTTACCATTTTATTTCTTTTTTCTGAAGTCCATTAACTACACCCACGTAAGTAGGAAGGCGATTGAAATTACTCCACAGTCCTACACCCGTAGCGCCCTGATTAATAGTTGAGAAAGATACACCATAGAGTTTGTCGCCCAACACATCCTGCGCCTTGTTCAGAATATAGGCATAGAGTTCAGCCATTCCCTTGTAATCATCGAATGTAGCCTTGCTCTGATCGGCTACAGATCCGCTGGCATCAGCCAGATATACATTCATATCTGAAAGACGTACCTGCAAGCCTGAAGCTTTCAACGTAGCAAGAAGATTGTCGATATTCGCCTTAGTTTCTGCCAAAGAACTGCTGTTGTATGGCACGTCGAGCTTCGCATCGATGCCTTCAATCTTAGCACCAGCTTCATTCCACTGCTTGATGTAGTTAATGGCAGCCTCGGTCTTCTCGGCATCCGTCAGCATATTTTCTTCACTGTAGAACAGTTTGGCATCTGCCTTCTTTGAATGAATTTCCTTGCATACATCAGCCACCCAGTTTACATCCAGATAGTCGTTAGGATAGAACTCATCAGTAGCTACCATGTTCTCAGAAGACTTCATGGAATAGAAGAGATCTTCTATCAGGTTGGAAGCCACATTCCATGTCTGCACCTTGTCTCCATAGTTCTGCATGATGGAATCAACATAGGCAAACATAGCCTTCTTTACATCAGCAGCCTTCTCTTCTACTGGACGAGGGTCGAAATGACCAGGCTTCTGATATGGAACATAGATATCAATATTGTCAACATACACCTGCTGAGGCACGGCTGCCTGACCAATTACCAGAGTGATGTCGGAAGAACTCAAATCATCAGCATCAAACTTTTCCGAAAGGTCAATCTTTGACATATCCACCACCAAAGTCTCCCATGTCTTAGCCTTGGTTGGAGCGCCGAAGTTCTTCACCTGCATAGCCTTGTCACCAATCTTCACTCTGACAACCACATCCTTCTTGGTCGTAGAAGAATAATAATCAAATGAGATGGTCTTGATATTCGACAGAGTAGCACCCTCCGGCAGATTTACAGGAAACTCGATGAACTTGGAAGCCTTCTTGTTGAAGAGTGATTTTCCGTTCTTACCTGCAGGATCCTTTGCCACTTTGGAATCCTTGTCTGTTCCGAAGACATCACCGATGGCATTGTCTTCAAAATCATACTTCTGGTTGAGTTCCACTCTATCTCCTTCTATCCAAGTATCCTTGGTAGCCTCTTTCATCACATTCATGTTCCAGGCATTAGGTGCAAAGAGAGATACGCATGGTGCGAGTCCGGCACCAAAAGCCTTCTGCACTGCGTCTACGTTGCCAGCAGCATCAACGCTACCATTATCAGCTACCAACGCAGAATGCTCAAATCCGTCGGTGATGTTCACCGCATTAAAGTTTTCCATCACGGTAGAGAATGTAGTGCCGGCAGACTGCAGGTCGGCCAGAGTCATATTGGCAGCCAGCTTCATACCTGTATAGTTCTTCAGAACGTCATAACCTCTAGTAAGGTCGTCCATTGCTACGCTCTCTGGCTTTTCGCCGGCAGGGTAGCTTGTATCGAAGTCCTCCACACAACCAGTGAGCAGCATGGAAGCTGCTGCACTGGCCAAGAGGATATTATGTATTTTTTTCATAATTCTGATATCAAATTAAAAATGTTCTTACTGTTCTGGAGTGAAAGTCTGGAACTCAATGCCACGATTGCGGACCACCATGGTATCTGTGGTTTCAACCGTACCCAAGGCATCGCTCTTGATGTTGTAGTTCAAATAGAGCGTGTTGCGCTTAGACTCGCCCAAGAGCTGGTCGTTCTTGACAAACTTACCATTACCAGAAACCTGAACTCCCTCACTACCGGAAGAGATGGTACAATCATCACCGTTGAAGGTCATCAGCACGTTCACCTGATGGTCTTTACCACTTGCGTCCTTCACATCCACAGTCATCTGTGCCTTGTACATGCCTTTGGTCACCACCTTGATTACCTCAGCCTTCTCAAAATATGGATAAGCACGGTGAGATTCGTTGCCGTTGCTCACATCCTTACCCTTGCGAAGATAAGTGGCAGTCCAAGGATTGACAAACTTAACAAGGCAGAATGTAGTATTCTTCGACTCCAGCACCTTGTCAACGCCCTGGGCACCTGTCAGCTTCACAGGAATCACATAGCCCTGCTCATAACTCTTGTCATCGTTGAAGAACGCATCAGTAAGCTTCACTCTTACACCTCCCATCTGCTGTCCCTTGGCAATGACAAACTGGTTAGGATTCTCTATCTGATAGTAATTGGATGGCATCACCTGAATGGCAGCGCCATTGATTTTATAGCCATCACAAAGACTGGCATCAGATATATAGTCCACGGTAACGTTATTATTGTTGCCATAGCCACCGGCACAATAGGCCTTGATGTTGATGATGTGGTTGTTATCGTCGGTAAGGTCAGCTTCCTGATCCTCACCCAGCTCCACGGTGCGCACATAACCAGCATTGGCAAAATAGACAGTAGTTTCTCCGTCATATCCAAATTCCTTGTCACCGCTCTCGCAGGAAGCGGTCATCAACAAAGTCATGGCAGCAATGCCTATTGTATTCAATAACTTAAAACTTTTCATTTTCATTATCATTTTTAACTGGTTTATTTCCATCCCTTGTTCTGATGGAGATTAGAGTACTTCAATGCTTCTGAATATGGAATATAACCATAGTTCATATAGCTATCGAAATGGCGTTCTTCTACATTTGGCAAGATGGTAAACGTATCGTTGTTCCAATCGATGCCCTGTACAGAAGTAAGCTTGTCCAACTGGTTCCAGCGGCGCAAATCCCAGAAGCGGAATCCTTCGAAGCAAAGCTCCAGACGGCGCTCGTTGCGAATCAGCTCACGCATCTTAGCCTTGTCGCCGGCACACTCGTCGAGATAAGTGTCGTCTGTCAAACCGGCACGGTGGCGGATTGCCTTGATCACATCGTATGCTGAGTAAGCATGTGTACCAGGGTTCTTAGGTCCCCAAGCCTCATTGGCAGCCTCAGCATAGTCGAGGAAGAACTCGGTGAAACGTGCCTTGCAGCTATACTTGGTTACCTTAGATGTGTTGCTAGGATTGCAGTTGGCAGTCATACGCAACATCTTCTTCATATAGTAACCGGTGCGGGTAGAAGCATCACGGCGGCCGATACCGTCATCGCCCGAAGAGCTACCCGTCTTGATTACCTTGTTATCAACTCCCGCTGTGGCTCCATTATAGATAATGTATTTAGCCAGACGAGGGTCACGGTTGGCGTATGGATTACTCTCATCATATTCACTGCGTGCATCGGTGATAGGATAACCCTTGGCATCAGGGAAGGCATCTACCAGATTCTGGGTAGGATTGGTTCTGCCGCTTCCGTAGAGTGATGGAGGGAAATTGTTCTTCTCATCATTGATCTCGTCTGTCTGCTTGGTACCACGCCAGATGATTTCAGGAGGATTGGAACCATTCTGCAAGGCACTCATCTCTGTATCGTTGTCGTAGTAGGTAAGACCTGTAGAAGGCAAGCCTGACGGACCGCCTACATAATCAACCACCTCGGCAGCAGCATCGGCAGCCTGCGCCCAGGTTACATTGTTCTGGGCAGGATCCTGGAAGGCAGGACTTGCAGCAAGCAGCAGGGTACGAGCCTTGATGGCACGCAGAATCAGTCCGTTGATCAGCTGGCGTGCATTCTCGCCCATCACCTTATTATATATACCCATCTTGCCATCCTTGACAGATGTCACCTCAGGCACATTCAGGATATCATCATACTTGGCTGGCACCTTGTCGTCGCTTGTCACTGGCTCATAATCCATAGGCAACAGCTTGTCAGCCTTCTCGATATTCTCCAGAATGAAATCCACATGCTCCTGGAATGTCTTGCGAGGCTGGTTGAAATCAGCATCCGTTCCTACATATCCGTCAAAGAGCTGTGTGCCGAGCAACTTTCCATCATTGTCAAATCCAGCATGGGCACGAAGCAGATAATAGGCATGGGTAGCCAGAAGTCCGTATGCCTCACCTGTCAGGCGTCGCTGCATCAGCTTGTTCTCATTGGCATTCTTCAGGAACCCGATGTTCGAAACGTTTGAGTTCAGGAAGATATACAAATACTGCATGGAAGACAGGTCGTTGTTCCAGCGGCCCGTAGGGTCCCAACTCTGAACGGTCCATGAGCCTGTGGCATACTTAGACCAGCTGGCTCCCTTCTCATTCGTCACGGCATCATCCGTCGCTACATCCGTTCCTGTACCCACCTCGTAGTTTGGCAAGTTACGGTAAGCGGTGAGCACGAAGCCCTTGGCCATGATAGGATCATTCTCCATCTCGTTGATGTCCTTCATGTTTTCTGCAGCAGGAGTAAAGACATCATCACATGCTGTCAACAATGCCGCAGAAGCCAATATCATGAATATATTTCTTAATTTCATAATTCTTTATTGTCTAATTTTTCAATATCTAAGATATGATTTCATCAGCCTTTAGAACATCATCTTCAAGCCCAGGTTGTAGAAACGGCACTGTGGTGAACCATAGCTGGTCTCCATATACTTGCGATGCTTGCTGATGGTGAGAAGGCTCTCGCCCAATACGTAAACACTCATACCCTTCACTACCTTGTTCTCAAACCACTCGTTCGGCATATCGTAGGTCAGCTGCACCTTGTTGAGGTTGAAGCGGTCTGTGCTGTAAATCCAGAAGTTTGAGTTGCGGAAGTTGTTGGTATTGTCCTTGGCTGTCAAACGTGGATAGGTAGCGGTAGCGGCTGTCTCAGGTGTCCAGCGTCCACGAACCACAGAGGTATATTTCTTCTGGTTGTAAATCCAGTCGTTGCTCTTGAAGGCCTTGGCACCCATCTGACCTGTACCGGCGATGAAGAGGGTAAACTGCTTCCAGTTCAAGGTGAAGTTTACACCATAGAAGAAAGGAGTTGCACTCCATCCATACTTACCCATCACCTGCTGGTCGTTGCTGTCTATCTTGCCGTCACCGTTGATGTCCTTGTACTTCAGGTCACCAGCCTTGATTTCACCGAAGGTATGGTTTGGCACGAAGTTAGGGTCGTTCTTGTCAAGGTTTGCCTTCATGTGGTCCACATCTTCCTGTGTGAAGAAGCCTTCGCAAACATATCCACGAATCACGTCGAGAGCCTGGCCCTGTGCGTTCATATAGCTATATTCGTTTTTCTCCTCACGCTTGTTAGCCTTTGAGTCGAAAACCATACCTGTGAGTCCGAGCTGTGCCTTCACCTTGCCGATGTTCTTCTTGAAGTTTACGGCGAAGTCGAAGCCCTGTCGCAAATCCTCGTTGTAGTTCAGGGAGGTGATGAAAGAACCGTCACTGTTCATCCATGAAGGATAGATGGTAGCAGTTCCCGAAGTAAGCATACCCGAAGTAAGCTGGTGGAAATAGTTCATGTCGAAGCTTACGGTTCCGTTGAGGAGTGAACCCTCCAGACCTGCTCTCCATTCCTTACGCTTCACGAAATCGAGGCCGTAGTTGCTACCACGCTTAGAGATTGTGGAGTAAGTTCCGTTGCCACCACCTTCGTTCCAGGTGTACCAGCCACCCTTCACATCATAGTACCCCTGGTAGAGATAATAATTAGAGATGTCGATATCCTGGTTGAGCACAGAGTAAGAAGCGTTCAGCTTCAGATCGTCGAAGCAAGGAAGTGCATTCTTGAACCATTCCTCCTGACCGATTCTCCAACCCAGTGTTCCTGATGGAGAGAGGGCATTGCGATGACCCTCTGCCAGCTTTGATGAGTGAACCAGGGCGCCGCCAAACTCTGCGTAGTACTTCTGAGCATAATTGTAGGCTGCTCGAAGGGCAAGGTTGGCATTAGTGGTGCGGTGGTAAGAAGAACCCTTTACGCCAGATGAACTCTCATGGTTCTCGTCCACGGAATTCGACTTGGAGTAACCCCAGCCAGCCAAAGTGGCATTTACGTTGTGAACTCCGCCAAAGGTGTTCTTATAGTCAAACTGAGCACGGAAGGTGGTGTTCTGGTAATATTTCGATGCACCGATATACTCGCTCGTACTGCTTGATTCCTTACCATATTTCTTCAGGTCGATAATCATGTCCTGTCCGTTCACATTTGCCCAGGTAGGCTCATAAACGGCATAGTCGAGCTTGTAAGCCTCAGAGTAGTTGTTCCAATAGTCAATGCTGAAAGCTGTCTCGAAGCTCAATCCCTTGACCCACTGGTCGAGGTCGGCCTTCACACCCACATCGAAGGTGAAGGTGCGGGAGTGATTCTTCACGTAGCCGGCAGCAAGCGCATCACCAAAGAAAGTAGACCGGTTATCGTTGTTACCGCCCAGCAGATACTGGCCATCGAGCACGTGGAATTTTGAACCTGCTATCATCTGCTGCAAGGCTGAATTGTTGGCATCCATCATGGAGATTGGCAACAGACCGGAGTACCAGTTAGGACGCATGCTGGTAGCTGTTGACCAGTAGTCCTCAGGACGTCCGCGATAGTTGTCCGAGATGTTGATACCTACATTCACGTAAGCACCCAGCCAGTCGGTGATGGTAGCATCAATGTTAGAACGCACGCGGAAGGAATTATCCTTGTCCTTCTTGTGCTCGCCAAACTTCACCAGACTGTTGTTGTAGGTCATGCCCAGGTTGGCATAGTATCTGGCAAATTGGCTACCGCCCTTCACCTCCATCGTAGCATCCGTACGGTTGTTGAACTTGCGCAGGTAGTCGCTGCTGTAGAAATCCATATCAGGATAGCGGAAAGGATTCGTACCTGCAGCCGTATTGTAAATCTGCTCCTTAGAGTATTTCAGCGGCTGTGTAGGGTCATCATTGGTCATCGCCTCGTTATAGAGCGTCATATACTCAGCCGCACCCAGATATTCAGGATAAGCCTTAGGTGTATAGATGCCCGTATTGACGGTGGCGGCGATGCTCAATGGCTGCACCTTACCACGCTTGGTAGTGATGAGGATTACGCCCTTAGCTGCCTTTGCACCATAAAGTACTACGGCAGAAGCACCCTTGAGCACGGTAACCTTCTCCACTTCTGTGGCATTGACGGTGCTGGCCTCACGGGGAGCTCCATCTACGAGAACAAGTGCACCCTGTCCCCAAACATTTCCGTTATAACCACCGATGAGCGACTGAAGATCATTGAGAGCATTGGCGCTGTAGTCCTTTTTCAGCAGCTCTTCGACATTCACCTCGCTGACACCGCCCATCAGGTCGGCCTTGGAAACCTGACCGAAAGCCACGTTTACCTTGGTAGTGTCGGCCATTTCCTGGGCGCTTGCCACACCACTGGCGACTAGCATGGAAGCTAGCGCCAATGACATTCTCTTATTAAATATATTATGTTTCATAATAAATTCTCGAATTGTTTAATTATTCCCAACCAGGGTTCTGATAGAACTCAGGATACATCTTGACATCCTTTCTCAGGAATGGGAACCAGTAATGCTTTGAAGTAAACTTACGGGTAATCAATGGCGCCTCCTTCAGGTTGAGCACGTGATTATTCTTTGGATCGTCGTAGCGGACTACATCCTTCTGATCGGCTGCACGGTCGAAGTAAACAGCCATCTTCTGGGTGTAAGGAGCCTTGTCTATCAGGAGCCAGCGACGAAGGTCGGTGAAACGGTGTCCCTCGTAAGCCAACTCTACGGCACGCTCACGGCGAAGCTCGCTCATGAAGCCATCCAGATTGGTAAGATACTCATCGGCAATGTTCTCTACATGCGCACGGTTGCGGACGATGTTTACGGCATCCACGGCACTCAGCTTGAATACCTGGCTTGACTCCTTGTAGCCATAGCCCTCAGCCACCGACTCAGCATACATCAGATAAACATCTGCCAGACGAATCATGCTCAGGAGTACTCGCATATACTTGTTACGCTCACCACCATCATCAAACTGGTTGCGGTATGGATCACAGAACTTCTTCAGGCAATAACCCGTAAAGCAATCCTTAGATGGTGTTGCCGTACGATACTTTCCGCCTGTATAGAGAGAAGCATACTGCACATCCTCATCCTTACCCGCACTCTTCACACACTTCACACCATCGTAGATAAAGAGGTCGTAGAAGCGAGGGTCACGGTTCTTGAACGGATATTCCGGATCATAGCCGCTGTCGGGATCCTTCTTCGTGATATCCTTGATAGGCTTACCATTTGCCATACCGAAATAATCCACATAGTTAGCAGTAGGATAAGCCTTGATACCACCTTGAATAAGGCAGGTAGGACGATAGTCTGTCACCTGATTCCAGATCCAGTTGGTATTACTTGAATTCTCGTAGAAGATAGCCTCTTTCTCACCAGGAATCTTTTGACCCTGATCATAGGTATAGAAGATGTTCATGTAATTATCGAAAGAAGACAGCTGGTAGAGTCCTGACTCCTTGTTAATCTTCAAAGCCTCGCCGAATGCCTCGGCAGCCTTCTGGCAATACTCCTTGTTATATCCGTTAACATTCTTGAAATCAGGATTCTCCTTGCTCACTTCATTCATCAGCGGCGAACCAGCCCACAAGTAGTTCTTGCCCAGGAAGCAGAGAGCTGCAATCTTGTTAGGACGGAACTTGTTCTTGCCCACGTTCTGCTTACCCACAGTGGTCTTATCCCAATCTACAGGCAGCAACGATGCAGCCTTTTGGAAGTCTTCGGCTGCCTTGTCGGCACATGCCTGATAGGTGAGGCGTGGATAGTTGAACACGGCATCAGATGGAATCAGGAAGTCGATGTATGGAATACCGCCCCAATACTGCATAATCTGGAAGTGGAAGAATGCACGGAAGAAATAGAGCTGACCTGCAATCAGGTTCTTCTCTTCCTGGGTAGCATCTACCAGTTTGTCCAGGTTAGCCAAGCCCAGGTTGGTGGCATAGATTCCCTGCCAACACATACCCCAGAGGCGACCCTTGGTGTCGCGGTTCACATCATCACCACTATTCAGGTTGATACCCGAATGGAATGGAGAATACAACACTTCGTCCCATCCCCAATAGTTTCCCTGATCAAGGGCTGTGCTGAAAATGGCAGTTTCTCCTGGCTGCCAATATTCATCCTCACCAAAGTTCCAGCAGCTATGATACCAGGCGGTTGAGGCAAGACCCGGAATGCAGTTGTAGCACTGCTCCAAGAAGCCCTGAAAGTTGGTATAATTCTTATATGGCTCCGTAGGGGCGATATCACTGCCCGGCGCCTTGTCCAAGTAATCAGTACATGATACTGAAGAGAGAGACAGAGCTGCCGCAAACAGCAATGTATATATTTTATTAAACTTTTTCATATTTACGATTCATTTAAAATGTCAGGTCGAAACCTAAGTTAAATCTGCGCACGGTTGGATAAGCACCCTGCTTGGAATTACCGCTGAAGTTGTTCTCGCGATCGTCTGGCATGTTGGTCCAGAGCAGCAGGTTGTCACCATTCAGATATACACGGAGTGAATTCAAGTGCATTCGCTTCACCCAAGCACCCCTGAAGGTATAAGCTATCTCGGCATTCTTCAGGCGCAGGTAGGCTCCGTCATAGAAGTAGCGGGTACCGGCATTTCCGTCATCAGCCACCGTAGTCCAGCGTGGCAAAGATAATTCTCCGCTCGGATTGGCTGTAGAGAAGTAAGATCCCTCCTTGAAGGCTACGTGGGTCTCACGCTCGAAGGTTGGGAAGTTCACCTCACGGGTAACATTAGTTACGCCATAGAACTGAACGGTTACGCTCAAGCCCTTCCACTCTGCTCCCAAGGTTGTACTGAAGGTATTCTCAGGAATAGAGGTATACTGATAAGGTGCCTTATCATCTGCTGTAATCTGACCGTCACCATTGAAGTCGGAAATGATGGCATCACCCGTATATTTCTCAGAATCATGACTACCCCAGGTAGGTACGGCATAGAGGTCATCCCAGTTGCTGATAAAACCATGGTCGATGTACGAGAGGTTCTGACCGATGGCATAGCCCGCCTTCTTCTGGTAAGATGCCTGAAGTGCAGGATCATCAGCAAACTTCACCTCGTTCACGGCATGGGTCATATTGAAGTTTGCCCATGTACGCAGGTTCTTGTTCCACGCCTTGTTCACCTTCAGGCTCAACTCGTAACCCTTGGCATCCACAGCACCCAGATTGGCAACCGTGTAGTTCATACCATAGTAAGAAGGGATGGCACGGCTGGTTAAGAGTACGTCGGTACGCTTGTCGCTAAATACATCCAGCGAACCGGTAAGTAATCCGCCCAGGAATCCAAAGTCGAAACCAAGATTGCGCTTCTCGGAAGTCTCCCAATGCACGTTAGGATTTCCGATGCGGGTAAGGCGATATATAGTATAAGGTGAATCATAAGTGGCATCACCACCCAGATAGGTCTTACCACCATAGGAATACTGGTCGGAATAGAGATAAGGACCTCCGGTAGAATCATCACCGATGCGACCCCAGGATGCACGTACCTTAAACATATCGATATATTTCTTGATGTTCTTCATGAATGGCTCCTCGGTGATAGTCCAACCGAGAGAGGCAGATGGGAAGAACTTGAAGCGATAGTCTGGACCAAACTTCTCAGAACCGTTGTAGCATCCGTTCAACTCGAGCATGTAGCGCATCGCATAGTTGTAGGTGGCACGGAACACCCAGTCTTCACGGTAATGTCTGAAAGAAGAACCGCTGGCATATTCGTTGCGGTTGAATACACCCATTGCACCCACTTCATGATTGCCGAACTTGCGGTTCCAGTCGAGCTGAGCCAGATAATAGAGACGGCGATAAGTAGCACCCGTATTTACCTTACCGCCATTGATGGTCCAAGCCACAGACTCATGGTAATCCTCGCTCTGGTCATAGGAAACCGAGCCATTATCAGGGTTAATCCACTTCAGCTGCGGATCCATATACTGGTCGCTGATACCACGCTTCTCCTCTACCATCGTATTGTCAAGAGAAATCTTGGCAACAAACTTCAGACCCTTGGTCAGGAAATCGAGTTTCTGGGTAAGAATAAAGTCGGTGGTAATCTGCGTATTGGTACGATTCTCCACACCGCTTCGGGCAAGACTCATCACAGAGTTAGGACAGTCGGCCTTACGTGGAGCATAATATCCATAAGTACCATCAGAATAAATAGGACGCATGGCATCTGGAGCTGCATGATAGACAGAAGCCCAATAAGCACTGGAATCGCTCGCCTTATCCCAAGGGAAATGGCGGACACCGTTACTACCGAAAAGATTGGTAGAGAACAGAGTGGTCTTGGTCAGATTGAAGTCCAGGTTGGCACGCATGTTAATACGGTTATAGCCGAAACCGGATTTGTATCCACGACCGCTTGTGAAGTCCCTGAACAGGTCACCTTCGTGAGCAAAATCTACAGCTGCGAAATACTTCACGAGTTTGGTACCTCCCGAAACATCCACGCTGGCATTGTAAGACATGGCTGTGTTGTTGAACAGTTCTTTCTGCCAGTCTACGTTAGGATAGCGGTCCCATTCTTCAGTATTGGCAGGATGACGATACTTGTCGATGATAGCCATAGGCTTGTAGGAACCCCATGCACTTTCGTTGTTGATGTTCAGCTCGCGCTCCACCACTCTGTTCAAGAGTCGGAAAGTATCGTAAGAATCATATTTCTCAGGCAACTTGGAAACCACCTTCATGGTAGCATTCGCCTTCACGTGTACGGCAGCCTTGCCTTCCTTACCACGCTTGGTAGTAATGAGGATGACACCATTACCACCCTTCACACCATAAACAGCAGTGGCAGAAGCATCCTTCAATACGGAGATGCTCTCTACTGAAGAAAGGTCAACGGTGTTCATGGCACGCTCCACACCATCCACGAGAACGAGAGGGTCGTTGGAACCGTTGATAGATGTCTGGGTACGGATTACGATCTTAGGATCTTCCTCACCTGGCATACCTGTAGAAGAAAAGGTAACGACACCAGGAAGATTACCCGTCAGTGCCTGACCCAAAGATGAAACTCCGGCATGACGATTCAAGGTTTTCGCATCTGTCTGGGCAATAGAGCCGACTACAGAAGCTTTCTTCTGCTGACCATAACCAACTACTACAACCTCTCCCAGTGTATTGTCATCGGTCAAGGTGATCTTAAATTGTCTTTTCTTACCTACTTTAACAGTTTGCGAATCCATACCGATGTAGGTAATGACAAGGGATGAATTTTCTGAAGGTACAGAAATCTGGAAATTTCCATCCATATCTGAAATGACACCCGAAGTTGCATTTCCCTTCACTTTCACAGTAGCACCAATCAGAGGCTCTCCTGTGCCGTCAACAATACTACCCTTCACGGTAATCTTCTGGGCTTGTGCGTTCAAGCTGCAGAAGGCTCCCACGAGGCATAGAGCTGCTGTCCGTTTAAATGTAAACACTTGTTCAATCATGTTGTATCATCTTAAATTAAGTTTGTTTCTAGGTGTTGCTAATTCTTGTTTAAAGAACACGGCTGCAAAGGTAGCAATTAGATTCGGAATCGTGTTTGTCTGATGTTACAATTAATTTTTCTCATGTAACATATTACCCTAACTGACACATTTTCTGCATTTTATGATATATAGAGAAAAGTAACATCATACAAAACTCGCCCTTTTAAAACAAAAAGATGACCCCGCAAAACGCAAGGTCATCTCCTCATCAACATTCGTAGACAGCAGGTTATTCTATCTCAAAACCACCTTCTTGCCATTATGGATATAGATACCCTTGGTTGGGTGGTCTACTCGCTGACCCTGAAGCGTGTACCAGCCGGAGTTCTCTTTGGTCTCCTGACCGCTGATATACTCAGCACTCTCAACCTGCTCGATGCCCGTAGTGCCATCGTTCCAACCGCCATCGATGCTTCTTGAACGGGAAGCATTGGTCATGGAAATCTTCAGATGACCTACAACTACCTCAAGCCATGAGCCACTGCCACCCCAGCTGTTTGCCACAGGAGTGAAGCGGAAATGATAGTAACCCGTGCGGGAAGCGGTGAAGTATACCTGACCTCTGTTGCTGCCAGAAGTGCTTGCACTGGTATTCTTGTTCACATTCTTGGCACACTGGATAATCTGAGAACCCAGCACGTTGTTGTTCACGTCGAGAACCTCACACTTCAGATAAGGAGAACCCGACCATGCCACGGCATTATAAGAGAATACATAGCTGCCCTGCTTCAATGAGAAGCCGTAGCCCCAAGTAGAACCAAACTCGGCGTAGCCTTCCTTGCTGGCATCGCTCTGACGGATGTAAAGACCCGTAGAAAAATCACCACCGGCAAACTGGAAGATACGTGGACCGCTGCCAGCTGCACCAGCCGCTTTCTGCTCTCCGGCATCAACAATCTTCCATCCGGCAGGAACCTGTCCCACGGCATTCAGCGCCAACGGATTTCCCTTGAAGTAAAGAGCCACATTGCCAACCAGAGCCTCAACCCAGGCACCACCTGTGCCCTTGGCATCTGCCACAGGGGTGAAACGTACACGATAGTTGCCCTTGATCATAGAATAGAACGAGAGTGATACCTTGGTAGTACCCGAAAGATAAGCACCCGCCTTGCCATTGGCATTGCCATTTGCCTTGACGATGGTAGAAGCAAGAACGGCATTCTGAGGGTCAAACACCTCCACCTTCATATATGGAGCACCCTTCCAGACAGCCACATTGCAGGTCAGTTCATACTCACCAAATACCAGAGGCAGGGTATAGCCGTTGGTATTGCCATATTCAATATAGCCAGCCTTATCGGCAGAAACGCTTCTCACATAGAAAGCATTCTTGAAATCACCAGAGAAATTCATGATGCGTGGACCGCTCGACTTATTGCCGGCATAAACCTGGCTGCCATTGTCTGCCACCGTCCAGCCCGAAGGAACGAATCCGCTGCCATCGCCCCATGACTTGATGATGTTCTCGCCCTGGGTATTGCCAGAAGTAGAAGAACCGGTAGAAGGCTGAGTATTCTGGTTAGAAGAAGACGTACCAGCAGACTTATGCGCATAGTCTTTCTTGGAATACTCGTAATACCAGTAGAAGCAGGTCTTTGCGCATGCCTCTGGATTAGCCTCTAAACCAGGTTTGATATTACCGGTCTTCAGGAAGTTGTCGATATCAAGATAATCGTCAGTACTAGTCAGCGTCATGCTGATGTTTCCGAAATGATCCATCACCTTCTTCCAGGCATTACCCCATTTGCTGGTAGTAGCAGTTCCCCATGAACCCAGGTTGCTAGCCACCCACTGTCCAAACTCGTTATACTTACCAGCACCTGGTTTCTCCGGACTCCAGTCTATCTCAGAAACAAGAATCGGTTTATTCTTTACCACAGGCACCTGTTTCTGGAAATTATAGATGAAAGCGTTGGAATCATAGTTAGTATCACTTGCCCCATACCATCCCGGATACACATGAACGGCATAGCCGAAATTACTATCAGATACAGGATAGGTGGCATAATTCTCATACTGGCTCTGATAACCAGTGCCAGGAATCCATATAATACCCTTGAAACCATTCTTTCGGATGATATCAATCACTGGTTGGAAATAATCTCGCATGGCTGTGGCAGAACTCTGACCATACCTATTATATATATGAACAGGCTCGTTGGCAAGTTCCAGGGATACGATGCCTGAATTATTCTTCACCCAACTGTTGCTGGAAACGATGTTCCACACCGTCTTAAGATAATTCTGATAAGCATCGCCAACCTTCAAATCCTTAGGACATACGCCTGGAGGACGAATCACCACATACAAGCCATGATTGATGGCCTTCTGCGCAATAGGCAGATAAAGGGCATCGAGATACTTCTGCAAACGGGTAGCACTGAAACGCGATATATTAGCCTCTCCAGTATCAGAACCCGTTGACTTCTTGTTGGGATCATTGGTCCAGCCTGGTTCGAGATGAAGACGGAAGATGTTACAATAAGTGCCTTTAGCAGGATTTTGGAGTGCTCCGAAAATCTTGTCGTAATAGCTAATGCATGGCTGAATATTGTTATCAGTACAAGTATTACCCCAACGGTATTTGTTGAAGTAAGGACTCGGTGTATCCATCACACCATGCAAAACCACTTTGTTGCCATAGGCATCATTCAACTGATTGCCATTCACATGAAGCGGCGAAACCACTCCAAACTGGGCGAACAGACATGACGGTAGCAACGCAGCCGCCAATATCGCCAAAAATCTCTTTTTCATTGTTTTTAGGTTGAAATATAAACGTTTAAAATTGTTATGATGCCGATGATTTTCATCGGCTTTTGTTATTTAAGTTGTTAAAACACCGCAAAAGTAGCGATTTATTCGATTCATAACTTTATTTCATGTAACAAATGCTTTGTGATGGCTATCATGTCGAATAATTATCTAAAAGTGTCTGTTTTATAACACAGAAAAGATGCCCTCGCGTCTTTTGCTAGGACATCTTTTCTGTAATCAAGGATTATCTGTCAATAGAGCATGCCAAACATCCATAACTTCTTATCTACAAAATCTTACTTCAATGTATATTTTACTATAAATCCATCTCCATTCTGTACATTGCCTTCTACATTACATCCCATCTGCTTCCAGCATTCCAGCATTGATGGCAAATCTTGCTTTTCTACATAAGCATAAAGCGATTGAGCATCTACACTTTTAATTAATGGGAAATTTTTCTTTTTGCCAGAGTACAAATTTATCTTTTTAAGTTCACCCGATGCCTTGTCATACAAGATAGAATACCAATCAGACAAGCGATTTCCCTTTTTGACATGAACAATGATAGCTTTGTCCACTTCCATTTTAGACACAAGAATTTCCTTGTCTGTATTCATCAAAAACAGATTCTTTTTATTCTCATTTGAGCCAAATGCCTCTAAGTCATTTTTAGTAAGCATATTTGAGCCTCCTTCGAACTTATATTTTCTCGAACATTCCATAGTCGTAGCGTCAAAAGTGTAAATATAGTCACTATAAATTGGAGGGATAAAAGTTACTGCAGAGCCTTTCCTCAGAAAGAAGCAATCGCTTTGCATATTTATTTTATCAATTTCATCCATCTCATAATCTATATTCTTCAAAATCTTAGACGAAGAGGAATCAAAAACTAACATACCTGTCGACTCACCGCTCACTGACGTAGGTATTAAGACGTGAAGATGTTTTGATAAATCGTAAATACGGTCAAACATTAAACCCGTATCTTTACTTTTCGCTAGTTTAGTCGGGAGTTTCACTTTTTTCAATAAGTTAAAATTCACATCATAGCACAACAAATGAGTAGGAGTCAATATCTCAATATTATTATTATATGGATTATAAGAATAACCCATAACTATGGAATATTCTTCGTGCCCATTACCTATCTTAGCCTCTGATGAAGACACAAACTTTCCTGTTTTGTCAAAAACAGTCAATATCTGTCTTGAATCAGATACGACATAATAATTATCAGAAACCTGCACACGGTCTACATTCCCCAAAAAGTTTCCCTCACGCATAGCTAAGGGAACTATCTCTATCTTAGAAAACAAATCAGAGACAGAACATTCCTTTACATTCCCGAGATTGATAACCGGACACACCTTTTCCTGCTGATGTTGGCAAGAGGACAATAATGAAAGATAGCTTATTACTATCACTGTACAAAACAGTCTAAAAAATACTTTTTTCATAACTTTTATATTTTGGATTTTACGCTGCAAATTTAAGGAAAGAAATCCAATCAGAACCACTATCTTGTTCACTTTTTGTTTGTTTTTCATTATTTTCCATTATAAACAGCAAAGTAAACAAAAAGTAAATTTTCATAATTACGTAGCACATATTGAGAAGACTTTATTTCATGTAACATAAACTTTAGATTTCGTCTTTTCATACGAAATAAGCTATAAGA
>ERZ1026854.453-NODE-453-length-28673-cov-5.015305_pt1 | contig 28673 bp, 24 predicted proteins | sample MGYA00380157_ERZ1026854 | MGnify/ENA primary metagenome ERZ1026854 (study PRJEB33269, sample SAMEA4719793) | human gut metagenome | biome: human-associated habitat; feature: organic feature; material: feces | place: Cameroon | collected 2013-10 ... | reverse complement strand
TAAAGGAAAAAATTGCCGAATATTTTTAAATTTTATAAAAATAAATGAAATAAATTTTATACACTCTTGTAATAAATGAAAAATTTCGTTAAAATATAGAGAGTGGGCATTGAGGACTCCTTCTAAAAGATAATAGAAGGAGATGCTTATGACAAAAAGATTTATAAAAATATTATGTTTTTCATGCTTTTGCCTGCTGGCAGCAGCATGTGGAGAAAAAGAAAACGTCTATTTTCAAACAGAAACATCTGTGATGGAAACACAGCAGAAAGAGGAAATGTCTGCGACGGATGCTATACAAGTGTCGGAGTGGGATAATACACAGACCGGTAATAACGCACAGCCTGAAAAATGCTTTGTATATATATGCGGGGCGGTAAAGACACCAGGTGTTTATGAGGTAGAACAACATGCGAGACTCTATGAGGCAGTTGAAGCGGCCGGCGGTCTGACGGAAGATGCGGCAGAAGAGTCGGTCAACCAGGCACGGGAGATCGTGGATGGAGAGATGATACGCATTCTGACACAGGAGGAAGCTGTCAGGGCTGATTTTGAGGAAACAGGGGAACGGACAGAGATGGAAGTGGATGGTGAAAACATAAAAGACACAGATGGCAGGATAGATCTTAATCTGGCAACTGCGGCAGAACTCATGACACTTTCCGGAATCGGTCAGACAAAGGCGGACAGCATCATCCGTTACCGTGAGAAAAATGGTGGTTTTTCATCTGTGGAGGAGATCAAGCAGGTAGAGGGGATTAAAGAAGGCGTTTATAATCGAATAAAAGATGATATAAAGGTGAAGTAAAATGGCAAAAAAGGTTCTTGTTGTAGATGATGAAAGGTTAATTGTAAAGGGAATCCGGTTCAGTCTCGAGCAGGACGGGATGGAAGTGGACTGTGCATATGATGGAGAGGAAGCACTGAAAATGGCAACGGAAAATGCCTATGATATGGTGCTTTTAGATATCATGCTTCCGAAGATGGATGGATTTGAGGTATGCCAGCATATCAGAGAGTTCTCAAATATGCCGATTGTCATGCTCACTGCAAAGGGAGATGACATGGATAAAATCTTAGGGTTAGAGTATGGTGCGGATGACTACATTACGAAACCATTTAATATTCTTGAGGTGAAAGCAAGAATTAAAGCAATCATGCGGCGTACTGCAGCAAGCCAGCCGAAAAAAGAGGACAGTAAAGTTATAGAAGCAGGTGATCTGAAGTTAGACTGTGAGAGCAGAAGACTTTTTATTTCAGGAAAAGAAGTCAATCTTACAGCAAAAGAGTTTGACCTGTTAGAGCTTCTGGTTAATAATCCGAACAAAGTCTACGGCAGGGAGAATCTTTTGAATCTTGTATGGGGATATGAATATCCGGGCGATGTTCGTACAGTAGATGTTCATGTGAGACGTCTGAGAGAGAAAATCGAGAGCAATCCGAGCGAGCCGAAGTATGTGCATACCAAATGGGGCGTTGGATATTATTATTCTCAGAATTAGTAAGGTGCAGCCATGACAAAATTAAAAAAATTTACAGATTTTATGAACAGCCTGAGATTCAGGCTGATTCTTTTACTCATTCTTATAGGTGTGATACCGTGCATCCTGTTACGGATCGGGATGCTCAATTCTTATGAAAACAGGGCTGTTTCTCTTCGAACCAGTGAAATCTTAAGCCAGGCGAAGATTTTAGCAAATCAGATCGTGTCAAATGATTATCTGGAAAATTCCGGTTCCCCTACCATTAATGCACAGCTTGAGCAGCTTTCTACCATCTATGACGGACGTGTCATGATCATCAGTGATACATTTCAGGTGGTAAAAGATACTTATAAGCTGGATGAAAAAAAGACGATTATCTCAGAGGAAGTTATCCAAAGCTTTTATGGGGAAGAAATCACAAAATATGATTCGAAATACCGTTATATTGAGATGACCATACCGCTTGTGCGCACGGATCAGGAAAATGAAAGCAGACAGGTGATCGGTGTCATGATGGTGAGTGTTTCAACGGACAGCATCAGCCTGAATTTAGAATACCTTGCAACGAATACAAGGATTATTGAACTGATCTGCATCTTCTCAGTTATTTTTGCCAGTGTGATCATTGCGGGGCAGATGGTAAGACCGTTTCATAAGATGTCAAAATCAATCGATGAGATTCAGACAGGTTATGGAGAGGATGCACTTTCTATCAATGATTATACGGAAACGAAGATGATCAGCGAGAAATTCAACAAAATGTTAGGAAGAATGAAGGTGTTAGATGATTCGAGACAGGAGTTTGTGTCAAATGTGTCTCATGAATTAAAAACACCGCTTACTTCCATGAAAGTGTTAGCGGATTCTATCAACAGTATGGAGGATGCCCCAATAGAACTCTACAAAGAGTTCATGGGAGATATCGGTAATGAGGTGGATCGTGAGACGAAGATTATCAATGATCTGCTTTCCTTAGTCAAGATGGATAAAGCGGCAGGAGATCTGAATATCACCAATATCAATATCAATGAACTGTTAGAGCAGATCTTAAAACGTCTGCGCCCGATCGCGGACAAGCAGAAAGTGGAACTCGTGCTTGAGAGTTTCCGTCCGGTCAGTGCAGATGTCGATGAGGTTAAGATTACCCTTGCGTTTACCAACCTGATTGAAAATGCAATCAAGTATAACAAGGAAGATGGCTGGGTACATGTTTCACTGAACGCGGATCATCAGTATTTTTACCTGAAAGTAGAAGATTCCGGAATCGGAATACCGGAAGATTCGTTAGAACATATTTATGAACGTTTTTATCGTGTGGATAAGTCACACTCCAGGGAGATCGGTGGAACCGGACTTGGACTTGCCATCACACGAAATGCAGTGCTGATGCACCGTGGTGCGATCAAGGTATTCAGTACAGAGGGAGAGGGAACCATCTTTAATGTTCGTATCCCGCTCAATTATATTTCATAACAGATGGGATCTATTAAAAATGAAAGGTCATATTATGGACAAAAAAATGATCGTCCTGTTGTTAGGATGTATTCTGGCAGTTGTTTTACTGGCAGGATGTGGAAATAACGAAGTAGACAGTGAATATCATATTGAATATCTGAATAAAGAAAAAACAAAAATCGTAGAGGTTCCCTATGAGCCAAAGGCTTCCGATACGGAGGGAATGATCAAAGAATTTTTGGCAAAGTTAAGTTCGGATTCCGACAACGTGGAGTACCGCAAGCCGATACCAAACGAAGTGGAAGTTACGGATTATTCACTTGATGGTGTGATGCTCTCAATCCATTTTGATGCGGATTACAGCAGTATGACAGAAGTCGAGGAAGTGCTGTGCCGGGCGGCGGTTGTTCTTACAATGACGCAGATTCCTGGTGTGGACTGTGTGTCATTTTATGTGGCGGATGCACCGCTTACGGACATCAGGGGAAATATTGTCGGAAGTATGAATCAGGACAGTTTTATTGAAAATCCGGGGGAACAGATCAATTCTATCCAGTGTACAACGTTAAAACTTTATTTTGCAAATGAGGCGGGTGACGGGCTGGTGGAGGAGACAAGAAGCGATGTCTATTACAGCAGCAATGTTTCCATGGAAAAACTGATCATGGAACAGCTTTTAGAGGGACCACAGACGGAGGGGGCAAAGTCTGCGATTCCGGCGGGAACGAAGCTGATCAATGTATCTGTGGTGGATGGTGTCTGCTATGTGAGCCTGGATGAAAACTTTAAAAATCAGGATTATCAGGTAAATGAGGCGGTTGTTATATATTCGATCGTGGATTCTTTGACAGAATTGTCCACGATCAGTAAAGTACAGATCTCAGTCAATGGAGATACCAGTGGTACTTACCGGGATAATTTTAAATTGAGTGATATGTATGACAGGAATCTCGATTACGTTGTTACATTAGAGGAGACAGGAGTGACAGAGGAGGAATAAATTGGGGAAAAGACCATTCCTTGAAATGGCGGTCGGGTTTATCCTTGGTATTTCCATTGCTGTATACGGGAAAACGTGGATGATCTGGCTTGGAGTTTTTGGAATCTTGATGTGGACTGTGATTCTGACAGGACATGACAGGGAGCTGCCGGAGAACGGCAGGTACCCTGTCTGGAAGCGGCGATGCTGCATGACAATATTAGTTGCTACAGCATTTTTTCTCGGCTGGCATCATTGCAGGTCGGCACAGGCGAAAGAAAATCAATACCTGCCTGATTTGGTGGATGGGGAAGAAATTCTTTTAAAAGGAAAGCTCGCGGGCAAAGAAAGAAAAAACGAACAGTATTTATATTATATGTCTTCCTGTCAGATCGGACAGGATCTAAAAATCAGAGAATGGCAGAGCATATCTGCGAACGTCATCATCTATTGTGAGTCCGACACTTATCCTATCGGACAAACGCTTGTATTACATGGAAAAATAAAATTATTTAACCGGGCACGCAACGAGGGAAACTTTGATTAGGCGGCTTATTATAAGGCGCGTGGGATCGCATTTGCCGTGAATCAGATGAATGTGAGAAATGTATACGGAAAAGAAGACTGCATTGCAGAGACAATGTATGAATGGAAATACCACCTTGCAGCGGTATATGAACGTGCACTTGGAGCGCGGGAGGGTGGAGTAGTAAACACAATGCTTCTCGGAGAAAAAAATCTCTTGGATGCAGAGATAAAACAACTTTACCGTAATTCCGGGATCTCGCACATTCTGGCGATATCAGGATTACATATCGCGGTGATTGGCATGACATTGTACCGGCTGATGCGAAAGGAACGCCTTGGTTTCTGGGGAGCAGGATTCATTGCGGCAGTACTTATGATTACATATGGTATGATGACAGGAATGGGATATTCATCATGCCGCGCAGTCAGTATGTTTTGTATTTTTCTGCTTGCACAGGCAGTGGGACGAAGTTATGATTCCTTAAATGCGCTGGGATTTGCTGCGCTGCTCATCTTGTGGAAGCAGCCGTTTGCACTGTATGATGCGGGATTTCAATTTTCATTTGCTGCGGTGTCCGGTGTGGTATGGGCAGGAAAAATTGTACAGAACACATATCAGGGGCATGCGGTGCTGCAAAAAATCGGTATGGGATTTGTGCTGCAGCTTGTGATATTACCGGTCACAGCATGGTATTTTTATGAAATTCCGGTATATGCGATGTTGTTAAATCTGATCGTGCTGCCGTTTATCGGAGTTGCGCTGGCATCCGGAATTGCCGGAGGTGTACTTGGGAGTGCTGCAATACCAAAGATGACACTGGTGCGCATTGCATTGCTGCCATGTCATTTGATTTTAAATGGTTATGAAAAAATCTGTACGATCGCATCCGGTCTGCCCAATGCACTGCTGATTACGGGAAAGCCATCTGCAGTAAGAATTACAATATATTATTTATTGCTGGCAGCGGGACTTTTTCTGCTTTCCCATAGAACAAAACACCAGAAGAAAGAACGGCGGGTGTCGGGCAAAAACAGAAAGCAGAAAATAGGAAAAAGATACCTTGGAAAAGTGGGAATGCCGTTTATCAGTGGTTTTTGCCTGCTTGCTTTTTTGTTTATAAAACTTCCTCAGGGCATGAAACTTGTTGTACTTGATGTCGGACAGGGAGATGGAATTTATCTGCATACGGACAGCGGTTATGATATTTTTATAGATGGTGGGAGTACGGATGTGCAAAGTGTGGGAAAGTACCGGATTTTACCGTATTTAAAGGCAAACGGTGTGAAACAGATGGATTATTGGTTTGTTTCCCATACGGATCAGGACCATATATCCGGTCTGCTGGAACTTTTCGGGGAAGGCTACGGGATCCGGAATCTTGTGTTTTTTCGTGGAATGGTACCAGATAGGAACTATGAAAAGCTGATTTCACTTGCCAGAGAACATGGAACAAAAGTTCATACGATGAGCCGGAAAGAGGCTCTTTTTCTTGAAAGTGCAAAGATAATGGCCATTTCGCCGGAATATCATGCAGGGGATGAAAAAAGAAGTGAAACAGGCACCGATAAAAATGAGGAGTCACTGGTGTTATTGTATGAGGAAAAAGAATTTTCGGCATTATTCACCGGGGACATCGGGGAAAAGCAGGAGAAACAGATTTTAAAATGGCGTGGAGTCAATAATATAGATTTTTACAAGGCGGCGCACCATGGTTCAAAATATTCGAACACAAAAGGCTTTCTGGATGAAGTATCACCGCGGATTTCCGTCATTTCATGCGCGAAAAAGAACCGCTATGGTCATCCGGGAAAAGAAGCGGTTGAAAATATCACAGATACAGGAAGTGCTTTGTTTTACACGATGGAAGACGGGCAGATCACGGTGGCTTTTACAAAGAAAAATGCGCTGGCGGTGAAAAAATATTTAGTGCCGGATAAGCAGTTTGTATTTGTAAGGTAATGTATGCTATACTGTGATATGCATAAGTGATAAAAAGGAATAAGACAAAATGAAGACAATCGATGATGATATTAAAAGTGGAAATTTTAAACAGATCTATCTGCTATATGGAACAGAAGCCTATTTAAAGAAGCAATATAAAGATAAACTGAAAAATGCAATGGCAGCACCGGATGATACTATGAATTTTGCCAGATTTGAAGGAAAGAATATCAATCCGAAAGAAGTGATCGATCTTGCTGAAACGCTGCCTTTTTTTGCGGACCGGAGAGTCATATTGATCGAGGACAGTGGATTTTTTAAAAGTTCTTGCGAGGATCTTGCCGAATATTTGTCACAGGTGGCACCTGCAACGCATTTTATTTTTGTGGAAGAGGAAGCAGACAAGCGTTCGAAAATGTATAAAGCGGTCAAAAATAACGGAAAGATCGTAGAATTTTCGGCGCAGAGTGAGGAACTTTTGACACGCTGGATCTTAACCAGATTAAAAAAAGAAGGAAAAAACATTACCGGTTCCGTGATGCAGCTTTTTTTGAGCCGGACGGGAACAGATATGGGGAATATTGACCGGGAGTTAGAAAAGCTGATCTGTTATGCCTTAGACCGGGATGTGATCACGGCGGAAGATGTGATGGCAGTCACAACAGAACAGACAACGAATAAGATATTTGAGATGGTCAATGCAATCGCAGAGCATAACCAGCGGAGGGCACTGGATCTGTATTATGATCTTCTGACGCTAAAAGAACCGCCGATGCGTATTATGTTTCTGATCACCAGACAATTCCAGATTCTGTTGAATGTGCGGGATATGGCAGGACGGGGAATGGATAATCAGGCAATCGCAAAAAATGCGGGAATCCCGCCGTTTGCAGTAAAGAGAAATATTTCTCAGGCAAAGGGATTTACGATGGCCCAGTTAAAGGGTGCACTTTACGACGGAGTGGATTTAGAAGAGTCGGTAAAAACAGGGCGTATGAATGATCAGATGGCGGTAGAACTTTTTATCATGAAGTACAGCCGGACGGGAAAATAACGGCAACAAAAAAACACCAGTATGACGGTACTGGTGTTTTTATTATGCGGTTGGGTTAGGACCACATATATGTTTTTATCTATGTTTCAAAAATTAAGCTAAGCCGTTAACAAGCTTTGTTAAACGGGAAACTTTTCTGGCAGAATTGTTCTTGTGGAAAATTCCTTTAGAAGAAGCACCTTCAATTGTTGAGATAGCAACTGTTAAAGCAGCTTTTGCAGCCTCTTTATCGTTTGCAGCTACTGCAGCCTCAACTTTTTTGGTAGCAGTCTTAACTTCGCTTCTGATCGCTTTGTTTCTAGCAGCTCTTGTCTCTGTTACTAAAATTCTTTTCTTTGCAGATTTAATGTTAGCCAATCCGTACACCTCCAATTTGTAATCGTTATTGTTCATGATTGTTACATTAAAGCCGGACACGGACAGTTCAATGTAAACATACTGGTACATTATAGGTCGCTTTTTTTTCATTGTCAAGTGTAAAATGGAAAAATCATGAGAAATTATGGATATTTTTTTTTCAGAGTTGAAATAATATAGGCAAAGATAACAGATGCCTACATTGGAGCATTGGGATATGGGGGAAAACTTTATGTATCAGATCCGAACTGATTTAGCACTTGAAACGCAGGAAAAAATGCAGGAAGATCATGTTGATCTAAAGGGAGTCCGTTTTTTTGAAGAAAAGGTGGATAAAAATATCACAGTCAGCACAGTGGTTATTGAGACAGAAAACGGTGCAAAGACGATGGGAAAACCAAAGGGAACCTATATAACGATTGAGGCGGGAAATATGGATGAGGAGGATGAAGACTATCACAGAGAGATATCTGTCCAGCTTGCAAAGGTCATCCGTCAGCTGATCCAGGGAAAAAACAGGGAACTGTCGGTGCTTGTCGTCGGGCTTGGAAACCGTGAAGTTACGCCGGATGCACTAGGACCGCGTGTGGTGGACAACCTTTTTATCACAAGACACATTGTAAAAGAGTATGGAAAGTACGCATTCGGGGAAAAGAATGTGAACCGGATCAGCAGCATCGTGCCGGGAGTTATGGCTCAGACAGGAATGGAGAGCCTTGAGATCATTCATGGGATCATTGACGAGACAAAACCGGATCTTGCCATTGTGATAGATGCGTTGGCGGCACGAAGCACCAAGCGGTTAAACCGGACGATCCAGGTCACGGATACCGGAATCAATCCCGGCAGCGGAGTTGGAAATCACAGACATGGGCTCAATAAAAAGAGTCTTGGGATTCCCGTGATCTCAATTGGAATACCGACAGTTGTGGATGCTGCCACGATCGTCAATGATACGATGTTTAATCTGATTGCAGCGATGAGTCAGAGCAGGGCATTCGATATGCTTGGAGATTCCTTAAAGGAACTAAACGACGGAGAAAAATATGAACTGATCCGGGAACTGCTCTCGCCGAATTTAAATGCAATGTTTGTGACACCAAAAGATATTGATGAGTCGGTCAAAAGATTAAGCTACACGATCTCGGAAGGAATCAATATCGCATTTATGGGTGAGGGGCTGCCGGCATAGACAGGCAGGATCCTGACATAATAAAAAATGAAAGAGCATACAGTGTAGTATGTATGCTTATCGTTATCGACCTTTAAAAAAGAAAAAAATAAATGCTGCCGTCTGGCTATGGATATTGCTGTTGGCTGTTATTGGAATACTCATACAGACAAACAAATCTTTTTTTGGAAAGCTTGGAGAGGAGGGGGCAAAAAGCTGCTGTGAAAAGGTACTTGATTTTTATCTGCCCGGTTTGTCTTACAGTGTGAAAGATGAGACGGAGTGGTCTTTTGCAGAGAAAGTGATCGATATACTTTTTTCCGGGGAGAAAAATAATACAAAAAGGGAATCATATCAGACACAGATTGAAAGTGATCTCTCTTATGAGGCAATCTTAGCCAGAGAGGCAGCAGATGAAAATTATGTGGATGAAAAGACAGGAGAAGTGATACCGTCTGTCGGAAGCATGGATGGTACGAGCCTGTCGGATGAAAAAAATGCAGGAGAACAGGTGGCGGATGGAGGTGCAGCAGCAAATTTCAAAGAGCAGACGGCAGAGGCAGGTGCGGTAGAGAACACCGGAGGGCAGACGGCAGAGGCAGGTGCAGCAGAAGATCAGCAGGCACAGATTGCAGAGGCAGGTGCAGCAGACAGTCAGGCAGCTGCCGCGGTGGCAGATACCAAGGCAGTGACATTTGCAAGAGAAAAGCTGGACGATTTCGATTATCTGATCCAGAATTTTTATCAGGTGGATAATACGACAACCATTGGAAGTGCACAGCTCAATGCAGATGCCCTGCTAGGAAAGGATGTACGTTTAAGTCATGATGCGTCCACCCCGCAGATACTGATCTATCATACGCATTCACAGGAAGGGTATGCGGATTCTGTCCCGGGAGATGCATCGATGTCGGTTGTTGGTGTCGGAGACTGTCTGACAGAACTTCTGACACAAAAATATGGTTTTTCCGTCATTCATCACACCGGACAGTATGATGTCGGAGACCGTGATCATGCTTATGCAAAAGCAGGGCCTGCGCTGGAACAGATCTTAGCGGAAAATAAAAGCATTGAGGTTGTGATCGATCTGCATCGTGACGGAGTCGGGAATAATACAAGACTGGTTACAGAGCAGAACGGTGTGCCGATGGCACAAGTCATGTTTTTTAATGGATTGAGCCGAACGACAAAAACAGGCGATATCGAATATCTATATAATCCTTATATTGCAGATAATCTGGCAATATCATTCCAGATGCAGCTAAAGGCGGCAGAATATTACCCGGGATTTACCAGAAGAATTTATCTGAAGGGATACCGCTATAATATGCACTATTGTCCCAAAACACTTCTGATCGAAGTGGGGGCGCAGACAAACACCCTGGAGGAAGCAAAAAATGCGATGGTACCGCTTGCCGATCTGCTCAATAAAGTATTGACGGGGCAGCAGTAGAAACGTAAAATGTGTATAAAAACGTAAAAAAACGGGGTAATACATAAGATGGATACTTTATTGCAGTTAGATGGAAATATTTTATTGTGGATTCAGGAGCATGTGAGGAATGATGCACTGACACCGGTTATGAAATTTATTACACATTTAGGAGACGCAGGATGGATCTGGATTGCACTCACAATCATGTTTTTATTGGTAAAAAAAATGCGCAGCACGGGAGTACTCATGACATGCTCTTTGGTTGGATCTTTGATCGTCAATAATCTCATCTTAAAAAATCTGGTTGCGAGAACAAGACCTTACGAGGCGGTGGATGGATTGCAGCGCATCATAGAAGCGCAGAGAGATTTGTCATTTCCGTCCGGACATACCGGCAGCTCTTTTGCGGCGGCTGTTGTGATCTTTTTGACTTGTCCGCGGAAAATCGGGGGGCCGGCTTTGATCCTTGCATTTTTGATCATGTTTTCCAGGCTTTATGTCGGAGTACATTATCCGACGGATGTTCTTGCCGGAATGATCACAGGGACGGTTATCGCAGTATTGGTATGCAGGGTGTATAGGGAAAAATTTTATATAGGATCGTAGTATGCAAAAACGCCCCAGTACATAAGTGCCAGGGTGTTTTTTTCAATCACACAGAAAGATGATATTTCTCCATCCAGTAGTCCAGCTGGATAAAGTAAGCCAGAAGCTGGGGACCTGCCATGAGCTGTCCGAACCACGGTTTTCCGTATTCTTTTGGTGCTTCCATAAATTTTTTCGTTTTCTTTTTATCGATAAGCGGAAGAATGGGGGAATTACTGTCCGCTAAAATATCCGTCATCCGTGAGATCAGGATTTTCTCATAACCCGGATGGTAAGTTTTTGGATAAGGGCTTTTTTTGCGGTGCAATAGTTCCGGTGGCAGAACATCACGGAATGCATCACGCAAAAGAGCTTTTTCTACACCGTTCTGATATTTCATTTCCCAGGGAACATTATAGACATAGTCAATGATGCGGTGGTCGGCAAAGGGGACTCTCGCCTCAAGACCGGAATACATACTGGTGCGGTCCATGCGGTCAAGCAGTGTCTGCATAAACCATTTGATATTCAGATAGGAGATCTCCCGGCGTCTGTATTCTTCGCCGGTTTCATCGGGAAGGTGGGGAGCCTTTTTTAGGGACTCTTCATATCGCGCATGGGAATAAGACGAAAGATCAAGTTGTTTTATCACATCATCATCAAGAAAAGCGGTACGGGCATCTGTATCCGCAGACCACGGAAAACCATCCCGGTTCATCAGTTCGGTGCGGTAAAACCATGGATAACCGCCAAAAATTTCATCCGCACATTCTCCGGTCAGTGTCACTTTATTCTGTTTTTTTACAAGAGAGCAGAAGTAAAGCAAAGAGGCATCCACGTCCGTCATACCCGGCATATCCTTTGCGTCCACGGCGGCATAGAGCATGTTGGCGAGCGTTTCCTGACTGCATTCTAAATAGGTATGGTTGGTTTCACAGTGCTTTAACATGCAGTTCACATAGGGAAGATCACGTTCCGGCTGAAACGCATTGGACTGAAAGTAAATATCATTTTCTGTAAAATCAAAGGAAAATGTATTTAATACCTCTCCGTGTTCCCGCTGATAAGCAGCGGCAAGCGCTGTGACGATACTCGAATCAATGCCGCCGGATAAAAAAGTGCACACCGGTACGTCGGATATCATCTGGCGTTTTACGGTATCGCGCATGAGAAAAGATACGTGTGCCACGGTGTCCTCGTAGGAGTCCGTGTGAGGCAGACATTTCAGATCCCAGTAGGTGTTATCGGAGAGTCCGGAGGCATCAAAACGCATGTAATGTCCGGGGAGAACCTCATAAATATCCTGAAAAACACCACAGCCAGGGGTGCGCGCCGGTCCGATCGCAAGCAGTTCTTTTAAACTGTTTTTGGTGATCGCAGGAGAAAGATCGGGAAAACAAAACAGAGCCTTGGGTTCGGAGGCAAAGACAAGCTCCCCATCTTTTACATGATAAAAAAGAGGTTTTGTCCCGACTCTGTCGCGGTAGAGAAAAAGCTGTTCGGTGGCACCATCCCAGATGGCAAAGGAAAAAATTCCATTTAAGCGGGAGACGAAGGAAGTACCGAAATGCATATAGGCATATAAGATCACTTCCGTATCAGATGTTGTAAGAAAGTCATATCCGGCAGCAGTAAGTTCCGGGATCAGTTCATCGGTATTATAGATTTCCCCATTGTAGACAATGGCATATTCTGCCCCGTTCCGGCGGCGTATCATAGGCTGTACACCGTGCGTGATATCACGGATAGAAAGCCTCTGATGTGACAGACCGGCATGAGAAGTCAGATAAATGCCGGAAGCATCACCGCCGCGGTGGGTAAGTTTTTCGTGCATGGACACCAGTATATTTTCCCAGAAGGACTGTCTGTCCGTATAGCAGCGTTTCAGGCTGCAAAATCCTGCAATTCCACACATAAGGTCACTCCATTAAAAACAGATTTGATCTCTGTTAGTATATGCAAATCCATCGAAAAGATGATGGATTCCCATCGAAAAGATGATGGATTCCCATCGAAAAGATAATGGATGGTGGAAAAAAATGGAATTGCAGGTTAAAATATGCTATAATATAGGGACTGATTTTGAAAAATTTTACATTCAATTTGGAGGAAACGGCTTTGACGCTGGATAGTTTATATATTGGAGTTCCAATTGGAGCGTTTTTCTGCTTTTTATTTATATTTTTTTCGTTCTTAAATGCATCGGATGCAAAACCGGTCAGGTATTTCAGACAGATTCTTTTATCCTGTCTGATCTGGACTGGTGGCGTGGTAATGATGCGGATGCAGATTATGCCCGGGATGCAGTTCTGGTTTCATGTGTCGGTATTCGGACTTTTGACGGTGCCGATTTTTATGTATGCTTTTTTATTTTATATGCTGGAGATTAAAAAGAATGATTTCCTGATCGGGTTTTGCATAGCGACTGTTGCGGCAATGGGAATCAATGCTGTTACAGAGGTGCTTATCCCGGAACCGGATATCATCCGGTATGCAGATGGAAGTATGGGGTACACTTACCATATATCCTGGGGCAGTTATTTATTGACGGCTGCAGAGGCAGGAGTGATCGTCTATGTAACAGTTTTAGCGCACAGGGCGATCGGCAGGAAATATGAAAAACGAAAGCAGCTATTTCCATTGCTGCTCGGAACGATAGCAATTCTGACAGGTGGCCTTTTGGTTGCACTGCCGGGTAATTTTTTCCCTTACGATATGCTTGGCGGTATCTTTATGGCATTGTGCCTTTTGTATATCATGTGGCATAAGTACCTGTTTGATATCTCAAACCGAATAGTGATCGGATGTATTTATTCGGTTGCATTGGCGGTCAGCCTTTTGCCGGTATTTAATTTTAATCATAATGCGGAGTGGTATCTTGGCAGCGTGTTGCCGGAAATGCAGCAAAAAATTATAGTGATCGTGCTTGGATTTACCGGATGGTCACTGTTTGTATTTTATCTGGCAAGAAAAATGGCAGAGGGAGTCATGCAGAGGCAGAACAGAAAGCAGATCGAGGTATTGCGCCGTTTTCAGAATGATTCGGCATCTATATTCCGTCAGGAAGATCTGATCGAGCGGCTGGTTGGTGTGGTAAATGAGATGTTTCCGGCAAAGGATATCTTTGTTTTTATCAAAAATGGAGAAAAATTTACTGTTGTAAAAACAGCCAGCGGACAGCTGCCGGACCAGATGGAGCAGGACGAGATTGTGGCACTGCTGGATGGACCGGAATTAGGTGATCGTTCTGAAATATCGCTGATGAAGTATGATGATGAGATACAGGGATTTATCTATATAAAATCGGAGAAAAGGATCAGACTGAATTATTTAGAACGGGATTATTACTGGAGAATTGGTGTATATGCGGGTGTGTGCCTTAAGAATATCCGCACTTATCAGGAAGTATATCAGATATCGATCCATGATGAACTGACCGGTCTTTATAATCGTGGATATTTTAAAAAATTTCTGATGGAAAACTGGAAAGAAGAACAGAAGCTGGCTTTGCTATATCTTGATCTGGACGATTTTAAGCTTTTTAATGAGCTGTATGGAGAAGAATGCGGAGACCGTATTTTAAAATGGTGTGGGCATATCATAGAAAATACTGTGAGAACTCAGGGAAATACGTTCCGGTTTGGATCGAATGAATATGTGGTGCTGATAAATTCGGATGAAAAGACAAAGGTGGCACAGATTGCAGAGAAGATACAGAAAAACTTCCTGAATACTGAGGAAGAAAAGCCGGATGTACTCCAACCGGTCACTGCAAGCATTGGTATTGCATTTTATCCGGATACGGCATCGGGAGCAGATGAACTGCTCAGTCAGGCAGAGCGCGCGAATTTTTATGCAAAAAGAGATGGAAAAAACTGTATTAAAATTTATGGAGCACATACGGAAGATGAACTTGAGGACCAGCAGGTACAAAAGCATTACGAGCAGATTGCGCCGACAATCTATGCGCTGACTGCAGCAATCGATGCGAAGGATTCCTATACATTTGAACATTCCTGTCACGTATCTGATTATGCGGTTCTGCTTGCAAAGAAAATAGGGCTTGAGCCGAATGATATTGAAATCGTAAAAGAGGCAGGACTGCTTCATGATATCGGAAAAATTGGTATTCCGGAGAGTATTCTGAAAAAACAGGGCAGATTAAACGATGAGGAATACGAAATTATGAAAACACATGTCACAAATTCCATTGAGATGATCCATTTTCTGCCGAATATGAATTATGTGATACCGGCTGTATTATCGCATCATGAGAGATATGACGGAAAGGGATATCCGAGGGGGCTGAAAGGAGAAGATATCCCGTTGCTGGGACGGATCCTTGCTGTGTGCGATTCATTCGATGCAATGACAACAAAACGTACCTACAAGGAAGCAATGTCGATCGATTATGCGATCGGTGAGTTAGAGCGCAATAAGGGAACACAGTTTGATCCAAAACTGGCGGAAACGTTTATTGAGTTGCTGAAAGAGGGAAAGATTGATGTCTGATGTGAAATGTAATTCTTAAGATTTTCTGAGAATTTTCGTTTTAGTGATGACAATAAAACGTTAATGTGTTAAACTACCAAAATGTAAAATGTTTTTATCAGGAGGAGTTTAACATGTGGAACAGAAGTGAGTTAAAAAGCAATGCAAAGCTGGCATTGAAGGCGAATTACTGGAAAGCAGTGCTGGTGGGACTGATTCTGTCATTTATTTTAGGTTCAGGCTCAACAGCTGCCCAAAATTCGGCAAGGTCATCAACGGATGGATTGACGGATATAGATCCGGTAATGGTATTTACGGTGATTGGGATTATACTGGCAGCAGTATTTGTTGCCATGGTGATCAGCATCCTGCTCAGTATTTTTATCTGGAATCCGCTTGAAGTGGGATGTCAGAAATTTTTCATTAACTGTAAGTATGGTAACGCGGAATTAGGCGATATGGCATATGGATTTAAAAACGGATATGCGCACATCGGCATGATCATGTTCCTGCGGGGGCTGTTTACAGGACTCTGGATGTTATTATTTATCATTCCGGGTATCGTGAAAAGTTATGAGTATATGATGATCCCATATCTTTTAGCAGAGCATCCGGAGATGACCAGACAGGAAGCCTTTGCAGAAAGTAAACAGATGATGGATGGAAACAAATGGGATGCATTTGTGTTAGATCTTTCATTTATCGGCTGGACGCTGTTAGGTGTCTGCACATTTGGTATTCTTCTTGTTTTTTATGTAGAACCTTACATATATCTGACACGCGCAGAACTGTATCATGCATTAAAAAATAATAATAAGTCGGTAGAATTTTAAATTTACCCCAAAAGAGTCATAAAATCCCCCCAAGCTGCATTTCTAATAAGTAAGGAGTGCGTTTGCGGGGGATTTTTATGTCCAATGAGAAAATGGAAAATCTGTTAAATCTTGCACTCGATGCGACAGAGCGGGAGAGGGAAAAATCGTTAGATCTCGATACCGGGTATGACAGAGCGGAACGGACCTGGGAAGTTATCGTAAAATTCGGAGGCACGGAAGAAGCGTTGAGGGGACTGTTTGCAGAAAAATTTCCGGAGGAGTATGACCGGATCAGGATTACAAATCTGCGGAATGAATATGCGATCCTGCTTTTGCCAGAGCATATTGTGGAACTGGTGGCGGCACTGACAGAGATCGAATACATGGAGAAACCGAAACTTTTGTTTTTTGCAGTGAACAATGGAAAACGTGTGTCATGCATCAATCCGCTGCAGACAGCGGGAATAGCGCAGGGAGTATTGTCGTCTGGCAGAAATTTAAGCGGCAGGGGCGTGATCGTGGCAGTGATCGATTCCGGGATTGATTACAGCCATCCGGATTTTCGGAATGCGGATGGAACAACAAGAATTTTAAATCTATGGGATCAGACGATATCGTCAGGCAGTGTGGCAGATCCGTTGTCTGTGGAAGAAGAAAAAAATGTTTTTTTAGAGGCACCGGCAGGTTATTTTCTTGGAACAGAATTTCCGCAGGCGGTGATAAACCGTGCCTTAGAGCAGACAACGGAGAGAGAACGGTTTGCGGTGTGTCCCAGCCGTGATGCCTCCGGTCATGGCACCCATGTGACAGGGATTGCTGCCGGAAATGGTGCAGCCTCACAGGGGAGATACCGGGGAGTGGCATATGAGAGTCCGCTTCTGATCGTGAAATTAGGAACTCCGGGGGAACGGTCTTTCCCGAGGACAACGGAGCTGATGCAGGCGGTAGATTACTGTATCAGAAAGGCGCAGGAATATGGGATGCCTGTCGTTTTAAATTTGAGTTTTGGAAATAATTATGGTTCCCACTCTGGTAATTCGCTGTTGGAGAGTTACCTTGACGATATGGCAAATTACTGGCGGATGTCAATCGTGGCCGGAAGCGGAAATGAGGGGGCATCTGCGGTGCATGCAGCGGGAACTGTACGTGGGAATGTGACAGAAGAAGTGGAATTAGCCGTGAGCAGTTATGAACCTTCTTTAAATCTCCAGATCTGGAAGAATTATTCCGATGAGATCGCTGTTTCACTGATCCATCCCGATGGAAGTAAAGCAGGGCCGATCCAGCAAATTTTAGGACCACAGCGGTTCCGGCTGGGAAATACGGATATTTTGCTTTATTATGGCGAGCCGAGTCCGTACAGTCCTTACCAGGAAATCTATTTTGAACTGCTTCCGGTAAATGATTTTATTGACAGCGGTATCTGGACGATACAGCTCGTGCCGCAGAAAATCGCAGTTGGAAATTACGATATGTGGCTTCCGGCGGGCGGTGTTTTAAATACAGGAACCGGTTTTTTGCTGCCATCGGAAGAAACGACGCTGACGATCCCGGCAACGGCGGCGCGGGTGATCACTGTCGGTGCGTATGACGGATATTTTGACCGGGCGGCAGCCTTTTCCGGGCGTGGCTATACGCGTGAAACAAATCAGGTCAAACCGGATCTGGTGGCACCGGGGGTGGATATTACTTCCTGTGCGCCGGGCGGCGGGTATGTGACAAGGAGTGGAACTTCGATGGCAACACCCTTTGTGACCGGCGGGGCAGCTCTTTTGATGCAGTGGGGCATTGTAAATAAAAATGACCCATACCTGTATGGGGAAAAAATGAAAGCATATCTGATCAAGGGGGCAAGAAGACTTCCGGCAATGCGTAACTATCCGAATCCGGTGTTGGGATGGGGGGCACTTTGCGTAGCGCAGAGTCTGCCGGAGTGACTCGGTTGTTTTTGGGAAGGGAGACCAGTATGAATGCAGCATTTATTTTACTGGGGATAATCGGGGTAGTGTATGGGACACTGTTAGTTGGAATCGGACTGTGGAAATGGAGAAAACGTATCCACTGCAAGGTGCCTGTGGAGGCGGTGTTTGAGAAAACTGTGACAAAGAAAATGGGCAATCGTATCAGGACGTACGCACTGTTTTCCTATCATTATCAGGGAAAAAAATTCCGTCAGCACACGATGGAGAGAATTACGCAGAAAGAAAAAAAATCGCTGGAAAAAGGAAAGATTTATACGATCCGGATTAATGAGGAGAATCCGAAAAAACTGTGTTATCTGCGGAAAAATTTTCAGTTGGAAGATCTGCTTACCTTAATTTTGGGTATTGCGTTCTGGCTAAGCGGTATTTTTTATCTGATTGAGGAATTTGTTTTTTAAAATAAGTTGCCGAAAAGCTATTTTTGATTATAATAGAAATAAGGACACTTTGATGTGCTACCGTGTGACAGTGAAAAATGTCACGCAGCACGAAAAACATGAAATGAGGAAAATACAGATGGCAGAAAAACAGGAATTTTGGGATATCTACAATGAAAAAAAAGAGCGCACCGGCAGAACAATGAAACGGAATGACTGGTGTTTGAAAGATGGCGAATATCATCTGACGGTACTTGGTGTGATAAAAAGAGCGGATGGGCGTTTCCTGATCACGAAACGTGTTATGACAAAAGCGTGGGCACCAGGATGCTGGGAGGTTTCCGGTGGTGCAGCGATGGCGGGAGAGGATTCTAAGACCGCTGTACTTCGTGAGATCAGGGAAGAGACCGGTCTGGATGTCTCTGCGTGGGATGGCGGATATCTGTTTACCTACCGCAGAGACAATCCGGGAGAAGGAGATAACTATTTTGTGGATGTGTACCGTTTTTCCGCAGATTTTGATGAGTCGGATATTAAACTCCAGGAGAAAGAAACAGATGGATATCTGTTTGCTTCCGCAGAGGAGATCAAAAAACTTGGGGAGGAAGGAAAATTCCTTCATTATGACAGCATCAGACAGGCTTTTGTTTAGTCGATGATGTGGTGGTTTAACCATTTCCTTCCGTGGAAGCGGAGTGAAAATATAATGCCGCGGAGCGTCCAGTCGGCAAACATACCGATCCAGACTGCAATCGGTCCGAATCCCCACACACGACAGAGATAGATACAAAGACTTACACGGCAGAGCCACATGGTGCAGCAGGAGGTGATCATGGAAAATTTTACATCTCCGGCTGCACGCATGCCGTATGCCGGGATAAAAGATAATACCCAGGAAACCGGCTTTGTGATCGTGATGAAAATGATCATTTTAAAACACAGATCGGCGCTTTCTGCTTCCATGCCGCCTAACAGGGTGATCGGTTTTGTCAGGGCAAGTACGGTAAGGCAGCTGATTACGATTACAACCTCGGCGAGCCAGGAAAGTTTTTTTATGTAATAGATGACTTCGTCTTTTCTGCCGGCGCCGAGACACTGACCGACAACAGTCATAAGACCGATGCCGATACCGATCGCGGCGACACCGTTTAGATTCTCAAGGATATTTGTCATTGCCTGGGCTGCAATGGCAACGGTTCCAAGCGTGGAGACCGTAGACTGGATCGCAAGTTTACCGAACTGGAACATACTGTTCTCAATCCCGGATGGGATGCCGATGAACAGTATTTTTTTTATCAGCGAAAAATCAGGGCGGATGGCTGCATAATTTTTAATAAAGATCGGTTCATCTTCGCTGCGCAGCTTATAAATCACGACAATGGCACAGAAGATGCGGGATACAAGGGTTGAAATTGCGGCACCCTCCACGCCCATCCCAAAAACAAAGATCAAAAGGGCATTTCCACCGATGTTTAAAAAATTGGAAATGATGGAAATGAGCATCGGTTCCCTGCTGTTATTCTGGGCACGCATGATGGAAGCACCGGCATCATACAGTCCGATAAAAGGAAAGGATAACAGGGTAAACAGAAAGTAAATCTGTGAGTTTGCCATGACATCCGGCTCCACAGCACCGAAGATGGCGTGCAACAGCGGACCGCGGAATAAAAGGCAGATGGCAGACAAAGTTACGGATAAAACAGTCATGACAAAAAGCACCTGCCTGGCCGATTCATTGGCAGCTTTTTTATTATTGCTTCCAAGATACTGGGAGCACAGAATCGCACCGCCTGCTGCGAGTGCGGAGAGTGCCTGGATAACTAAGATATTGATGGAATCTACGAGAGAGACTGCAGAAATAGCGGCAGAACCCACGTTGCTGACCATCATTGTGTCGGCAGTTCCCATCAGGGAGGAAAGCAGCTGTTCTATGATGATTGGAACTAAAAGCTTCCGCAGATCCTGATTGCTGTATAAATGTGTATCAGATGTATTCGTTTTCATTTTCACATTAATCTCCATGTCCACATGATTTTGCGTGGAACAAATTTCTTCCTTATATATTTTCTGAAGGTTATTCTAGCACCTTAATCACGGTTTTTCCACTTAATTAGAAAAATACACTTTGTTAATTTTCAAAAATATTTCTTTGTTTTTTTAAAAAAATTTGGCTTTTTCTATGGAATCAGTGTATAATCGATAAAGATTATCAATATCAACATAAAGGACAAAAGAAAATGACGCTAAAAGAATTAGAAATCGGAAAAAGTGCTGTGATAAAAGTCGTTGGGGGAGAAGGCGCATTAAGACAGCATTTTTTGGATATGGGAGTGATACCGGGTGCAGAGGTGACAGTTATTAAATTTGCACCGATGGGAGATCCGATGGAACTGCAGATTCATGGATATGAGCTGACGCTGCGGCTTTCGGATGCAGAGCAGATCGAAATTGAACTGATCAGTGAGCGTTCGCGCAGGCATGAGGGAGCGAAAAATATCAATCAGTCTGTGCATCCGGGACTCGGAGAAGAAGGAAAGTATCATGTGAAGGGAGATGGAAAGCCGCTACCGGAACAGGAGAAACTGACGTATGCACTTGTCGGAAACCAGAACTGTGGAAAGACCACACTGTTTAATCAGCTGACAGGCTCAAACCAGCATATCGGAAATTTCCCGGGAGTAACCGTTGACCGCAAAGACGGGGCGATAAAAGGGCATCCGAATACTTCAGTAACAGATCTGCCGGGTATTTATTCGATGTCTCCATACAGCAGTGAGGAGATTGTTTCGAGAAATTTTGTGCTTGATGACAAGCCGAAGGCAATGATCAATATCATCGATGCGACAAACATTGAACGAAACCTGTATCTGACCATGCAGCTTTTAGAGATGGATATTCCAATGGTCATCGCATTAAATATGATGGATGAGATGACCGGAAACTCGGGTTCCGTGGATGTCAACGGTATGGAAGCAATGCTTGGTGTGCCGGTTGTGCCGATTTCAGCGGCGAAAAATGAAGGTGTGGATGAGTTGGTACGCCATGCACTTCACATTGCAAAATATCAGGAACGACCGGGACGGCAGGATTTTTGTGATGAGAGTGATTTTGGCGGGGCTGTGCACCGCTGTATCCATGCGGTTGCGCATCTGATTGAAGATCATGCAAAAGAGGCGCAGATTCCGCTTCGTTTTGCGGCATCGAAAATCATTGAAGGAGATCATTTGATCTTGGAAAAACTCCATTTGGATGAAAATGAAAAGGAGGCAATCGAACATCTGATCGTGCAGATGGAAAAAGAGCGTGGATTAGACCGGAGTGCTGCAATTGCCGATATGCGGTTTACGTTTATTGAAAAAGTCTGTGAAAAGACGGTAGTAAAACCCAAAGCGAGCAGAGAGCGAATCCGAAGTGAGAAGATTGACCGTATTCTGACCGGAAAATATACAGCGATTCCATGTTTTATCGGTATCATGCTGATTGTGTTTTATCTCACTTTTCATGTGATAGGAGCAGGACTTCAGAACCTTTTGCAGATGGGAATCGATGCACTTACAGCTGCGGTAGACGGACTTCTTTCGGCTGCGGGTGTCAATGAGGTGCTGCATGATCTTGTGATCAATGGTATTTTTACAGGGGTTGGAAGTATTTTAAGTTTTCTGCCAATCGTTGTGACACTGTTTTTCTTCCTGTCCTTGATGGAGGACAGTGGATATATTGCCCGTGTTGCTTTCTTTATGGACAAACTTTTGAGAAAGATCGGGCTCTCCGGAAGAAGTATTGTTCCAATGCTGATCGGTTTTGGCTGTACAGTTCCGGCTGTTATGGCAACCCGGACGCTGCCAAGTGAACGGGACAGAAAGATGACGATCTTACTTACACCGTTTATGAGCTGCTCGGCAAAACTTCCGATTTATGCGTTTTTTGTCAGTGCATTTTTCCCGGAGTATGGAGCACTTGTGATGTGTGCGCTGTATCTGGGCGGAATTGTGATTGGTATTTTAGTGGCATTGCTTTACCGCAAGACGCTGTTTCGCGGGGATGCGGTTCCGTTTGTCATGGAACTGCCGAATTACCGTTTGCCGGGATTAAAAAATGTCATGCAGCTTTTATGGGAAAAAGCAAAAGACTTTTTGCAGAAAGCGTTTACGGTCATTTTTCTCGCAACAATCTGCATCTGGTTCTTACAGAAATTTGATATTCATTTTAATATCGTGACTGATTCAAAGGACAGCATGCTTGCGCTGATATCAAATGGACTTGTGCCGGTATTTGCCCCATTAGGATTGGGAGACTGGCGTATCTGCACTTCACTGATCAGTGGTGTGATGGCAAAAGAGAGTGTGATCTCGACACTTGAGATCTTATTTGGCGGTAATGTGCAGGCTGCATTGTCTCATGCAGCGGCAGCATCTCTTCTGGTATTCAGTCTGCTCTATACACCGTGTGTTGCGGCTCTTGCATCGATCCGGCGCGAACTTGGAAGAAAATGGGTGGCAGGTGTGATTGTATGGCAGTGCCTCGTTGCCTGGGTAGCAGCATTTCTCGTACACGGGATTGCCCTGCTTTTCTAAGAAAGTGGATTGCAGTCTGTGTGAGCCTGCGTTAAAATATGGTATAGAAAAGGTGGAAACAAGGCAGTAGTGTGTAAATGGCTCAGAAAAGAGGAATCGTATGACAGAGAAAAAATTAGTGGCACTGACCTTTGATGATGGACCGACACCGGGAATTACGGATCAGGTGTTAGATGTGCTGGAAGAAAATGATATTGTGGCAAGTTTTTTCCTGATCGGGCAGAAAATTACCGATCAGTCAGAGTATCTGATCAGACGGGCATATGATATGGGATGTTCGATTGAAAATCATTCGAAAACACATCCGGGCATGCCGGATCTTGACGATTCGGAGATTTTAGAGGAAGTCAGTTACACGACAGAACAGATCATGCGTATTACCGGGGAAAAGCCAAAGTTTTTCAGACCACCATATATCAGTTATAATCAGAAAATGTATGATCTGATCGATCTTACTTTTATCTGCGGATATGGATGTGAGGACTGGGAACCTGCTGTGACAGCACAGGAGCGGGTAAGAAGGATTTTAACTGATGCAAAACCGGGATTTATTATTTTACTGCATGATATGGAAGATAATATACAGACGGTTGAGGCGATAAAAACGATCATACCGGCGTTAAAAGATCAGGGATATGAATTTGTCACGGTCAGGGATCTGTTTCAAAAGAGCGGTATTTCTCCAGAAAAAAATGTGATTTACATGGGCGCAGATGAAGTAAGAAAAAATTATGAATAAAATATCAGCACTCTCTATTGACGAGTGCTAAAATAAGTGCTATAGTATGATTGCAATGAAAGTAAAACTAAAATCCCGAACAGGAAAGCGAAGCACATCGCCATGGGGAGAGATAGATTTTCCGGGATAACCGGAGATAAAACAGAGAGGCGATGCGTGATGTCTCTCTGTTTTTGTTTTGATTGGAGGTAGTGCAATCATGAAAAGAGATTATTATGAAGTACTTGGAATTGATAAAAATGCGGATGCGTCCGCGATAAAGAAAGCATATCGAAAACTTGCCAAGAAATATCATCCGGATACGAATGCGGGTAATCCGAAGGCAGAACAGATGTTTAAGGAAGTCACAGAGGCATATTCTGTGTTAAATGATCCGGAGAAAAAGAAATTATACGATCAGTACGGAATGGCTGCATTTGAGGAGGGATTTTCCGAAGAACAGGCAAGGCGTGCTGCAAATGGAGGTGCATTTTCCGGATTTCATTTTGAAAATGGCGAGGCAGGTGATTTCTGGGATGATATGTTCGGTCAGTTCTTTAGCGGAGGCAGCAGAAACAGCCGGACGGGCCATGGTTTTGGAAATGGTGGATTCTATCAGGAATTTACCGGAGGAAGCGGTGGTGGCCACTTTGGCGGAGGGCGTGATGTGGAAGCGGAAGTGACCCTGGATTTCGATGAGGCCGCATTAGGGTGTGAAAAAGTCGTAAGATTAAATGGCAGTGATGGAAAGATCCAGTCGTTTAAGGTGCGCATACCAGCAGGTATGGACGATGGAGAACAATTAAGGTTGAAAGGAAAAGGGCATACCGGTGCTGATGGCACCACCGGCGATCTGTTCTTAAAGATAAAGATCCGTCCAAAGAATGGCTGTGAGCGAAAAGGACTTGATGTTTATACGACCGTCACAATTCCGTATGCGACAGCAGCACTTGGTGGAAAAGCAAGAATCCATACACTTTATGGAGATGTGGACTGTAATATCAAAGGTGGAACACAGGATGGAAGTAAGATAAGACTGCGGGGAAAAGGAATTGTTTCCAGAAAAAATCCGTCCGTGCATGGGGATCAGTACGTGAAAGTACAGATTCAGGTGCCAAAATACTTAAGCCCTGAGGCAAAACAAAAATTACAGGAATACAGTGCAATGTGTTAAGGAAAATAGCCCTGCATGTAACGTGTGTTACATGTGGGGCTGTTTTTTCATTCATAGGAAATTACGTTCTATGAATGAAAAGCCCTCCGGGCGGGATGCGCATCTCGCGGAGAAGAAGTTAGCTGTAAACAGCACCGCTCGAGCGCGAAAGAGTCGCAAGCGACTCTTTTATCTGCTTTTTTGAGGAAGAACTTTGACAAGAAGAATGAGAATGGAGAGAAGAGCCACCACCGCCTGACTGGCAAGAATCCCCCAGAGATAGCTTTTGATTCCCCAGACAGGGACAGCGAGCAGAACAAACAGGATTCTTATGGTACAGGAGATCAGGTTTAATTCAAAGGTAATGCCGGGGTGACCGAGACCATGCAGGATACTGCTTAGCGTGGAACTAAGATACAGAAATGGACAGAGCCAGCCGAGTGTTGCAATAAACGTTCCGGCGAGTGCATTTTTAAATAAAAAATTTCCGAGAAAGTTTCCGGTAACAAGAAATCCGGCAGTTGAGATAAAGCCGAGCATAAGGCAGGACTCGATTGTTTTTTTTATGGTATAGAGGATTTTTTCCCTTTTGCCGGCAGCCTGTGCCTCTGATATTGTAGGGAGCAGCAAAACGGAAACAGAATTTGTGATCACGGACGGAAACATGATGACAGACATTGCCATTCCGGTGAGAATTCCATACACGCTGAGTGCTTCCGACTGGGTATAGCCGAAAGCTAACAGGCGGTTTGGCAGCATGACATTTTCAAACCCTGCAAACAAATTTAAAACGATCCGATTTGAGGTTAAAGGAACTGCCATGGAGAGCAGATTTTTGGTGCAGATATACAGACTTTTCCTGCTTTTGCCGGGGGTGCGCCGGTTTCCATCGGAGATCCGGAAAACACTGACCGATACCAGTGTGCTCGCCGCCTCACCGCAGACGATTCCCCAGACGACCATGGAAAGTGTCAAAGATTTTCCTTCGCTGACAGCAATCTGATGCATCAGATAAACACTTCCAACGCGTGCTAACTGTTCTGCCAGCTGGCAGAGTGAAGGAACAGCAGTTTTTTTAAATCCATAATAATAACCGTTGATACAGGCGTGGATACAACAGGGGATAAAGGAAAAGGACAGAACGGTAAGGAGCGGTGTACATCGTTTATCGCCCAGCCAGGAGACGGCAATAAAATCTGCATAGTGATAAAGGAAAATGCTGCAGAATGTGGAAAGGCATAAGGAGATGAAAAGTCCGATTGAAAGATAGATTTTTGCACCGGCTTCATTTTTTCTGCCAACTTCCATGGAAACAAATTTGGATATAGAGGTCTGGATTCCTGCGGTAGTGAAAGCAAAACAAATGGCGGTTACGGGAGCGATGAGCTGATAAATGCCGAGACCTTCTGCACCAATGGTACGTGATAAGAATATTCTATAGAAGAAACCTATGATGCGGGTGAGAATTCCGGCGAGAGTAAGAAAGAGAGTTCCGGTTAGAAGCGCACTTTTGGTGGAAGATAATTTTTTCAATAGAAACCTCCAAAGTCTGCCGGAAAATCCGGACTTGGTTCATTTTAATATATGAAGGAAGTGGAGAGAAAATGAGTTCGATTGAAAATAAGGGGAAGATAATTTATTTAGATAATGCTGCGACAACGAGGATGTCAGAAGAAGTGAAAGAGGCGATGAATCCGTATCTGGAAGATAAGTTTGGAAATGCGTCCACAATGTATGGATATGGGGAATCATCAAAACAGGCGTTAGAGAAAGCAAGAAAAACGATTGCGGGTACACTAGAGGCAAAGCCATCAGAAATTTTTTTTACATCCGGCGGTTCGGAGTCGGATAACTGGGCGGTAAAATGTATTGCAGGGGAGTATAAGCATAAGGGAATGCATATCATTACAAGTAAGATAGAACATCATGCCATCTTAAATTCCTGCAAATATTTAGAAGAACTTGGGTATGAAGTGACCTATCTGGATGTGGATGAATATGGAATGGTATCACCGGAGGCAGTGTATCACGCAATCCGGGAAGATACGACATTGATCACGATCATGTTTGGAAATAACGAGGTGGGAACGATCGAACCGATTCTGTCAATCGGAAAAATTGCAAGAGAAAAAAATGTACTGTTCCACACGGATGCTGTGCAGGCGTACGCGCAGGTTCCTATCTCCGTGCGTCATTATCCGGTGGATCTTTTAAGTGCAAGTGCACATAAATTTCATGGACCTAAGGGGGTGGGATTTTTATATATCAGGGAAGGGGTGCAGATTCCATCTTTTATCCATGGCGGTGCGCAGGAAAAAGGAAAGCGTGCCGGAACGGAGAATATAGCTGGAATCGTAGGCATGGGAAAAGCGGCGGAGATCGCGGCAAGAGGGATGCAGGCCGGAATGTACCGGGAAACGATGCTCCGCAATTACCTGATCGAAAAGATCATGCATGAGATCCCGGAGGTCCGGGTCAACGGACACAGGACAAAAAGGCTTCCGGGAAATGTATCTGTCAGTTTCCGTGGGGTGGACGGTGCATCCTTATTAATTCTCTTAGATGAAGATGGAATCTGTGCATCCGGTGGTTCTGCATGTAATACGGGGGAGAGCAGGGTATCGTATGTGATAAAAGAGCTTGGAGTACCGGAAGATTATGCGACAGGAACCATTCGAATGACACTTTGCAGAGACACAAGACGGGAGGATGTTGATGCGGCGGTAGATTCTTTAAAGCGCAATATAGAAAGACTGAGAGACTGATATCCCGAATCTTTCAGAAAAAACGGTTCCGGGGGAGTGGAAAATAAAACAGCATAAAAAAATGGGATGTGTTACAATGGAGAAAAACAAAAGAAACTGAGGAATAAAATGAAAACAGAATATATTTTTATGGATCTGGATGGAACGATTTCAGACCCGAAAGAGGGAATCACAAAGGCGGTGGCACATGCACTCTCATATTATGGAATTCAGGTTGAAAATCTGGATCTGTTAGAGAAATTTATTGGACCGCCGCTTTTGGATTCATTCCGGGATTTTTATGGATTTACAGAGGAACAAAGCAGGGAAGCAGTTGAAAAATACAGAGAGTATTTCAGCAGGCAGGGACTTTTTGAAAATGTTTTATATGACGGAATGAAAGAATTGCTCACAGAGGTTGTTTCACATGGAAAAAAGATTGTGATTGCAACATCGAAGCCGGAAGTATATACGGAGCAGATTCTGAAATATTTTGAAATTGAACATTATTTTTGGTTGGTTGCGGGAAGTACGTTAGATGGCAGCCGGAGTAAAAAAGGTGATGTGATACGCTATGCTTTAGATTCCCTGAAAATTACTGCTGACCAGGCACTTATGGTCGGAGACAGAAAGCATGATGTAATGGGGGCAAAAGAAAATGGTATGTATTCGATAGGAGTTTTGTATGGTTACGGAGACAGAAAAGAACTTGAAGCGGCAGGTGCAGATTGTATTGTTTCTGATGTGAAAAAATTAAAAGAAAAATTAATCAATCTATAAAGAAAAATTAATTGAAACTGAAACTAAAAACATGGGAAAAGTACTGAAT
>ERZ1026854.452-NODE-452-length-28715-cov-6.324320_pt1 | contig 28715 bp, 24 predicted proteins | sample MGYA00380157_ERZ1026854 | MGnify/ENA primary metagenome ERZ1026854 (study PRJEB33269, sample SAMEA4719793) | human gut metagenome | biome: human-associated habitat; feature: organic feature; material: feces | place: Cameroon | collected 2013-10 ... | reverse complement strand
GCTTCGGAGATGTGTATAAGAGACAGTTATAATGCTTAATTGACATCAAAATTAACGATAAAAAGAAATCCTGAGATATATATTTGCACAGAAAAAGGAACAGTCTCCTGACATTTTGACTCAGCAAATTTCCGTAGATTCTGACTGCACTAATGATGGCTGCGTTGCACTGTTTGAGCACCCCTGGGTGCGAGTTTGCAAAAGCAGTCATCGATAGATGCGCGGGAAGAATCCGGAAATGCAGCGTGTCAACAAGTCAGGAGACTGTTCACTTTTTCGTATATAGAATTATTATATAGAACCTAAGGTTCCTACCTCTCGCTCAGTATCATCTTCAGCCGAGGAATATCATTATTCAGTATCATCTTCTCAGGGAACATCACATCATGCACAAACTCCGCCGCACACGTAAAATCCCCAATATGCTCCGCCCCATGACTGTCGCTCGACAGCACGATCGGAATCTCATACTTCATGCAATACTTTAGAATTTCCCTGTTATTATCTCTCGTATCCCCACGATATCCATAAGGAGCAAGCGACGCCTCATTAATCTCAAAAATAACCCCATTTTCTTTGGCGCCGACAGCCAGAGTTTCGTAATCGACCGGAAAAGCCGGATTGTCACAATGGCCAAGAATCTTGACGCACGGATGTGTCATGGCATTGAGATAAGCACTGGTGTTTTCTTTAACAGATCCACTTCGATAATTCTGCGCATGCATACTTGCAATCGCATAGTCCAGTTCTCCGAGCAGTTCATCATTCAGATCAAGATGACCGTCAATATCCAGAATATTTAATTCCACACCAAATAAAAGTTCAATTCCAAATCGCTTCTTTGGCGCATAAGTCAGACTACGAAAATAAGAAGAAGTACCGGCAGCAAGAGTGCCGGGTCCGTGATCAGTAATGCCAAGAAGCTTCAGTCCTTTTTTAGAGGCGGCCTTTGCCATGTCAGAAATCGTGCAGGTGGTTCCATGACCACTCGCAACAGAATGCGTATGCACATCAGAAAGATACATAATGTTCACTCCCTTTAATCTGTAAAAACAGAGAAAATCACTCCATTTTTTGTCGCATAATATTTGTAACTATTCAGAAGGTAGTATCCCGCGAGGGCACTGAACAGTTTTGATGATTTCAGTATGGCAGTCAAAACCACAAAAGTCAACCAGAAAATCATATTCCAAATAAAAACCAACATAAAACAAATAAAAACCACAATAAAAACCGCATAAATAAACAAGGAGTAATGTTGGATTTTGTTGACATTTTGGTGACGGTAAGGTATAATGAAAACATATGAATCGTGGCGTACTTTCGCACTCTGATTTGCATTGCATATCGAGGAGGTGCCAGTGGCACGTCTGCTGATACATATGAGATATGGTGTTTGAGACATCATAAGAAAGGAGAAGCGTGGAGATGTTTAATACCACAGATGTTCCAAAGTCATCCAGAATTCCGAAGCTGGTGAAAGCACTTTATGCGAAGATGCCGGTAATCGAATCTGCCAGAGCCAAGTTGATAACAGAATCATACAAGGCTACAGAAGGTGAGCCGATCGTAACAAGACGTGCGGAAGCTTTCGCTCATATTCTCCGGAATATTCCGATCATTATTCGTGATGATGAACTGATCGTTGGAAGCAGCACAATCGCGCCGAGAGGATGCCAGACATTCCCGGAATTTTCTTATCAGTGGCTTGAGGATGAACTGGATACCGTTGAAACGAGGAGCGCGGACCCGTTTTTTATTGCTGAAGAGACCAAACAGGAGTTAAGAGAAGTGCACAAATACTGGAAAGGCAAAACTTCCAGTGATCTTGCTACATCTTATATGGCTCCGGAAGCGATCAAAGCAATCGAACACAACATTTTTACACCAGGCAACTATTTTTATAATGGTGTCGGACATGTAACTGTCAAGTATGAGGAAGTACTTGAGATCGGTTACAAGGGAATCATTGACAGAGCAAAAACAGAACTTTCAAAATGTCAGGTTGGAGATGGCAACTATGTGAAAAAATCTCACTTCCTGAATGCGGTTATTCTTTCCTGTCAGGCAGTTATCGAATACGCAGAACGTTACGCAGAGCTTGCTTCAAAGATGGCCGCTGAGTGTACAGATCCTGTCAGAAAACAGGAACTCCTGCAGATTTCCGAAAACTGCAGCCGTGTACCGGCAAATGGAGCTACAAGCTTCTATGAAGCATGCCAGTCCTTCTGGTTTGTACAGCAGCTCCTTCAGGTTGAGTCCAGCGGACATTCAATTTCTCCGGGACGATTTGACCAGTATATGTATCCTTATTACAAAGCTGATCTTGATAAGGGTATTATCACCAGAGGATCTGCACAGGAACTTCTTGACTGTATCTGGGTCAAACTGAATGACCTTAACAAAGTCCGTGACGCAGCATCCGCAGAAGGATTTGCAGGATACAGCCTTTTCCAGAACCTGATCGTTGGTGGACAGGATAAATACGGAAACGACGTTACAAATGATCTTTCTGTTATGTGTATTCTTGCATCCATGCATGTGCACCTTCCGATGCCTTCACTTTCCATCCGTGTATGGAATGGCTCTCCTCATGAACTGCTGATCAAAGCAGCTGAGCTTACAAGAACAGGTATCGGTCTTCCGGCTTACTACAACGATGAAGTTATCATCCCGGCACTCCAGAGCAGAGGACTGACTCTTGAGGATGCCCGTGAATACAATATCATCGGATGTGTAGAACCTCAGAAAGCCGGCAAGACAGACGGATGGCATGACGCAGCATTCTTTAACATGTGCCGCCCGCTTGAACTGGTATTTTCCAATGGTATGGATAAGGGAGAACTGGTTGGAATCCAGACAGGTGATGTCACACAGATGACTACCTTCGAAGAATTCTATGATGCATACAAAAAACAGATGGAATACTGCATTTCACTTATGGTCAATGCAGACAATGCAATCGATGTGGCTCATGCAGAGAGAGTTCCGCTTCCATATGAATCATGTATGGTAGATGACTGTATCAGCAAAGGTCTTACTGTTCAGGAAGGTGGAGCTGTTTATAACTTCACTGGTCCGCAGGGATTTGGTATTGCAAACATGGCAGATTCCCTGTATGCGATCCGCAAGCTTGTCTATGAAGATAAAAAAGTCTCCATGAAAGAGTACAAAGAGGCTCTGGCCTGGAACTATGACAAAGGACTTGATGAACAGTCTATTTCTGATATGACAGAAATGATCCTGAAAGGAATGCAGGAAGGCGGAATGGCAATCAACACAGATACAGCCAAAGCCGTTGCGCAGACTGTAGCAAGATTAAAACCTACAGAAGAACAGCTTCGCAGATTCACAGAGATCCATCACATGATCGATGAAGTTCCGAAATTCGGCAATGCGATCGACGATGTGGACTATTTTGCAAGAGATGTAGCATATACATACAGCCGCCCGCTTTTGAAATATCACAATCCAAGAGGCGGACAGTTCCAGGCAGGTCTTTATCCGGTATCTGCAAACGTTCCGCTTGGCGGACAGACAGGTGCCACACCAGATGGACGTTATGCACATACACCAGTTGCTGACGGTGTTTCACCTAGTGCTGGCAAGGATGTTAACGGACCGACTGCAGCTGCAACATCAGTTTCCAGACTGGATCACTTTATCGTATCCAATGGTACACTGTTCAATCAGAAATTCCATCCGTCCGCACTGGCCGGAAGAGAAGGACTGGAAAAATTTGTTGCTCTGATCCGTACCTTCTTTGATCAGAAAGGTATGCATATGCAGTTCAACGTTGTTGACAGAGAGACACTTCTCGATGCACAGAAGCATCCGGAAAAATATGCTCATCTGGTTGTTCGTGTTGCAGGTTACAGTGCGCTGTTCACAACACTGTCCCGTTCCCTTCAGGATGATATCATCAGAAGAACAGAACAGGGCTTCTAAAAGGTAAAAAGTATGGATTATTTAAATACAAAAGGCCGTATTTTTGACATCCAGCGTTACTCAATCCACGATGGCCCGGGAATCCGCACGATTGTTTTTCTGAAAGGCTGCGTTCTGAGATGCAGATGGTGCTGCAATCCGGAATCACAGGAATACAAGATTCAGACAATGAAGGTTCTTGGCGAAGACAAAGTGATCGGAAGAGATGTGACTGTCGGTGAGATGATTGAAGTAGTTGAACAGGATCGCCCATATTACAGGAGATCAGGAGGAGGACTTACCCTTTCCGGAGGAGAAAGCCTCTGTCAGCCGGATTTTGCAAGAGATCTGCTTAGAGCAGCAAAGGAAAGAGGAATCAATACGGCTCTTGAGAGCATGGCATGTGCTCCGTATGAGACGATTGAAAAAATTCTTCCTTATTTAGATCTGTATCTGATGGATATCAAGCACACCAATCCTGCAAAACACAAAGAATTTACAGGACGTGCAAATGATCTCATGATGGAGAATGCGCGTAAGGTTGCTCTTTCAGGTCAGTGCAAGCTGATCATCCGTGTTCCGGTTATTCCAACATTTAATGATACAGTAGAGGAGATTCAGGGAATCGCAGAGTTTGCAAACACACTTCCGGGTGTGGAACATCTTCATCTTCTTCCGTATCACAGGCTTGGACAGGATAAATATATCGGCCTTGGAAGACCATATTTAATGGAAGGAATTCTTCCTCCGACAATGGAACACATGCAGACATTGAAAAAAGCTGCAGAATCCGTGAGTTCTTTACAGGTTCAGATTGGTGGATGATCAAAAAACAACAAAAACAACATTTTGAACACAACAAAAACAACAAAAAACAACGATAAATTCTTGACAATCTTGATAATAAGGAGTAAAATCTCCTTAGAAATAAAAATAACACACGCAGCTGATCAGGGATTGGAATCCGGTCACCTGACAACTGCAAAAAACCAAATTGCTTTAGGAGGAAAATAAGCATGGTAAACGAATTTGAAATCAAAAAACAGATCTGTGACATCGGAAGACGTATCTACAACCGTAACATGGTTGCAGCAAATGACGGAAACATTTCCGTAAAACTGAATGACAATGAATTCCTTTGCACACCTACAGGCGTATCTAAAGGATTCATGACACCAGAGTTCATCTGTAAAGTAGACGCTGAAGGTAACGTAATTCAGGCTAACCCGGGATTCAAACCATCTTCTGAAATCAAAATGCATATGAGAGTATATCAGAAGAGACCAGACGTAGGATCTGTAGTACATGCTCATCCAATCTATGCTACATCATTCGCTATCGCTGGTATCCCGCTTACACAGCCGATCATGCCAGAAGCAGTTATCGCTCTTGGATGCGTTCCGATCGCTGAGTACGGCACACCTTCCACAATGGAAATTCCGGATAACCTTGAAAAATATCTTCCATACTTCGATGCAGTTCTTCTTGAAAACCACGGAGCTCTTACATGGAGCACAGACCTCAACGCTGCATACATGAAGATGGAATCTGTAGAATTCTACGCACAGCTTCTGTACCAGAGCAAACTGCTCGGCGGACCGAAGGAATTCGATAAAGAAAACATCAAAAAACTGTATGAGATCCGTCGTAAATTCGGTATGCCAGGAAAACATCCTGCAAGCCTTTGCCAGAACAAAGACGGCGTAAACTGTCATAACTGCGGCGGCGCTTGCCATAACGAAGATTACAAACAGTTCCCAGGATATCAGTATGATTTCGTTGGCGGTGACTGTTCAAAAGAAGCAGCTCCGGCAGCAAACGCAGATGCTGAACTTGTAGCAAACATTACAAAACAGGTTATGGCACAGCTTGGAATGAAATAATTCATCCAATAAGTGGTAGACATTAAAGGAGGACAATCTCATGCCAATCAGTGAGAGCATGGTACAGGATATTGTACAGGAAGTAATGGCAAAAATGCAGATTGCAGATGCTCCGACCGGAAAACATGGTATCTTCAAAGATATGAACGATGCAATTGAGGCTGCTAAAAAGTCTGAACTGATCGTTAAGAAGATGTCCATGGATCAGAGAGAAAAAATCATCACCTGCATCCGTAAAAAAATCAAAGAAAATGCAGAGATCATGGCTCGTATGGGTGTTGATGAAACAGGAATGGGTAACGTTGGAGACAAAATCCTGAAACATCATCTGGTAGCAGACAAAACACCTGGTACAGAAGACATCACAACAACTGCATGGTCAGGAGACAGAGGACTTACTCTGATCGAGATGGGACCATTTGGTGTAATCGGTGCGATCACACCTTGTACCAACCCGAGTGAAACAATCCTCTGCAATACAATGGGTATGCTGGCAGGCGGAAATACAGTAGTATTCAACCCACATCCGGCAGCAATCAAAACTTCTATCTTTGCAATCAACCTGGTAAACGAAGCTTCCCTTGAAGCAGGCGGACCTGACAACATTGCAGTAACAGTAGAAAAACCTACCCTTGAAACAAGCAATATCATGATGAAACATAAAGATATCCCGCTTATCGCAGCAACAGGCGGCCCTGGAGTTGTTACAGCAGTTCTTTCCTCCGGTAAGAGAGGAATCGGAGCTGGTGCAGGTAACCCACCGGCAGTTGTTGATGAAACAGCTGATATCCGTAAAGCAGCTCAGGATATCGTAAACGGATGTACATTCGACAACAACCTTCCATGTATCGCAGAGAAGGAAGTTGTTGCAGTATCTTCTGTAGTTGATGAACTGATGCACTACATGCTGACAGAAAACGACTGCTACCTGGCTTCCAAAGAAGAGCAGGACAAATTAACAGAAGTTGTTCTGGCAGGCGGTAAACTGAACCGTAAATGTGTAGGTCGTGATGCTAGAACACTTCTCTCCATGATCGGAGTAAACGCACCGGCAAATATCCGCTGCATCATCTTCGAAGGACCGAAGGAACATCCGCTTATCACAACAGAGCTTATGATGCCAATCCTTGGAATCGTAAGAGCAAAAGATTTTGATGATGCTGTAGAACAGGCTGTATGGCTTGAACATGGCAACCGTCATTCAGCACACATCCATTCCAAGAACGTTGACAACATTACCAAATATGCGAAAGCAATCGATACTGCAATCCTTGTTAAGAACGGCCCGTCCTATTCTGCACTTGGATTCGGTGGAGAAGGATTCTGTACATTCACAATCGCAAGCCGTACAGGTGAAGGACTTACAAGCGCAAGCACCTTTACAAAGAGACGTCGCTGCGTAATGTCAGACAGCCTTTGCATTCGCTAATCAGGAGGAAAGTTTAAAATGGATATGAACAATGTAAATATTGAAGAAATCGTTAAGCAGGTACTTTCCGGAATGACCGGAAACGCACCAGCAGCACAGGCAGCTCCAGCAACAGCAGCTCCAACAGCTGATCCGGTTATCCCGAAAACAGCTCACGTTGCAATGCTGACAGCTCTGGAACACTATGAAATCAAAGAATTCCCAATGCCGGAAGTTGGAGATGACGATATCCTTGTTAAAGTTGAAGGATGCGGTATCTGCGGAACTGACGCACACGAATTCAAGAGAGACCCATTCGGTCTGATCCCGGTAGCTCTTGGTCACGAGGGAACTGGTGAAATCGTAAAAATGGGTAAAAACGTCAAAGTTGATACAGCTGGAAAACCAGTTAAAGTCGGCGATAAAGTTGTTACATGTATGATCTTCAAAGATGATCCGGAAATCACAATGTTCGACCTCAATAAGAAAAACGTTGGTGGAGCAGATGTATACGGACTTCTTCCGGATGACGACATCCATCTTAATGGATGGTTCTCTGATTACATCCTGATCAGAGGAGGATCCTTCGGATCAACATTCTTCAACGTAAGTGATCTGGATCTGGATTCCCGTATCCTGATCGAGCCATGTGCAGTACTTATCCATGCAGTAGAAAGAGCAAAAACAACAGGAATCCTTAAATTCAACTCTAGAGTTGTTGTTCAGGGATGTGGACCGATCGGTCTTATCTGTATCGCTATCCTTCGTACAATGGGTATCGAAAATATCTGCGCAGTAGACGGAAATGCAAAACGTCTTGACTTCGCTAAGAAGATGGGTGCTGAAGTATCCGTTGACTTTACACAGTACAAAGGTGTTGAAGCTCTTACAGAAGCTGTTAAAGCTGCTCAGGGCGGACATCTTGCAGATTTTGCATTCCAGTGCACAGGAAACCCGCACGCTCATTCAAATATCTACAAATTCATCCGCAACGGCGGTGGACTTTGCGAGCTTGGTTTCTTCATCAATGGTGGAGATGCAACAATCAACCCACACTTCGATCTGTGTTCCAAAGAAATCAACCTGGTTGGTTCCTGGGTATACACACTGAGAGATTATGCAACAACATTTGATTTCCTTAAGAGAGCAAAAGCAATCGGACTTCCGATGTCTGATCTTATCACAGACAGATTCCCGCTTGAGCAGATCAACGAGGCACATCAGACAAACCTTGCAATGACAGGTCTTAAGATCGCAATCATTAATAAATAATTCCGGAATCCGGAAATAAAGGAGAAGCAAAATGGCAGAAGCTGTAGGAATTTTGGAAGTGTTTGGGCTGGCAACAGCCTTTGTAGCGGCAGATGCAGGATGCAAGGCAGCTAATGTCCGCCTGGAGGTGTTCGACAAGAACAAACCTGCAAACGCTGACAGCCTGCCAGTACCGCTTCTGGTATGCATCAAATTCCGCGGAAGCGTTGAGGACGTAACCGCAGCTGTGGAAGCAGGAATGGCAGAAGCAAACCGGAGAACTGGTGTAGTGCAGCACTACGTAATACCGAATCCGACAGAGGACACGGTAAAGATGCTGAAAATCAGCGCCCTGGATAAAAGCTGACAGCTGATATCCCTGGCATAAATATTTGATTAATTAACAGACAATGATTCAGGAGGAAGTAATAATGGCACAGGAAGCTTTAGGAATGGTAGAGACCAGAGGACTGACAGCAGCAATCGAAGCAGCTGATGCAATGACAAAAGCAGCAGAAGTAGCACTGGTAGGAACAGAGAAAATCGGATCCGGACTGGTAACAGTTATGGTACGCGGTGATGTCGGAGCAGTTAAAGCAGCTGTAGAGAGCGGAAGCGCAGCAGCATCCAGACTTGGAGAACTGGTTGCTACACATGTAATTCCGAGACCACACACAGACGTAGAAAAAATTCTTCCAAAAATCTGATAAGTCACAAATCTTATCTTAAGGAGTTCGCTCATGAGTAAAGCATATGGTTTTATTGAGATCACAGGAGTCGTAGCTGCAATCAATGCACTCGATATCATGTGTAAAACTGCAGACGTTGAGCTGGCGTCATGGGAACGTAAGCTGGGCGGACGACTGGTAACTCTTATTGTAGAGGGCGATGTATCAGCGGTAACCGAAGCAGTGGATGCTGCAGTGGCCAACGCAATTAAGAAACCGGCGAGTTATGCAGTAATCGCACGACCACATGAAGAAATTGTAAAAATGGTGGAATTAAGTGCAAGCCGTTGGAAGAAAAAAACTGACGAATTAATACAGGAAAATAAATAATCCAATTTTCATTTATCCATAAGGAGGAAATTATCATGACACAGGAAGCTTTAGGAATGGTAGAAACAAGAGGACTTACAGCAGCTATCGAAGCAGCAGACCAGATGTGCAAAGCAGCTAACGTAGCACTTGTTGGAACAGAAAAAATCGGATCCGGACTGGTAACAGTTATGGTTCGTGGAGATGTTGGAGCTGTTAAATCTGCAGTAGAAAGCGGAAGCGCAGCAGCATCCAGACTTGGAGAACTCGTTGCTACACACGTAATCCCGAGACCACACACAGACGTAGAAAAAATCCTTCCGGTACTGAAATAATTTAATTTCCTGAAAACGGAAGAAAGCAGGTGTAATCTTGGAATCAAAGAATATCGAACTGATTACTAAGATGGTTATCGATGCCATCAATAAGTCAGAAGACAAAGGCAACGGCTTTATGGTTCCAATCGGTGTTTCTGCAAGACACGTTCACCTGACACAGGAGCATGTTGAAGCTTTATTCGGACCAGGATATCAGCTCACAAAGAAAAAAGATCTTATGGGCGGACAGTTCGCATCAAACGAAACTGTTACAATCATTGGTCTGAAACTTCGTGCAATCGAGAACGTTCGTGTTCTCGGACCTGTCAGAAGTGCAACTCAGGTTGAAGTATCTGCTACAGATGCTATCAAACTTGGAATGAATGTTCCGGTACGTATGTCCGGAGACATCGCAGGAAGCGCACCGATCGCAATCGTTGGACCGAAGGGTGCTATCTATCTGAAAGAGGGATGTATCGTGGCTATGCGTCACATCCACATGTCTCCGAAGGATGCACAGGCAGCCGGAGTGAAAAACGGTGATATCGTATCTGTTAAAGCAGATAACGAGCGCGGAACAATCTTTAATCAGGTAGCTATCCGTGTAGACGACAGCTTTACACTGGAAATGCACATTGATACAGATGAAGCGAATGCAGCAAAGATTGCCACAGGCAATACAGTTACCATCATAAAGTAAATAATTCCTCAGGATCAGCCGGTGGCAGATACGCCACCGGCATAGAGGGATTACAGATATAATCAATGCGGAGGCACACACATGATAGTAGGTAAAGTAGTTGGAAGCATTGTTTCCACACGAAAAAGTGACAAGTTGATAGGACAGAAATTCATGATCGTGGAGCCGGTGCATCATATGAAGAATGACTTATCCCAGATCGTTGCGATCGACATTATCGGAGCAGGAATCGGGGAATATGTGTTGGTGGCACAAGGAAGCGCAGCAAGAATAGGCTGCGGCGAAGAAACAGCACCGATCGATGCGGCAATAGTCGGTATCGTTGATGACGGTGCAGGATTGGAGTAACGCCATGGAAATCAAAGATTTACAGAAAATTATGCAGGACAATGGTGTTGTAGGTGCAGGTGGTGCCGGATTCCCGTCATACGCCAAGCTTACAGACAAGGCGGACACAATTCTCATGAACTGTGCCGAGTGTGAACCATTGTTAAAACTTCACAGACAGCTGCTTGAAAAACATGCATATGAGATCATGAAAACTTTCCATACAGTAATGGAAACCGTTGGAGCTTCTCAGGCTATCATCGGAATTAAAAGATCTTATGTACAGACAATCAAAGCGCTGCAGCAGCACATTGAAGAATTCCCTGGTCTGAAACTTCATCTTCTTGATGAAGTATATCCGATGGGGGATGAAGTTGTGCTGATTTATGAAGCAACCGGACGTGTATGCAGACCAGGCGGACTGCCGATTGAGCAGGGCGTCATCGTATTTAACGTAGAGACAATCTACAATGTATACCAGGCAATGGAATCCCAGAAACCTGTTACAGAAAAATACGTATCAGTCGTAGCAGAAGTAGAACATCCGGTTACAGTTAAAGTACCGCTTGGATGTACTTTAGACGAAGTAGTAGCACAGGCTGGTAATATTACTACCAAAGATCCTGTTTATTTTGTTGGCGGACCTATGATGGGACGTATCGGCAGCGGAGCAGATCCGGTGACCAAAACAACAAACGCTGTTCTTGTTCTTCCAAGAGATCATCAGATCGTAATGAAAAAACAGAGAACATCAGCAATAGATTTAAAACGTGCAGCATCTATCTGCTGCCAGTGTAATACCTGTACGGACCTTTGCCCAAGACATAATCTTGGACATCCGATCGATCCGGCCCGCTTTATGAGAGCAGCATCTGCCGGAGATTTCAGAGATGTAAATCCATACATCGATTCTGCATTCTGCAGTTCCTGCGGTGTATGTGAAATGTATGCCTGCCCACAGAGTCTGGCACCAAGAACACTTCTTGCAGACATGAAGGGTGGACTTCGTAAAGCAGGTATCAGACCTCCTCAGGGAGTACAGCCGGTACCGGTACAGCCTTCACGTGAATATCGTAAGGTTCCGGAAGAACGTCTGATGGCTCGCCTCGGACTGACAAAATACGATAAGGATGCTCCGATGGATGAGAACGTAGTTCCAGTATCCAAAGTTAAGATCCTTTTAAGCCAGCATATTGGCGCACCGGCTCAGGCAATTGTGAAAACAGGCGACATGGTAACCAAGGGACAGATGATCGCACAGCATGCTGACGGATTAAGCGTAAGCATTCATGCAAGTATCTCTGGTAAAGTAACTGAAGTAACTGACCGCCACATCATAATTGCAGCAAAGTAGAAAGGACGTGCAGAAAATGAGTAAAGCAATCGGAATGATTGAATTTAAAACCACTGCCACAGGTATCACAGCAGCGGATGCCATGGTTAAGACATCTGAAGTAGAGATCGTCGAGGCACAGACAGTATGTCCGGGAAAATATATTGCAATTATCACAGGCGATTTAAGTGCAGTAAAAGCTGCAGTTGATGCTGCAGTAACAACATACGAGGACAAATGCATCGACAGTTTTGTACTTGGTAACCCACATGAGTCTCTTTTCCCGGCTATGTATGGAACAACACAGATTGAGGGAATCAGTGCTCTGGGCATTCTTGAAACCTATGATGCAGCTTCTATCATTGAAGCAGCAGACCAGGCAGCAAAAACAGCAATCGTAGATGTTATCGAATTACGTATTGCTAAAGGTATGTGTGGAAAATCCTACATGCTTCTTACCGGAGAAGTTTCTGCAGTAGAAGCTTCTATTGAAAAAGCAAAACAGCTTGTAGCATCCAAAGGAATGTATCTGGATTCTTCAGTAATTGCTCATCCGGATCAGAGAATGATCGATTCTATTCTGTAATCAATCAATCTGCTGAACGATTATATTTAAATAAGTAATGTTCTCAAAAGGGGGCAAAGTAAATGCTGGCATTAGAAAGACGGAATTTGATTCTTGAGAAATTACAGGCTGAGAAGCGCGTTGTTGTAAGCGAGCTCAGTCAGCTTTATGATGTTTCTGAAGAAACAATACGCCGTGATCTGGACAAGCTTGAAAAAGAAGGACTTGCAACAAAGAGCTACGGTGGAGCAGTCATTAATGAGGATGTAAGCATAGACTTGCCCTTTAATGTTCGCAAAAACCAGAATGTAGGCGGCAAACAGAAAATGGCTGAAATTGCAGCCTCATTTGTACATGAAGGCGATCATATTTTTCTCGATGCAAGTACTACGGCAGTATTTATTGCCAAGGCACTGAAAGAAAGAGAAAGACTTACTGTGATCACCAATTCCATGGAGATTCTTCTTGAATTGTCAGATGTTTCCGGATGGAATATTATTTCCACCGGAGGCGTGATGAAAGAAGGATATCTTGCATTTTTAGGTTCCAGAACAGAAGATGCGATACGATCCTATTTTGTGGATAAAGTTATCTTCTCCTGCAAAGCACTCGATCATGAGTGGGGAATCATGGAATCACAGGAGGCTTTCGGTACAACAAAGAAGGCAATGATCGCATCCGGCCGAGAAAAGATTCTGGTAGTAGACAGCACAAAATTTGATCAGACCGCTTTTTCCGTTGCAGGAAAACTGCGGGATATAGATGTGGTTGTAACTGACAGGAAGCCATCTGAGAAGTGGCTGGCACATTTCGCCGCAGAAGGCGTAGAGTGCAGATATCCTGGAATGCAATCATAGAAAGGAAGCAACATATATGAAGACCTTTGGAATGAAAACAGTCATTCATTTTGGAGACAACGCTCTGGATCGTCTGAGAGAGATTCCTTATAAGAGAGTGCTCATTATCACCGACCCATTTGTTGTACAGAGCAAAATGATTGATCTTATCACAGAGCCTTTGGCAAAAGGCGGCATTGAATATGATATTTTCAGCAACGTAGTACCGGATGCGCCAGTAGATAAAATCGCAGACGGAGTTAAGAAGTTCCTTAGCTATCAGCCGGAAGCAGTTATCGCTGTTGGAGGCGGTTCCGCTATCGACTCTTCTAAAGCAATCCGTGAGTTTGCACTGAAGATCAACAACTACGGTAAAGTAGGACTGATTGCCGTTCCGACTACCAGTGGAACTGGTTCAGAGGTTACATCCTTTGCGGTCGTAAACGATACAGAAGCAAAAGTTAAATATCCACTTGTTTCACCTGATCTTACAGCAGATGAAGCAATTCTGGATGCAGAATTAGTTAAAAGTGTACCACCGGCTATCACAGCAGATACAGGTATGGACGTATTTACCCATGCTCTGGAATCCTATGTGAGCACAGGCCATAATGAGTTTTCAGCAGCACTTGCAGAAAAAGCAATGGAGATCTGCGGAGTATTCCTTTTAAGAGCTTATCTTGACGGAAGTGATATGCATGCAAGACAGAAAATGCACGTAGCATCCTGTCTGGCAGGACTTTCCTTCAATACAGCAGGCCTTGGAATCACACACAGTATGGCTCATCAGCTTGGTGCACAGTTCCATATTCCTCATGGAAGAGCTAATGCAATGCTTTTACCGCATATCGTTGAATTTAATGCAAATATCAACAAGAGAAGCAGAAGCCAGAAAACATATCTTCCTGCAGTAGAGAGATATGCATCTGTAGCACATATCCTGGGACTGAGTAATTACAACCAGGTAATGAGCGTTCGTTCTCTTGTAAACTGGATTCAGTTTATGCAGAAGGAAATGAACATTCCTATGACGATCCAGGAGATTGGAACAATCAGCCCGGACGAATACTTCGGAGCTATTGATAAGATGGCAGATGCAGCGCTTGCGGATGCGTGCACTCCAAGCAATCCAAGAACCCCGACCAAAGAGGATATCATGAAGATCTACAAGAAACTCTGGTCTTTCTGATAATAAATGCGACTTTTCCAGGAAGGGAGACCCACGAAAAGATCGTCAACTTTCTGTAGAGATAGATTATAAGCAACAGGAGATGCCAAGATGAACATTTATACTAAGGACGGCGATAGAGGTACTACCAGCCTCGTCCATACAAAAAATGTCTCCAAGTCAGATGACCGTATTCAACTGGTTGGAACCATAGATGAACTGACCAGTCACCTCGGCCTGGTAAAGACCATGCTGAAGGATGAAGAAACGATCCTGTTTCTGGAAAAAATCCAGAAGACACTGATCACGGTATCAGCAGGGGTGGCAGATCCTTACAAAAGAGATTACAGGATCGAAGATGTCCAGACCGAACATCTGGAAGATGAGATCGATCGTCTGGAAGAACTCTTCCAGATACCGAAAGAATCCATTCTTCCGGGAAAATCCCGACTTTCAGCTGAGATTGATGTTGCACGCGCAGTTGCTGGCAGAGCGGAGAGAGCTCTTGCGACTGTTGGTGTAAAATTCGGCGCAGATAATGGTGCAAAAAAATACATGAACCGTCTGGTGGATTATTTGTATATTCTGGCCAGATCGGTGGAAAACATTCATGAAGAGCCATTATCCGGTGGAAAAGAAGAGGACAGAACGATGACTGATAATCAGACAGGAGCAGCAGGTACTGTAGAAACTACAGGAACAGTCAATGAAGCTGTTATCCAGGAAGTGCTTAAAAGAATGGGCATTCAGGGTAAGATCACACTGGCCAGTGCAAAACGCCTCATCGAAAAGATCGAGCAGGAGGCTGAACGCCGTGGCAAAAAAGCAGTTATTGCAGTCTGTGGACCGGATGGAAATCCGATCGCAGTTCATGTGATGGACGGAGCTTTTCTTGTGAGCTTTGATGTTGCGACAAAGAAGGCTTATACTTCCGTGGCAGTTAAGATGTCAACGAAGGAATTAAGTGTTCTGGCGCAGCCTGGTGGAACATTCTATGGAGTAGATAAGATGGATAATGGTAAGATTGTTATCTTTGGTGGAGGAGTTCCGTTGAAAATCGGAGATACGATCATCGGTGGCCTTGGTATCAGTGGTGGCACCGGCGAAGAAGATCACAGTCTTGCTGAGTATGGATTATCTGTACTGAATGAGGTACTGTAATACAAATGTTTTAAATGTGATAATTAAAAATAGAGCTTTGAAGATTCGCGCAGGTGTGAGTCTTCAGAGCTCTTTTTCTATGCTATGCTTTCTTATATTTTCCGGGAGTAATTCCCTTATATTTTTTAAAGGTACGTATAAAATAGCTGAGATCATTAAAACCATTACGGTAGGCAATCTCTGTAATGGAATCATCTGTAGTGGAAAGCTGGTAACAGGCCTGCTCTATCCGCTGATGGTTCAGATAATCCATAGGAGTCTGATGGGTCATCTCTGAGAAGAATCTGCAGAAATATTTAGGTGACATAGAAACAGAAGCGGAAAGCTGTTTCAGTGTAAGCGGCGCAGCATAATTATGTTCAATAAAGTCAAGAACCTGCTTCAACTGTAAGATTCGCTTATAATCACGCCTTGCACGGGTAACGCTCTCGAGATAGTAATGATTACTAAAAACAAGTCCGAAAAAGTGGTAAAATTGTCCAAGCACAGAGAGCTCGTAACCGGGTTCACGCTTCCACAGAGAATCAAAAATATCATTTACTGTATCACAGATTTCTTTTTGTTTTGGTGTGAAGTGGTGATAGATCAAGAGTTCCTGATGAATGATTTTCTGCATATATCCTGCACATACAGAATTGTTTTTGAGAAAAACATTACCATCAAAAACGATGCATTGATAGAGACAATTTTCTGGAATACCACTGTGAAGTATGCCACTATGCACAAAAATGATGTCTCCGGCAGTTGCAATAAAACTTTTTTCGTCTAAAGTGACAGTAAGAGAGCCTTCAAGTATACGAATTATTTCGTATTCCACATGCCAGTGATAGGACATCACATAGCGTGGATGCGCCTGATCAATATGATGAAATTCAAAAGGAAAGTCATAGGTTCCTCTCAAACGGTCTTCGTTATGGTCCAGATCATGCAAAACAACTTCCTCCTAATAACTAATTTATAGATTTTTTACAAAATAATCAAAAAAGGTGAATATTGTACTGTTTTTTGCTATTATATCACAAGTAATTACTGTTTGGCAATTGTATACTATGAACTATAGGAAACAGAGAGGTTTTTTGTTAAAACCTCTTAAAAAACAATATAATATATATTATGGAGGTAATGAATCATGGCAAAGAGCAGATTAGTAGGCAGCTATCCGGTTATCGGTATCAGACCAACAATCGACGGACGTAGAGGAGCACTCGATGTCAGAGGATCTCTTGAAGAGCAGACAATGAACATGGCTAAATCCGCTGCAAAACTTTTTGAGGAAAATCTGAGATATTCCAACGGTGAACCAGTTAAAGTTGTTATTGCTGATACAACAATCGGACGTGTAGGCGAAAGTGCTGCATGTGCTGACAAATTCCGTAAAGAAGGCGTTGACATTACACTTACAGTTACACCATGCTGGTGCTATGGCGCAGAAACAATGGATATGGATCCTCAGACAATCAAAGCTGTATGGGGCTTCAATGGAACAGAAAGACCAGGAGCAGTTTACCTTGCATCCGTTCTTGCTACACATGCACAGAAGGGTCTTCCGGCATTCGGTATCTATGGACATGATGTTCAGGAAGCTGATGACACATCTATCCCGGCAGACGTTGAAGAAAAATTACTCAGATTCGGACGTGCAGCAGTTGCAGCAGCTTCCATGAGAGGAAAATCTTATCTGCAGATCGGTTCCGTTACAATGGGTATCGGCGGATCTATCATTGATTCCGATTTCATCGAATCCTATCTTGGAATGCGTGTTGAATCCGTTGATGAGGTAGAAATCATCCGTCGTATGACAGAAGGTATCTACGATCACGAAGAATTCGAAAAAGCTCTCAAATGGGCTAAAGAAACATGTAAGATTGGTTGGGATAAAAACCCTGAAGAACTGCAGTTCTCTCCAGAAAAGAAAGAAGAGCAGTTTGAATTCGTAGTTAAGATGGCAGTTATCATCAAAGAGCTGATGAACGGCTGCGATAACCTTGATCCTGCATTCTCCGAAGAAGCAATCGGACACAACGCTCTGGCAGCTGGTTTCCAGGGACAGAGACAGTGGACAGACTTCTATCCAAACGGTGACTTTGCAGAAGCTATGCTGAACACATCCTTCGACTGGAACGGAGCTCGTGAGCCATACATCCTCGCTACAGAGAATGACGTTCTTAACGGACTTGGAATGATGTTCATGAAACTCCTTACAAACAGAGCTCAGATCTTTGCTGACGTTCGTACATACTGGAGCCCGGAGGCTGTTAAGAAAGCTACAGGATATGAACTTGAAGGCGTAGCTAAAGAAGCTGGCGGATTCCTTCACCTGATCAACTCCGGTGCTGCATGCCTCGACGCTAACGGCGAAGCTAAAGACGAAAACGGCAATGCTGTTATGAAACAGTGGTGGGATATCACAGAAGAAGACCAGAAAGCAATCATGGATAACACAGAATGGTGTATGGCCGACAACGGATACTTCCGTGGAGGCGGATACTCCAGCCGTTATGAAACAAAAGCTCAGATGCCTGCAACAATGATCCGTCTGAACCTTGTAAAAGGCCTTGGACCGGTTCTGCAGATTGCTGAAGGATGGACAGTAGCTCTTCCGGCAGAAGTATCTGACAAACTCTGGAAACGTACAGACTACACATGGCCATGTACATGGTTCGCTCCAAGATGCGATGGCAAAGATGGTGCATTCAAAACAGCTTATGATGTAATGAACAACTGGGGAGCTAACCACGGTGCTATCTCCTACGGACATATCGGAGCTGACCTGATCACAATGTGCTCTATGCTTCGTATCCCGGTATCCATGCACAACGTTCCGGAAAAAGATATCTATCGTCCGGCAGCATGGAATGCATTCGGAATGGACAAAGAAGGTGCAGACTTCCGCGCTTGCAAGAACTACGGACCTCTGTACAAATAATCAAAGGCTTTTCTCACAAAAGTGCCATGATAAAACAAGAACCTCGGAGATTACTCCGGGGTTCTTGTATTTTGACCAAGTTACTGCGAACGGAGTGAACAGTAACGTTTTGTCGAAAAGATTCTTTTTTTATAGTAAAAAAAAGATTATCATTGTTGAAGGTCTGTGGTATGATAGAGGCATGATTTACATGTACCGGTAATTAATTTGCCGGGTAGTTTACAAAACATCTTGACTCGCTGCATTGATAAGAAGGAATCTGAATTGCTGAGGGCTGAGAAAATACGGAAGTGAAGGGAAAGACTAAAATGAAAAAGTTGACAAAGAGTTTTCTGATCGTACTTCTGGGACTCCTGATGAGTGTAAATGTTATGGCAGATGTACAGACAGGCAGGACAGAACCGGATTATAAGACAGACTATTATATGATCGTAGAATCAAAAGACGGAGGAATTGATATTTACGCTCAGCCTGATTTTGATTCAACCAGGCTGAATGATGAACAGATCCCGAACGGAACAGCACTTCATATAGAAGGTGAAGTGGAAGATACAGAGAACAACCGTACATGGGGCTATACAGAGTTTCATGGAATGTATGGCTATGTCTCACTGGATGAGTGCCGTCCCGCTGCTTCACGTAAAGAAGCAATTGATTCTGAGCTTTATATAGCTGGCAGAGACCATGTGAATTATAATGCAGATTATGATGTGAAAGCATACGCAGAGGAAGGTTCGCAAAAGCTTTATCAGGGACCTGGAACAAAATATGGAGAAGTACCTGGAGTACGTGATATTGAAAACGGTGAAACACTTCATATTACGCAGGATGCAGAACTTGTAGACGGAAGTCACTGGGGGGTAACTACAGTCGACGGGAAAGAAGGCTGGATGGACCTGGAGAAGACTGAAGAATGGCAAAAGGAACACCCGGAAACGACAGATGCAAATACTGATGCACTGGCAGCAGATGTGTCTGGAAATGCGATATCAGAGGAAACACCTGCCGCAGAACCAAGTGTAACACCTGCTGTGACAGAAGCAGCAGCAACAGAAACGCCAGCCCCAACAGAAGCAGCGGCAACAGAAACACCAGCCCCAACAGAAGCAGCGGCAACAGAAACACCAGTCCCAACAGAAGCAGCAGTAACAGAAACACCTGCCCCGTCAGCAACTGAAGAAATATCTGACACGAAGGACAGTAAGCAGGCTTCCGGACAGAATGTAAAAATAGCCGAAAAAAAATGGTATCAGAGCCCATTTACATGGATTGCAGTGATTGCAGCACTTGCCGTAGCGGGGCTGCTGATTTATCACAATAAAAAGAAATAATAGAAAATAACAGGAAAAGAGATATCACAAAAACAGGAGCTCCTGAAATGGGAACTCCTGTTTTTATATTTTTAGAACATGATTATGTAATACTCTGATATTACACAAGAGGTTATTTGGCGTTAATTTCAATCATAATTTCAACTGTTTGAATTGCGTGTTGTAGTGTGGATAATACATTACGGTAATTATCCTGATTAATGTATGAACTCCAGATATCCTTAAAAAATTCTTCAAATATGCGATTCAGAGCGATTTTATTTGGAATACAGATGTTGTATTCCGGAGCAAGTCTTTTTAAACGTAAGTAGCATATGAAATCTGACATAAAAAGTGTCGGATGCGCGATATGCTGATGATCAGAAAGAGCTCCTTCAGGCAGAATACATACATTGAGAAGTTCGAGATCAGTTATCATGTATTCCAGATTCTTAAGGCAACGTAAGCGTTGAGATACATTCAACGATATTTTGATACCAAAGAAATCAAGCTCTCCGGTAACTGTGAAATCTTTTAATACAGAATCATAAATAATGAGACGAATTGGTGTGCTTTCCAATATACGTTGGGTCAGTTGATTCAGCTTTTTCATATCCGACATTTGGACGTCGGGGTTATTCTGGCAATACTCATCAAGAAGTTCCATATACAGGTCTTCTGGGAGAAAATGTTCTGTAAGATGTCCGAGAAGACAGTATTGATTCTGGGAAATTAACGATTGTTCATATTCAAAACGCTGAATCATTTCGGAAATCGTTGTTTTTCGCAGCAATAAGGTCTCCTTGTTACACAGAAGTCGAATTTTATGATAGAGTTCGTTGGTAAGCTCACAATCCTCAATAGTAGAAACACCAAGACAATGACTGCTGTCTACCAGCATCCCGGAAATAGCATAAGTATCCTTTATTGCAAAAATAAGTTTGCGTTGTGCCTGCGCTCCACAATAAAGAGTAAAATCAATGTTGGACAGATGGGTTATTACATTCATCAGAAAACAGGCGGTATAAGTTGCATTGGAAGCCGCTGACTCCAGATCAATAAAAAGTGAAAAATGAACACCGGGAAAAACAAGCTCTCTTCCTCCGTGAACACTGTTCAGTTCTGCAATCAGGAATTGATAATTTGGATCAACATTCAGAATATCGACAATCGCATACACATTCAGAGAATTAACCTTTCGAAGAGAGGGATGTTTCATTTTAAAAATAAACTGATCTAATGTGAGCTCTGGGTAATAAGAAATCTTGGGGGCAATTTCTGTACCGGTAGTAGACTGTAATTCTTTAACATAGGCATATTCAGATTCGAGGTTGTCATAAATGGCAGTTGCAAGATCTTCAGTATCCTGTAACTGATATTCCTGGAGTAATTGGGCGGTGCTGTCTTCCGAAAGAGCTTCTACAATGCAATGGCTGATAGACATAAGAATGTTTTCATGATTTTTTTCGGTGGGCAGCAGCTTGCCACTGATCCATTTACTGATATAAGAATCATCGTATTGAACGGCTCGTGCAAGAACGCTGTTCTTTAAATCAGCAACAGACATAAGATGTTCCAGTAGAACGCTGAAACGGTTTTTATCTTTCATACACTTCTTTTATATTACAGAATAAATATCTGTAATATTTCTCCTTCCCTATATCTTTATATCAGATGTAAGATGACTTCCACCTCTGTAGGTGGCGAGCAACAAATCAGTATCAGTGGTGGGAGTCAATCCCCCATCTGATATAATGAATCTGGCATAAAGAAATTTATAGTATAGTAATAGTTTAGAACAGTGTGATTCAGATTGCAAGAAAATAAGAAAAATTACCTGGTATTTTTATTCATATTGAATCAAAACCGGAAGAACTTGATTCATGTGATTCAATAAAATTCCGGTTTTCAGAAATTGTTATTTGGCAGGGGCTGTGATAAAATATAGCACGTTGATAAACAAATGAAGAAGGGAAGAAAAAGATGAATTTTACAGAGCAGAATTTAACAGGTAAAGCAAGTATCGATAAACCGTGGCTCAATTTTTATCCGGAAGGACTTAGAAATCTGGACGTACCGAAAATTACAATTGAATCATTTTTAAAAATGAAAAACCCGGATGAAAACAAAATAGCATTTGAATATTATGGAAATAAAATTACATGGAAACAGTTATGGGCAGAAGTTGATATTGCCGCAAGAGCACTGAAAGCTCTTGGTTTTGAAGAAGGAGACAGAGTTCCATCCTTCATGGTATCCACACCGGCACAGTATATTCTTCTTCTGGCAGCAGAAAGAGTTGGTGTAGCGGTTATCTGTCGTGATGATGAACCGGAAGAGCTTTGTTACGCGATCCGCAAGAGCAGAACAGATACTGTATTTGCAATGGATTATGTATCAAAGGAAGATGAAGAGTTATTCCGCGAAACAACTCCGATGACCCGAATGATCAAGGTGTCACCTTTTGAGTATGCAGATAAGAGCCAGATGAAGGATTATGTCTTAAAAGAGATTGAATCCCGTTGTGCTGCAGAGACAGAGACTGCTGAGAATGATATGAGCTGGCAGGAGTTTATGGATCTGGGAAGAAATTTCGAGGGAGAATATCTGGCACCGGTAGATCCTGAGAGAGCTGTATTTGGAGCATATACAAGCGGTTCTACAGGAATTTCCAAACTTGTAATTCATTCTTCCGCGAATGTAGTAGCAATTGCATACCAGATGTCTATCTTTATTCCACCGTCAGATGTGCAGGAAGTCTGGTGGACACCGATTCTTCCACCAGCATTGATCGCAGTAACCGTTTCAATGACAATTTTCCCGCTTTCTACAGGATTAATGGTATCGCTCGACCCATTCTGTCCGTTAGAGGAAATTGATGTTGAGTTTATGGATCGTAAACCAAACTTCTGGGCATTGATTCCGCTTTACTGCGATATGTTAATGGAAAGTAAGAGAATTCCGGAAGATTACGATATGTCTCATCTGAGAACCATTGGCGCGGGCGCAGAAGCTATGAACGACCGTAAATATGCAGAAGTAGAGGCATTCTTCCACAAACACAACGTAAAAGCAAAATTCAGTGCAGGATATGGTCAGAGCGAAGGTTGTTCAAACTTTACACTGCCAAATCCGATGTTTCCGTTGGAAGATGGCTGCGTAGGTATGCCAATGCCGGCAACTGTACTGGCCGTATTTGATAAAGATCTGAATGAACTGAATTACGGTGAATCCGGAGAACTTTGTATGATGGGACCATCTATGATGCTTCATTATTCAGGATGGAGAGGCGAAGAGATGACAGAGAAGACTCTTGTAGAACATCCGGATGGAAACACATGGTTACATACAGGTGATGAGGCATATATTACTGAGCAGGGAATTATTCACATTCTTGGACGTGGAGATATCAAGTGTTACGGAGATAAACCACTTCATATAATGAGAATGGAAACAAAGACTGTAAGAACTCCTGGCGTACAGGATGGATTCTTCTGTGTTGTACCGGATCTGGAGCATGAAGGATATTTCCGCCCGTATCTGTTTGTTATTCTCGATGGAACAAAGACATTAGAGGAAGTGTCAGAACTGTTAAAGGATACACTGGAAGAACATGAATATCCGGTAGAAATCAGAGTAATTACAGAAAGACCTTATTTCCATTTCAAAACAAACAGAAAAGAGCTGACAGCTCAGATTCTGGAAGAACTGAAACAGGCAGAATAAAATAGAATAGGATTAGAAAAGTCATGACCAACACGTTTATATTCCATGTGTTGGTCATGACTTTTTGTGTAATAGGAAATTACTTTGTAATGTTCCTATTACACAAAAACGCTCCGCGAGGATGCGACCAGATGCATGAGGAATATGTCTGCTGAAGCAGACTGCATCTGGCGCGCAAAGCGTAACAAGTCCCTCAAAGATAGCGATACAGGGAGTTTGAAGCGGACTTGTCCGCTTTGGTTAATACTTTTTAATAATGACGGATTTTGATTTTTTGCGCAGAAGCTTTTTGTATGCAGAATATTTTCCACGAGGAACGCGCACTGTCATCTGATTTACCGATTGGTCAATCTTGGAAGCGACTTTTCTGAGTCGCAGACTCTGAATTGTAATGGTACATCCTTTTTTTACACTGCGGAATGCATAGGCTTCGATTGTCGTCAAGCCTGTTCCGATGGTTACTTTCTTTAATTTTTTGCAATTAAAAAAGGCACTTTTACCGATTACAGCAACATTGTTTCCAATAGAAACAGTAGTCAGTCTGGTTTTGTTCTTAAAAGCATTAGCAGAAACAGAAGTAACCTGGTAGGTGATTCCTTTGCAGTGGATCGTTGCAGGAATGCTGATTTTAGTGATCTTATCATTGCTTGTTCCGTAACATGTGACATTATATTTTCCTGTGACACGATATTTCAGTTTCGCAGAGGAGGTGTAGCTGGAAGTCCACTGTGCATAAAGTGTCAGATTTTTGTCAGGCTGTATCTTCTGTCCTGGAGAGTAGCTGGTTCCTCTGCCGTCTGCGCGGGTGTTCCATCCGGTAAAAAATCTGGAATTACAGTAGGGCGCATTCCCGATTTTGATGGAGTGGTTTTGAGTGACAGATACTGAGGAAGGCACATTTCCAACTCCAGTGCCGATATTCTTGTTATAGCTGATCCGATAGCTGACTGGTGTCGGAGTCGCAGTAGGTGTCGGGGTCGCAGTAGGTGTCGGAGTCGCGGTAGGCGTCGGAGTCGCAGTAGGTGTCGGAGTCGCGGTAGGCGTCGGGGTCACAGTAGGTGTCGGAGCCGTAGTAGTCGTCAGAGTTTTTGTATGGGCTTTGATGGAAAAACTGAATCCAGAGTCTGTATTTCCCGGATCGGTCCAGCTGTTTCCTGTTGTAGAATAAAAACTCTGATTCGGGCTAATGCCGGCAATTGCCTGAAACCATGATTCATCAGGATTTTGTGGATTAGAATAGGTGGATTTTTCGGCATAGTATTTCTGTGAGCCGTCAGGTACTTTCAAGACAACGGAGTACAGTGTGTTTTGCGGTATGATTACAGGGGTCTCCAGTTGAATTGTGTGAATACCAGCAAAAGGCTGGGTGTAGACGAACGGTTCTGCATAAGCCGGGGTTCCACTTGTTGGATCAGAGGAATCCTTCAGATTCGTATAAATCTGGATTTCAAAGGTTGTATTGTCCTGTGGAACAGCAGTTACAATCTCGCCAAGGGATTCATCCTTCTCAGTGTCAGCAGCTGTTTTGAAAACATTGGAAACATAGTAATAACCTGATTTTGGTTTGCTAGCAGGGAAGGAGATGGTTCCGACACATGCACCGTCATAAAAATAATTATTAGCATAAGCAGGTTGAGTTACAGCTGTGTTGCAGACAAGATTGGCGATAGACTGATCTTCATATGAAAGATAGAAATATCCATTATCGCCCCAGTTTGTACCATAGCTGTTTTTGACGATCCAGGCTCCATTGTTTTGTACATTGGAATAATCAGTGAAGTTTTCCTTTTTGTAATTATCATCCCAGCCAATAATAGTTACAGCATGGTTAACACTACCAGATTTGGGATAGGAGGCTGCTGCGGTATCTGTATTGTAATAGGTTCCGTCCAGATCCATATAGATCATTGCAGATACGGAATGATATTCCTCCAATAAAGCTTTTGTACGATCTACATCATATGCTGAGAAAACAGCATCTTGCATATATACATCTGTATCATAGGCCAGACTGTCAGGCCAGGTGACAGCAGAGTAATTCAGAGGAACCTTTTCTTCAGTGGTCATGCCAGACCAGGTACTGAGAAAGAAGGAAGTTACACGTCCGTTGCCGGAGGAATGGTAGTCATTTTGAGGAAAGCTGTTATTTGTCAGACGCAGAATATTATCGTCTGGTGTATTTCCAAGAGGATCATTGACACGATGAGCCCAGAAATATGCAAGATGTTCTTCTGACAGATCCCACGTACCAAGACCGCGGTTCAGAAGTGAAGTCTCGAAGTTTGAAGCGAGACTGAATGCCCAGCATAAACTGAGTGAGCTCTGATCTTTGACAGAGGTGACCAGACCATCGGAACGGGCATCGTAAGTATCCGGATACAATGCATAGGAAGAAATATCCAGATCACTGTTTACTTCCGGTTCAGGAGAAAATGATACAAGATTCTGCAGTGGTGCCAGCTGGGCTTGCCGTTCTTCTTCAGTCATAGGACGACCAAGAATGTAGTCAAGTTCTGTATCAGGGTCAGAATCTGTTCCGGAAGAAAACAGATCGTCATTGTTTTCTGAAGAAAAATCTGTAAGAGTACCTGTATTGGAGTCAGGAATTTCAGATGTATCCGGTGCAGTCTCAGTATCATCAAAGTCAACGGTGAGATTAGCGTCGTCTGATGAAGAAAGTGAAAAATCATCATCGGATTCAGTTGTGTCGACAGATAAGTCCATATCCGTATCCTGAGCGGCATAAACCGGAATACCAGATAACATGAGAGAACCTGTCAGAAACATTGCCAGGAATTGTTTTTTTCGGTGCGTTTTATGATAATTCATGAAATCCTCCTTTTATGATAATTTAGTACATCAAATATTAATTTTATCATAGCACATAGATAGAAAATTGCAAAGTCGTAAGGTTTTCTTTTGATTAATTTGATCAAAATAAAAGTGCCCCGGAGATTACTTGAATCTCCAGGGCAACTTAGGAAAAAAAGACGGCCAAAATTAGTTGTTGATGACAACACCTTTCTGCAGCATAACGTTTGCATACAGAGCTTTTTCACTTGTGGAAATGATACAATAAGCTGTTTTGGCTTCATCATAGAAAGCAAAACGCTCAATATTTCCTACAACTGCATCTCCTCTGTCATCATGTTTACGGATGATTTCTTTGTATGTATCCCAGATCGGTGTTTCTACTGTATCTCCAGGCATTACTTCCATCAGGTTTACCGGATGCTCTACATAAGTATCCAGAGGGAAAACTTTCAGGATTGCATCCAGAATTTCCGGAACACCATGTCCGTCGCAGCGGATTGTGATAGCATTTTTACCCATGGATTCTACTGGGAAGTTACCATCTGCGATAACGAGACGATCACTGTGTCCCATTTCGCATAATACTTTTAATAATTCTGGTGATAAAATTTCAGGAATTCCTTTTAACATATCTTTATGCCTCCGTTTATTAATTTTACTGAATGATGTCTTGTCTCACTCTGAGACAACTCGTATACAATGAATGTACCTGTATTCCGACTACTTTTCAAGAGAATATTTTCCGATAAAAGATGAAAATTTTACACTGCGTTGGATGCCGGGGTATTCTTGAATTTTGCGATTGACAGAAGCAGTTTGTAGAGGTATGATTAACTCAAACGGAAACGTTTCGGTTTTGAAAAAGGTTTCCTGAAATTTTGCAATTTAAAACAAAAAATAAATATACATTATGAGGAGGAAAATCAATATGCCACTTGTTACATCAAAAGAAATGCTGTCAAAAGCTCAGGAAGGCGGTTATGCAGTAGGTGCATTTAATGCAGAGAATATGGAGATGGTGAAAGCAATCATTCAGGCAGCAGAAGAGCTCAAAGCACCGGTCATGATCCAGACAACACCATCCACAATTAAATATGGAACAGTCGAGACATATGCAGCAATCGTAGCAGCTGAAGCAGCAAAAGCTACCGTTCCGGTATGCCTTCATCTGGATCACGGCAGCAGCTTTGAACTTGCCATGCAGGCAATGCATGCAGGTTATACTTCTGTCATGATCGATGGATCAAAACTGGATTTTGAGGGCAATATTGCAGAGACAAAACGTGTGGCTGATGTTGCAAAAGCTTTGAATATACCTTGTGAAGCTGAGCTTGGTAAGGTTGGGGGCAAAGAGGATGATCTGGAAGCTGAAGCGGATACCAATACAGATCCGCAGGAAGCAAAAGAGTTTGTGGAACGTACTGGGGTTACTTCACTTGCGGTTGCTATCGGAACTGCACATGGTTTCTATGTAGGAACACCGGTACTCGACAAAGAACGTCTCAGCGAGATTCGTGAAGTCGTAGATATCCCGCTTGTACTTCATGGCGCATCTGGTTTAAGCGATGAGGATGTTATGGACTGCGTAAAACGTGGTATCTGCAAAGTTAATTTTGCTACTGAGCTTCGTGCAGCTTATTCCAAAGCAGTCAAAGATCTTCTTACAGAAAAACCGGACACGATCGATCCGAAGGCGTATGGAAAAACAGCAATCGCAGCAGTGAAAGAACTTGTTATGGCAAGAATGAAAGTCTGCGGATGTGACGGTAAGGCAGAGAGATAAAAAATGGCAGCAACGATGAAAGACATAGCCAGACGGACAGGACTTGGTCTGGCTACAATTTCTTCTTATTTTAACGGGGGAAATGTCAGAGAAAAAAACAGAATAAAGATTGAAGAAGCCATCGAGGAATTACATTATGAGGTCAACGAAGTTGCCAGAGGGTTGAAAACCAATGCAACAAAGACCATCGGTGTTGTGATCCCGGAGCTGAATAATATATTCTGTGCTGAAATCATAACGGGG
>ERZ1026854.450-NODE-450-length-28752-cov-5.637906_pt1 | contig 28752 bp, 17 predicted proteins | sample MGYA00380157_ERZ1026854 | MGnify/ENA primary metagenome ERZ1026854 (study PRJEB33269, sample SAMEA4719793) | human gut metagenome | biome: human-associated habitat; feature: organic feature; material: feces | place: Cameroon | collected 2013-10 ... | reverse complement strand
ATTATATTTAAATTATACCCGTAAAATTGTGATTTTGGATTAAATAAAACAAAGCTGCGGATAAATCCGATTTTTTAATGAAATGTGGATTTATCCGCAGCTTTTTTGATATAAAGAAAAAGTGTGGGTTTAGCGAAGTGAAAAACCGGGGGTTTTGGAGCTCTCTGAAAGAAATTGGGTGGAAAATCCAATTTTCCACCCAATTTTCCACCCAATGAGATAGCTTTGTATGTATCATGCTGTCATATCAGATTATAATGTACCTCATGTAATGGGCAGGCACATGTGAAATCAATCATCATCAGTTGCCGCTCGCCGCTGTAGTCTTCGTAGTCGTGCTAGAGCTTGATACATTTGAAGATACCTTGATATTAAATTCTTTAGTAAGTGTTCCGTACAGTGGGTCGTTGAAATATATCTTAACCTTGTGGCTGCCATATGATATATGGTTTATCTTGTCCTTGGTTGTATATTTCTTGCCATCTATAACTACATTAACTGAGTTGTCAACGCCGAGGCAGTTGATTGCGTGGCACTGGTCGAGGAAGGCTGAAGCCTTGCCATATGGAACTGTTATAGTATCTGAATCTGTTGAGATATATGGCTCGTACAAATCAATTGTGTAATTATCGTATGAGAACATCGCAACATTCATATCGGTGTAGTAGTTAATTCCAGGAACAGTGTTAGTTACGCCGTACTGCCAGATGTCGTAGTTGTAATCAAATTCCGGACCATCATCGCCAGGTTTCCACTGTTTTTCTGTGTAGTAGTAATCTTTGAAGTAATATGCAAGCCATGTCTTATATTTCTTAGTGAGTGAAGCACCATCAACACGTCCTAACCAGTCGTTCTTGCAGAAGTAAACCATAGGAGTGTATCCTGCGGCAGCTATTTTATCAGCAAATGTTGTGCATATGTTGGTAAGCTGCTGGTTACTAATCTTTGCTTTGTTAACACGGTAGTTCTTGCCGGATTCCCAGTCAAATGCAACTGGATATGTTATCTTGTATTTCTGTATGAGGCTCAGACAGTAATCGGCTTCGGCAGATGCCTCGCTTGTTGTCTTTGCCTGTGAGAAGAAATATATTCCGACTTGAATGCCATTGGCAAGTGCACCAACGATATTCTGCTCAAATGCTGGGTCTTTGTAGAGTTTTCCGTCAGTTCCTATAGAACGTCCACCACATTTGATGATTGCAAATGTTATGCCTGAATCCTTGACTCTCTTCCAGTCGATAGCTCCGTGGTCGCTTTGGTAATGCGACACATCAACACCGAATGACATGTTAGATGTAAGAACCATAGGAACTGTGTCTGTTCCGTCTGATACGTCATCATTGGTATGCTCGTCTTCCTCTGCAACATTGGAATCACTTCCGTCATCAGCTACTTTGCTGTTAGCAGCCTCGGCAGCGGCTTTCTCAGCAGCAGCGGCTTCTGCGGCTGCCTGTGCTGCGGCAGCTTCCTCAGCGGCAATCTTTTCATTGAGTGCATTGGTGTAGCCCTCAAAATCAGGAACCGCATCAAGCGATGCCACAAGTGTCTGGTATGTATCGCTGTCTTCGAGATTTTCAAGAAGATGTGAAGTTATGGTATTCAGTGTCTTGAAATCAGAGAACACAAGGCTGTCACCATCTTTACTGCTAATCTGGCTGATTACATTCTTCTGGGAATCACTGATATATTGTTTTTCAGAAGAGCTGTTATCGCCAGTTGATGACATGTTGATAAATGGATTGATGTTGGTAATCAGGTCATCAACGCATGCCTTGGTAGTGTCGCTGTCTGTGTATACATCAAATACTACACGGAAATTTGTGTAGGATGTTTCAAGACTGCTTAACAGCTCACGCATTTTAGCTTTTTCCTCAGCACGGCGGCTGGCTTCTTCTGCGCTTTCTGTAGTCTGCTCAAGCATTTCCTGCTGAACTTGTGCATTGGCAATCTCTGCCTTTTTCTTGCTGTTATGGCTTAACACGACTGCGCATGTTCCGCCGGCAAGAACGACTACGATAATTCCTGCCGCTATAAGCGTGTTGCTGTAGCGATACAGTAATTTTTTGATGCCACAACGTTTTTTAGTATCATTAGTGTCTTTCATATTCTGTTTTTCTTCCTTCCCCCTATATGACTGGTTTTATTCCAATTGATTACTTTACTACAATAAAGAAAAGAATGCTATAGGGAATTGGTAAATCGTATAAAAAAACCTGCTATATGCAATGAAAAATTATTGATTGGAAATCCATATTACTCCAGTTATACTATCGCCATCGCTCCTGATAATAGAAGCAGTACATATGTAAGTTTCATGAACACATCCTGGGGGATTTTTTTAACGAGCTTTGTTCCGATAAATGTTCCAACAAACACAGGCACAACTCCGACAATAAGCAGCATAATGACATGTGTATTGAAATTACCGAGCATTATCTGTGTACCTGTCATGTAACAGCCTGTTGTAAGCCATATCATAGCAATAGTTGCGCGGAATTCTTCTTTATCTTTTAGAACGGCGGCGGCGTATACTACAAGCAATGCTCCGCCAGATACGAACATGCCGTGTATTATGCCGGCAGCCAGAAGAATTATGAGCATAAACCATTGAGGAAGTGGCATGTCATTTTGTGAAGCTGCTTTGGATGTGTGGCTGAACAAAAGCTTTTTTATTGCAATTGCGATTATCATAATTCCATATAATATAAGAAGCTGGTGCAGTGGAAAGATTTCAAATATCTTGATGCCGGCAGCCATGCCGATTATCATGCAGATGAACATTTTGGCAAATTCTTTCCAGTTAATGTACTTAAAGCCGGTGCAGACAATCATCAGGCTTGAAATCTGTGCAATAGCATTAAGCAGGGCTTTGGCTTCGCCTACACCTATAAGTTTGATTGTTGGCGGCATGGATATCAGCGTTCCGGCAAATCCAGTTATCGCTTGTAGCAGATTGGCTCCAAACAATATAATAAAAACAATTAAATCCTTAATATTGAACATAATGACCAGCTCATATTTCTTTCATATTTAATAAGCATTATAGCGTATATTTATCCATTGCATTTTGTGCGCCAACACAAATAAATTCCCATAGAAGCATATTTACATTATATAGTAGAAATATTTGTGCATTCAGGCATTAATATTGGGATGGATTACATATAAACATATAAAATAGGTAAGAATCCGAAAAATCACTTGACATATGTGCATGAGCACATATAAACTTGGTAAGTAGTATATTGAAAACATATATTGCATGTCATATTATAATGTCAACAATTAAATAGATGAACAAACAAAGGCGTTTGAACTTACCACGGGATGAGTGGGGTTCAGACGCTTTTTTGTTTATCTGTTTATAGCATAACATCCAGATGGGTCAGAACTAATGAGAATCTGGGAAGGATATAAGGAGGACAATAATATGGCAAATTTAACAGGACAGGAAGTAGCAGAGTTACATAAGAAATATATTTTACAGTCATGGTCTAAGGCTGGTGGAGATGTTTTACCGGTTGAGAAGGCAAAGGGCATATATTTCTGGGATTACGATGGAAAGAAGTATGCTGATATGGCATCACTCCTTGTATGTTCTAATCTGGGACATGAGCTGCCAGAGATTGTTGAGGCGATTAAGGAGCAGGCAGATAAGATGTGCTTTATGGCTCCAGCGTATGCATCAGAACCTAAGAGCAAGCTTGCCAAGCTGCTTGTTGAGGCAGCAGGTGAGGATACATATAAGAGAGTGTTCTTTACTAATGGTGGTGCCGAATCTAATGAAAATGCAATCAAGATGGCAAGAATGGTGACAGGAAGAACTAAGATTTTCTCATGTTACAGAAGTTATCATGGTGCTACACTCGGTGCTTCTAATGCATCTGGTGACTGGAGAAGATTCGCAGCAGAGATTGGTGGTGCGAATGGATTCGTTAAATTCATGAACCCACAGATGTACAGAGATGGTTATACATATGGTGTTGATGATGAAGTTGTTACTAAGAAGGCTCTTGCAGACCTTGAACTTCAGTTAAGATATGAAGGACCAACCAATGTGGCTGCAATTCTTATGGAGTCAATCGTAGGTGCGAATGGTGTTATCCTCCCACCTAAGGGATATATGGAAGGTGTAAGGGCACTTTGCGATAAATATGGCATCTTAATGATATGTGATGAGGTTATGGCAGGCTTCTTCAGAACAGGTAAGTGGTTCGCATGGCAGAATTTTGATTTCAAGCCAGATATGATTACATTTGCAAAGGGCGTTACATGTGGTTATGTACAGCTTGGCGGTGTTATTGTTAATGAAAAGATTGCTAAGTATTTTGAAGAAAATGTACTTCAGTGTGGTCTTACATATTCAGGTCATACACTTGCATGTGCGGCTGGTGTGGCAGCAGTTACATATTATAAGGAGCACAATATTGAACAGCATGTTGCAGAGATGCATGAGATTGTCAAGGCATTCATGGACAAGATGGTTGAGAAGCATAAATGTGTAGGTGAGGCAAGATGCATAGGTTTATTCGGAGCGCTTGAGATGGTTAAGAATAAGGAAACAAGAGAACCACTTCAGGAGTATGGTATTCCGGGAACAGCAATGCCTTGGATATTTGCCGAGTTAAAGAAGAGAGGTTTTGCAACATTTGGACGTGAGAACTTTATCGAGATATGTCCACCTCTTATCATAACTAAGGAAGAACTTGACGAGTACCTTCCAATTCTTGATGAGGTGCTTACACTTGCTGATGAGAAATTCTGCGAATAAGTATAATTGAGCAAATTGAATAAATCAGACATTATAATGTTGGAGATATTACTCTGAAAGGAAGGAATGCTATGAACTGGGATTATATACAGCCGGTTAAGATAAGATTCGGAGCCGGAAGATGTGCAGAGATAAAAGAACTTGCAAAATCACTTGGTGCTAAGAATGGTCTGCTTGTTGCAGATCCATTCTTCTTCACCAACGGACTTGCAGAGAAGATTATTAAGGACAGCGAGGGCGCGCTTACAGCCTCATTTGGTGAATTATCACCTAATCCGGATGTAACAGAGGTTGATGCCTGCGCGGATGTTATAAGAAAGAATGACATAGGCTTTGTTGTGGCACTTGGCGGAGGCAGTTCAATGGACTGTGCCAAGGCTGCTGCCAGCATTGCACTGACAGATGATTCAATAAGAAAATATCATGGAACTGGCGTGGCTATGCCACAGGAGCATCTTCCACTTATAGCGATTCCTACGACAGCAGGAACAGGAAGCGAAGTTACATGTGTAGCGGTTCTTACAGATCATGCTAATGGCAAGAAGTCGCCAATTGTGTCAGATGGATTTTTCCCTGATTATGCAATTATCGACCCTGAACTTACATATACAATGCCACCTAAGGTTACAGCCGGAACTGGTATTGATGTGTTATCACATGCGATTGAGGGATTCTGGAGCAAGGGACACCAGCCTATCTGTGATGCGTGTGCATTACATGCAGCAGAACTTGTATTTAAGTATCTGTACAGAGCTTATGAGAATCCAACTGATAAGGAAGCAAGAGAAAAAATGTGTGAGGCATCACTTATAGCAGGTCTTGCATTTACACTTCCTAAGACAACTGCTTCACATGCGTGCTCATTTCCACTGACTAATATTCATCATATCCCACATGGCGAGGCGTGCGGACTTACACTTGATTATTTTGCAAGGATTAATGCCAAGGGTGAAGAGGGCGCAAGGATTGATGAGTTCGCAAGAAAGCTTGGGTTTGCAGACACGAATGACATGGCAGATGCGATTCATGCCTTAAAGGAAAAGCTTCATCTTAGAAATGATCTGAAAGACCTTAACTTATCAGAGGAGCAGATAGCCGAGCTTGTAAAAATCAGCCGCCATCCTAATCTGTATAACAATCCGGTTGATATAACAGATGAGATGCTGGATGAGATGTATCACAGCATGGCATAGGAACAGGTAAAAAGAGAGGAAAGGAGCGTGATGGCTCTATGTATAGCGTTGTAATAGCTTTTGGAATGGCAAGTGTTATGCTGTGTCTTGGAATGTTTATAAGAGCAAAAGTACCATTTTTCAGGCATATGCTTATGCCAACCAGTGTTATAGGTGGCCTTATCGGATTTATAGTTATGAATACAATCATTGGTAAGGTTTATGTGGGTGGAGTATCTATTAAAGATTTCAGTAATATTGTTGATGTATTTTTTGTGATGTCATTCATATCAATAGGACTTACTGGTGGTGGCAAGAAGAAGCAGAATAAAGATAAGGATAAGAAGAATAAGCAGAAAAAAAGCAGTGGTGCAGTCAGAGGTGCGCTTGGAATGTCACTTATATGGTGTATTCTGTATGCTGTACAGCCATTAATCGGAATAGGTGTTACAGCGGTTATGGGTAAAGCTGTTAATATGGATTCCATGTATGGAATTCTCGTTCCTTTTGCTTTCTGTCAGGGACCAGGACAGGCATCTACTTATGGAAGATTATTTGAGTATACATATGGATATGAGAATGCAGAGATGGTTGCGCTTACATATGCTGTTATTGGATTTATAGCAGCATTCGGAATAGGTGTTCCTGTAGCAAGATATGGACTTAAAAAAGGTATTGCTAAGAATAAGAGTACAATTAACAGTTCAGTTGAGAGAGGCTTTTTCACTCCTGAAGAACAGAGAGAACCTCTTGGAAAATCTACTTTTCATAGTGCTAATATAGAAACATTTGCAGCACATTTTGCAATTATGGGTGTTACATATCTGCTTGCACTCCTGATGGCATATGTCATCAGATTAATACCAGGACTTGGACCTACATTTGCAGCGATGTTATTTATGTGGGGCATGTTCGCAGCTTATATTGTGAGATGGATAATGGGTAAGTTAAAGATTAGTTATCTTATCAATAATGCATTTCAGAGCAGAATAACAGGATTTTTCTCTGATTATCTCGTTGTAAGTTCATTTATGGCAATACAGGTCGGTGTTATTGGAAAATGGATTGTGCCAATTATAATCGTCGGAGTAATTGCCGCAATAGCTACATTTCTTGTTTCAATGTATTTTGGAGAAAGACTTGGAAGTGACCATGATTTTGAGAGAGTTCTTGGTGTATATGGAACAAGTACAGGTACAACACCAAGTGGTTTATCACTTGTGAGAATGGTAGACCCTAAATTGCAGACAAGCACTGGTGCAGAGCTTGGTGTTATGAATATGGGAATGATGTTTTCAACACCAACTATGTTATTTATAACATTTGCAGGACTTCATTACATATCATTGCCGGTAGCATGTGGAGGAATATTCATAACAATATTTGTGTATCTGATATTACTTAAAGTATTTGGTGTATGGAGAAAGCCGACATTTACATTTGCTAAAGGACGTATATGGGATGGCGCAGATAACCAGTCTCAGGATGAGTACCTCAAGGGCTATCTGCATGATATAGGAATTAATAATGTAAGTGATGTTGAGACACTTGTTAATAACAGTATGCAGTAAAAAATTTGAGAGGAGATGTCAGGTATGAAGATGATATATGCAATTGTAAGACCAGAAAAGGTATATGAGGTAAATCGTGCATTGGCAGAGGCAGGATTTGGAGCATCAACTAAATGGACTGTAGCAGGAAGAGGAAAGCAGCATGGTATTCAGGTTGGAGATATTATATATGATGAGATGACTAAGAATATGCTTATGATTGCCTGTGAAGATGATGACAAGAATGAGGTTATAGATGTAATAATGGATTCTGCCCAGACAGGTGAAAATGGTAATTCTGGTGATGGAAGAATATTCGTGGTTCCGATAGAGGAAGCATATACAATATCCAGCAGAAGTAAGGACAATTAATATCAATATATGTTGTAAAGCATGAAAGGAGGCTGCCATGAAAGAGTTATTAAGAGATAGAATTGTGGATATGACAGGCAGAGTGGCTGTGAGTGGATATGAGTGGAAGCTTGCGGCATACGTTGCAGACGAGCTTAAAGGATATGCCGATGATATCAGGATAACTCCTAATGGCAATCTTATTGTAACTGTCAATGGCAGTTGTGCAGGCCCAGATGTGCTTTATGGAGTTCATCTGGATGAGGTGGGATATGTTATCAAGAGCATAGATGATAACGGCTTTCTGTATTTTGGTAAAATTGGCGGCTCATCAGATAATATTATTCCCGGAAGAAAGGTTATTATTAAGACTGAAAAAGGTGATGTTTCGGGAGTTATAGGTGTCCGTTCAACACATATGCTCACAGAGGAAGAAGCTAAGAAGATGCAGACTGTGAATGTATCATATGTAGATATATGTGCAAAAGATAAAGAACAGGCAATGGAATGGGGCATCAGAAGTGGATGCCAGATGGTAATCGACAGTCCATGCACGCCGATGAAAAATCCTGATTATATAGTGACCAAAGCGGCAGATTGCAGAGCTTTGTGTGCAATAATTTTTGAATTAATCAGACATATTGACAGAGAAAAATTAGCAGGAAAGCATTATTTCGTATTTACTGCGATGGAAGAGGTCACGACAGCGGCGTTGCGTTCTGTCGTTGAAGAGATTAACCCGGATTATTGCTATATATTAGACACAATTCCTGCTGGTGATGTTCCTGATATCAGGAGCACAGATAATCCTATTAAGCTTGGTGCAGGCCCAGTTGCTGTATTATTGCAGCATAATCCGAGATTTCATAATTATGCTGTATCACATCCTGCATTAGTGAAAACTGTGGAGAATGTGGCAGCAGATATGCATATGGATATTCAGGAATTTGCATTTACAGGTGCATTTTATTCAACTGATGCGGTGGGTGCAGTTAATTCTGGAAGAGGCAATGCGATTATGACAATAGCACTTCCAAGAAGATATTCCCATTCGCCCACAGAGGTAATCAATCTTAATGATTGTTTAGATGTATACAGGTTAGTTGAAAAACTTGTGTATACTCCGGTTGAAATGGAGGTGGGAGCATGGCTGTGACGGTAGAAGACCTATATAAGTCAGTAAAAGATGACGAGAGATACGAAATGAAGTGTGTAGCGGGGCAGACCGGAATGGACAAGGTTGTTAACTGGGTTCATATGGTTGAAAGTACTGCTATATCGGAATTTCTTGAGGGCAATGAGATAGCATTTACAACTGGAATCAGTACAGCGAGTGATGAAGATTCAATTCTGGAACTGGTAGAGTCTATATATAATAATAAAGCGAGTGCCGTAGTTATCAATATTGGCCCCTATATAAAACAGATACCACAGATTGTAATTGATTTTTGTGATTATAATGATTTCACGTTATTTGAAGTGCCATGGCATGTACACATGGCAGGAATAATGAAAAGCTTCAGTGAAACTCTTACTATGGCTGACCGGGCTGATATGGAAGTTACAGGAGCTATGGAAAATGCAATATTTTTTCCTTTGCAGCAGAGCATGTATATGCCTTTATTTGAAAAAAATGGCATAGACTGTGAGCTGCCTTATTGCGTTGCGCTGTTTTTTATAGAAAAGCTTGAAGAAAAAGAAAACCGGAGAGGAACAATTGAAGAATCAATAAGACATATAACTCACGATTATAGTGGGACTGGCAGAAAAGAGTGCTTTGTTTTCTCAAAGCGTGGAACAATATTTGTTATATTTAAAAATTGTGAATATGGTGAGATTGAGACAGATGTCCATAGCATAATTGATTATCTTCGCAGAATGGGTGGAATATATGAAAATGTGTACTGTGGCGTGGGAAGGAATACGAGGAGTGTAAGATGTCTTCATAAAAGTTATAATCTTGCTTTAAAGGCAATGAAACTGCAGATGAGAAGAGGTGCTGTCGGAGAACCGGCTATATTTAAGGAGATGGGAGTGTATAGAACTCTTATGGCTATTGAAGATATTGAGATAGCAAAGGAATACTATAATGAACTTCTTGAAAAACTTGTACGTTATGATGAGCTTAATAAGACAGAATATGTGGAGTTTTTAAAGGTGTATTTTAAGGAGGCTGGAAGTGTAATTAATACGGCTGATGCCTTGTATCTGCATAGGAATACAGTCAATTATAAACTGCGTAAAATAGAAGAAATACTTGACTGTGATTTAACAGATTTTGATACTAAGGTGGAAGTATATCTGGCTCTTAAATTGTCAGAGCTTATATAAGCTTTTAGATAAAACTGCTTATTGTTGTGCATGAGCACAAATTTTATTAATCATGTCTATATTGTGAAAGTTAGCAAGAAAGAATACAATCTGAACTATCAAATAAATCTTGCAAGACAAAGGCGTCTGTTACATTGGAATGTGACAGACGCCTTTTTGCAGATTAATCTGAAGAGAAAGGAAGGCAGTGGTATGATTAAATACATATTTAAAAGATTACTGATTGCAGTACCAATATTTATAGGTATTACATTTGCAGTATTTATGTTATCAAGCATGGCACCAGGTAATATAGTTGACCAGATAGTCGGCTCAAGTGATGTTCCAATGACGGAGGAGCAGATAGCAGCCCTTAATCATCAATATGGATTTGACAGGCCCGTAATAGTACAATATGCGGACTGGCTGGGAGATTTATTTCATGGGGATCTTGGAACATCGTATAGAAATAAAAAACCAGTTATTGATGTTATAGGACAGAGAATAGTACCAACACTTACACTTACACTAACATCATTGGTGCTTGCACTTATTGTTGGCATTCCTCTTGGTCTTGCATCAGCATATAAGCCTAAATCAGTCTGGTCGGCCATTGCAAATTTCTGTATATACATAGGTTCATCAATGCCGACATTCTTTTTCAGTTTATGTCTTATATATTTGTTCTCGGTTAAGCTTTCGCTGCTGCCGGCATCTGGAATGTATAATGCGGCGGGACCTAAGACAATCGGAGTTGTTATACAGCATCTGATAATGCCATCAATAGTACTGATGTTTAATATAGTTGGTGGATTTATCAAACAGACAAGAGCCAGTCTTTTAGAGATAATGAATGAAGAGTACATTAAAACAGCACGTGCCAAGGGTCTTAGCGAAATAGTGGTTGTTGTAAAACATGGATTTAGAAATGCTCTTATACCTATTGTTACACAGATTGGTCTTATGGTTCCATTCCTTGTAGGAGGAGCAGTTGTAGTAGAAAATGTATTTGCATGGCCTGGACTTGGAAGCCTTATGAGTACATCAATTAATTCAAGAGATTATCCGGTAATAATGGGAGTTGCAGTTATCATATCGGTGGTAGTACTTCTTGTTAACATTCTGATGGATATTATATATGCATTTATTGATCCAAGAATATCATATGACAAATAAAGGAGGGGTGGATATGCATAATAAAGGTGTTGCTTCATTTATAAAGAAATATGCTAAAAACAAGCTGGCAATAGTTGGATTTGCAGTGGTTTTGATTGAAATTATTATGGTTATCATTCTTCCATATATATTGAAACTTGATCCGTACCAGACGTATGTATTTAATGTAAAGCCTGGAACAGATGGACATATTTTAGGAACAGATGATGTAGGAAGAGATGTATTTGCAAGACTTGTATATGGTGGCAGAGTTTCACTTATGGTTGGTATTTTATCGACGCTGATATCTGTTGTGATTGGTCTTCCACTTGGATTAATAGCTGGATATAAAGGCGGGCTTATCGGAAGTATAATTATGAGATTTGCAGATATATTCCAATCATTTCCGCAGATGGTTCTTATACTTGTAATTGTTTCTGTAACTGGTCCATCAATTGGAATTGTTATAGCAGTTATAGGTGTTATTGGCTGGACAGGTGTAGGAAGACTTGTATACAGTAACGTATTATCAGTTAAGAAAAAGGAATATGTAGAAGCTGCTAAAACCTGTGGCGTCAGCAATTTTGGGATAATGTTCAAACATGTACTTCCTAATTCGATTTCTCCTGTATGGATGCAGCTTACAACTAATATATCAGCAGCAATCCTTACGGAATCAGCACTTAGTTTTATGGGAATGGGTGTTCCATCTCCAGAAGCATCATGGGGCAATATTATGAATGCTGCCCAGACATATATCAATTTCTCAATGAGACCATGGGTTTGGTTGTCAGCAGGTATATGTATCATTGTTACTGTTATTGGTATTAACTTTATTGGTGATGGTGTAAGAGATGCATTTGATCCAAGAAAGAGATAATACATAAAGAAAAAAGGAGGAAAGGTTTATGAAAATTACAAAGAAATTAGTTGCGCTTGTGCTGTCTGTCATAATGTCATTTTCGGTATTTGGATGTTCTGGCAGTAAGTCGGGCAGTGGCGACACATCAGACATTACACTTGTATATGCTCTGGCGGGAGCATGGAGTACATTGATGCCTTACAATGCATCGGACAGTTTCTGTGGTGTTACATGGGATCAGATATATGACAGGTTGTTTTATGTATCAGGAAATTGTGAGCTTAAATCAAGAGCTTGTGAGAGCTATGAAACTAACAATAACGTCTGGACATTCCATCTTAATAAGGCTTCAAAGTGGCATGATGGTCAGGCTGTTACAGCAGATGACTGGATATATACATTAAATCTTCTTGCTAATAAAGATTTTACAGGTTCAGTAAGGTCTATAGCATCTAAGATTGAAGGTACAGATGCATCTGGCATAGAGACATCAAGTGGTTCATTAAAGGTAAGTAAGGTTGATGATTATACATTTACAATGATTATGAAGGAGGACATTCCTTTTGAAAGCTTCTGGCTTAATTATAATAAGGGATTATATGTTCTCCCAGCACATCTGTTAAAGGATAAGCCAGCATCAAGTGTAGCAGGTGATTCGTTCTGGTTTAGTCCAGTTGGTTCTGGTCCATGTAAGTATGAGAGTGATATTGCTGGTTCAGAGCTTACACTTGCAAGTTTCTCAGATTATTATCTTGGTGCTCCTAAGTTTGGACATCTTGTATTAAGAGTTATGGATCAGTCAAACTTTATTAATTCACTTCTTGCCAATGAGATTGATCTTGAGTGGATATTCTTAGGAATTGATGATGCACTTGCAATTAAGGATAACCCTAATGTATCAGTACTTACTAATACTCAGGCTGATTTCCTTGAGCTTATGGTATATAACAATGACAGTCTCAAGGATAACCGTTGGAGACAGGCACTTACAATGGCAATTGACAGAAATACATTAAATGAAGGTTTCTATGCTGGAACAGGCCAGGTATTTGATAACTGGATTCATCCAGACAGTTCTTGTGCACCATCTGATGCATCAAGCAAATATGTATACAAGTATGATCCAGATGCAGCAAAGAAGTTATTACAGGAGTCAGGATTTGATTTTAACTATGAAGTAAAGATTGTATGTAATACTGCATCAAGAGAGAAGCAGTGTGCAATGGTTCAGCAGTGGCTTGCAAACATAGGTGTTAAGTCTTCAGTACAGCACCTTGATTCAGCAACTATGTGGAATGGCATGTTTGAGGATAAATATGATATCTGCATGATGGGACTTATGCCAACGACAGATCCTTGGACACTTGAGCCTATATTTGATGTTAATGCAACAACATATGGAAGTTATAAAGATCCTAAGATAACACAGATGTATGCAGATGCTAAAGCTGAGAAAGATCCAGCTAAGCAGAAGGAAATGTTACAGCAGCTGATGGATTATTTCTATGAGCAGTGTCCTAACTGTAATGTAATCTGGAAGAAGTCATATGCTGGTACATCGACAAGACTTACTAATGCAGATGTATTTGGAGCTAATTATTATAATAACGATACATGGAACTGGATTGTTAAGTAATAGATATTTTATTTGAAAATGAGAAGAGGAGGAAGAGTTATGGCAGATACAATTCTTCAGGTTAAAGGATTATCAGTAGATTTTATGATTGATAAAAAGCAGGTTACAGCAATATCAGATGTGTCCTTCGAAATTGGAAAGGGCAGAACGCTTGGAGTTGTTGGAGAATCTGGATGTGGAAAGAGTGTAACTGCCACTTCAATTCTTCGTCTTCTTCCTAAGGCAACAAGTAAGATTACATCAGGTGAGATTCTCCTTGAAGGGGAGGATCTTACTAAGATGACAGATAAACAGATAAGAGATATCCGGGCTTCTAAGATATCAATGATATTTCAGGAGCCTATGACTTCTCTTAATCCAGTGTATACAATAGGTGCCCAGATGGTGGAAGCTATAAAGGCATTTGATAAGAAAAAGAGTAAGAAGGAAGCATTTGAATATGGTGTCGAGATGCTTGATAAAGTAGGAATCCCTTCACCAAGACAGAGAATGCATGAATATCCTCATCAGTTATCAGGTGGTATGAGACAGAGAGTAATGATTGCGATGGCACTGGCATCCAATCCATTATTTCTGATTGCAGATGAGCCTACAACAGCGCTGGATGTAACTATCCAGGCACAGATTCTTCAGTTAATGAAAGAATTAAAGGAAAAGTATAACACGGCTATTATGATGATAACCCATGATATGGGAGTTGTTGCAGATGTTGCAGATGAAGTTATGGTAATGTATGCAGGAAAAGTTGTAGAACATGCTGATGTAAGAAGCATATTCAAGAATCCATTGCATCCATATACGCAGGGATTACTTAAATCAATCCCACGACTTGATGAAGATGTAGATAAGCTGTATACAATAGAGGGAAATGTACCAAGTCTGGCAGAAATGCCTAAAGGATGCCGTTTCTGCACAAGATGTCCATATAAGATGGACAGATGTGAAAATGAAGATCCTGGATTGATAAAAGTAGGAGATACAAGCGTCAGATGCTTTAAATATCTTAAGTAGTTATCAGATTACAATTGAAATGGAGGTTATTGCATATGGCGGAAAATAGAGAAGTTTTATATAGGATAAGTGATTTAAAAAAACATTTTGTAGTAAAGAAAAGTATTAATAAGGAAAAAAGCAAGGTATTAAAAGCGGTTGATGGAGTTACCTTGAATATATATAAAGGAGAGATTCTTGGTCTTGTCGGAGAATCTGGATGTGGCAAATCAACTCTTGGGCGTACATTATTAAAGTTGTATGAACCTACTTCTGGCGAGCTTGTATTTAATAAGATGGACATATCCAATACAAAGGGTGGTAATCTTAAAAGTATAAGAAAAGAAATGCAGATGATATTTCAGGATCCATATGCATCTCTTAATCCCAGAATGACTATTCTTGATTCGGTTAAAGAGCCATTAGAGGTATATAAGATTGGCACTGAGCAGGAAAGAGTACAGATGGCAAGGGATCTGCTTGAATATGTAGGTCTTGGAGCAAGTCATATATATAAGATGCCACAGGATTTGTCAGGTGGACAGAGACAAAGAGTTGTTATTGCAAGAGCAATCATACTTAAACCAAGTTTTGTTGTATGTGATGAACCAGTTTCAGCGCTGGATGTATCGGTAAGAGCACAGGTGTTAAATCTTATGAAGCAGATACAGAAAGAGCGTAATATGTCATATCTGTTTATATCACATGATTTAAGTGTTGTAAGGTATCTATGTGAGAGGATAGCGGTTATGTATCTTGGCAGGATTGTGGAAATTGCATCTAAGGATGAATTATTTAATAATCCTATGCATCCATATACTAAAACATTATTATCGGCAATTCCTATTCCTGATGTTGATGTTAAGATGGACAGAATTATATTGGAAGGAGATCTTCCTAGTCCTCTTAATCCACCTAAAGGATGCAGTTTTCATACAAGATGTCCATACGCAAAAGAAGAGTGCTCAGAGCAGTCTGAATATCTTATGGAAGTTGCACCTGAACATTATGTGGCTTGTCATTGCTGCAGGGAATTGATGGAAAGATATGATTAAATAATGAACGGAAAGATGGAGGTAAGCAGGATGGAGAAGCTATATTACAATGGTGAAATAATAACAATGGAGTCAGAAGAGGATGAATATGAGGCATTAGTTGAAAAGGATGGTGTTATAGAAGCACTCGGAAATCTGGATGAGTTGAAATCAAAGTATCCAGAAGCTGAAATGGTTAACCTTAATGGTAAAACACTTATGCCGGCATTTATTGACCCGCATGGACACATATCTTTGACAATGCAGATGGTTACCAAGGCTAATCTTGGTGATTGTATATCGATGGAAGAGATAACACAGACTATTAAACAGTATATAGAGGATAATGATGTTAAGCCTGGAACACTTGTCATGGGCTACAATTATGATCATAATATTCTTCCTGATTTTAAGCATCCGGATAAATATGTACTTGATAAGGCATCTGACAAGCATCCGATAATTATTCTTAATACATCACTTCATATGTGCGTAGTGAATAGCATGATGCTTGATATGGCTGGATATGTTAAGGGAGAAAAGGATCCAGAGGGTGGACATATAGGTGTAGACGAGGCAACAGGTGAGCCAAATGGTTACCTTGAGGAAACAGCCATGAATAAGGCTTTCTGGCAGCTTCGTGGTACATATGATGATGTGGATAAATGTCTCAGAGAAGCCCAGAAATTATATCTGTCATATGGAATTACAACTGTTCAGGATGGAGCAGCCTCAAGAAAGGATGTAGAGACATTTGTAAAAGCGGGCAATGAAGGAAAACTTGATATTGATATAGTTTCTTATCCCGTTATAGGTGAAGGTGTAGAGAAGATATTCAGTGATTATCCAGAGTATGATGAGAAGTATAAAAACCATCTTAAGCTTGGAGGATATAAGCTGGTACTTGATGGTTCACCACAGGGACGTTCAGCTTATATGTCCAAACCTTACGAGGGAATGGGCGACTACAGGGGTTATCCTAGATTTACAGACGAGCAGGTTGATGCTTTTTGTAAAAAAGCTGTTGATGATGACAGACAGTTATTGACACATTGCAATGGTGATGCAGCAGGAGATCAGCTTCTTAGCAGTTATGTCAAAGCTCTTAAAGAATCGGATAATTCTGATAAAAATAATCTCAGGCCTGTTATGATTCACTGTCAGACAGCAAGGGATGAACAGCTTGATATCATGGCAAAGATTAATATGATTGCTTCTATATTTGTTGGACATGTATTTTACTGGGGCGATGTTCATGTGAGAAATATGGGAGAGGAGAGAGGAAGTCGTGTAAGTCCTGTGGCATCTGCTGTTAAGAGAGGAATAAGCGTGAATTTCCATCAAGATACTCCAGTAACACTTCCTAAGATGTTTCATTCTGTGTGGACTGCAGTAAATAGAAAGACGAGAAGCGGCAGGGTTATTGCGCCAGAACAGTGTGTAGATGTATATGAAGCTTTAAAAGCAGTAACAATAAATGCAGCTTATGAATATTTTGAGGAAGATAAGAAAGGAAGCCTTAAAGCGGGTAAATGTGCAGATATGATTATATGTGATAAGAATCCGCTTAAAGCAGCACCAGATGATATTAAGGACATTGTTGTTCTTGAGACTATTAAAGATGGTGTGACTTTGTATAAGAGATAGCTGCAGATTATTCAGGTATAAACAGGAGGGAGAATGCGTATGGATAATTATATTATTACAGTGGCAAGAGGTTTCGGAAGTGGTGGAAAAAGGATTGCTGTTGAACTTGCCAATCAGCTGGGAATCAATTGTTATGAGAATAGAATTTTGACACTTGCATCTCAATATAGTGGGTATGATGAATCATATTTTGTTGAGCAGGATGAGAAGCTTAAAGGTGCGTTATGGGTTAACCAGCTTGCAAAGCTTCCTGTAACAACAACTCCTAAGCCGGTTCTTAATAAGTTTAAATCTGATATACGTGTATTTGATGCACAGAAACATATTATAGAAAATCTTGCAAAGACGGAGAGCTGTGTCATTGTCGGTAAATGTGCAGATTACATATTGAAGGATTATGACAATGTTCTAAGCGTATATATTGAGGCACCAAGAAGCCACTGCCTGAAAAATATATTAAGAAGAATGGATGTAACTGTAGATGAGGCAAATGATCTTATAACAAAGACTGATAAATACAGGGCGGAGTACTATAAGTTCTATACTGGTGGTAATTACTGGACTAATCCGGTTAACTACGATATTACACTTAACAGCTATCGTCTGGGAGATGATAATTGCGTAGCCATGATTAAAAATGCATTGAAGGTTAAATTGGGTATAGATGTCTCAAGTGTTGGCTAAAGATTGAAAGGAATTCGCCGCTTGCAATGGTTATACTAATAGCAGCATGGACTCCGGGAGCGTGTAAGCGCTTTCGGAGTCCTTTTTGTTTGTTAAAAGTGCACAATAAATTTATGTATTATTGATAATTTTATACAAATTTTCAGAACTGCTAAATATATGCGGATGATTTTTGAAAAATCTATAAATATCGGTGGAAAAATAGGGGGGGGTATGCTACGATACGGGTATGCGCGCGGAACATATTAGGTATGTTCACATTAATATTTATTTTTTCGTTTTCTTCGGAAAACAAGGAGGGTCAAATGAACAGGAAACGTGGGTTCAAAGAAAGGATAACTGCATGCCTCATGGCGGCACTGATGGTAGTGGGTGTAGTACCATTGGATTTTGCTGGCATGGGTGTGCAGGAAGCGAAAGCGGATGGTACTGTATATACTCTTGATATGAGTAATATTACAGACCATACATCAGGAGCATCAGCGACGTGGACAGCTAAAGATAACTCGGGATACTTTACTGTATACAGTAAAGATGGTGGTGGCTCAACAGTATCATCAGGAAGCTGGACAGACAGTGTATTTGATGGATACACTGCCACAGGAAAGTTCAGCACAGGTGGTAGTGCTAAGGCTGGAAAAGCTTGTATAGGGTTTACAACAACAGCATCTACTAATGTTACAGTTTACTGGTATACAAGTAATGGTAAGGATACTATAAGAGAGCTTAAGGTAATAGATTCAACTGGAACACAGAAGGCTGTTACAAATCATGCGGCTGCTGGATATTATAAAGATACATTTGAATTGCCAGAAGCTAATACTTATTATGTTGGTTCATCAAATAGTGCAATTGATATCTTTGGCGTTGTTGTTGAAGAGCAGAGTGCAACTGGTGAGAAGATTTCAGCAGAGATAAGATATGATGGAGATGCACTTGTAAGTTTATCTGGAAAATATGATGCAGATCAGATAACACTGAAGGCATCTAAAGACCAGATTGTATTTACACAGGAGCCAAATACTGAAAAGATTACATTGGCAACACTTACAGATAATGTATATTCTGGTACATCATCATTGAAGGCAGCAATTGATACTGATAACAAAAAAATAGTAGTAAAAAACAGCGGTGATAAAGAGATTTTATCTATTCCATATGTAGTTGAAGGATATCTTAATGCACCGGTAATAGGCGATGTGGAATCATATGATTTCAAGACAGAGGCAAAGGTTTTTGGAGAAGAATCAGTCAATGTAGCAGATAAGACATCTCCTAAGGGTTATATGGTTTTATCTAAGAATGGTAATGCAAGTCTTACTAATAATAACAATTCACATGGATTGTATATAACAAGTGATGTTACATTTACAGTAAAAGTTCCAGCAGCATCTATGGCTAGATTTACAATAACAGGATGTATGTATAACAGTGGAACTGTTACAGCATCATATTATGTCAGTGAATCTGATAAGAAAGCAGAGGTTGTAAGTGCTGGTCAAGCAGCTACTGACCCTTCTAAGGAGATAAAGTATGTTAACACATCATCATCAGAGCAGACATTAAAGATTGATGTTGAGATAAATGGTTCAACATATATTCATGCAGTAGATTATAAGGTGGAAGATGTTCCTAATACAGTTTCAGGTTCTGTAGGAGCAGCTTTTGCAGGAAGTAAGCTGACATTTTCTTCAAAGTCATATTCAGCAGAAGCTGAAATTGATGCAGATGGTAATTATACAGTAGACCTTAAGAGAGGTGTTGAATATACAGTATCAATAGATAATGCTAAATATTCATTAGACGATACTCTTGATCTTACTAATGCGGCAGTTGGCGCCGGTATAACAAAAAATTTCAGCCCTGAATTAATACCAGAGCTTGTTACACATCCAGAAAATGCAAAGGCAACACCAAGTGTTATTAATATGTCAGATGGTTCTTTAACAGTTAAGGAATTAGGTCAGACAATGGTGCTTACACAGGTTGGCGGAGATTTACCAGCTAGCAGCATTACAGCAACAAAACTTTCAATGTATGCATTCCCAGCAACAACTGGAATGAATACACTGGAAGCAGATATTGTTCTTTCATATAATGCATCAGGCAGTACAAGTAAATTCGTTGCATTAGGTGCAATTAATGAAGTAAATGGTGATTACAGAGCTGTTACATCTGCTGTAAGAAATAATAATGATGTAGTTATGTTATATTCTAAGAAAGCTACAGAGCTTCTTGGTAAGAGTGGTAATACAGCAGTTTCAGCGGCAGTAGAAGAAAAATTACATTTTAAGGTTACTAAGGGAACAGATGGAATTACATTAGAGGTTGTCAATGCTGAAGGAAAGTCTAATCCTAAGACAATGAAATATGATTCATTATATGTGAGTGATGCAAATGATGATATCATGTATGGTCTTATACTTAACAATGTCACAGCGACAGTAACTAATATGGTATACACAGCAGAAGATGGCAGTGTGATATATGACCAGAATACATATTATGATCCAATGGGAACAGCACCTGTTATTAAGAGTGTTTCAGCAGTTCCAGCAGCAGACAGAACTAAGATAACTGTAAGCTGGACAGGTGATGAAGCTAAATATGATGGTAAGTATGTTCTTCAGGTATTAAAGCCAGGTGCTTCAGAATGGGAAGAAGTGGCTAATGAGCTTACAGAGACAACATATGAATATCCTGTTTCTGCAACTGAGGGTGGTAATTATAAGTTCAGAGTTTGCGGAACATTAGGTAATTCTAAAGAACTTAATATTAAGAACAGAAATACATGGGTTGAGTCAAGTGTGGCTTATATTGAACCAGCACTTGGAATACCAGTTATAACACTTGATTATGTATCTTCTGCAAAATCAGTAGATTTAAGCTGGACAGCATCATCTGGTGCTACTAAGTATGAGGTTTACAGAAGAAGTTCAGATGAGACAGAAGCTAAGTTAATAGCAACAGTTGATGGAACATCTTATACAGATACTACAGTTACAGCAGAAGTACCTTATTACTATTCAGTTAAGGCAGTTTCAAGTGATAATTATAGTCCATTAAGTGAAGAGGCATGGACACTTCCAACAGATGGACACAGTGGTTCATATGATGAAAATGTACCATTATTCGTAACTAAGAGATCTTATAATACAGTATTTAATGATAAGATTATTATTGAAGGTATTGCTGGTGCGCCAGGTACAGTGTCTGTATATGTTAATGGCACTAAGCAGCAGACAGCAACAGTTGCAAAGGTATATGATACATTTACATTTGACAAAAATATAACACTTGAAAAAGGTCGTAATGAAGTTAAGCTTGTACTTGAGTACAACAATGGATTAAAAGTTGAAAAGACATTAAATTATGTATATCTTTCAGGCTATGATTATGTTGTTGATGCATCATTTGAAGGAGCAGCAGGTGATACATCAGCTTATGGAGTACCTGAATATAAGACTGTTACAGAGGCAATAAATGCGGCAGCAGGTGCATCTGGAACAAAAGTTATATTTGTAAGAAATGGTGATTATGCTGAGAAGATAGAGTTAAGCACTCCTAATATAACTCTTATTGGTGAGGATAGCGAAAAGACACGTATCTACTATGATGTTGCAGAAAATGCAGGTGCATCTGGAACAGCAAGATATGCCTTCTCAGTACTTGCTGGAGCAGACAGCTTTACAGCAGAAAATCTTACAATTGAAAACGCTTATGCATATAAGGCTGATGGCTCTAAGAGCAATGAATCAGCAGAGGCATTCTATTCTGAGGCTGGCAATTCAATGCTTATAGGTGTCAGATTGTTAGGTTATCAGGATACATTACAGATTAAGAAAGGAAATTATTATTTCCAGAGATGTTATATATTAGGAAATGTCGACTTTATGTGGGGTCAGGCATGCCAGGCTATATTTGATGACTGTGATATAGTATTCAGATATGCTCCAAATAAGAATTCTGGATATTATACAGCATTTAACACAGATGACAGTGCTTCATATGGAGCAATATATAACAACTGTAGATTCACTTCTGAATCATCATGTGGTGGAACTAAGTATTATCTTGGAAGACCATATAATAATAAGGCAGCGGTTGCATTTGTTAACTGCTATATGGGTTCAATAATCAATAAGGACTTGGGCTATTCTGATTGGAGTGGTAAGGAATTATCATCTAATCCAGAAGTATATGAAGCTACAAGATACTATGAGTGTGGAACATATGGTGCTGGTTATGCTGTTAATGTTAACAGAAGACAGATAAGCCAGGCTGGTGCTGAGGCACTTATGGGTTCAGATAAAGCTGGATGGGAAGCAAAGGCTTCAAGTCTTGCATCATCTGCATATAGTGGTGATAAATATATTAACAATGATGGTGTTGTAGAGAATGCATTTAATTCATCTGACAAGTACTCTACATATGAAAGTGATGATACAGGACTTTCTAAGTACAATACAGAAGGATTTGCAAGTACAACAGGCGTTACTGGTGGTGGACTTTTAAAGGAGACTAACAGCAACTATTATAAGGTAGCAAATGGTAATGAATTCCTTGATGCTCTTACTAAGATTAAGAACAGCAAAGGTGTTCCAAGTGTAATTGAGATTACATCAGATATTAATCTTGGATACAATGAGATAGAGAATAAGACAGCTTATGCGACAAGTATACTTGCTCCACACAATGAAGCACTTCTTAGCAATACATTAAAGAAGTCTGGTGTGTCAAAGGTATACCTTCAGGATATCGCTAACCTTACTATCTTCTCTAACAATGCATCTTCAATTAAGCATGTGGCGTTAGATATCAAGCAGTCAAGCAATGTAATTATTAGAAACATTAAGTTTGACGAGCTCTGGGAGTGGGATGAAGCTACAAGCGGTGATTATGATGTTAATGACTGGGATTATATGACAATTGAGAATGGAAGTACAGGAATATGGGTTGACCATTGTACATTCTTCAAATCATATGATGGTGTTGTTGATATTAAGACTGATGCAGCACATAATACACCAATGAATATTACAATTTCTTGGTGTCAATTTATGCCAGGAAGCGAGAATGATACATTCTTTAATGAGGTTATGACACAGTTGGAGAGCAATCCTGGTGCATATCCATATTATAAGTCATTACTTGACAGTGGTATGTCAAAGCAGCAGATAAGAGACTATGCTTATGGACAGAAAAAGACTCATCTGTTAGGTCAGAATGATGAAGCTGAGACTAATACTAACTTACATGTTACATTTGCTAATAACTATTATTATGATTCAATGGATAGAATGCCAAGAGTAAGATTTGGTACAGCACATGTATACAACTGTGTAATGGATGCACAGTATCTGTTTAATGCAAGAATGTCTATTACTAATAAGGATGCTGCAAAGCATATTGTAAGTAATGGTGCATCTTCAACATGTGATGCCAAGGTGCTTCTTGAGAATTGTTACTTAAATGGCATTATTAATGCATTAAATAGTGGTAACGGAAGCAGTCCATCGGGTTATATTAATGCGATTAATTCGCTTTATTATATCAATGGAATAAGATACAAGCTTGCTCCAAAGGTAAATAATACATTGGATTCATCTGACAGAACATTGAAGATTACAGATCCTGTAACATTCAAGGCAGCACTTGGATATTCATATGTATTAAGAGATGCTGCTTCACTTAGCAGTACAGTAGTACCTTACACAGGAGCTGGTGCTTTAACACTTTCAACACTTCAGTGGGAGAAGGGTGCGTACGTTGACACTGTAGAATCAAGCAGTGATGCATCATATGATAATACAGGTCTGCCAGACTCTAATTATTCAGATTCTTTAGGCAATGAGTCTAACTCTAACAACGGCTCAAACAATGGTAACAACGGCTCAAACAATGGCAGCAACGGCGGTAATGGTTCTGGTTCAGGCTCATCAGATGATTATGAAAGCTCAGATGATTCAGATGATGTACTTACACCAGATAAGATTCCTGGTGCTGATGTAATCAAGATTGATGGTACTAATTTCACCCAGATGGGCGATGTGTCAGAGGGCGCAGCTAAGATAATATCATCTATAGATGCTAATGGTCAGATAACAACAGGTGATGCAGTTCTTGGAACTACAGAAACTGTTACAAATACTGTAATTGATAAGATTACTAATGGAAAGGCATCTAATATAGCGGTATTTGCATCACAGGATGCATCAGTATCTGCAGAGGTGATTAATAAGCTCAAAGAGGCAGGAAAGACACTTAGTATAGGTGTTGTTGATGAGAATGGCAAGGTTAATGCGATTGTTACACTTGATGGAAGCAAGCTTGGCAATGCATCATCAGATTTCACTCTTAAGATTACAGTTGATGTAAAGAGTGACACTGTTTCAAAGGCTGCATCTAATGCAGGTATTGCCAGCGACAAGTATAATGTAGTCGACTTTAATTACTCAGGTAAGCTTCCTGGAACATTCAAGATTGCAGTTAATGTGGCTGGTAAGTTTGCAGATGGAACACAGCTTGCACTGTATTATAACAATGAGTCAGCAGGACAGCTTGAAAACCAGTATCAGGTTACAACTGTTACAGGTGGATTTGCTGAATTTGCTATAGACCACTGTTCACAGTATGTTCTTGTTGATGTTGCCGCTGCAAGAAGCATGATAACAACAAGCACAATTGCATCACCTAAGACAGCAGATGCAGGACATATCGTTCTCTGGCTTATGCTTATGGGTGCAGCAGTTGCGGCATACTTTGGAATCAAGGCTTCTAAGGCTGATGAGAAGAAGCGTGCATAGTGGCATAATAACATATTTGGATTAATTAAATATGTAACCATATAAACAGGGCTGTTGTTCTGGCGGTTTAAGCCGCCAGGGCGGCAGTCTTGTTTTATTTAAAGGAAGTTATCCCATAAAGCCTTGACAAAAGCGATTTTGTCGCATATTATTCATATAAATGCGATGACGAAGACAGTAGGATAGAATTCCAAAGCCTGAGCGAGTCGGGATGGTGTGAGCCGATGCGAGTAGAGTCAATCTGAATATCACTTCCAAGCATCCAACTGAAAGAGATCAGCCAAAGCAGTTATTATATGAATTGTGAATGTAAGCAGTCTTTATTAAGTCAGGACGGTAATCCCACCGTTAAAGGGGACGCATATGCTGGTATGTCGTAATGAACAAGGTAAAGTTAATTCTGCCCCCTGTCGTAATTACGACAGGGGGCTTTTTGCAGCTTTAGATGGCTGCGGCAGTTCATCGAACTGTGATATAAGATATGGAAAAGAATCAACGTAAAGGAGAATTCAACATGGTTTACGAAAAAGTATCATCAGACATGAATTTCGTAGAGAGAGAAAAAGAAGTTGAGAAGTTCTGGAAAGACAATGACATTTTTAAGAAGAGTATCGAGAACCGTAAGCAGGGTGAGACATACACATTTTATGATGGACCACCAACAGCTAATGGTAAGCCACATATTGGACATGTTCTTACAAGAGTTATCAAGGATATGATTCCAAGATATAGAACAATGAAGGGCTATATGGTTCCAAGAAAGGCTGGATGGGATACACATGGACTTCCTGTTGAGCTTGAGGTTGAGAAGAAGCTCGGTCTTGATGGCAAGGAGCAGATTGAAGAGTATGGTGTTGAGCCATTTATCAAGCATTGTAAAGAGAGCGTATGGAAATACAAAGGTATGTGGGAGGATTTCTCATCTACAGTTGGTTTCTGGGCTGATATGGATAATCCATATGTAACATATGATGACAACTTTATTGAGTCAGAGTGGTGGGCTCTTAAGGAAATATGGAATAAAGGGCTTCTTTATAAGGGATTTAAGATAGTTCCTTACTGCCCTCGTTGTGGTACACCTCTTTCTTCACATGAGGTTGCACAGGGATACAAGCAGGTTAAAGAGCGTTCAGCAGTTGTCCGTTTCAAATGTGTTGACGAGGATGCATATTTCCTCGCATGGACAACTACTCCATGGACACTTCCATCTAATACTGCACTCTGCGTTAATCCAGATGAGACATACGTTAAGGTTAAGGCTGCTGACGGATACACATATTATATGGCTGAGGCACTTCTTTCTTCAGTACTTGGCGGACTTTCAGCTAAGACAGGAGTTGATGCCAAGACTGGCAAGGATGTAGCAGAAGGTCAGGAAGGCAAGGATTATGTTGTATTAGAGACATATAAGGGCGTTGACCTGAAAGGCAAGGAATACGAGCCACTTTTTGCATGTGCAGGAGAAGCTGCCAAGAAGCAGAACAAGAAAGCACATTTCGTAACATGTGACAATTATGTAACAATGGGTGATGGTACAGGTATCGTTCATATTGCACCAGCATTTGGTGAAGATGATGCCAGAGTCGGACGTGAGAATGACCTTCCATTCATTCAGTTTGTAGATGGCAAGGGTGACCTTACAGAGGAGACACCATATGCAGGCAAGTTTGTTAAGGATGCAGACCCAGAGGTATTAAAAGACCTTGATAAAGAAGGCAAATTATTCTCAGCACCTAAGTTTGAGCATGATTACCCATTCTGCTGGAGATGTGATACACCACTTATCTACTATGCAAGAGAATCTTGGTTCATCAAGATGAGTGACCCAGAAGTTAAGGCTAACTTAATTGCTAATAATAAGACAATCAACTGGATTCCAGAGACAATCGGTACAGGACGTTTCGGCGCATGGCTTGAAAATGTTCAGGACTGGGGTATCTCTCGTAACAGATATTGGGGTACACCTCTTAATATCTGGGTATGTGAGGATTGTGGCGAGATGCTTTCAATCGGCAGCAAGGAAGAATTAAAGGCTAACTCTGATAACTGTCCAGATGATATCGAGCTTCACAGACCATATATTGATGCTGTTACATGTAAGTGTCCTAAGTGCCAGGGCAAGATGAAGAGAGTTCCAGAAGTTATCGACTGCTGGTTTGACTCAGGTTCTATGCCATTTGCACAGCATCACTATCCATTTGAGAATAAGGAGTTATTCGAGCAGCAGTTCCCAGCTAAGTTCATATCTGAGGCTGTTGACCAGACAAGAGGATGGTTCTATTCACTTCTTGCTATATCAACACTTCTTTTCAATAAGGCTCCATATGAGAACGTTATTGTATTAGGCCACGTTCAGGATGCTGATGGACAGAAGATGAGTAAGTCAAAGGGTAACGCTGTAGACCCATTTGATGCATTAAAGACACATGGTGCAGATGCGATAAGATGGTATTTTTACGAGAATTCAGCTCCTTGGCTTCCTAACAGATTCCATGACAAGGCTGTTACAGAAGGCCAGAGAAAGTTCATGGGAACAATATGGAACACATATGCGTTCTTCGTATTGTATGCTAATATTGATAATTTTGACCCAACTAAATATACACTTGACTATGATAAGCTTCCAGTAATGGATAAATGGATATTATCTAAGTTAAATACACTTGTTAAGACAGTTGACAACAACCTTGCAAACTATAAGATTACAGAGACAGCAAGAGTTCTTGAGGACTTTGTTGATGAGCTTTCTAACTGGTATGTAAGAAGATGCCGTGAGAGATTCTGGGCTAAGGGTATGGAGCAGGATAAGATTAATGCTTACATGACTCTCTATACAACATTAGTTACACTCTGCAAGACAGCAGCTCCTATGATTCCATTCATGACAGAGAGTATCTATCAGAATCTTGTAAGAAGCGTAGATAAGACAGCTCCAGAGAGTATCCATCTCTGTGACTTCCCAGTTGCTAACGAGGCTTGGATTGACAAGGAGTTAGAGGATAACATGGAGGACGTTCTTGATGCAGTTGTTATCGGACGTGCCTGCAGAAATGCTACTAACATCAAGAACAGACAGCCAATCGGCAAGATGTTCATCAAGGCAGACTGGAAGTTAAATGACTTCTTTACTAATATTATTGCAGATGAGCTTAATGTTAAGGCTGTTGAGTACAAGGATGATGTAAGAGATTTCACATCATACAGCTTCAAGCCACAGCTTAAGACATTAGGACCTAAGTATGGCAAGATCCTTAATGATATCAGAACAGCACTTGCTGGACTTGATGGCAACAAGGCTATGGATGAGCTTAACAATACAGGCGTTCTTAAGCTTAACGTAGCTGGACAGGATATCGAGCTTACTAAGGAAGACCTTCTTATCGAGATGACTCAGATGGAGGGATTCGTTGCTAACTCTGATAAGGGTATCACAGTTGTTATGGATACTAACCTTACAGATGAGCTTATCGAGGAAGGATTTGTCCGCGAGATAGTAAGTAAGTTACAGACAATGCGTAAGGATGCAGGATTCGAGGTTATGGACAGAATCACTGTAACTGTTGAAGGTAATGACAAGATTGCAGCTCTTATGGAAAATAATGCTACTCAGATTGGAAATGTTTGTCTGGCTGACAGTATTGTGGCTGGCAAGGCAGACGGCTTTGTTAAAGAGTGGGATATCAATGGAGAGAAGGTTACTCTTGGTGTAAAGAAAAACTAAATATAACTTAAGCTGTACCGCAGCAAGCCTGTGTCAGCTAACGCTGTGCCTACAGATAAAATT
>ERZ1026854.446-NODE-446-length-28851-cov-4.549937_pt1 | contig 28851 bp, 27 predicted proteins | sample MGYA00380157_ERZ1026854 | MGnify/ENA primary metagenome ERZ1026854 (study PRJEB33269, sample SAMEA4719793) | human gut metagenome | biome: human-associated habitat; feature: organic feature; material: feces | place: Cameroon | collected 2013-10 ... | reverse complement strand
GATTTAAAGTTACTTTATGAAGGAAAAGTAAGAGAAGTGTATGACAACGGAGACAACCTTATTATGGTTGCTACAGACCGTATTTCAGTATTTGATATCATCTTGAAGAACAAGATAACAGATAAGGGTGCAGTACTTACTCAGATGTCTAAGTTCTGGTTTGATATGACTAAAGACATCATTCCTAATCATATGATTTCTGTTGACGTTAATGATATGCCTGAGTTTTTCCACAAGGATGAATATACAGGTAATAGTATGATGTGCAAGAAGCTTAGAATGCTCCCAATAGAGTGCATCGTAAGAGGATATATCACAGGAAGCGGCTGGGCAAGCTATCAGAAGAATGGTACAGTATGCGGTATCAAGCTTCCAGAGGGATTAAAGGAGTCAGACAAGCTTCCTGAACCTATCTACACACCAAGTACTAAGGCTGAGATTGGTGATCATGATGAGAATATCTCATATGAGAAGAGCATTGAAGTATTAGAGAAGAAGTATCCAGGTCATGGTGAAGAGTATGCTACTAAGATTAAGGATGCAACAATCGCTCTTTACAAGAAATGTGCTGAGTACGCATTAAGCAAGGGAATTATCATCGCTGATACTAAGTTTGAGTTCGGTCTTGATGAGAATGACAACATTCTTATTGCAGATGAGATGCTCACACCAGACAGCTCAAGATTCTGGCCATTAGAGGGATACGAACCAGGTCATGGACAGCCTTCATTTGATAAGCAGTTCGCAAGAGACTGGTATAAGGCTAACCCAGATAATGACAATCTTTTACCAGATGAGATAGTTGAGAAGACTATTGCTAAGTACAAGGAAGCATACCAGCTTATTACAGGCAAGCCATTTGTAAGAAAGTAATATTACTTGGAGGGTTAGATGATTAACAATCAGGTTAATGATAATTATTATGATGAGGACAGCCTTCATGAAGAATGTGGCGTGTTCGGAGCATATGATTTTGATGGTTGCGATGTAGCTTCCACAATATATTATGGTTTATTTGCACTGCAGCACCGCGGACAGGAGAGCTGCGGTATTGCAGTCAGTGATACAGAAGGCCCTAAGGGAAAAGTCCTTTCATACAAGGATATGGGACTTGTTAATGAGGTGTTTAATTCAGAGAACCTTGAGAAGTTAAAGGGTAATATCGGTGTTGGACATGTGCGTTATTCCACAGCTGGAAGCAGTGTCAGAGAAAATGCGCAGCCACTTGTACTTAACTATGTCAAGGGAACACTTGGCATGGCTCACAATGGTAATCTTCTCAATGCGGTTGAGTTAAGAGATGAGTTATCATATACAGGTGCTATTTTCCAGACAACAATTGATTCTGAGGTTATAGCTTATCTTATAGCAAGAGAGCGTCTTAATGTCGGAACTGTTGAAGAGGCTGTAAGAAATGCTATGGGCAAGATTAAGGGTGCGTATTCCCTTATCGTCATGAGTCCTAGAAAGCTTATTGGCGCAAGAGACCCATTTGGATTCAAGCCACTCTGTATCGGTAAGAGAGATAATACATATTTCCTTTCATCAGAGACATGCGCGCTTGATACAGTTGGCGCAGAATTTGTAAGAGATGTTCTTCCTGGCGAGATAGTTACTATCACTAAGGATGGCATCGCATCAGATAAATCTATGTGTCAGAAGAATACAGCCAGATGTATATTTGAGTATATATATTTTGCGAGACCAGACAGCAAGATAGATGGCATGGGCGTATATGAATCAAGAGTTAATGCCGGAAGAATTCTGGCTAAGACTCATCCAGTGGAAGCTGATCTTGTAGTCGGAGTGCCAGAATCAGGTAATCCGGCAGCACTTGGTTATTCACTGGAGTCAGGTATTCCATATGGCAATGCATTTATTAAAAATAACTATGTTGGACGTACTTTCATAAAGCCAAAGCAGGAGCAGAGAGAGAGCAGTGTAAGAGTTAAGCTTAATGTCCTCAAAGAAGCTGTTGCGGGCAAGAGAGTTATTATGATTGATGATTCAATCGTAAGAGGAACAACAAGTAAGAGAATTGTCAATCTTTTAAAGGAGGCAGGGGCTAAGGAGGTTCATGTAAGAATCAGTTCACCAGCGTTCCTTCATCCATGTTATTTCGGTACAGATATTCCATCTGAGGATCAGCTTATTGCATCAGGCAAGACAGTTGAAGAGATTGCACAGTATATCGGAGCAGATTCATTAGGATACCTTGAGGTTGACAGATTAAGTGAGATGATATGCGGACAGACAGGATTCTGTGATGCCTGTTTCACAGGTAATTATCCGATTGAACCACCTACTATCGATATAAGAGGCGAGATGGGTTAATTAACATTTATACTTAGACGGGTGTCGGAACCAGCTTCTGGCACTCATATCATTTATTATGAAAGGCGGATTATTCAATGAACGACAGATATCAGACACCTTTGGCAGAAAGATATGCCAGCAAAGAGATGCAGTATATATTCTCACCAGATATGAAGTTTAAGACATGGAGAAAGCTCTGGATAGCACTTGCTGAGACAGAGAAGGAGTTAGGTCTTGATATTACTGATGAGCAGATAGCGGAGCTTAAGGCTAATCAGGATAATATCAACTATGAAGATGCCAAGAAACGTGAGAAGGAAGTAAGACATGATGTTATGTCACATGTGTACGCATATGGTCTTCAGTGCCCTAAGGCTAAAGGAATTATCCATCTTGGCGCTACATCATGCTATGTAGGTGATAACACAGATATTATCATTATGACAGAGGGACTTAAGCTTGTTCATAAGAAGCTTGTCAATGTTATTAATGAGCTTTCAAAGTTTGCTGACAAGTATAAGGATCTTCCTACACTTGCATTTACACATTTTCAGCCAGCACAGCCAACAACTGTTGGCAAGCGTGCTACATTATGGCTCAACGAGCTTGTTATCGACCTTGAGGACCTTGAGTATGTTATCTCAACTATGAAGCTTCTCGGATGCAAGGGAACAACTGGTACACAGGCTTCATTCCTTGAGCTGTTTAATGGCGACCATGACACAATCAGAAAGATTGATCCTATGATTGCAAAGAAGATGGGATTTAAGGAGTGTGTTCCTGTATCAGGACAGACATATTCAAGAAAGACAGATACAAGAGTTATCAATGTACTCGCAGGTATTGCTGCAAGTGCACACAAGTTCTCTAACGATATAAGACTTTTACAGCATCTTAAGGAAGTTGAAGAGCCATTTGAAAAGTCACAGATTGGTTCATCAGCTATGGCTTACAAGAGAAATCCAATGAGAAGCGAGAGAATGGCTTCACTTGCAGATTATGTATTATGTGATGCCTTAAATCCTGCAATCGTATCTTCTACACAGTGGTTTGAGAGAACACTTGATGACTCAGCTAACAAGAGACTTTCAATTCCAGAAGCTTTCCTTGCGGTAGATGGTATTCTTGACCTTTACCTCAACGTAGTTGATGGATTAGTAGTATATGACAAGGTTATCACTAAGAGACTTATGTCAGAGCTTCCATTCATGGCTACAGAGAATATCATGATGGATGCAGTTAAGGCTGGTGGAGACAGACAGGAGCTTCATGAGAGAATCAGAGAGCTTTCTATGGAAGCCGGCAAGAGGGTTAAGCAGGAAGGTCTTGATAATAACCTTCTTGAGCTTATTGCCGCTGACCCAATGTTCAATGTTACACTTGATGACCTCAAGAAGACTCTTGACCCATCTAAGTATGTTGGACGTTCTAAGGAGCAGGTTGAGGAATACCTTTCAGAGGTTATCCATCCAATCCTTGATGTCAACGCTTCTGAGCTTGGCCTTACAGCAGAGATTAACGTGTAAAATGTGACGACTGGGATATTGATGTGTAAGATATATTGACGTCTGAACTATAAATATATAAATTTGATACCAGCGTGTTGTTAATCATAAATCTAAGTGATGTGTTGTCATTATAGGGGTATGAGGTATGGCATGCTGGTGTTTTTTTGCGTGGGGTGGCTGGTTATGTATGGGTCGCTGTTGTGAGAGGAGCTGCTGTTTATGTATGGAATCACAGTTTTTGCACAGAAATGATGTTGAACTTAGTAAATACAAGGGAAATTGCATATATGTCTTGTAAAATTGGACAAAAACACGACAAAAACGAGTGCGGCGAGGTAATATACGCATTTATAGGCATATCTATTATATATGATATGCATAACACAAGATTATTATGCAAAAAATAATAAAAAAATTTGAAAATATGCTTGACATATTGCGTAATATGGTTATATAATAGTCAAGCAGTTGCGACAAAGCGTTGCAACGATGGGATCTTAGCTCAGCTGGGAGAGCATCTGCCTTACAAGCAGAGGGTCACAGGTTCGAGCCCTGTAGGTCCCACTCATATACATATGTATATGAAAGTGGCAGGAATACCTGTTATATTATTTGTGGCGAGATAGCTCAGTTGGCTAGAGCACACGGTTCATACCCGTGGTGTCGTGGGTTCAAATCCCTCTCTCGCTACTATCTAAGAAGTGGAAGCAGTTGATGCTTCCATTTTTTTTACGCATAGGGGATGAGATTTATAGCAAGAGGAGAGGGTTATGACACATTTACAGGAAGAACTGTTTAAGTTACAGGATATGGCGTACAGGGATTTTAACAGCAGCCTTATGCCGGGTGTAGATAAAGAGGTTGTTATAGGAGTAAGAACTCCGGTTTTAAGAGCATTTGCAAAGAAATTCTCTAAGACGGAGGAGGCAGAACAGTTTATGATGGAGCTGCCACATAAGTATTATGAAGAAAATAATCTTCATATGATGCTGATTGCGCAGATTAAGGATTATGATAAATGTATCAGTGAAACCGAGAAGTTTCTGCCATATATTGATAACTGGGCAACATGTGATTCACCGCTTCCAAAATGTTTTGATAAGAATAAGGAAGATATTCTTGTGAGAGCTAAGAAGTGGATTGCAACAGATGCCACATATGTTAAAAGATACGGAATGGGTGTTATGATGCGTCTGTTTCTTGATGAGGATTTTAAGGAAGAATATATACAGCTTGTTGCAGCTGTTAAGTCAGAGGAGTACTATGTAAATATGATGATTGCATGGTATATGGCTACAGCACTTGCCAAACAGTGGGATGCGGCGATTCCTTACATACAGGAACACAGGCTTTCTGAATGGGTACATAGAAAGTCAATACAGAAGGCTGTAGAGAGTTACCGCATTACACCAGAGCAGAAGGATTATTTAAAGGGTTTAAGATAAGGTTATGAAATCAAATGAAATAGATATGACGACAGGATCCCTGCCAAAGAAAATATTAATGTATTCAGTGCCGCTTATGTTGTCAAATGTACTGCAGGTTATGTTCAACCTGTGTGATGTGGCGGTAGTTGGTAAATTTGTAGGACCACTGGCACTTGGTGCGGTAGGTTCAACGAGTATAATTATTACATTGACAACCGGCATCCTGCTAGGACTTGCAGGTGGTGTCAACGCTGTAGTCGCGCTGTTTGTGGGGGCTAAGAATAGTGCAAATGTAAAGAAAGCAGTCCACACTTCAATTGTAATATGTATGATTGCGGGACTGCTGCTGCTTTTGTCTGGACTGTTCCTTTCAAGACCGGTGCTGAATCTTATAGGAACTAAGAAAGAACTGATAGATGGTGCAGTTATATATCTTACAATATATCTTCTTGGTTCACCGGCACTTGCCATGTATAACTATGGTAACGCAGTGTTAAGTGCAGTTGGAGATACTAAAAGACCGCTTATGTATCTTATTACAGCGGGGATAATTAATGTGGTGCTTAATCTGTTCTTTGTAATAGTATGTAAGCTTGGAGTTGTCGGTGTTGCACTGGCAAGTATAATATCACAGTATATATCAGCATTTCTGATACTTAAATTCCTGTTTGGCTGTGGCAAGGATTACGGGCTTTATATAAGAAATATAGGAATGGATTCGCATATAGCAGTAAGAGTGTTAAAGATTGGCTTGCCGGCAGCAGTACAGTATTCACTTTTTGCAGTTGCCAATCTCTATATACAGTCGGCAGTCAATTCATTTGACCATGTAGTTGTTGAGGGCAATTCGGCTGCGGCTAATGCTGATAACATTGTGTATGATATGATGGCAGCATTCTATACTGCATGTACAAGCTTTATAGCACAGAATCTTGGAGCAAGAAAGCGTGACAGAATTAAGAAAGCATATCTTGTTACACAGATGTATTCATTTCTTATAGGAGCAGTGCTTGGTGCACTGCTTGTAGTTTTCAGGACACAGTTTCTTAGTCTGTTCACAAGTGATCCGGATGTATTGCATTACGGCTCAATAAGACTTGGAATAATGGGATGCTCTTATTTTATATCCGCATTTATGGATAATGCGGCAGCGGGAGCAAGAGGACTTGGCAGAAGTGTTATACCTACAATAATAGTTATAATGGGTTCTGTTGTATTCAGAATCGTGTGGGTGTGTACAATATTTGCAAGTATACATACGCTGATGTCGCTTTATCTTGTGTATGCGAGTGCGTGGGCATTTACATCTATTATAGGAACGGTGTATTTTATAATAATATTCAGAAAGACTTTGAGATAATCACATACATTTTACAAAAACTTTACGAACGTGAGATTATGCATTTTACATAACATTGATAACATACCCTCTGCAAGCAGATGCAGAGGGTTTTCTTTTTTGAGACGACTCACATATCATTCGGTCAGGAAACTGATTCAAGCCCCTATGAAAATCTTCTGTTAATGCTTGCAAATAAAAAACGAGGAAGGTAACGAAAGTTATGAGAAAAGGAATTAAAAAGTTACTTACAGTTGCATTAACAGCAACATTAGGCCTTGCAGCATTAGCAGGCTGTGGAACAGGTACATCATCAAATGGAGATGGCTCAGCAAACGGAGGTACAACTAAGGAGCTTTCAGGAAAGATTCAGTTAGCAGGAAGTACATCAATGGAAAAGATGTGTGGTGCTCTCATGGAAGCATTCATGGAAGAATATCCTAATGTAACAGTAACAACAGAATATACAGGTTCAGGTGCAGGTATTGAGTCAGTAACATCAGGAGCAGTTGATATTGGTAATTCTTCAAGAGCTTTATCTGACAAAGAAAAGTCAGCAGGTATTGAGGAGAACATCGTAGCAATTGATGGTATCGCAATGATTACTGATAAGAACAACAAGGTTACTAATATAACAAAGCAGCAGCTCACAGATATCTACACAGGTAAGATTACTAACTGGAAGGATCTTGGCGGTTCAGATGAAGCTATCGTAGTAATCGGTAGAGAGGCAGCTTCTGGTACAAGAGGAGCATTTGAGGAACTTCTTGATGTTAAGAATAAATGTGCTTATGCACAGGAACTTGACAGTACAGGTGCTGTTCTTGCTAAGGTAGCAGCAACTCCAGGTGCAATCGGATATGTTTCATTAGATGTAGTTGATAAGACAGTTACAGCATTAAAGCTTGATGGTGTAGATGCAACAGAGGATAACATTAAGGCTGGTAAGTATACACTTTCAAGACCATTTGTAATGGCTACTAAGGGTTCTGTTTCATCACAGAGTGAGCTTGTTCAGACTTGGTTTAACTTTGTAAAGTCTGAAGCTGGTAAGAAGGTTATCAAGGGAGTTGGCTTAATCCTCCCAGAGTAAGCCGGTAAATATAGATTCTGAATGGAGAGATTGACATGGAAGAGGTTATAAATGTTGGTATGAATAGAATAAATAAAACGCCAGCAGCTGTTAAGGTAACAGCAAATGGTTCTTTAAAAGGTAATAAAAAGTCAAAGCATGCAAGTGAAAGCGTAGCACGGTTTATATTCCTTATATGTGCGGTAGTAGCTATCCTGGCAGTCTGCTCCATTACTATCTATATGTTCATAAAAGGAACAGAGAGTCTTAAAAGTGTCGGAATAGCAGACCTGCTCTTTAAAACAGTATGGGCACCAACGGCTACACCACCTGCATATGGAATTGTATACATAATTCTTTCTTCAATTGTAGGAACAACACTTGCGATTCTTATAGGTGTTCCAATTGGATTATTAACAGCAGTTTTTTTGACAGAGATAGCAGGGAAAAAACTTGCAGCAGTAGTTCAGCCGGCGGTTGAATTACTTGCAGCAATTCCTTCTGTTATATACGGACTTCTCGGATTAATGCTATTAAACCCCCTCCTTTATAAATTAGAAAAGTATGTATTCGCGAATTCCACAACACATCAGTACACAGGAGGAGCTAACCTCCTGGCTGCAGTGCTGGTGCTTGCAATTATGATACTTCCAACAGTTATCAATATGAGCGCGTCAGCAATCAGGGCAGTTCCAATGAATTTAAGAGCAACATCGCTTGCCCTTGGTGCAACTAAGATACAGACAATATTCAAGGTTGTAGTTCCGGCAGCCAAGTCAGGAATTATAACAGGAATCGTTTTAGGTATAGGAAGAGCCTTAGGCGAGGCAATGGCTATTAATCTGGTAGCCGGTGGTTCAGTAAATCTTCCACTTCCATTCAACTCAGTAAGATTCCTTACAACACAGATTGTAAGTGAGATGAGTTACGCAGATGGAGTACACAGACAGGTTCTTTTCACAGTAGGACTTGTTCTTTACATTTTCATAATGATTATTAACCTGATAATTACATTTATGCAGAAGAAAGGGGAGAAAGCAAATGGATAATCTTAAAGCTAAGAAAAGGCATCCGGAAGAGATTGCAGTATACTCAGCGATATATGTGTGTGCAGCATTTTCAGTTCTCCTGCTTTTAGGAATTATTGTATATGTGTTTGCTAAGGGCGCAAGACGCGTAAACTGGGCATTTCTTACAGGTGTTACATCAATTCTTCATGGAACTGTTGGAATTGCCGGTAATATTTTGAACACATTGATAATAATATTACTTACTATGATAATTACAACGCCAATCGGTGTAGGTGCTGCGATTTATTTAAATGAGTACGCCAAGCCGGGAAAGCTTGTTACAGTTATAATATTTGCAACAGAGACACTTGCAGGAATTCCATCAATTATATTTGGTCTGTTTGGTATGCTTTTCTTCGGACAGTTATGTCACATGGGATATTCACTTCTGACAGGTTCTCTTACACTTACATTAATGGTGCTTCCGCTTGTTACAAGAAATACACAGGAAGCGTTAAAGACTGTACCTGACAGCTTCAGAACAGGAGCGGTAGGTTTAGGCGCAGGTAAATGGTACACAATCAGAACAATTCTTCTTCCGTCAGCAATGCCTGGAATTGTAACCGGAGTAATCCTTGCGATAGGAAGAATTATTGGTGAATCAGCAGCGTTGCTTTTTACAGCAGGAAGTGCACATCTTCTTCCAAAGACTTTCGATGCATTTCTTGAGAAAATATTTCATTCGGGCGGAACACTTACAATCCAGCTTTATTTAAGCGCAAGCAAGGGTGAATTTGAGGTGGCATTCGGCATAGCGGTTGTACTTCTTGTAATTGTACTTCTTATTAATTTTGGTACAAAGAGGCTCGCTAAGAAGCTTGAAAAGCACTAATTGGGAGGAATATATGAGTAATAAGATTAAAGTTAAAGTTGAAAATCTGAACCTGTATTATGGTGAGAATCACGCCCTTAAGGATGTGAACATGGATATACAGGAAAATGCGGTAACAGCATTTATCGGGCCATCTGGCTGCGGTAAATCAACATTTTTAAAGACCTTAAACCGTATGAACGATCTTGTTGACGGTGTAAGAATAGAAGGTAAAGTGCTTCTTGACGGTGAGGATATATATGATCCGGCTGTTGATACAACAATTCTTCGAAAGAAAGTCGGAATGGTATTCCAGCAGCCTAATCCTTTCCCAATGAGCATATATGACAATATTGCTTATGGTCCAAGAGTTCATGGTATAAGAGATAAGAAAAGACTTGATCAGATAGTCGAGGAGAGTCTTCGTGGAGCAGCTATATTCGATGAGGTTAAGGACAGATTGAAGAAATCGGCCATGGGTCTTTCAGGTGGACAGCAGCAGAGAATCTGTATTGCAAGAGCACTTGCTGTACAGCCGGAGGTACTTCTTATGGATGAGCCTACATCAGCTCTTGATCCTATATCAACATCAAAGATAGAGGACCTTATGGAAGACTTAAAGAAGAAATACACAGTTATTGTGGTAACACACAATATGCAGCAGGCAACAAGAGTTTCGGATCAGACAGCATTTTTCCTTGTAGGAGAGATGGTTGAGTTTGGAGATACTAAGCAGATATTCTCTTACCCTCAGGATAAGAGGACAGAAGATTATATCACAGGAAGGTTTGGATGATGAGAAGTAAATTTGACGAACAGCTTGACAGACTTAATAAAGAAATGATGAAGATGGGCTCTGCAATTGAGGATTCTATACGAAAGGCAGTTGATGCCCTTGTAAAACAGGACGCAGAGCTTGCTAAAAAGGTTATGCTTCAGGACGAGGAGATTGACAGGGAGCAGAAGACTATTGAGAGTATCTGCTTTAATCTTCTTATCCAGCAGCAGCCGGTTGCTAAGGATTTAAGAACAATTACAGCAGCTTTAAAGATGGTTACTGATATGGAAAGAATTGGTGACCAGGCAGCAGATATCGGTGAGATAACTATTAAACTTGCCAACCAGTCATACATAAAGAAGTTAGAGCATATCAACCAGATGGCTTCTGAGACAATGCTTATGTTAATCAGAAGTATTGAAGCTTATGTTGAAAAGGACATGGACAAGGCAAGAAAAGTTATAGCATATGATGATGTGGTAGATGACCTTTTTGAAAAGGTAAGAGATGACCTTATTGCAATGATACAGGCAGATTCAGCCAATGGTGAGCAGGCTGCAGATCTTCTTATGGTTGCCAAGTATTTTGAGAGAATAGGAGACCATGCAACTAACATTGCAGAATGGGTAATATTTGCTCTTGATACGAAGGGAGGTTTCGATGAAAATGCTTCTGAACATTTGTAAAAATACTAATTTAGCTGAAAAGAAATATGAATATCTGTTTCTTCTTCTTAACACACTTGCATGGTGTGCAATCGGCTTCGTAGTGTGGGCAGTTGTAAGCATATTTGCATTCAGGGGAATGGAATGGATGGTTACATTCGTTGGATATTTTGGACTTATTCCGGGATTTATCGGCGGAGTTATTGAAAGTTGGAGAAACGAGCGGTAACGGGACTTTTATTTATATTAAAAAAGGCATAGAATATAGGCAGAGGTGATTGTTATGAAATTTGCTATGAAACACAAAGGCTTATGTTCTATGTCTTTTGTTTTGCGTGTATGTTCATGTGTTGTATTCTTGTGTACATGGGTGGCGTTTCTTTGCGCGTGTGAAAGTGATGCAGGTAATGATACTCAGAAAATGGATTTTGTTACAAGTACAATTGGTGAAACAGATGCAGTTGTAAAGGATACTGGAATTTCAGACTCACACATCAAAGCAACAGAAATGCGGGAAAATGAGCAGGTAACAAGAAAAGGATATAATCCTGAAATGGCATTTAATTATGATGAGCATGAGGCTGTAGAAATTAATGAGGATTATGTTGCAGGGTTATGTGCTGAAGCTATGAGAGAACTGGAAGGAATGTTTGGTCCGGCAGAGTTTTATGTAAAGGCACAGCATGGTGAGGATGACAGTTATGTAATTGATGTGGAATACAATAAACAGGCTGCATCATTTACTGAAGATGAATTACAACAGATAACAATGTATATAAATTATGAGTATAAAGAGATTGATATTTCAGAGATTAATATACAGGGATGGTAGTTGTAAATTAACCAGGCATATGTTATATTAATTGAGGCGTTGAATTGGGGACACCACTTTTCAAGACCAGAAGGCAGGATTATACGAACGAATCATGTCAGCGAACATACAACAGGCGTCGGTAATAAAAGATTTCCGGCGTGTTTATATTATGATTTTAAAGGCAGAACCAGCTGGAAAGCGGTTCTGCCTTTTTTTGTAAGCAATGAGCCGTGCAAGCTGGAATGTGCTTGCACAAATTCCAGCTTATACGGCGAATGCCCATAATGAACAACGAAGGTCGAAGACCGAAAGTTGTGAATTATCAAGGCTCGGGAGTAGCGAAGCTACGGAGAGACTTGGCTTACAAAGATGCGCGAGCAGCGATGAGAGAAAGCATGGAAAGTTCACAGTCGTGCTTGCACGAGCTGTGAACTTTATATGGGTTCTCGAGGAGCGCCGCGACAATGCCAGAATGAACAACGAAGTGAAAGGAGAGTCTATGGTACAGATTAACGGAGAGCAGGTTGAAGCTTCAAAGGTTGTGGGGAAAACACTTCTTGCTTATGTAACAGAGGCAGGGTATGACCCTGTAGGCATTGTGATTGAGAAGAATATGGAAATAATTCACAGGGAAGACTTTGACAAGGTTAATATTGCTGATGAAGATGTGATTGAGATATTGCATTTTGTTGGCGGCGGACAGTTTTAATATGATTTTAGTCTGAGAGCAGGAAGTCTGGCTGCTTATAAGCTATGTCAGAGCGGTTAATAATAGGCAAAGACCTACTACAATTACACAATTTGAATTTGAGTAGGTTAATATTTGGCAGGAAAATATTAAGAAACCTACAAGGCGTGAGAAAATCAAGATTTAGTAGGTTTTTGTGATAGCTGACAGCCTATAAAAGCGAGATAAACAAGGTATTTATAGGTCGTATTAAAACATGAGAGTAAAGAAAGACCTATAAGAAGCTTTATAAGAGTTTGATTAGTAGGTCTTCTGAAAATAAGAGAGCTGACGCGAACCTACTAAAAGACAGAAAATACATTTTTTATAGGTTTTCTAGCGGTAAGAGGACAAATTCAATCAGCAATTACAAGATTGAGGACATAAAAGAGAGGCAGGACAGACTATAAGTGCAGGAAGTATTGCCAGCAAAAGAATAGCCGCCAGAATTATAATAAAAACAGATAACAGGAGGAAGTAAAGATGGAAAACAAGACACAGGACAAGAAAGAAGATAAGTTAATTTTAGGAGGACATGAGTTTAACAGCAGATTCATATTAGGCTCAGGAAAGTACAATGTGAATCTTATTAAGGCGGCGGTTGAGCAGGGCGGTGCTGAAATTATTACACTTGCTCTTAGACGTGCCAATACAGAGAATAAAGAGAATATTCTTGATTTCATACCAAAGGGAGTAACTCTTCTTCCTAATACATCAGGTGCGAGAAATGCAGAGGAAGCTGTAAGAATTGCGAGACTCAGCCGTGAGATGGGATGCGGAGATTTTGTAAAGATTGAGATTATGCATGATGCAAAGTATCTTCTCCCAGATAACTATGAGACAGTCAAGGCAACTGAAATACTAGCTAAGGAAGGATTCGTTGTAATGCCATATATGTATCCTGATTTGAATGTGGCAAGAGATTTACAGAACGCAGGAGCTGCCTGTGTTATGCCGCTTGCCTCACCGATTGGAAGCAATAATGGACTTTCAACCAAAGCATTTATACAGATACTTATTGATGAGATTGATCTGCCAATTATCGTGGATGCAGGAATTGGCAAGCCTTCGCAGGCATGTGAGGCAATGGAGATGGGAGCGGCTGCGGTTATGGCTAATACAGCAATTGCGACAGCAGGAAATGTTCCGGCTATGGCAGAGGCATTTAAGAAGGCAATAGAGGCAGGAAGAAGCGCATATCTTACAGGTATGGGAAGGGTTCTTGCAAGAGGCGGAAGTGCATCTGACCCATTGACAGGATTCTTACGCTAAATGTGGAACATTAAAATATAATAGAAAAGAAGGCAGAATAATGAACGAAGAAAATCAGGTATATTTTATAGACAGTGACCAGCTTCCACCGGCTGCGTTAGAGAGAAAACATAAGTTAGAGCAGGATCCGTCATTCAGAACAGATTACATGAAATATCTTGATGACATGGAAATAATTGATTCAGATATTAAGGATAAAGTCTTAAAGGCAATGGATGAGTATGATTATGATTCATACACAGCCGCAGATGTGGAGAGGGCATTAAGCAAAGATACCTGCAATATAGAGGACTTTAAGGCATTGCTTTCACCAGCCGCAGCACCATACTTGGAGCAGATGGCAAGAAAAGCAGAGAATGAAACTAAGAAACATTTTGGCAATACAGTGTACATATTCACACCAATATATATAGCCAATTATTGCCAGAATTACTGCATATACTGTGGCTTCAACTGCTACAATAACATTCACAGAAAGAAACTTTCATTTGAGGAAATTGAGCATGAGATGAAAGTTATTGCAGATACAGGAATGGAAGAAATACTGATACTGACAGGAGAGAGCAGAAAATATTCAGACGTTGAATACATTGGCGAATCAGTTAAGATTGCAAGAAAATATTTCAAGAATATCGGAATAGAGATATATCCTGTAAATGTGGATGAATACCGCTATCTTCATGAGTGTGGCGTTGATTATGTGACAGTATTCCAGGAGACATACAATCCTGTCAAATATGAGACATTACATTTGTTAGGACATAAGAGAGTATGGCCATACAGATTCGATGCACAGGAAAGAGCGCTTATGGCAGGTATGAGAGGTGCAGGCTTTTCAGCATTGTTAGGACTTGATGATTTCAGAAAAGATGCGCTGGCAACGGCACTTCATGTATATTATCTTAATAGAAAATACCCTCATGCAGAGCTGAGTCTTAGCTGTCCGAGACTCCGTCCGATAATCAACAATGATAAGATTAATCCAAGAGATGTTGGTGAAAAGCAGCTGTGTCAGGTACTTTGTGCGTACAGATTATTCCTGCCATTTGTTGGAATAACAGTTTCAAGCCGTGAGAGCGCAAGTTTTAGAAATGGTATAACCAAGATATGTGCCACTAAAGTTTCAGCGGGTGTTTCAACAGGAATCGGCGACCATGAATCTAAATATACAGGAAAAGAAGATGGTGATGCCGGAGATGAGCAGTTTGAAATCAATGATAACCGTTCATTTGACAGAATGTATAAGGATATGGAGGATGGCGGGCTTCAGCCAGTCGTGAATGAATACATTTATGTATAGAAAATATATATGTATAACGAACAAGCACCTTGTGAGCGACAGCGGGGGCGCAGAGTGTACCATGGAGGAGTACATTACGCAGCTAGAAAAATGTGTGGCATTGCGCCCATATGCCATGATACTTCGTGAAAAGGACATGGACAGGCAGGACTACAGAGAACTTGCCAGACGCATACAGGTAATGTGCAAGGAAGCTTCTGTTAAAATGTTTGTTCATAGTGATATCAGTGCGGCAGAATATGCAGGCTGTGGAAATGTACATTTTTCAATGGAACATTTTAAACAAATGTGTGATGAACAGGCAGATGTGATAAAGAGGCTTGATTGTGTGAGTGTATCGTGCCACAGTATGGAAGAGGCAGTGAATGCTGTTCGTGCAGGAGCAGACCAGGTTGTGCTTGGAACAATATTTGAGACACAGTGTAAACCGGGGAAGATTGGGGCAGGACTTAGTTTTCTTAAAGAAGTGTGTAGAGCGGCTCATACTGTTAACCCGACAGTGAAAGTGTTTGCGATTGGAGGAATTAAGCCTGATAATATCGATAAAGTGCTTGAAGCCGGCGCAGATGGCGGATGTATGATGTCATGGTTTATGCAACATAATTAACATAATAGACAAAGAAAAACTTCTGTGATATAATTTCGCGGAAGTTTTTCTTTTTTTAAACTTATTTAAACTTCATTTCGTATAATAATATATAAAACTAAAGAAAGGGCAGAAAATTATATGAAAGACATGTTAAGACTAGGTAATAATGATAGAAAAAAATATATAATTATAAGCGCGGCTGCAGTCTTAGTTATAGCGTTAATAACTGTTTCGATAATAGCTGTGCAATTAAAGCATAGTAAGAATAAAAAGAAAAATGTGGAAGAAACAACTGTGCATACAATGATGGTGCAGGAAACTACAGTGCAAGAGACTACAGAAGAGGATACAACGCAGGAAGAGAGTGCAGAAGTAGTAGACAGGGAAGTGGTTGAAGAATTTTTTGAAAATGAGATATCAACAGAAAATGAGGAGGCATTTGAACTTCCGCCAAGGCAGCTTACGGACGAGTTTATCCCATATGATGGACAGAAGAGAGAAATAACATGCTATGGGGATAGTATGATGGCTGGAGCAGGAAGTGCAACTGAAGGAAAAGTAAATGGCATTGATATATATGGGTGGACTACACCTGTTACAATAGAAAAAATGACTAATATACCAACACATAATCTTGGAGGGTCAGGAGAAGATTCCAGTTATATTACTTTCCGTGCTGGCGGAACTAAAGTGTATATAGACAGGGATATTACAATAAGTGAGACTGACTCAGCAATAGCACGTATTATAGATGAAGATGGAAATGTGTTTAAAGCGGATGATTATAGTGGATATGGATTAGATTATGAGCCTTATCCAGGAGATATGTATATAAATGGTTATTTATGTGATGTTGATAATGCAGAAGATGGATATGTAAGTATAAAGCTTACAAAGGGATATGCGGCATATGATAATAGGGCAGATTATAGCGTTGTTATATATGAAAGTGACACTGCTACATATTCAAGACAGGGAGCAGATATAAAAGCAGAGAGTGATATAGTAACAGAATATGACACAGTGATAAAAGAAACAGAGTCACAAACATCTGGTGAAAAACCAATGGAGAAACCAACAGAAAATGTGACGGAAAAACCAACGGAGAAACCAACAGATACTTCTGGTATGGAAAAAGTTACAATTTCTGGCGGAACACAGGCAATGACAAGGGCATCACAGGAAAGAAGTGCCAAAGATATATTGATACTCGAAATGGGAAGTAATGGCGGCTGGGAAAATGATTATCAGCAGCTTATTCTTCAATATGATGATATAATACTTAATTCCGGATGCAAATATTATATAGTACTCGGCGATACGGATGATCCGGCTGATTCTGTAGATGTTAATCAGGGAGAGTATGGAGAAGATGGTAATTATGTGGGAATCGGTGATACATCATGGGAAGCAGCGTTAAGACTTGCATATGGAGACCATTTTTTTAATACGAGAACATATATGATACAGAATGGATTAAGTGACTGCGGACTTGATACAACAACAGATGACCTTGAGAATTTCAAGAAAGGTAATATATCTGAACAATTAAGATATGACTGGACACATTTTAACTGTTATGGATATTATTCAAAGGGAATTGGTGTATACAAGAAAGGCGTAGAACTAGGATACTGGAGTTAGAATTTTACAAGAACTATACATGAATATGATTACACCTTTTACATGAAATGGTTAATATAAATGTGCATTGAAGGGGGACAGCCAAAAGACGGGGATGGCTGTGGTTCCCGGATATGTAAACTTATAGACCATGGAATGTAGAAAGGTGGTACTCATATGGAAGTAGCTATTAACAACATAGACAAGGTGAGAAAGTTTGTGGATATTGTATCGAGATTTGATTGTGACATTGATTTAGTGAGCGGACACACTATGGTAGATGCCAAGTCGATATTGGGAATATTCAGTCTTAACATTATGAAGCCAATGACGATGATAATTCATGATGACGAGGATAAGGCACAGGTAATAAGAAACAGCCTTAAAGCATTCGCAGCGTAAGCTGCTTTTTTTATGCCCTAAAATGTTAATTCGTAAAGAAAGTTTGAATAGATTGACTGTATATGTTATTATTTCGAGGTAAAATCAATAAGAAATATTAAAGAGAAATATGAATGTTTAACAAATACAGAAATATAAAAAAGATAGGTCTGGTGGTAATAGGTCTTGCAATAATTATTTTTATAATTGCTAATGTCAGAATCCGTTCTGTTGATTCATACAGAAAGCAATTCAATAATATGGCAGATGCAGGGCAGACGCAGCCGGCCAGACCAGATAATAATGATAGATTACAGGATGAAACCATCAGTACCGATAATGCCAATGCTGCAGACAACGGCAGCTTTTATGAAACAGGTGATGGAGCAGGTAATGGAGCAGTTTCAGATGATAATTTTGCAACTGAATCAACGGATAATATAGCAGCTACAGATAATAATTCCGGCTCAGGTGGCAATGATTCAGACAGGAGTAACGGAACCGCCATATCAGGTGACGATGATTCAGGAAGCAGCAATTCGGGAAATGGTAACTCAGGGAATAATTCACAGAATACCAGACCGGCAGGCAGGATAATCAGTTGTACTATAGAGATAAGATGTGATAATGCAACAGCAAGAAAAGACAGTATTACCAATCAGGGAATCCGTGATTCAATTCCTGATGACGGAACTATACTTGAAGTTACAACATATACAGGCAATGAGGGATTTACAGTGTATGATGTGCTTGCGGCGGTTACTGCGGCGCATAATCCGGTAATTCCTATAGTTGCAAATGCAGACAGATCATATGTTTCAAGTATTAATAATCTGTCAGAAAAGAATGTAGGTCCGACAAGTGGCTGGACTTACAGAGTTAATGGAGTTCTGCCTATGATGGCGGCTAATCAATATAAGGTAAAAGATGGAGATGTTATTAAATGGATATACGTATGCCAGTGGGGCGACATGTAACTAAATATTCAGCATTTGCAATAATGCATCCGTGGACGAATTTCATCTATATTGCACTGGTGCTGGTGATAACCATGTTCACAATGAACCCGGTAATACTGGCGGTTTCGTATGCAGGTTCACTTGCCCTTGGAATATATATGCAGGGAGGTTCTTTTATTAAGAAGAATATTATGATAACAATTCCTGTTGTTATATTCTCTATATTAATCCAGCCAATTTTTAATCACAGTGGAGTTACACCATTATTTTATATTAATGATAACATGGTATGTCTTGAGAATATAATATACGGCGCAGTTATAAGTCTTTTATTAATTGCAGTCATACAATGGTGCAGTGTTGCAGCCAGTTATCTTTCTTCGGAAAAAATGATGTATCTGTTTGGAAGTTTTATTCCTTCCGTTGGCATGATATTTTCTATGATATTAAGAATGATACCGCTTATGAGAAAGAGATACAGACAGATACATGATGCACAGCTGGGACTTCGTGGGGTGGAAACTAAGAATGGTATCTTTGAAAAATTCGGATATTTTGCAAGTGAATTTTCAACTCTTATAACATGGTCACTTGAAAGCTCAATGGAAACTTCTATGTCTATGGAGAGCAGGGGATATGGACTTAAAGGAAGGACAAGCTTTAACAGATTCAGATTCACACTAAAGGATACCTTTACGATAATAATAATGCTTGTATGTTTTGTGATGGCTGTTATTCCGATAGCAGGAAAGAAGCTTGCAGTATATTATCTTCCTGTAATATATTTTACGAAATCAGGTGTTGAAGGAGTGCTGGCAGTTGCAGCATTTGCAATACTGACAGTGATTCCAATGATAATAGAGATAACTGGTAATGTGCAGTATAAGAGACGAAGTTCATATAACGAAAGGTAATTGCATAATGACAGACACAATTATTAATGTTTCATCACTTTCTTTCGGGTATGCAGGAAGTGACGGATTGGTACTTGAAGATATAACATTTGATATAAAGAAGGGCGAAGTTGCGCTGATTATAGGTGCTTCGGGAAGCGGAAAGACTACACTTCTTAAGATGCTTGATAAAAGCATGATTCCAGAGGGAAGACTTAGTGGAAAAGCAGAATATTACGGAAGACAGATAAGCAGCTTAAGTCATGCAGAAGCGGCAGTTAAGATTGGATATGTTGGACAGAATCCTGATAACCAGATTGTTACTGATAAGGTGTGGCATGAACTGGCATTTGGACTTGAAAATCTCGGTGTGCCTAATGCAGACATAAGGCGCAGGGTTGCAGAAATGTCTGAATATTTCGGAATTACTGGCTGGTATGATAAGAATACAGAGGAATTGTCTGGCGGACAGAAACAGCTTCTTAATCTTGCTTCCATAATGGTTATGAGACCAGAGGTTTTATTGCTTGATGAGCCGACGGCACAGCTTGACCCGCTTGCCAAGAAGAAGTTCATAGATACGGTGCTGGAGCTTAACAAGGATTTTGGCATTACAATTATGTGTGTTGAACATAATCTTGCGGACATCTATTCTAAAGCAGACAAAGTGCTTGTGCTTGAGGATGGAAAGCTTATATATAATGGTTCTCCTAGAAAGACAGCAGAAAGTCTTGTTAAGACAGAGAATCCGCTTGTTTACGGGCTTCCTTCATCTGTCAGGATATATGAAGGCTGTAAGGAAGATATTACATTTGAAACAGACTGCCCGCTTACGGTTAAAGAAGGCAGGGAATGGGTAGACGGACTTAATATTAAAGATAGTTTGTATGAGTCACGGAATAAGCATTATGAAGCCGGAGAAACAGCGGTTTCAGTTAAAAATGTGTTTTTCAGGTACACTAAGAATTCTGCAAATGTACTTGAAAATATCAGCTTTGATATAGATAAGGGTAAGATAACTGCATTGCTTGGAAGCAACGGAGCAGGAAAGACAACCCTTCTAAGACTTATGGCAGGAATTAAAAAGCCTATATCCGGTAAGGTGAAGGTGAATGGAAGATGTGCGGTGCTTCCGCAGAATCCGATGGCATTGCTTAACCAGATAAGCGTTGAGGAAGAATTAGCATCAGCAGTTATGGATAAGGGAAATTCGTCTGTTAAGAATATGGACAGAAAACAGAGAATTGTGCTTGTTGAGAATATGCTGGAGCGGACGGGACTTCTAAGGGTGAGAAAGCAGCATCCGTATGATTTGAGTGGAGGGCAGCAGCAAAGACTTGCATTTGCAAAGATATTGCTGTATGAACCAGATATTATTCTGCTAGATGAGCCAACTAAAGGAATTGACCCGTTCTTCTGCAAGAAGATGGGTGAATGGCTGGAAGAATTAAAGAATATGGGGAAAACTATTGTAATAGTTTCACATGATGTGGAATTCTGTGCATTATTCGCCGATAAATGTGGATTAATATTTGACAGGAACATAGAAAGCTACACGGATTCACACAGCTTCTTTGCAGGCAATATATTTTTCACGACGGATACTAACAGGATTATGTCCGATTTTTTCAAAGATTGTGTAACATGTGATGAAGCTGTTGAAGCGATTCACAGATGTTTAGAGGATAATAGATAATGAGTGTTAATTACATGCTTATAAGCGTTATTATACTGGCTGTTGCAATTGCCATTCCTTTCTTTACATTTGAAAAGAGGAAGCCGAAGGCAAGGCATGTTGTGATGATTGCAGTTATGTCAACGCTTACAGTTGTTGCTAATATAATATGTGCGTATACGATACCGCTTCATGCAGGTACAGCACTTGTGATAATAACAGGGATTGCATTTGGGCCACAGACAGGATTTCTTACAGGGGTGTTGTCAAGATTTGTATGTAATTTCTTTATGGGGCAGGGTGTATGGACTCCGTGGGAAATGGCTGCGTGGGGGCTGCTTGGTGTTCTTGCTGGAATTGCATTTTATAAGCCGGAGCTTGTCGGATACTTTGATGATAAGAAAGAGATTGTAAGAAAACAGGCAACAACAGGCCTTTCGGTTATGGCTGTTCCGGTTGTATGTATGATTGTGTCAGAACTTGTAGGATATATTGCGTATTTATTTACCGCAAAGCCAGGAGAGACGTTCTTTGGTTGGAGGCTGTATGCTTTCGGTCTTGTGGGAATTATTGCGGCGGTGCTTCTTATGAGAAGCCGTATTCCGTGTAATTTCATTACAGTGACAATATTTACATTTATAAGTGTGTTTGTTATATATGGTGGGATTATGAATATTGCAGCCATGATGATGAACAGCACATATACGGATTCAGGAAGTGCCAATATATCATGGGAAGCGTTGAAGCTTCTGTACATAACAGGTGCGCCTTATGATGCAATGCATGCGGGCGGTGCGGCTGTGTGTACATTTCTTTTTGGTGACGGATTGCTTGAAAAGCTTACGCGAGCGAGAATTAAATATGGGTTATAGATAAAAACTGCCGCCGGACATCACAAGGATTCCAGCGGCATAGCTATGTGTCTGCAGTTATTAGCGGGCACTTTTTTTATTGTAAACAGTTACACCTGTGAATGTAGCAGCACAAGCAGCAGCTAAGAGCAGGTACATGTAAACATTAACATCACCAGTTGCAGGTGATACTTCATTGCCAGCAGAAGGTTCTGTGGCTGGCTCAGTAGAAGGTTCAGTAGAAGGCTCTTCTACAGGAGTGTTCTTAGCGTTGGCAATAGCCTTAACATCAGCGGTTATATCAAATGGGTTAGTTTTACCCTCAAGAGCATAGAGGTAAGTGATGATACCCTGTAATGCATCAGGTGTTGCTGATTTGAAGTCTTCCTGGCCGGTGTATGTATTAATATAAGCACCATTACCTGAAGCTGATTTGAACTTATTAACAATTGAATTATATAAAACAGCAGTATTAACATCCGGATTGTTGTACTGAGCAAAGAATGCAAGGTTCATACCAGATGAATTAGTGTTGCCAGGTGTTGGATACTGAACACTATATCCTGATGTGCCATCTGTTAATATAGTCTGCTTAGAATAGTCTGCAGCACTGTCAACAGCTTTCTTTACATCAGAATCGGTATCATATAATGATGCAAAGAATGGAAATACAAATCCATTACTATCAGTTGAGTTTCCCCAGTTGTCAATACCATTGCCATCAGCAGTACAAGCTGCAAGGAGAGCTGACTTGATATCAGCTAATACTTTGTCTGAGTTACTGATGGTGTCTTTGTAAGCATTAACTACTGAATATACTGAACCAAGGTGGTAGATATTCATGCTGTTATTGCTTAAGTCATCAACTGAAAATGTGTTGATAATTTTATCAAATTTACTGACAACATTGATTCCGTTGAAATCCGTAGCATCAATTCCTGATGCAGAAAGAATCATTATAAGATATGTATAGCTTGAAATATAATAATTCTTAGCGTTGTATCCGTTATTGATGTTTATAGTTCCATCTTCGCTAATGTTATTCTTAACGAATTCAAGATATGTAGCAAGCTGGTTAGAGCAGTCATATCCTGAACGGATTGCAAGGAACAGGTCTCTTGAAACTCCATAGAATACGCCGGTATCAGCATATGTAGAGAAATCAATACTGTTCATAAGGTAAGAAGCAGTAAGCTGTGCTTCCTGTCTTACATCGGCTGCAGCAGGAGCTGTAGCGTCTGTTGTTGTATCTGCGAAAGCTGGTACGATATTCATGCAGATTAAGCATGCAGCAACCAGAAATGCAAATACCTTTCTTTTTAATTGTTTCATGTTTTCCTCCTTGACCACCTCTCATCAGGTGATGTGAAAATTTATAGTGCAGTAAATATCCTGACTTGCCGCTTAAGCCATTTCTTAAGCCTTCCCATGCACAGTGCCATGCTTAAGTTAAGGATGAATGTATAGCGTATTCAAAACTAAAGCTGCTGCTGATTACAGTGGCATAATATAAAAAACGTGTCGGCATACAGTAGAGTGAGCTGTTATGGATTCTGACCATATTCCTTACTGCCTGCTTGATTGTACCTTTATGTAGAAAATGTGTCAATTACATTTACCTTTGCTTTACATATATTTTACATAACTCCGATAGTGGATTTTACACACCAGTGTGACAATAAAATTATTGCCAAACAAAAGATGTGGTTAAAAGAAAATGAGGAATGATATGAAATTCACAGAAATTAAGAAAAAGTTTTTGGACTATTTTCGGGAAAAGGAGAAAGGGGCAATGAGCATAAACACTAAAGAAACAACACAGAGAGTATGTTACACAAACAGGGAGCTGTCATGGCTTGCATTTAATGAGAGAGTATTAAATGAAGCAGCTAATCCTAAAGTTCCACTTGCGGAAAGACTTACATTTGCATCAATATACCAGACTAATCTGGATGAATTCTTTATGGTGCGCGTGGGAACGCTTATGATGCAGATGCAGCTTCAGGAAAAGGAAAGAGACAATAAAACAGGAATGACAAGTGAAGAGCAGGTAAAAGCTATTCTTGATAAGGTGAGTGAGCTTGAGAAGAAAAAGGGCAGAGTGTATGAACAGCTTATGGGAGAACTTGAGACAGCCGGGATAAGAATAATTAATTTTAATAAGCTGTCTAATGATGAAGGTGCAATGCTGGAGGAATATTTTGATATGCATATAGCACCATTTCTCTCACCTATGATAATAGGGCAGCAGCAGCCATTTCCTTTTCTTGCAAATAAGCAGTTATATGCAATTGTGCTTATGAAGACTAAGAAGGGGAAGAATAAAATAGGAATAGTACCTTGTTCAAACAGTGTATTTAAGAGACTTATAGAAATTCCTACAAGACCAGGAACATTTATGCTTTCTGAAGAATTGATTCTGCATTTTGTATCAAAGCTGTATGAGAAGTATGAAATACAGGAAAAATCAGTTATGAGAGTTATCAGAAATGCAGATATAGATGCTGGTTCATTTGATGACGAAGACCTTGATTACAGAAATATGATGGAACATATGGTTAAGCAGAGAAACAGGCTTAATCCGGTATGTGTACAGTTAAATAGAGAAATAAACGACAAAGCAAAGAAAAAGCTTACAGATTATCTTGAAATAGGTGCAAAACACCTGATTGAAGAGAGAACTCCACTGGATATGTCATTTGTATTCCAGCTGCAGAACGTGTTAAAGAATAAGCCTGAGCTCTTTTATAAAAAAAGAGTTCCACAGTCAAGTAAAGAAATCAGTATGAATGAAAAGATAATTCCACAGATTGAGAAGAAGGATGTTGTTCTTTCATATCCATTTGAGAGTATGAGACCATTCATATCTATGTTAGAGGAAGCAGCTAATGACCCGACTGTTGTATCAATTAAGATGACTCTTTACAGAGTTGCTGACAGAAGTAAGATAGTTGAAACTCTTATTGAAGCGGCTGAAAATGGAAAAGAGGTTATTGTTCTTGTGGAGCTGAGAGCCAGATTTGATGAGGCTAATAATATTGAAATGTCTAAGAGACTCGAGGAGGCTGGATGTCAGCTTTTATATGGTCTGGGTGATTATAAGGTGCACTCAAAGTTATGCCTTATAACACGTTCAGTTAATAATACATTTTCATATATAACACAGATAGGAACAGGCAATTATAATGAGAAGACCTCAAGATTATATACAGATCTGTCACTTATTACAGCTAATCAGGAGATAGGTGCGGATGCGGCTGCGGTATTTGCAGCTTTGCAGAAGGGAGAAACGGTGGACAGTTCTAACCAGCTTCTTGTTGCGCCAAATTGCCTGCAGAACAGAATTCTTTCAATGATAGATGAGCAGATTGATAAGGTAAAGAACGGTGAAGAGGGATATGTTGGAGTTAAGATTAATTCCCTTACAGACAAGCTTATTATTGAGAAGTTAATTGAAGCTTCACAGGCGGGTGTTAAAATAGATCTTGAAGTAAGAGGAATATGCTGTATAAAGCCGGGAGTTAAAGGATATACAGATAATATCCGCGTGGTAAGTGTTGTTGGCCGCTTCCTTGAGCATTCAAGAATATATCGTTTTGGAAGAGGAGATGACCAGAAGATATATATTGCATCGGCAGATTTTATGACAAGAAATACTACAAGACGTGTTGAGGTTGCTGCACCTGTGCTTGATAAGCATTGTCAGGAACGTATAATTCATATATTTGATCTTATTATGCAGGATGACGAGAAAGGCAAAGAGCAGAATAGTGATGGTATATACTGTGACAGACATATCAATAATCCTAAGATTGATTCACAGGAAACTTTATACGAAGAAAGCTATGAAGCGGCAGCCAGTGCAGAATAATTAAGAAAATGGAGGCTAACAGGTATGAAGATAGGTATGCTTACAAGTGGTGGAGACTGCCAGTCTCTTAATGCGGCAATGAGAGGAGTTGCCAAAACTTTGTATAATAATACAAAGGATGTGGAAATATACGGATTTCTTGATGGTTATAAAGGAATGATTACTAAGAATTACAAACTGATGAAAGAAGAGGATTTCAGTGGAATTCTCACAGAGGGAGGAACAATTCTTGGAACTTCCAGAACACCTTTCAAATATATCAATGAGCCTGATGAGGAAGGACGCGATAAGGTTGCAGGCATGATTAAGACTTATAAGGATTTAAAACTCGACTGCCTGGTAATGCTTGGCGGAAACGGTTCACATAAGACTGCGGCTCTTTTATCGCAGAAGGGTTTAAATGTTGTTACTCTTCCTAAGACTATTGATAATGATATAGAAGGAACTGAGATGAGCTTTGGATTTCAGTCAGCTATAGATGTTGCGACAAGAACTATAGATGAGATTCATACAACGGCAGCATCACACAGCAGAGTGTTTATTGTTGAGATTATGGGACATAAAACAGGCTGGCTGACATTGCATTCAGGAATTGCAGGCGGTGCTGATATCATACTTATACCGGAAATTCCATATAATGTTGATGAGGTGTTGGATACAATCAGAAAGCGTGAAAAGCAGGGTAAGAAATTTACTATAATCGCAATGGCTGAAGGTGCAATATCAGATGAGGATGCAAAGCTGTCAAAGAAAGAACTGAAAGAAAAGAGAAAGACATATACATTTCCATCAGTAGCATATCAGTTGAGTGACGAGCTGCAGAAAAAAGCCGGACAGGAAGTAAGAGTTACAATCCCCGGACATGTACAGCGTGGAGGAATTCCAAGTGCATCAGACAGAACACTGGCAACAAGAATAGGTGTTGAGGCTGCAGGACTTATATTAAGAAAAGATTATGGCAATATGGTATGCATTAAGAATGGAAAGTTTTCTAAGATACCACTTGAAGAGGTTGCTGGTAAAACCAAGATGGTTAATGTAGATAATGAACTTATAAGACAGGCTGAAAGCTTAGGCATTAGTCTTGGCAGAAAGGCATAAGTGGTATATAATACAAAGCAAATGCTTCAGGAAAGAAGGAAAATGCTTTGAAGAAATCAGACAGATTAAAGATAGTTGTTCTTGGAATAGTTGGATTACTTATTCTTATTGGAACCGGAATATTTATATTCATAGGACAGAGTATATGTACTATGGCTGGTGTAGGGCTTTTTGTTATTGTGTGTCTTGGAATGGTTGCTATTGCAGGAAAGAAAGATGACCAGACAGAAACAATAGAACAGCTTAACCAGACAATAAGTGAGCAGAGCAGAAGAATAATGAATACTGAGGGGCAGCTTGCAAGATATAAGAGAGAACTTGCAGAGGCGACTGGTAAGAATGAAGCATAATAATTAAATATTAAGGAGATAGTCATGTTACTAGAGATTTTAAAGGCAATTCTTTTCGGTATAGTCGAAGGAATTACAGAATGGCTGCCTATAAGCAGTACAGGACATATGATTCTGCTTGACCAGGTAGTCAAACTTAATGTATCCGCAGATTTTTATAAGATGTTTCAGGTAGTTATCCAGCTTGGTGCAATTATGGCGGTAGTTATATTATTCTGGAATAAATTGTGGCCTTTCTATATGAAGAAGACTAAGAGTGGTAAGAAAGCAGCCTGGAAAGATGGCGCACTTGCAATGTGGATTAAGATTATAATAGCATGTATTCCAGCAGCAGTTGTGGGGTTAATTTTTGATGATAAGATAGATGAATTATTCTATCATCCAATCCCTGTTGCTATTGCACTTATCGTTGTAGGTATAGTTTTTATAGTTGTGGAGAATGCAAAGAAAGGCAGCAGACCAGCAATCAGAAGTATAGGTGAGATAACTTATAAGGCAGCAATAATAATAGGTCTGTTCCAGCTTATAGCAGCAGTATTTCCGGGTACATCAAGATCAGGTGCAACAATTATCGGAGCACTCATAATCGGAGTATCAAGAAGCGTTGCGGCTGAATTTACATTTTTCCTTGCAGTACCTGTAATGTTCGGAGCAAGTCTTTTAAAGATTGCTAAATATGCTGCCGTGGGAATGGCTATGACAGGAACTGAGTGGGTTGTCCTCATTGTAGGCTGCCTTGTGGCGTTCTTTGTATCAGTATTCGTAATCAAGTTCCTTATGGGATACATCAAGAAGCATGATTTCAAGGTGTTCGGTGTGTACAGAATAATTCTTGGTATAGCAGTTATTGCACTCAGCTTTGTATTGTTTTAATTCTAATACACTTCAAGGTATGAATTGTATACATAACCGCTTGTACCATTATAATCAATAAGGGTGTAATAAGCACCAACAGATAATATAGAACCGGTAGTCCCTCCTGGCACAACTGCAAAGGAGTGGCTGCCGTTTTTGTCTTTATGCATATTAACATAAGAAGCACCTGTCACATGGTAGTTTTTAAGAGCAGATGTATTGGTTATGCGTCCATTTGCAAATGTATACGATGGCTTGGAAACTGTGGCAGGCTGTGTGATTTCAGCTTCAGAAGGAGCACTGGTTGTTTCAGCAGGCTGGGTTGCTGCTTCGGTATTGGATGCTGAACTTTCAGGTACAGCTGTAGATTCCTGCTTTGTTGCAGCCTCGGAAGAAGCAGTTTCTTTAACTGTTACAGCAGGCGTTGTCTTAGATACAGTTTCTGAACTTATATCTTTAACAGTAACTGGTTGGGTTTCAGAATTGCTGGCAGTGTGAATGTTTTTTTCAAGACCGCCGCCAGCGAAACCGATGTTTTCAAATACTACAACTCCGGATATAATTATTACAAGGTATAAACCTAAGACTATTTTAATGATTAGAT
>ERZ1026854.445-NODE-445-length-28899-cov-6.120996_pt1 | contig 28899 bp, 30 predicted proteins | sample MGYA00380157_ERZ1026854 | MGnify/ENA primary metagenome ERZ1026854 (study PRJEB33269, sample SAMEA4719793) | human gut metagenome | biome: human-associated habitat; feature: organic feature; material: feces | place: Cameroon | collected 2013-10 ... | reverse complement strand
TTCGTAGGGGCGGGGTCGGGGCGTATAGAAAACATGCCGGCGGCATGTTTTTAGCCCCGATCTCGGCGGCTATGCCGCCGTAGCATCCATCTTGTCTTTGAAGGTACTTCGACAGCCCGTTCCAATCGTGCCGCTTGCGGCACACCTATTCTCTTCACTTTTCACTCTTCTCCCTTCACTAAAAAAAGAGGTACGCCCCGCGTACCTCTTTTTTTCATTATTTCTTCACCGTCGTGATAAACGCCTCCGGGAATTCCTTCTGTACCTTCTTGAGATACGCCTCCGCGTTGGCCTTCCCGCTGAAAGCCCCCACCTGCACCCGGTAGATCACCTTCCCCGCCGCCGCGGGCTTGCTGGCCGCCGCCTTGAACGTCACCCCCAAGTAATGGCAGATGCCCTTGGCGATGGTCTCGCCGATGACCTCCGTGTTGTCGATGATCCACTGGGCCACATCCGGCACATCGTGGAAATCCACCTCAATGTACACCGTGGGCGCTGCCGGCGTTTTCACCTCAAAGAGGTTGGGATTTGCCTTGATGTTCTCGCTCTTCCCCGGCGTCAGGGGAGCCAGCACGTCAAATACCGCCTTGGCCGCCTTGTAGCCCTCGCTGGACTTGTCCAGTTTATAGCAGAAGATGCGCGTCCCGCTGGCCTTGCCGTTGGATGCGTTGGTGTGGATCGGCACGTGCAGGTTCGCCTTGAAAGCGTCCGACGCCTTGCACCGGTTCGCCATGGTGTCGTACTGCCCCACCATCACCTTCACGCCGCTGCGCTCCAGCGCCGTCTTGCACGCCGCCGCGATCTTGCCGCACTGCACGTCCTCCGTGGTGTTGCCCACGGCGTAGGTGTTGCTCTTCTGATCCGACGGCGAAAGATATACTCTCTTCTCCACTGTTTTTTCCTCATCTCCGTAGGGCGGGTGGAAAATCGCCCATGTTCCGCCCGTGGGCATGTTCCGCTTCTTGTAGCCGATGCCCTCAAACGCGCCGGTCCCTGCGGTGGACATCTTTGCCTTTTCCGCCGTTGAGAAAACCATGTTGTTCCCCTCCAGCGTGATAAAGGTCGTGCCGCTCACCTTCTCCCAGATGAAAAACACATGCTGATACATCCACCGCTTTTCCTTCTGGTTGTACTCACAGTAGAAGGCGATGTCGCCCTTCTGCGCCTTGGCGTTGTCCCGGAGCCGCCAGCCCTGCGCCGTCAGCCATTCGCCCAGTGCGCGGCACCACGCCGGGTTGGGGCACCCGTCCAGAAGGTACGGCTTGCCGCTCATCCGGTCGGCGTACCAGATGGTGTACCCGCAATAAGCGGCCCCCACGGCGTTCCAGTATTTGTTGACGGTGGTGTTGTTCCCGCCCCCGGTTTCCCGTTCCCCGGCCAGTTTTTCCACCGCCAGGAGCATTTCCGCCGCTGTCTTCATGGGCTTCTCACCCCTTCAGCTTTTCCAGCACTTCCTTCAGCTTGTCGAATCCAAACATTGCCGCATACGCCACCAGGAAGCCCAGCACTACCGCGCCTACCACATAGTACCACAGCACAGGCGTGCCCGTGATGGTCGCCCACGCAAAAAACGCAATCAGCGTCAGCACCATACTGACGCACACCGCCAGAATATTGGTGGGCAGTTTGTCCCACAGCGCCTTTTTCAGCACCTCCGTGATGATGTTCACCAGTGCCACCAGCACGCCCACAACCGTCAGTGCCAACGTTACATAAGTCGTCATGTCAATGTTCATTGTTATTCCTCCTTGCACTTCACTTTGATTCCCGCCAGCAATGCCAGCTCTGCTGTCCACGCGCTGAACCACGCGATGGTCAGCGCGTCCGGTATGATCTTGTCATAGAATGCCGCCACGATCACCGCGATGCAGTACCACGTCAGGTTCACCACCGCCAGTATCGTGAATTTTGTCCGCCGCTTCACCGGCTTTTTTGTGAAAAGTCGGCTCATACGTCACCCCCCTTCTCCCTTTTTGGCCTCGCCGCCCCCTTATACCACGCTGTTGCTGGTGCTCAGATAGTACGTGGTGTTGATCTCCGGCGTCCCAGTAAACGTTCCGCCAGTCTCCTCGAACATATCAAGCAATGCGTAGCTGGCCGTCGTTCCCGTACCGCTTGAGGGAATGCGGTACGGTGTGCTGTATTCTCCGGCCTGCGCTGCGGATAGCTTTAATTTCTTGCAGGAAAGGAACATACTGCTATAGCAGTTACGCTCCAGTGTTATAGCAAAAAGCTTCGGAATGGTCGTCAGCGCCGTGCAGCCCTGGAACATACGGTAGTAGCAGGAATCTGCCAGCGTCATGGCGGGCAACGCAGGCGCTGCCGTGAGCCCCGTGCAGTTCCAGAACATACGGTAGTAACAGTACTCCGCAAGTGTCATGGCGGGCAACGCAGGCGCTGCCGTGAGGCCCGTGCACAGCTCGAACATACTTTCGTAGCAGTTACTTGCCAGCGTTCTAGCAGGAAGCTCCGGCGCTGCCGTGAGGCCCGTACAGCCGTTGAACATGGCACTATAACAGGAAGGCACCAGCGTTGTGGCAGGCAACGCAGGCGCTGCCGTGAGCCCCGTGCAGTTCCAGAACATACGGTAATAGCAGGAACCTGCCAGCGTTGTAGCAGGCAACTCCGGCGCTGCCGTAAGACCCGTACAGCCGTTGAACATATTTTCATAGCAGTAACTTGCCAGCGTTGTGGCAGGCAGCTCCGGCGCTGCCGTAAGACCCGTACAGCCGTCGAACATGGCACCATAACAGGAAGGCACCAGCGTTGTGGCAGGCAACACGGGCGCTGCCGTAAGACCCGTGCATTTACCGAACATGGAGTAGTAGCAGTAATCCGCCAGCGTCGTGACGGGCAACTCCGGCGCTGCCGTAAGCCCTGTGCACATCAAGAACATGGAGCGGTAACAAGAACTTGCCAGCGTTCTAGCAGGCAGCTCCGGCGCTGCCCTAAGACCCGTGCAGCCCTGGAACATGCGGTAGTAGCAGGAATCTGCCAGCGTCATGGCGGGCAACGCAGGCGCTGCCGTGAGAGCCGTACAGCCGTAGAACATACGGCAGTAACAGTACTCCGCAAGTGTCATGGCGGGCAACGCAGGCGCTGCCGTGAGAGCCGTACAGCCGTAGAACAGCCAAGAAAAACAGGAAGCCGCCATTGCGGGATGTTCTCCGTTGACAACGGTTTCATAGTCCAGCAGCGTCTCTATGTTGCCGATACACGCCACGCCGCTTCCGTCGATCACGAAAGAGCAGTTTTGCTTGCTGATCTGCGTGTTTCCCGTCCCCCGCAGATACAGTACGCGCCCCGTCACGATCCGGCTTCCGTCCCACACCGTCCACGTTTCCTCGTCCAGTGAGTATTCTAGCGTCCCGTCCCACGCGGGACTTTTGCAGCGCAGGGAAAACCCGTTGGGGGACTGAAACGTCAGATACGGACCATACCGGTACGGCGTCAGATTTAAGATCATGCCGCCTTCCCCCTTTACGCCAGAATGACCACGTTGGCCGTCAAACCCACTGTGGGAACGATCTCGCAGGCGAAAGTCAGCGTGTTGGCCGTCTGCGTTTTAACTCTCACCCCGTGGGTGCTGTACGGGACAAAGCTGTCCCCGCCAGCGGCGGCGATCACAATGTTCTTCGCCGTCACCCCCTGCGCCGTCACCGATTGGGTCAGCGCGGCACTGTCCCACCCATTGGCCGGCAGCGCCACCGTCAGCGCCACCGGCTTCGCCCCCCTGGTGGGCATCGTCTCGTCCAGCGCCTGTACTGCGTTGCACAGTGCTTGCAGGTTGTCCGCGTCAATGGCGGGTTCCGAGTGGTTCACCCATTTGGGCGCTTGATATGCCATGTTTTCTCCTCCTCTCTTTTACTGCCACAGCGCGTCCGCGCTGGTGGTCACGATTTTCACTTCGTCCGTCCCGCCGATCTCCACCCACGGGACAGAACCGATCTGCGCCTGCTGCCGCGTCTCATCCTTGGTGTCCATGGCGACCGCACCGTTCATTGCCACCCGAAGCAGGTCTCCCTTTCTGTTTTTTAGAAACAACGCCTCCGTCGCAGTGGAGAGTGCGTACAGCGCGTCTCTCAGGGCGGTAGTGTCTGCATACTGCCAATCCACCCCCACGCTTCCGATGTAACCCGAGAGCTTGCCGCTCCGGTAATTCCACGGGGAGAGCTGCACCAGCGGGTATCGGGTGTAGTTCTGCAGCACGTTGGGGGAGTTGTTGTTCCCCACCGTGCCGGAAGTCACGTTCAGGGAGAACAAAAATACCTGAATTGGGTGGAAAGCGCCGCTCGAATCCTCCGTGCAGCGCAAAAGCGCCCAGTCCCAGAAGGGCAGCGCCGCCGGAGAAGAGGAGATCGACGCCACGGATATCGCGCCGTTTTTTGTACCGAACACATAGTATTGGTACTGCACGCCCCGCCGCGCCGCACTGTCGATAATGCGCGTCTCCAGGTCCGTCACCTGCGCCACATATTCCAGGATGTTCTGCCCCGCGCCCCGGCGGTACACAAGCCATCCGTCCACCAGTCCCACCAATTCGCTGGTACCGGCGTTCAGGTCTCCGCCTGTAAAGTCTGCCAGCATCACCGTCTGGGAGTCGAACTGCGGCGCCGTACCGGGGTCTGCCGCCCCGTTTCTCACCCACAGGTAATCGCAGGTCTGCCCGCCGCCCAGTGTGAAATTGGAGACCTTCGGGTCATCAGAGGATGGGATTGCAATAAAACTGCGTGCCGCCACCAGACGCCCGGAGAACTGCGTCGTCTCCGGGTACTCCGGGTACAGCGTCTCACTGGGATAAACCTCCTCGCCCGGGAGCGTGCCCTTCCAGTCCTTGTATACCGTCACGTCAAAATAGACGTTTCCGCTCTCTCCGTAAGGGAAGCGCGCCGTCACCGTCACCCGATCACCGGGAACAGGCGCCTGCCACCGTTCTGTCGCCCCGTCCAGCGCAGCGCTTGAAGCCTTGATGGTCCGCCCGGACTTGACCTTGATGCCGCTGTAATACGCTGCGCCCGCAGCCTTTTCGCCGTCCGGAACCGTCACGGTGACATCCACCCCGGCGTCCGTCGCAAAGGAGAAGATGTCACAGGGCAGAACATCCACAACCCCGTCCCACTTGATAAACCAGTTGTCTGCCGTCTGAGCCGCCTCGCCCCACGTCACGGACGATCCCTCCGGCAGCGTCAGTTTACCGCCCGAGATCGTATAGTCTCCCGTTGCCGTTCCGGGGATGTCAATAGCGTCCGGCCACGACACCTCGATACCGTTCAGCGCCCGCACCGGCTTTGTGGTCACCGCACCCCGGTTGTAGCCCATGCCGTACTCCACAGCAAAGGGCGTCCACGGCGTCTCTGCCTTCACGCCGTTCACCGTCTCCGTCTCGCACTTGACCGCGTAGCTGACGCCGTCAAACAGGCCGTCGTAGGTGAAGGAGAAGATGCTTGTGGCCATGTTGCCCGTGTCCCGCAGCACCGTGTCCGTCAGCAGCTCCTTGATCTGCCAGCGCACCCACACCACCGCGTCCCCCTGGGCCTGGGTGTAGCTGGCCGTCCAGGTAAACCGGCTGTTATCCACCGGCTGGGTGAACGTGTCGATGGTCAGCACCGGCGTACTCCTGCACAGGAAAACCGCCGCCGACTGCTGCGTCACGCTCTCCGTGTCGCTCCACCACTGGGTGATGGTCAGCTTGTAAGAGTCTCCGTTTGTGATGTGGGATGCGGCCAGCGTGTCGGCGCTGATGGTATACTGGAAACGTACCGTGTTGCCCGAGGCATCTTTCCCCCAGAAGGGGCACCCATCTGTCTTTTTGCCGGTTTCGTAGAGCACGGTACTCTCCGCTGTGTTCTCCATGATCTTGACAGAAAACGCCGTCATGGCGCTCTGGCCGTCCACCTGCCAGCTTACCGGCAGATCCTGCGACGCGTCCACCGTCCCGCTGCCCAGCGCCCCCAGCGTCGACGGCATGATGTTGGTCGGCATAAAAAGTGCCATGCCTTATGCGCCCCCTTCCTCGCTTTCGCCGCTCACTTTGCCCCACTCCGTCACCGTGGCCGTGGGGAAGTCTGCTACGCTTACTGCGGTAATGGTCATCTCGCCGCCGTAGGCCAGCGGCCTTGAGAATCCTTGAATCAGGTGCCGCTCCGTAGGACTTCCAGGCTTGTCCGTCCGCACCACGGTCACCAGTTCGTTTTCCTTGATGTGGAAAATCTGTCCGCAGGAGATATCTACGCTCTTCTGCAGCACCGTAGAGCGTTTCAGCATCCACTCCGCCTTGTCCCGGCACTGCGTGTCCGATGTAAACCCGTTCTCCGCCGTCCACACGGTTTTCCGCCCGATCAGGTTGACATTGGTGTCACTCATGGGATCTTCGTTGGTGGCCCGCGCACCAGGCTGGCTGCTTGTCTCGTCCAGCGCCTCACCCATGACGATATAATCGTTGTATACCTCTGTGTTTTTCGTGGTATAGCTCAGCCCCAGCAGCGTGGCATCGCCCATGGAGAAGGCGTAGGCCACCGGCTTCTCCGCGTCCAGCAGGTCGTCCTGGCTGGGGTCGATCCGCAGCCGCCCTGTGGCGTCGTAGCCCACCCAGGCGTTCAGCATTTCGCAGAAGCCCAATATGACCGCCGCATAGGTGCCGCCCCCTCCCGGAGAAATCTCCAGCGTGTAGGGCGCGTCCACCACGTTGACCGTGGTGCCGTCCTCCAGCTCCTGCGTCCTGCCGTTGTAGTATTCTGTATAAACCGGCGCCACAGCGTCCACCGGTACGCCGTTCCCCCGGTCATTTTTCAGCAGCGCGTCGATTTGCTGAAAGATGTTTTCACCCAGTGCGCCCCGGTAGGTGCCGTCCAGATTGCCCCACAGCGTGCCGTCCAGATTGCCCCACTTGTCCACCAGGTTGAAAACTGCCGTCCGCTCTGCCGGGTCTGTCGTCTCCTCCGGCTCCTGCACCAGAAAAACGCCTTGCTGAATGTAGTACTCCTCGCCGCCCGGCAGCATCAGCCCCTCGTCCAGCGCGATCTCCTGCCCGAACCAGATGTGGTTGACATCATAGGTGAACGTGTCGTCTATGTTGCCCAGCGTCACGCTGGCCGTCCGCCGCACACCGTTTTGCAGGTTCACCGTCAGTGTGCCGCCGGACACGAACGCCTTGCTGTGCGCATTCTTCGGGTTGTTGTCCACGAAGAATGCGGTGCTGCCGTCCGGGTTCAGGAACCGCAGCCGGCACAGCTTTTCAAACGGCCCCTTCAGCGCTTTCAGATACGCCGCGTATTTCTCCTGCGCCGTCACCTGCGCCACCGCCCCCTCTTTTCCAGCCGGTCGGTAAGCATCTCGCATTCCGCCTCCGTGGCCTGCCGGATGTTGTCGATCATAGGATCCCTCTTCCGGTAGCTGCCCTCCCGCGTCACATAGTGCTGCCGCGTGATCCCCGTCACCGGGATCTCCCTTCCATCCCGGAATATGAGAATATGCCGTGTTCTTCGGCTCATGTGCTCTCCGCCTTTCTTACAGATTCGATCCGTCTGCGTACATGACGATCTTCTGGTTCGCCGCGTTCTTCTTCTCGCCGAATACCAGAACCACCACCTGCGCCCCTTTCTGCGCTCCGGCCATGCTGGCCACATAGCCCAGCGCCGTCTCCGTCGCGTCGAAAGGGCGCCGCACCGTGATCTTGCCGTTGGCTGCCGCTGCAGTCACCTCCGCCCTGTAGAACCGCAGCATATCCGTCTGCGTCTCCCGCACCCTGTGCCGGAAGAAGTTGTCCCACAGCCGTTGCGCCAGTGTCACCAGTGCCTTCGTTTCGTTTCCCATGGGGAGATCACCCCTTTCTTTTGCTTTTTATCCGCTGAACGCTTGCAAATTGTGGGCCTGCTGCGCCGCCTCATAGAGGGTCGTCTGCCGCGCCTGCTGCTCTGTCAGCACAATGCTGCCGATCTGGTACCGGGTGCCGCTGTTGTCGGTATAGCTGCGGTTGTCGCTGCTCCCCGCCATTGTTCTCGGAAGGCCCGTTTCCGACCCGTACATGTACCCCAACTCGCTGACTCTCGCCTTGAACACCTGGCTTGCCTGGGGCTTCAGCATCCGGGCCGCCAGTTTCGGCGGCAGGACGATCTCGTCCCGGGGCGTGGCCTTGATGCCGCCCATGCCCTGCAGAATGCCGCCCTCGTCGTAGCCCATGACGCGGGCCACTGACGCGTAGGAAATCTGGTTTGAATACCCTTGCGTTTTCATGCCGCTGAATTGCTGTTTTGCTTTGGAGTTTCCGCGGCTTACAGCGGCCACGGCTTGATCTAACGCGCCGCCGTCCGCGAAGAAATGCCGCAGCATCGCGTCAAAGCTGGAGAACCGACTGTTTTTCAGCGCGGCAGAGGACTTTGCGCCCCATATTCCGTCAATGGCCACGCCGAGGTATGCCTGCATGGTCTTGATTTCCGTCTCTGTGGCTGTGCTTGGCGCGTAAACGGTGTCGTCTTTTCCACCAGGGGACTCTACACCCGGCTTATTATCCTTTGCGGCATTGGCTTCTTCCCACGCCCTTTTGACCCTGTCCGCCGCAGCCACGTTATTGGCCACGCTCTGGTTCAGGTACTGCGACTCGGAGGCGATGGAACCGGAAAGACCATTGAGATAGTCCTGCCACGCATCGATCTTGATCTGATACGCCGCCTTGATGGCCTCCTGGCGGGCTTTCAGCTCACCCACTGCAAGGTCGAGTTCCACCTTGCTCTCGTAGTCCCGCAGGTCTTTCTTGGCGTCCTCCAGCTCTTCCTCGGCCTTTTTCACCTTTGCCGCGTCCGCCACCCATTCCCACTGGCCGGTGGCGGCGTTATACTGGCGTACCGTTCGCTCGTTGCGGGCGTTCATCAGCGCGTCCTGTTTTTTCAGGATCTCCAGCTTGTATTCCTCGATCTTGGCCTGCTGATCCTCGATGTCCGCCTGCTTCTGCAAAGCGTCGATCTGCTCCTGAATCGCATCCAGCTCCGCGTCTCGCTCTTTCTGGAGCTGCTTGATGGCGTCCTGTGCGTTCTTCCGCGCCGCCGCGTTGCTGGCTGCGGCGGAGGATGTGCTGACCCGGTTGCCCGTGCTGCTGGGCGAATAGGAGGGGGATTTTGTGGAAGCTGACGGTGTATAATTGGTGGTCAGGCTGCTCCACTTTCTTCGCAGAACCTCCGCTTCGGCATCGGCGCGGCTCATGCCATTGAGCTGCATCAGGCCCTTGATGGTCTGCTCGTCCCACCGGTCAAGCTGCCACTTTGCTACGTTGCCCGATGCGGCAAATACGGCGTTGATGGCATCCATGGCGTACCCCGCCTGCAACGCCAGCTCCTGCAGCGCCGCCATCTGCTGGGTGAAATTCAGCCCCGTGTTGCTTGCGGCGATCTGGGCCGACACCAGGTCATAGAGTGCCTTTCCCGTATACCCGGCCTGCTGCGCCTCGCTGATCAGGCTGCTGACATAGGAGCCGGTGGCGTTTGTGGTGGCGCCCAGTTTCTGCTGCACCTCGTCATACCGGGCCACCAGATCCCGCTGCTGCTGGGATACGTCATATCCCGCGTCGATGGCCGCCCGGATGGTGGAAATGTCCTCCTCGCGGGCGCTGTTCAGATCCTGCAGAGCCTTGTAGTATTCCCCTGCCGCCATCTGCCCGTTTTTATAATTTTCCTCAATGCGCAGCAGCTCGTCGTTATATTCCCGCAGCGCAGCCGCGTCCATGGTCTCGGTCTGAATAGCCCCGCTGCCAAGACCGCCGCCAACGCCCCCAGCGCCTCCCACAACGGTCTGTGCGCCGGTGCCGTGGAGATTGTTCCACTTTTCCCACGCGGCCTTCTTGGCCGCTTCCAGGGCCTTTTCTTCCTCCGCCCGGATCTCTTTCAGCACCTCAAGGCGCTTCTTCTCCGCGTCCGTCAGGGTATCCGTCCGGCTGATAAGATCCTCATACTCGCTGTCCGTGTCGCTCAAGGCGCTCTGCGCCTTTTCCACGTCGTTCAGCGCCGCTTCATATTCCCGCGTCCTCTGGGTGCTCACATGGATCGCCAGCGCCAGCGCCGCGAAGATGGCGGTGCCGATGCCCAACGCTTTGAGCTTCCCCAGCGATGCCGACAGGCTCTCCTTCAGCTGCGCCGCCTGCAGTGCCATCTCGCCGTCACCGGCTGCCGCCGCCTTCTGGGCCACCGCATAGGCCAGCAGCTCCGTCGTCAGCGTCTTGATGGTGTTGACCAGAGGCGTCTGTGCAAGGCTGCTCCACGCGCTTCCGATCCCGGCGCTGGCAGCCGCCAGCAGTCCCGCGGTGATGACCAGTTTTCCCATGTCGCTGTCCAGGAACTCCACCAGTCCGATCAGGCCGTCCAAGGCGCCCTTGATGGTGTCCGTTTCCACCATGTGGCCGATGAATTCCGTCCACTGGTTTTTCAGGATCTCCGTCTTTCGGCTCCAGCTGTCCAGCGCGTTCTCCACTTCCTTGTCCGCGCTGCCGATAGAGTCGGCATAGTCCCCCAACATCGACTGGTACATGTCCCAGTTCTGGATCAGCGCCAGCAACTGCGAGGTGCGCAGCTTTCCGCCGATGTCGCTAACCATTTCCATCAACTGCTGCTCGGTCAGCAGGCCGTCCTTCATGCTCTGGGCAAGACCCTCAATGGCTTTCATGGGGTTGATCACTTCGCCGGTCGCCTGTGCCAGATCATAAGCATCCTTGGCGTACACCTTGATCAAATCCTGCAGCCCGGCGATTTCTCCCGCCGTCCACGTCACGCCCTCGTCGATCTCCGTCTTGGTGTCCCCGATGATGTTCAGGAACAGGGCACGCAGTGCGGTGGCCGCCTCCGTGCCGCTCCGCTGGGTCACCGCCGTAATGGTACCGATGGCCGCCGTCAACTCGTCCACGCCCACATGGGCCTGGGACGCGATGGGTGCCACCTTGCCCAGTCCTTCCGCGATCTTCTCGATGCTGGTGGCGTACTTGTTGTCGATCTCGTTGGCGCCGTCCAGCACGCGCGTCAGGCTCTCGATGCTGCCCTGATACTTGTAGGCCGCGTCCACGCTCAGCAGGAACTGCTGCGCCGTTTTCGCGTCCGTGTCGCCCACGATCTGGGTTTTCGTGGCCAGCTCCGCCAGCGCCGAAGCCTGGTCTCCGTAACCGGCGCGGGAGAAAGCGGACACGGAACTCAGGTATTCGTCCGCCGCCACGCCGTAAGCGCTGGCGGTCTTATACGCCTGTTCCTCGATCTTCTGCAGCTCCTCCGTGGTGGCGCCCGTCACCTTCCGGATGGTCACCATCTCGTCGTCCACCGACTTCATGGTGTCCAGCGCATCTGTAAAGGCCCGCTGTACGCCGGAAATGGCGCTGCCCAGAATCTGCCACGCCGCCATCTTGACCACAACGTTGCCAAGAGTATCACCCATTATTCCGGCAAAGCCGCTGGTCTCCTTGGCGCTCTGTCCGACCTTGGCAATGTTGCCCGCCGCCTTGGCCGCTGCGGTCGCCGTCTTTTCCTGCTGCACGGTAAGATTGGCCGTGGCCGTCGCCGTCTTTTCCTGCTGCAGCGCCGTCTGGGCGGCAACAGTTTTCTGCTTCTCCTGCTCCGTGGTGGCCTTCTGGATCTCCCTGCTCAGGTCGAGGTTGGCTTTCCGCGCCTTTTCCTCCGCCGTTGCTGTTTTCTCCATCTGAGTAGCCAGATGGTTAGCACTCTGTGCAGTTTTCTGCTGTGCCGCCGCCAGCTGGTTGGCCGTCTGCTTCGTTTTCTCCTGCTGTACGGAAAGCTCGTTCTGCGCTCGCGTCAGCCGCGCCGTGGCGTTCATGGTCTTGATAGTCTGGTTGGAAAGCGCGATAAACTCCGTGGTGTCCACCTTGATCTTTACCGGCGTGGACGAAAGCTTGGTCAGCTCGCTTCGCAGCTGCGTAAAATCCGGAACTGCTTTTACCTTGAATAGTGCCATTGACCTACCTCCAATCCTCGCTCTCCCGCGTCATGTCTCCGTCTGCCGCGATCTCCAGCGCCGGATCCGCCGCGTTCATGGCCGCCACCAGAGTGTCCTCCGCCCGCCGTCCCTCGATCATCTCCTCCACAAAATTGCGGAAGAACGGGCGCTTCTTGGGCTTTCGCCGCCAGTTGTACTCCGGGTCTTTTTTCTCAATACGGCTCACCAGATCATCGCCGCTTACCGCGTTCTCGATCTCGCTGCCCTCTCCGTCCCGGCTGCCGTCCGGCTGATACAAAAGCGTCAGCTCCATGCCGCCCAGCCGCTCGTCGGAATACACCGTCGTGTTGGCCTGCATATCGGATAGGCCGCCGCTGTCCCGCCGCCGCACATATTTCTGCGGCTGAAATTCGTCGTATACGTCCGCCTCGATGTGATCCTCAAGGCACGATCTCATGTCATCCGCCAGCGCCTTGCGAGAGGCTCGGAAGGCGTTCTTCACCTCTGTTTCCAGCGCCGCCAGATCCTCCTCAAGCCCGCTGAACGCGCCCACCATCTCCATGGCCGTCTCCGCCTCCCGTCTCTTTGTTTCCACACGCCAGGGTGCGCCTTGTCCGCCGCGCCCTCGCGTCTGTCCCCTCCCGCCGGAAAAGCGGGAGGGGAATTCGTTTTTCTTCAGTCCGTTACGCTCACGGTGCACTGGTCGGTGAAGGTCTCGCCGCCATCCTCCAGGGTCACGGTCAGCTTGCCGTCTCCGGCGGTGGTGCCCGCCGTGATCACGCCGCTCTGGTTTACGGAGGTGCCGCCGGGCGCGCCGCTCAGTGCGTAGGTGCACTTGGTGGGGTCGATGTTCACCAACTGTCCGTTGGCCATCACAGCCTTGGGCTGCACCTGGGCGGTCTCGCTCTTGGCCACGCTGATCACGCCGCCGATCTGTGCCACCACGCCGTTCACTACGCTTGCGCCGTCCTCCAGCGCCAGCACATACCACGCCAGCGTAGACTCGGCGCAGTCCTCACAGGTAGCGGAGATCACGCCGCTGTCACTGGCAATGGCGCGTCCCACAATGGCGGTGGTGTCGTAGGTGCTCTGGTCGCCGGTCACGGTGGCGCCGTCCGCCTGCAGCTTCAGGGGGACGTGGATGTACAGCCAGCCGCGGCGGGTGCCTTCGTTGGTCTTGGCGTTCACGTTGCTGTAAACTGCCAACTGCGCCGTGAAAATGCCGATCTTGCCGTTCATGGCGCTGGTCAGCGTGCCCACAGCGGCGTTCAGCTTCTGCACGAAGTACCACACCTTGTACTGCTTTCCGGAAACGGCGGTAAAGCCGTTGACGGAGCCGTCCGCCTCGATGTCGTAGGCGGTGCCGCCAGTGGCGATCTTGCTGGCTGCGCCCACCTCCTGCACATAGCACACCGCCTTGTCCATGCCATAGGTGGCCACAGGAGCGCCATCACTCACGTCCACGCTCAGGGAGGTACCGGTAGCCGTCACCACCTGGCAGACAGGCACAACGGCGTTGTACGTCACGTTGGCGCCCACGGCAGCCATCTTGGTGTTCAGGTTGAAGTCCGCCTGCGTAAAGTTTACCTGGATATCCGGATCGCTCTCGATGATGGTGGCGATGGGGTTGTTCAATCCCGCACGCAGGGGATCCGAGTTCACCGAACAGGTGATGTTGCCGCTCTGATACTTGTTGCTGGAAAACAGCACGTCGCCGGTGGCGATGTCTGCCAGCTGTGCGCTGCAGATGCCGCGCACAAACAGCGGGGTATCGGTAAATCTAATCATGTTGTCGTCCTCTCCTTTTTCTTAAAAAAAATAGCGGAGCAAAGCCGCGCCGGTCTCCCGGTCGGCCTCGCCCCGTTTGGCGTTCCCCTCCGCCCCTTTGCGAAGGGATCATATGTTTCGTTTTCCCCGGCGCTACTTTTGCGCCATGCCGCGCGTCAGCTCGTTCATGGGCCGCAGTGCGCCGTTGGAGTGGTCAGTCCGCTCGTAGAACATGCTGGGATAGGGGTTGCCCCCTTTCCACTGGGTGCCCTGCGCCTGCGCCACGGCACACACCGCAAATCCTACGATCCGCTGCCATGCCGCCGCCATCGTCTTGAATTTCAGGATGGGCCACGCGTCCACGGTTTCCTCGTCCACCCGGCACAGCGCGCAAACCGTCGCCATCCTCTGGGCGAAGTCTCCGCTCAGGCTTGCTCCGCCCATCTCCAGAAGCTCCCGCTGGGCTTCCACCAGCTCGGGGTTGGCATCCTCCGATGTCAGCTCCACGCCGTTCTGCGCCGCCATAATGACCCGCAGGCGCTGGAACTGCACCGGCGTCACGCTGTGCAGCTCCTCGCCGTCCTGCCAGAATTCCACCGCCGTAAGGCGGCTCCTGTCCTCTGCGTCCACCCGTATGCGGAACCGCCGCAGCCGCTCCTCCGGCGAAAGGCCCGTCCCCAGCCGCAGGGACAGAGCCAGGGCCAGCAGCGCCATAGCGAAAAGCCCCACATTTTCCTCTCCGTTTTGCGCCGCCTCGTATTCCATCTTGTAGTAGGCGCTCAGAAGCGGCATGGCCGCATAAGTCACCGGAAGGCTCTGCTGCACCAGATCCAGCGCCGGCCTCGCGTATTCAAATTCCTCTCGCTCGGCCATAGTCACCGGATAGAGCGTCAGACCCTCCGTCTCCACCGGCAGATACCGGCGGATGCGTTTTTTTATGTTTGGTGTGAGTTCCATCTTTTCTCCTTTTCACACGAAACGCCTAAATCAAACATGAATTCCCGCCTGAACCAGCATCGCCGCCACCGCGCCGCCGATCACCAGCCACACGATCTTCTCCACGATGTCGTTCCACCGTTTTGCCGGCAGTGACGCCAGACTCTTCACGTCCTTCTTGACCTCCAGAATATCCTCCTTGATGTCCTTCTGCTCCTGCGTCATCAGCGCAACAGACGTGGCCAGTTTGTTCAGCGCCTCCTGCTGCTCTTCGATTTTGTCAATGCGGTGGCCGTTGCTTTTGCATCTCTGCTCCACCACCGTCAACCGCTTTTCCATCATCGCTTCGTCCATGGGCATCGTCCTCCGTCCCTTAGAATGTCGTCACAACGGCATCGCCGTCACTCTCCGCCCATGCAAGGCTCATGTGCAGCCGTCTGCCCACGTTGGTTCCCTCGTCGTAGATGGGCCGTGAGCCGTTGTCCGGGTGTGCGCTTCTGTCAAAGCTCATGACCCCGGCGCCGCCGATGTTCACGCCGTTCAGCGCTTCAATCAGGCATTGCTCCATGTCGTAGCTGCGGGAATAGGCGTCCGTTTTCGTGGTGTTCTCCTGCCCATAGTTGCACAGGATTTCGAAATACACCCCCACGCTGGCGGTAAACGCCGTCAGCGGGATCACCCGCCCGATGTACACCTTAATGGTGCTCTGAGCCATGCTCTGGGCCTGCCCCCAATACTCCTGGGGATACAGGCGGTAGCCCTTGGGGTGGCGCTTCTTCTGCTCCGTGGTGTCCAGCACCGGCTCCTCCCCGTCAAAGAGAAGGCTTATCTTCTCCTCCGGTGTGGGCAGATTCTTGGCAAGAGGCCGCGTCCCGTCGTGCCACAGGTATTTCATCAGCCGCACCCGCGGTCGGTCGTTGTTATCCACCGGCGTATATCCGGCCCTGTCCGGCAGGTCAAGAAGGTAGTTCACCACCTTCTTAGGGATGATCTCCGCTCCCTTATAGGTGCTGTATCCCGTCTGAACCTTCTCAAATGGATACCAGGGACTTTCAAAGCTCACCGCCATGCGCTCACCTCCCGTTCTTGCAACTGTTTCATGTGAAACAAGGCTCATTTCGTTACATTTCTGTTATTTCTGCAACTTTTCACTTCGTTTCACTTTTGATATTGGCCAGCATGTCTTTCAGCTTCTGTGCCTCCTCCGTCATGCGCTGCACCGCCTCCGGCGTCATGGAGTTTGCCAGCGCCATAGAGAGACGCGCCACAGGGTCGTTCATGATCTGGAGGTCAGCGTAAATCTCGCTGTTCAGCCGCTTCTCCATTTCCCGGTAATCGCCGATCAGGTCAAAGGCCCGGTTGCGGCTTTCGCCGCCCTCCGCCTTCATCCGCTCGATCTGGTGCATCAGGTGATCTCCGGCCCAGCGGTCATAGTCGTCCGCGCTCATCAGCCACTCGTCGTCTTCCGCGGCCTCAAAGTCCCGCTTGAGGTACCACCGCAGCAAAATGCCTATCAGGTACCGTGCCTTCTTCTGGCTGTTTTCCCGGTACATAGGGGGCGTGTCACCGCCGATCTTTCCCTCCGTCGTGATCCTTACCTCTTCCAGGCACCTTTCGGCGCACCGGCTTGCGATCTCCGCCTTCTTCATCAGCGGCATGTACGTTCTCGCCTCCGCCAGCCACTTGGCGCTCATTTTCTCCATCGTTTTCCACTCCTCTCAGATTCACAATGGCGTTCTCTTCCTTCTTGCGGAGATGGCACGTCCGCCGCTCCTCCGCATTCTCATACTGGCCCGTCTGGGGACAGTAGTACTGATAGCAGCAATAGTTGGTCGCCCCCGTCTGCTTCCTGCACCGCAGCGATATCTCCCGCCGCTTCCGGTAGGCGAACTCACACATGGGTCTGCCCATCTCAATATCCCTCCAATACCATAGTACCGCTGGCTGTCTCCTCTCCATAGGCCGCCGTCACGGTAAGAGCCGTCTCGCTGCCGCCCCAGCACCGGATGGTGGCCCGGTTGCCGTCCGCCTCCACGGTGAAGGCGTCCGCTTCCGCGCCGGAAAACGTCCATGTCACGGTGTTTGCCGTCTCCACGCCGTTCTCCACATATACCGCGCCGATCTCCGCACTCTCATAGGGCCGCAGCCGCTCCGGCAGCGCCGCGGTAAAACGCACGCCTGTAAAGTTCTCCTCCACCGTCACGGTCATCTCTCCCCGCAACGTCCGGTTCTCGGCCACCACTGCCGCAATGACGCAGCTTCCCGCGCCCACGGCGGTCACTTTTCCCGTACCGTCCACGGTGCACACGCTCTCGTCGCTGCTCTCCCACAGGTAGTGTACCGGGTGGGCCTCGTCGCCGTCTGCCGCCGCCCCGTTGCGGGTGCTTTCGGCGGTAAACTGTGCCGTGCCTCCGCCGCTCATAGCGGGTTTTCCCGTCACCTGCACGCTCCAGGAGAAGGGATAGGCATTTGCCACCCGGTTCACAAGGTCGTCCTTCTCCCTGTCCGGCTCCTGGATACGGGCTGTAAAGTTCAGAAGATGTACGCTCTCATCATCCCCGGTAAATTCCTCCGACACCTCCGCGTAACCGGTAATCTGATAGACAGACCTGCCCAGCATCACGCGGCTGTTCACATCCAGCTCCGCCGTCTCCTCGTTATACTGCATGATGATGTTGAAATAGCCCTGCATCAGCAGCACCGTTTCCTGGAAGTTGTTGGCCGTGGCGTTCATGGCCGCCTTTTCCACCACCATCGGCTCCTTCTTGAGGTTGCCGTACCAGTCCAGATGGTTCCATGTGGCGTTGCACCGCCGCATGATGCCGTTGCCCACAGCACCGGAGATGTTGGCCGGGTTCGTCACCAGCCAGGTGCTGCCCATGGTCTCCACCTTGGCCCCCTCCGGAACATATTCGATCTCATGGGCCTCCACCAAAAACTCCTTGTAGCCGTCCGTAGGCCGGTCAATGGCGCCCCCGCGCTTGTTCACGTCCGCCACCCGCAGCAGCTGATCCGACCAGGCGTAGAAGTCCGCGCCGTTCAGTCCCTGCATCCGCGCCGCCGTGTGGTTGGTGGCAAACCGGGCATACTCCGCGATAAACCGCCCCGTAGCGTCCGCGAAATAAGGGTTTTTCCGGTCGCTGTATACCTTTGGCCGGTTAGACGCCGTCTGCAGCGACCGGCTGCCGCCGCCGATGCTCCCCAGCCCGGTTTTCATGTCATACAACCGCCTCACCCCTTTCTCGGCACTGCATTAGAACTTTGTAGGGGCTGGCGTCCTCGACAGCCCGTTGCCTCTCTCTGACGAGGCACCCCAGTGCGCACACTGGGGCGTGCACAGCTGAGGTGTCACGGCGTAAGCCGTGACGGAGGGAGAGATCAAAAGTCTTTAATTCTCTCCCCCAGTCACCTTCGGTGGCAGCCCCCTCCCAGAGGGAACCAAGAAATAGGCGGTCGCACACAGCTCACACAAACTGCATCGGCCCGGTGCTCTTCCGCCCCCGGCGTACCACGTTCAGGTGTGCGCAATCCTGCTCGTACTTGTGCAGCTCGTCCATCAGCCGCCCCCGGTTCTTGCCGTGTTTCAGGGAACCCTTCTCCATATAGGTGCCCTCGTTCACCGTGTCAAAGCTGGCGTCCTTCACCTTCATCTGGTCGTTCAGCCAGTTGTGGCCATAGAACCGCTCGTCCCATACCGCCGCCACGCACATACCCAGAATGCGCTTCTGCCGCATGGTCAGCTCCTGGGCAAAGGAGCCGTCGGTATAAAAGTCCAGCGTATAGGTGATCCCCGCCCCGTCCTGGGCCGGGAAGGTCACCACGCCGCTCTCCGCGTCGTACCTGGCCCCGTGATACGGCGCGTAGGTCACGGTGCCGGAAGCGTCCTGCATCACCTCTGCGCAGGAGAACAGTTCGTAGCCCTTCATGCCGGTGTCCACAGCGGTCTCCGCCGCCGTGCTCTCCGCCGTGCTCTCCCAGTAGAAATCGCCGTACTGTGGATACACGATGCCGTTTTCCAGCCAGTCCGTCATTTCAGGCGGCATGTTGAAAAGAGGGATGGCATTCACCATATAGAGCGCCATCTTCCGCATAAAGGCTGCAGCGTCCTGCTTGGCGCTCTCGATTAGCCTTACGTCGTCGATCTCCTGCATCGCGTGATTCGTAACGATTTCGCCCCACTTGGTTCCCATTCTCATCCCCCTCTTTTTCTTCTGTTAAAGCGTCGCCCCCGCAGCAAACGCACCTATCCATTGCAATCATGCCTTCCATCACCACACTGCAATTCTTACGTCACCACCGGTTACGCTACCATTGTTCACGACAACATACACGTTGTCCCCTGCATTTCCAACGGCCCGCAATTCACCAGACGGCAGCATTACAGCCCAGCCGCCATCTGTGCGCTTGTATATGTCGTATGCAACTGGAAGAGCGTTCGTTGAAGGAAGGCCAACAATGCCAATCTTGAGATTTACAGAGGCTCCACTAGACAACGATCCGGTTGCATAGATGTGCCCTCGCACGATTCCGTCAGTTTCAAGTTCTACAAGACGGTTGTTAAAATATCCGTTGCGCGTCGAAGTATGAACCATTCCAGAATAAGCTGGCCTGTTTTTGACAAAGCTTGGCAGTGTATTGTCTTGCTCCGTAAAGTCAGCCTGCACATAAGGGACACACGCCGCCGGCATTTGCTTGACATGCTCAAGCTTGCCATTATATTCTGCGACGTATATATTGGGGTCTTCCGCAGGAATAGTAGTTACGCGGTAAGAGAAGATTTCAGTATAATTGACAATGCGGTAGATATTGAACGGCACGTCATCTCCGATTTCGTTTGGAAAGATGGCCATTCCAAGGGAAATAACGTTTGACATTGCTTGCTGCGAATAAAATGACCGGGCGACACAGGAGTACTCGACACCGTTGAACGTCACATGATATGTTTTGCCCGCTTCTACGGAAAAATCAGATACACATGATCCGCGGTCAGAGGTGATGAGCCCTTTATTGACGGCATGAGAATCCGCGATGTAGTACCAGAACGGCCTGTTTTTGAGGAAACTCTGCGCGGTCTCATCGTTTTGGTTCCAGTCTGTCTGCGGGATGTTTTCGATCTGCTTTCTCAGACCGTTCACCAGTGTCTTAATAAAATTAAGTCCCACTAACAACTGTCAACACCCCTTTCGTCTTTCTCGGCTTCCCGTGATTCGAGAAGAACCATTCACGCATCTGGTACTGCATTACTTTCTGGCTGCCCCAGTCTGCAACGGGATGCTCGTCAAAGTAGACCGTGCGGCGAATAGCGCAGCCTGGATTGGCGATGCTGTCGTCGCCAATGTGCTGGATGACCGCCGGGATTGTAGTAAGGATTTCAATGCCTCTTGCATCTGCCCAAGCCTGAATCCCCTCATCGTCCGGACACTTGTCATCAAATACCGCTTTTACATAGTCAAAGCACGGCTGGATATATTCAACCGGTATCATAATGCCGCAGCCGCTCAGGATGTGGGCTTTGAAGTATGGCGTGTCGCCCCCTTCGATTTCCGGATTCCGTTCCATGAATTCATATGGAAAGAAGGAAATAATGCTCTTGGGATGAGCCGCTGCGATCTCCTCGCAGATATCAAGAAAGCCGTCACAGACTTGCACATCATCAGCAAGAGCAACACGGTGCGTTACCCCATCCCCAACGGGAGCCAGCCACGCCTTTTTTGCCGTATACATCATCAGCCCGCCGTTAGGCCGGTCATCGTAATGGATGCAGGCACGATCGACGCCCAGCTTTTCCGCCGTAGCTGCGATCATATCATCTCTGGCATGAACGCCATAGATTTGAACATCAACTGTCATATGCCACCTCAGCCCGTAATGGAAAACTGGAGCTTATAGGCGAGATTGCTGTTCGCTTGCAGTCCCTCGGTATTGGGATTGATGGCGGGGTATACGGTAAGCTTCAACTGACCGTTCGTCCGGTACGTTGCATCAAACGCAAGAATCTGCGCGTAGTAGCTGCTGTTGAGGAAAAACCACACAGCTTTGCCATTCAGCAGCGCGTCTCTCAGCTTGTCGCCATAAGCCGTGTCGGTAAGGCTATAATCGGAGGCGGACGGGTCGATCACAAACACGCCGCTGCTTTTCGTCCGTACCTCGCTCATGGGCATCTGGACAGGCTTGCCGTCCTCAAAACCCATTACCGTAGTGCCGTCCGCAGGCTCTTCCACAAGATCCACATCGCTGAGATTTTTGAAATCATAAGTTGCCATATCCTATCTCCCTTTTACATAACATACACAAAACCATCATTGGATGTATAGAATACGCCGTCTTGATATGCGGGCGTGATGACACCACACGAAAACAGCATCCAGAGCGCATCTACCGAATCTGCGGGTTCCTCCCACAGGGCTTCCGTCCCATTGTTGGTCAGATACTTCCCAGCAGTCTCCTCCGTAATATCCGGCAGGCCGCCGCCCAACACGACGGCCAGTGCGCCGATCTCCGCATATACCGCGCCAAACGCGGTGTTGACAGCACCGGCCTGCTGCGCCGGGGCGGGAAGTACGCTTCTGCTCTCGCTTTTCAGTACGCGCACGTCGGTTCCGCCGCCGCCCACGACCCAGCCGTTGGAAAACACCACGCGTACCTGGGTTTTCTGCTTCCCCTGCGAAAAGCGGAAACTCTGCTGCTGCGTCAGGGGGAACTCCCACGCCAGAGTCTTTTCGTTAAACGTGATCACGCCGGGCCACTGGCGGCTCAGTCCCCCCATTGTGATCTCCACACATGTCACCATCTCCGGAATGATCACTGTGCCATTCTTCGCCTTGATCACAACCGGCACGGAATAAGCGTCACCCTGCATCATGGCTGTTTCCCTCCTGTTCTTCTTTCCTGGTAATAGGGGGCTGGTTCAGCCCCTTATTACTCGTCCTCGTCCTCCGCGCCGTTCAGCATCTCGATCACCGGCTGGAACATGCCCTTCTTCCGCACATCCCCGGCAGGGATATCCTTATAGCGCTTCTTGTTCATGCCGTTCAGCTTCTTCACAAGGCCCCGCCAGCTGTCGTCCAGCTTGCCCTGCTGCGCCGCCTCGCAAAAGCTCTTGGCCACCATCTCCTGATGCTCCGTGCACAGGTCGTCGAATACGTCCAGCAGCTCGTCGCCCATGGCGAAGATGTTGGCAAAGCCCTTCTCGTCCAGCACCTCGCCCTTGCGGTAGTTGCAGTTGTAAAGCTTGCGCTCGTCATCGGTCATGCCGCTCAGCACCACCAGCCAGCGCCGATCCATGAAGCGGCGCATGGTCTCGTCATAGAACCGGCTCCACTCGCTCTTGGGCACCATCACGGTGCCGTTCTTGCCGGTCACCTGGCCGTACCTGCCGTTCTCGCCGAACACCGCCACGTTCTCGTCGGAAACCGGCGCCATCCAGCGCATGACCACCTTCTCCGTGTCCGCCATCACCTGCACCACCTGCGGCTGCTGGGGGATCGCCTTCAGCGCCTCGGCCACAGCCTTGGCCGCCGCCTCCTGCACCATCTGGGCCACCTGCTCGGCGGTATACATCATCGGCGCGGCGGGAACCGCATTTTTGGGAATGACGGCTTTCTTCTCCACCTGCACTTCCTGCCCCGCCAGTTCCGGCGCAAGCTCCGTCAGCGGCGTCTCGCTGCCGTCGTCGCCCACCGCCGTCACGTCGGACGCCTGAACGGTCATGACCTCGTTCTCCTCCGCGGCGATCTGGGCGGCCACCTGATTGCTGTTTCTCTTGCTCTTTCCCATGTTTTCTTGTCTCCCTTCGGTTCATGGTGTGGTTTGAAAATGTTCCCCCTGGGCCACATCGTGGAGAGGTGCGGGGGATCCTGTCTCCGGCTTCCTTTTGCACATTGTCAGGAGGTGTGGAAGAACTGTTTTATGGGCGCTCTTTTCGGGGGCGCCTCGCCGCTTTTGGCGCAGAACGGAGGACTTGAACCCCTTACCTTGCGGTACGAAACGGTTTAGCAAACCGCCGCCGGTTCCTCCCGGCTTCATCCTGCATATCTGGGAGGGGCTTGCACCCCTCCCAACCGTGCTTTTTTACACGTTAATAAGGGCGAGCTTATTTGCCGTAACCGGTACTGCGTCGATGCTCATAGAGACTACGACATCAATGCTTCCGTCGGCGGTCTCGCTGGGGGTCAGCTCGATGGTGATGGGGGTGCCGTCCTCAATGCCGATGGCAATGGGCTTGTAGCCGCCCACGGGCAGCAGCCACACCTTGTCGTTGGGCACCATCTCGGTCACGGTGGTGTTCTGGGTGCCGGGCACAACCGCGTTGTCGATGGGCATCAGGTTGATACCCATGTACTCGCCCAGGAAGCCGTAGCGCGTCCACTCGATGCCCAGCATGGTGGACAGGGCGGCGTCCAGATTCACGGTGCTGGCGTTCACCACGCCGCTGGGCAGCGCCTTGGTCAGGGCGTTGGGGTCGCCCACGGCGATGACATTGCGGTAGCGGGTGCCGTTCACGATGCTGACTTTCTTTGCAGCGGTGACCCAGTTGGCGCTGGTGTTGGTGAAGGTCAGCGCGGCGGGGATGGCGGCGGTGTTGTTGGTCAGCGCCACCAGCTGCTTGACCCACAGGGCGGTGATCTTGCTGTACATACCGGCGGCAATGGCGTTGTAGAGACGGCCCATGTCCGCGTCATTGGCGGCCAGCTGATACCACTTCATGCTGGCACGGGCGGTGCGCAGCTGGGGGTTCAGGGTCACGCTCTTGTTGTACAGGGTGTTCACCGGCTTGGAACGGCTGGCGCCCCAGCTGTCATCCTCAAACAGGAAGATGTCGTTGGACATGATGTCCAGCTCCTTGGTCTTGCCGAACTCCACGGGGTACATGTCGGCCAGCCAGCCAAGGCCGGAACTCATAACAGTGGGCAGCATAGGGGTCACGATCTCGGCGCTGATACCGGCCAGCAGCTTCAGGAAAGTGCTGTCGTTGAAATACTTGCGCTGGCTGCGGCGGAACTCCTCCATGGTGGTGGGGGCGGTCTCCGCGCTGATGGAGCACGCACGCTCCGCGCAGAACAGCAGCAGGTCGTGCTGGAAGCTGCGGTTGATGACGGAATAGCTGCCCTCGCCCTCGCCGTCCGCCAGCATGGCGGTAAAGCTCCGGGGGTTCAGCTTTGCCAGGGTGCGCAGATCCTTCTCGTCGCGGCCCAGGCGCTCACGCATCAGCAGGCGGCCGCAGGTCACGATGTCTGCGCGTCTGCGCTGCACGCCGTTGAATTCGGCGCTGTTGCTGTTGTACACATCAGGGTTGATGTTGTTAAGCATGATAGGCATGTTCGTTCACTCTCCTCTCTCTGAATCAGCCGCCAGCGGGCACGGTGTCCACCTTGCAGGCCATCAGGTCGTAATAGTTGAAGGCGCTCTGCGCACCCTCGGTGAAAACGCCGGCGTCCAGCAGTTTGAAATACGGGGTGCCGGCAGCGGTGGGAGCCGCGGCGGCAGGCACCAGCAGACCATCCTTGATGGTGAAGAAGGTGTTGCTGCCGATGGCGGCACTCAGGTTGCCCTCACCGAAGCGGTAGATACGACCGCCGCGGAAGTCAATGCGGGTAAAGGTCACGTTCCAGCCCTTGGGGGCGGGCAGGCCCAGGGTGTTGGCGCCCACTTTGTACAGGTTGCCGGTCACGGGATCTTCCACCATGTTCACCTCATAGGTGTTGCAGGCGTAGATGCCGCTTCCCTCGCTGGTCACGGTGCCGGTGGCCTTCATGACCCAGCTGTTGCCGTTTTTCAGGGTCACCTGGCTGCCGCTGGGGCCCAGGTTCTCGTAGCCGTCGCAGTTCAGCAGGCTGTCCTCCACGCACAGGAAACCGGCGCTGCAGGTCTCATCGGCGTTGCTGGCATTGTGGAACCGTCCGGTGATGTTCAGCGTCTCGCCGAACACGCGGTCGCTTACACGGGGCCAAAATGCGGTCTTTTCGATATAAGCCATGTCTTGTCACTCTCCTTCTTTTCGTTTTCAGGCGTTCTTGCCGATACGGCTCAGCATACCGGCAATGCCGCTCTCGGTGCTTCCGGTCTTGGCATTGTTCCAGGCGAAGGCGCTCTTGTGGCTTTCCGCCTGCTTGCGGTCAGCCTCCATCACAGCCTCGCCGCACACGGCCAGAACGGCTCTGCGCACCTGCTCCTCGCCGATCCACTTGCCGTTCTTGTCGGCGCAGTTGGTGTAAACGCCGCCCTCAATGTCGGTCTCAATGGCCTTGATGGCCTCCTCCGCCACCTTGTCGGCGCGGTTGGCATTGAAGCTTGCCAGCGTCGCCTTGGCGGTAGCCTTGCAGGCGTCCACCCGGCGCACATTCTCCGCTTCCTGCATGGTGCGGATCTGCTCGCGGGCAGCATCCAGATCCTCGGACAGCTGCTTCACAACGCCGTCGGTGGTTCTGGCGGCGTTCACGGTGTAATCCACCACGTCAGCCACATCCGCGTTCAGCTCCACCTCGCCCACGCTCATCACAAGGTGGGCCGATGCCAGAGGCGCGATCCTGCGCTCGGTGACCTCGCCGTTGTCGTCGGCGTTGAAGGTGTAGCCAAAGAGATTGCCGGAAGCGTCCAGCAGCGCCACGTTCAGCCCGTCCTCGCTCATGGAAAGCACCTTGTGGTTGGGGAATCTGGCCTGCATCTGCTCCATCATCTGCTTGTTCATGGTTCTTCTCAGTCCTTTCTTTGTTGGTGTCGCGCTGCCTTTTTCAGCGGCTGTGTGCAGCGCCGCAGCCCGCAGTTTCAGTGTCTTGAATTCCTCCTGCATGGCCGCCAGTCTTGCGATGTCCGCGCCGGGGATGGCCGGGTTCACCCGGTCGCCCAGGATCGTCACGCCCAGGCCCTTCCAGGCCGTGAATACGTCCACATCGCCTTCCGTGTGGCTCTCCGTGACCTCCGTTTCGGCGGAAACGTCCATCGTCCCCTCCTCCACGATCTTCGCCACCAGCTCCGGGGCGTAAAAAGCAAACAGCCGCCCCTTCGCTCTCAGCCACATATGACCGCCCCTCTCCACAAGGGTAAAGTCCTTTTCGTCCTCCGACAGCGTGCCTACGATCCGCTCCGCCGTCGCGTCGGTAAAGGAGTAGTACTCCTTTCCGGTCTTGGGATCCCAGCGCTTGGCCATGTTGTGGCCGTCGCCCACCTGGTTTCCCACATAGGCCACCAGCAGCGGCTGGCCCAGGAACGTCAGGTAGTACTGCCGCAGATTGCGGTAGTCCCAGCGGTTTCGGTTCACGCCCTCCCGCATGACCCACAGCTCCACGCCGAACTCATACTCGTTCAGCCGCTGCATCACCCGCAGCGTACCGCACACGCCCTGCCTTGCCGGCATGGCCCTGGTTTTCAGTCCGCTCATTCGTCCTCACCACCTTCAAAGTGCACACGGCACCAGTTGTCAAAGGTGGCGCGGCTCATCTCGCCGTTGTCCCACATCGCCCAGGCTTCCAGCAGCTTGCGCCGGTCGTCGGTGTTCACCACCTGCAGCTCCTCCGCCTTCAGCGACAGCGCGTTGAATTCGCCGTCCGCCGTCTCCCGGATAAAGGCGCCCAGCGCCTCGTCCACGCCGTCCACGATCACCACGCACACCTCGAACACACGGTCAAGGTCATTGTTGAAGTCCTCGTCCAACTCCGGCGTACCGGGATACGGCAGCCGCAGATGGTAGTCGTGTGGGATCTCCGCAAACTGATCTATACGCTCCGGCTGCACATGCTCCAGCTTGTGGATCGCGTCCGAAAGGAACGGCATCCCCATGTCACACAGCACCCTGTCCTTGATGTCGGCAAACCACTTTTCCGCGTTGCCGTAGGCTTCCATCACCCGGCGCACCGGCTTTTCCAGCGGCGCGAACCGGGGATTGTCCCAGCTGGCATACTCTCTCGCCCTCATGTCCTCACTTCCTCTCCCGTCAAGATAGAAAAATGAGGCCGCCGCCCGTGGTTTTCCACCGGCGTTGGCCCCATTTGGCTCTCCCCCGCGGCCCCTTGCCGCGGCTATTAATTTTTTCGGCCATTGGCCCTACATCCATACCCCGCGCATCAGCGCAAGCCTTCGGGCACAGCAGCCGTTCCTCTCTTTTTCTTCACCGTCCGCACCGCGTGGGACTTAATGGCAAGCCCCTCCGGCGTCCGGCGTATCTCCACGTCGTTTCCCTTGGCAAGCTCCCTGTTGATCTCGTGAAGGTCATCCGCCGTCAGCATCGCCGTCATCGCCATGTTCTCAGTCTCCCGCGTCCACTGACGCTTCCTGTCCCTCGGTGTCCGGTGCGCCCGTTTGCGCAGGCCGTCCTCCTGGGTTCATGTCGTGGGCTGCCTGGGGCGGCAGTCCGCTCTCGCTCTGCTTGGCGTTGTAGCTGGTCACCAGCGGAAGCCGCATGTCCATCACGCCGCTCTCCTTGATGGCCGCGCTCAAAGCCAGGTCGTCCATTACGCTCATGTCCAGCATTGCCCAGTAGATCACCGTCTGTGGCAGCAGGCCCAGCGTCATGCCCTGCCTTGCGTTTTCAAAGGTCTTTTCATCCTCCGCCAGGTTGCCGAACATGGAAAACCGCCACTCGTATTTCAGGTTCAGCCCGTCCATGATGCCCCGCATCATCCGCTCATAGCAGCGGTAAATCTGCTCGGCAAACCGGCTCTCGATCTGCAGACTGATGTTGGCAACGCCTGCCCGCGGCTCGTCGCTGGTGGGGATCAGGGCGGAAAGGCCCGCCTTCGCCATGGTGTAGCCATATCCGGCGGTGCTGATCTTTGTGGCCCCCGGCGCTTCCGACAGCTGGTGCAGCTCCATGTTTTTCAAAGGCGCTGCGTACCAGCCGATGCCGTTGGTGTTGTTCTCCGCCAGCTCGTCATAGAATCTGGCCCGGAACAGCTCCCATCCGGCGTTGCTCAGTTTATAGGCGTCGGCGTTCTGCCGGTTGTCATCGTCCCGGAACTCGATCTCGCCCGTCAGCAGGGAGATCAGCGGGTTCTGCACCAGCTCCAGCTGGATCTGCTCATACTGTGCGATCTGAATGAGCGACAGGAACAGTCCCGTCAGCGGCGAGACAACCGCCGTCTGCGCGTCGTCGATTTCAAAGGGATATATCTTCTCAATGGGCAGCGTCACCCAATAGAACCATCTGCCGTTCTGGGAATAGGCGTCCGGCTCACCGACGAGGCCGCCTCTGGAGCGTTCCAGGTTGGCCAGCGCCTGCAGGTCTACCGCGTTTTTCGCCGCATAGATGAACTTGGTGCCAGTCCCTTTCGGCGTCCCCCGGTCGGTCACCGCCGTAAACACGTCCCAATAGGGGGCAAACAGATCCCCGAACTGCGCCGGATCGGTGCCCGGCTGCACGAAGTACATCATGTTGAAGGCCACCGTGTACTTGCTCACGCTGTTGAATCCCACGATCTTTACCCAGTCGCTGGGCAGCTGCTGCAAGAATGCGTAATTCACCTTGTTGTGGGGTTTGTCCACGTTCACGCGGGGATAGCAGAAGATTTTTCCCTCCTGCACCGCCTGTCCCGCCAGCTGGTGGGCCGTAGACTTGGGGTCAAGCTTCCGCCGCAGTTTTTCCAGCAGTTTCCACTCCCGCCAGAAGTCATCGTTCCTGGCGCTGTCCTTGTCGTTGAATTCCGGCGCGATGCAGCTGTGATACGTCAGCAGATCCTGATACACCTTTCTGGTGTGGAACAGCGGATATGCCGTGAACTCCAGCGCGTGCTCCACCTGCCGCAGGCCCTGCTCGTTGCCCATGGGGGCACGCAGCATCTCCGCCACGCTGTCCTTGCTGTAATCCTGGGGCAAAGACGAAACGGCTTTCACGCGCCGGTTCTGGATGTAAGGGTTGTTGCGGTTCATCTGCGTCCCGCTCACCCGGCTAAACGCGCTGGCCAGCGCACCCGCCGGCATGTCTCCGTACCGCTCCGAAAGCTCACGGAACCTTGCGAATATCTCCGGATAGCTGCTGCAGGCCACGCTTCTCAGTTCAGTTGTCAGGTTTCTCTGCTCCGCCATCCGCCTGTGCCTCCTTGTCCAGTTCCGCTTTTTCCTTCTCCAGTTCCTTTTCCCACAGGTCAAGGAGCTGGTTCACACGCTGGGCCGACGTGCGGCTCTTCTTCGCCGCCTGGGCCAGCGCTGTTGCGATGCAGTCCGCCAGCCACAGCCGGTCACCGTCTGTCAGCCGCCGCAGGTCTGCACCCTTCACCTCCACGCAGGGGATGTTCCCTGTCTCTTATACACATCTCCGAGCCCACGAGACGTAGAGGAATCTCGTAT
>ERZ1026854.444-NODE-444-length-28910-cov-5.033651_pt1 | contig 28910 bp, 15 predicted proteins | sample MGYA00380157_ERZ1026854 | MGnify/ENA primary metagenome ERZ1026854 (study PRJEB33269, sample SAMEA4719793) | human gut metagenome | biome: human-associated habitat; feature: organic feature; material: feces | place: Cameroon | collected 2013-10 ... | reverse complement strand
GGCTCGTTAGGGACTTGCACCCATTAGACAACACACATGCTAGTCAAACAAAAAAGGAAGACCCAGCATTGTGCCGGGTCTTCCTTTTTTGGTGTATGTTCTGAATGCAGCGTTTTTCAGGACGCCCGATTCAGCTATGGTAAGTAATGGTAAAAAAACAGAACAACCTATCTTTTTCACCACTGCTTAGATTGCCATTACATTTTGTTGAACTTCAGAGCGTCTTGGTCATCGTACTGCTTCTGGAGCTTGACAAGCTCCTTCATCAAACGCTTGGTGACAGCCTCATAACCCTTCTTTCCGTAGAGATTGTGCAACTCTTCAGGGTCGGTGTTCAGGTTGTAGAGCTCCCACTCGTTGATGTCGTTGTAGAAGTGGATGAGTTTCCATCCGTCGGCAGTGCTGACACCATAGTGGCGCTTCACGCTGTGCTCCGCGGGATATTCGTAATAGTGGTAGTAAAGGCTCTTACGCCAGTTTTTCGGGTGCTGCCCCTTCAAAAGCGGCAGGAGCGACTTGCCCTGTATGTCGTCGGGAATCGGTGCACCGGCGAGAGCGAGGAAGGTTGGCGCATAGTCAATGTTCTGCACCATTTCCTTGATGTCGCCCTTGGCGTTGAAGCCCTTCGGAAGATGCATGACGAGCGGGGTGCTGTATGATTCCTCATACATGAAGCGCTTGTCGAACCATCCGTGCTCGCCCATGTAGAAGCCCTGGTCGGAAGTGTAGACCACGAGGGTGGAGTCCATCAAACCTGCATCGCGCAAATAGTTGAGCGTGCGGCCAACGTTGTCGTCGAGCGTTTTGACCACTTTGGCATAGTCGCGCATATAGCGCTGATATTTAAATTCGGCGAGCTGCTTGCCTTCGAGATGGCGCTGCCAGAAGTCGGTTGAAATGGAGTCGTAGAAATGGTCGTATTCTGCACGGTCTTTGCTGTCCATGCGGCCCACCATGTTGAGATAGTTCTCCGTTAGCGGCGTATTGAGGCCTGGACGATACATCTTCGTGTCGTAGATGATGTCCATGTGGTTGCCGATTTCCATTTCTTGCGCTCCAGCAGCAACGCGACCTTCATAGTTGTCGTAGAACGTGGAAGGAATGGGGAACGTCTGGTCTTCATATTCGTGCAGATACTTCAATTCCGGCAACCAGTTGCGGTGGCAGGCCTTGTGGTGTATGAGCAAGAGGAAGGGTTTGTTTTTGTCGCGCTTGTTTTCCAACCAGTCGATGGCCTTGTCGGTAATGATATTGGTAAGGTAGCCCTTCTCTTGATAGGTTTCTCCCTTCATGTTGATGAAGTCGGGGTTGTAATAGTTGCCCTGCGCAGGGAGGTAGTCGTAATAGTCGAATCCCGTCGGCGTGCTGACGAGGTGCCATTTTCCGATTAATGCCGTTTGGTATCCTGCCTTCTGAAGGAGCTTTGGCATAGTCTGCTGCGAGCCGTCGAAGATACCGTGTTCGTTGTTGGTGAATCCGTTTTTGTGAGAATGCTTTCCCGTCAGCATACAGGCGCGGCTGGGACCAGAGAGGGAGTTGGCCACATAGCTATTGACGAAGCGCACGCCGTCGGCGGCAATGCGGTCGAGATTGGGCGTACTGATGTAGCGCTTGTCGTAACAACTCATCATTTGCGCCGTATGGTCGTCGGTCATGATATAGACGATGTTGTAGTGCCCTTGTGCGCCTGCGATGGCGGGGAAGAGGGTCGGAAGAAACATCAATAATTTTTTCTTTTCCATGTTTTGTGTGTTGTTTGGGAGGTGGGGAGCTTTGTTATAAGCGGGTGGCCTGAATCTGCCAAGCGCATTACTTATGTTTCTGACATGAATTTCAGAGACTTGCTTGCTGTGTTTATCAGCTCCTCTTTTAATGAAAAACGGTTCAAACGTGCTTGCCACCTTTTTTTGTTGGGGCAGCAAACGCGTTTGAACCTGGTGTTGTTATGGGGAAATCCCAAGGATTATTCTTTTGTCATGCTATACACAACGTCCATGATCTGCTTGCCGAGAGCATCGGCTTCTTCCATGGTGGATGCTTCAGAATATACGCGAATGATCGGTTCAGTGTTTGATTTGCGCAAATGAACCCACTTGTCGGGGAAGTCGATTTTGACGCCATCGATATCCGTGATCATCTGGTCTTTGTAGAGGTCCTTGACTTTCTGGAGGATAGCGTAGATATCGGTCTTCGGGTCGAGGTCAATGCGGTTCTTGGCAATGCAATATTTCGGGAAAGAGTCACGAAGCTCGGTGGCCTTCATCTTGGTCTTGGCCATGTAGGTCAACAGCAAGGCGATACCAACCAATGCGTCGCGGCCATAGTGTGCGGCAGGATAGATGACTCCGCCGTTTCCTTCGCCACCAATAACGGCACCTGTTTCCTTCATCTTCGTCACAACGTTGACTTCGCCAACGGCTGCTGGCGTATAGGTGCAGCCATATTTCTCTGTGACATCGCGGAGAGCGCGGGTTGAAGAGAGGTTGGAAACGGTGTTACCCGGTGTGTGCTGGAGCACATAGTCGGCAACGGCAACGAGCGTGTATTCTTCGCCAAACATGCTACCGTCTTCACAAACGAGCGCCAAGCGGTCGACATCAGGGTCAACAACGAAACCAACGTCGTGGTGTCCCTTACGCATGAGGTTGCGGATGTCTGAAAGGTGTTCCTTCAAAGGCTCTGGGTTGTGGGCGAAATCGCCAGTCGGCTCAGTGTTGAGACCTGTCACCTGAGTGACGCCGAGCTGTCCGAGGAGTTTCGGGAGGATGATGCCGCCAACGGAGTTGACTGTGTCGATGGCCACACGGAAGTTGGCCTTACGGATGGCCTCTACGTCAACGAGCTCGAGATATTTGACGAGGTCGATGTGGCGCTGGTCGAAATAGAAGTTTTTGGTGTAGCAACCGAGGTTGTCTACGTCTGCAAAGCTGAAGTCGCAAGAGCGTGCCAACTGAACTACTTCCTGGGCCTCTTTTGGAGGAAGGAACTCGCCGTGCTCGTTGAGAAACTTCAGAGCGTTCCATTGACGTGGGTTGTGGCTGGCCGTGATGATGATACCGCCACAGGCGCGTTCCATAGTAACCGCCAATTCAGTTGTTGGAGTTGAAGCCAAGCCGATGTTGAGCACATCGAAGCCCATACCCATGAGGGTGCCACAAACAACGTGTGAAACCATTTCGCCTGAAATACGGGCATCACGGCCGACTACGATTTTGCGACGATACGGACCAACTACGCGTTCGCGAAGGCTTGCGTAAGCTGATACTGACTTTGCAATGTCAATTGGATTGAGGGTGTCTCCCGGCTTGCCACCGATGGTGCCGCGGAAACCTGAGATAGATTTGATTAACGTCATGGTATGTCGTTATTTTATTGTGTTAATTTTGTCTGCTTGTGTGGAGCGGAGGGCGCATATATTCTGTATTATATGGCGCTGGTTGCAAATACAGTTGCCAAACGCCGCCCTTTCACCTACAAAAATACGAACAAACCTTGAAATATGGCTTTTATTTGCAAGAAATTTGGCCGCCTTTTTGTTTTTTGCCGCAAATGGCGGCGCTGTCCTTGCCTTTGCCCGCCGCGCCGCAGATTTCAGCGCACGCCATTTGCCGCTACGAAGCGTTGGAATTGCTTGCGGGAGCCATTGAAGACGTTGATGTCAACTTCTCCCTGTATTCCGGCCACGCGTCCGTAGGGCGAGAGTTGCCAGAGGAGGAGGTGTACGTAAGGTTTGTATTCACCATAGCGTGCAATCCACACTTGATAACGTAAGAGGGCAGCGGGGGCGTCAACCATGTATTTGTTGACGAAGGTTTGGCTGATATATAGGATGGGCATTGTGCCGCAATGGGCCTGTACGACTTTCAGCCAGGCTGCCATTTCGCGGAAGAGGGCACGACGGCCGCCCATAGCCTCTATCTGCCTGTCGGAGGGTTCCACGTCGAGCACGGGGGGCAAATCTCCCCGTTTCAGTCGAGCCGTTTTGATGAAATGGCGGGCCTGGGCCGCTCCGGGGGTGCGTGTCGAGAAGAAATGATAGGCCCCGACGCGCAATCCGCGGCGGCGTGCAGCGGCGATGTCGGCAGCATAATAACGGTTGGACGAAGTGGTGCCTTCAGTGGCCTTCACGTAAACGAAGGTGACGGGATAGTTCTGCTCGCCACGGATGCGGGACGTATTGGCCACGCCGAGGCGCGTTATGCGCAGGCGCTTCCAGTTGATGCCATAGCGTTTTCGTCCGATTTCATGCTGATAGCGCGAGATGTCGATGCCATAAACGCGGTCGGAGGTATAGACCATCTGCTCGCCTCGGAAATTGTTTTTCTTCCAAATGCCGGCCCTCACCATGTGGCGCTCGCCCACTGCAAAGCCGAAGCCCTGCCGGCGGTCGCTGTCCCATTGCCCGCAATAGTAGCTCTCTCCGGCAATGTGACAGATGCCCGCTCCGTGGCGCTGCAATTTGGCATTAAACATGCCGGAATATCGCGCGACGCCGTCTTGCAGTTGGCCCTGCGGCAAGGTGTCGGCTGTCCACTCTCCGGTATAGACGCGTTGCAAGGTGTCGGTGTAGGTGCCAACTCCCTGGCGCATGCCTTTCTCAAAAATTCCGTAATATTCCCCGCCATCGGCATAGCGTTTGAATCCAACGCCACAGGCGCTACCTTCCGCCATCCGTCCAGCAAACAGACCTGTCGAATCGGTCACGACTTGGAAATAACGGTTTTCCGTCTGTCGCCGCCAGATGTTTTGCGGCCACTCGGAAAGGGTGTCTTGGAGGGTTTGCACACGGTCGTTGGCAGGCAGCAACATCTGGCACACTGCCATCCAGGCATCACCAGAAAACCACGCCAGCGCACCGCCGTTCAAGCAGAATTTGCGCACCGCCAGCCACGGGCATGAGCGTCCGCCAACCGTCAGACCAACGGCATCGCCCCGCTTGTCAATCTGCAACAGCCCCTCGGTGACCTCCTGCGGCATTTGTCTGCCCACGTTTTCGGGCAGCAAGTCGGGCAATGCCCTGCCCTTCATATAGCCCACGCGAAACCGCGTTTCCTCCCCATTATTATATAAGGAGACGAACGACGCATTTTGCGGTAATCTCCCGTTTGCCGTTTGCAGCAACGCCAGTTGCTTGTTTCTCCTGATGCACGTTGCCGCCATCCGTTGCTTCTTGACTTCCGCTTTCCCTGGCGCAATCCATCCTCGCACTTCGGCAAACGCGACAGAGGTTTCGTGGCGCAGATGCACCTTTAAATACTTCCCAGCTAAAACGGAATCTATGAGGCAACGCAACGAGTCGACATCTTTCTGCCTGGCTTCCACCCCACTGCCGTAACGCATGACATCGTTGTATCCGTCGTCGACCACGGAATGGGTGCGGGCATAATATTCCAATTCTTTGACGGCCTCTTTCTGCTCGCCAGCCAACACGCCAAGGCGCTCTTTTTCTTTCAAGAGAAGGGAGCGGACGGAGTCGGCGGACAGACTGTCGGCTGCCTGGAGAAAAACGGACGCCGGAACCACCAACCGCCCGTTTCCCGAGACAAACACGCCCGAGACGCATGTCGTGTCAACATGGCAAAGGCGCCCTTCCGCGTCTGTGGTGTGTCCGTCTGTCACAGCGATGCAGACGGAATCGCCAGTGCCGTTTTCTGCCACATACCACATACGGGCCTCCACCATGCAGGTTGCAGAAGCCGTCTGTCTGAAGGTGACGGGGCGGAACACGTACCACCAAACAAACAGGATGCAAAAAATGGCCACTAAGCGTGGCCACCATTTCTTGAGGGCGCTACGTCTCCTTGAAACGTCCGCCCCCTTCATTTCGCTTTTCATTTTTTCTCTAATCTATAAACCCCTGTTGTTTCAAAGCCTTGAGCAATTCCACGCTCATGGCCTCGCAGTCTTTTTTAGTGTAACGCACATCGGCAAACACCTGTGCCAGTGTCTCCTTCTTGTTGACCTCCACAAAGGCCTTGTTCTCTGGCAAACTTTCCTTGAGGGCATAATCGCGGTCGATGCTCTCTGCGGTCGGTGCCTTATAAGTTTCCTCATGCACAATGGCCGTCAGCGGCAGGCGGTCGCTGGTTGCAGGCGTCTCATCGGGCCATCCCAACGCGATGGTGGCAACGGGCATGACGAGTTTCGGCAACTGGAGCGCACGGATGATTTGCAAAGGCTGGTAAATCGTTGTGCCGAGAAAGCAGAGACCCAGCCCCGCAGCTTCGGCCAGGGTGCAAAAATTCTGGCAAAAGAGCAGTGCGTCGGTCGCCGCATTGACAAACGAAAGGAAATTGCCATACCCCGGCGTGGCCTTACGTTGCTCACACCAGGCCGTCGTTCGGCAATAGTCGGCACAGAAAGTGAGCACCACGGGGGCCTGCGTCACCATCGGCTGGTTGAAATGAGCTGGAGCCAACTGGCGTTTCTTTTCTTCCGAGCGCGTCACAACAACGCTGTAGAGTTGCAAATTTCCCATAGTCTGCGTGTGTCCCGCAGCCTCGAGCAAGCGGTTCAGCAACTGGTCGTCAACGGGCGCGTCAGTGTATCGGCGAACGGAACGGCGTTCTGAAATTTCCTTCATCAAGCCGTTGAAAGAGTCTGATATTTGGTTCATAATGATAGGCGTTTAAAAAATCAGTGTAAAGGTAGCAATTAAATCAGAGAAACGGCCAAGGACGGCCAGGCTTTTTTGACCACCAGCAATCATACGCCCTCGGGCGGCGAAGCGGCAGGACCCATTTTGTCTCTCAAATCAGTCAAACGAGGCATCAATGGGATAAAGTAACGGTAAAAAAAAGGAAAATATTTTGCCTTCTCCACGCCTTGCCGTAACTTTGTCGAGAAAATCAAGAACAAAACAAAATCATCTGTATAAATTATGGCAAACAATATCCGTTTGGAATCAGAAAAGGCAGCCCAGTTCCTGCCTGCAGGCGCCGTTGAAGCATTGCGCCCCGAAGTTGAATCAGCCCAGAAAGCCCTTGAAGCTGGCACATGCGCCGGAAACGATTTCTTGGGTTGGCTCCATCTGCCAAGCAGCATCTCCGCTGAACACTTGGCCGACTTGAAGGCAACGGCCCAGACGCTCCGCGAAAACTGCGACACGATCGTTGTGGCTGGCATCGGCGGCAGCTATTTGGGTGCTCGCGCCGTGATTGAGGCCCTCGGCAACAGTTTCGAGTGGCTGACCAACAACGGCAGCAACCCCGTCATCCTTTTCGCCGGCAACAACATCGGCGAAGACTATCTCTCTGAACTTTGCGAATATCTGAAGACGCGCAAATTCGGCGTCATCAACATTTCAAAGAGCGGCACTACCACCGAAACGGCCCTGGCCTTCCGCCTGCTCAAGAAGCAATGTGAAGAACAGCGCGGCAAAGAAATGGCCCGCAAGGTCATCGTTGCCATCACCGACGCCAAGAAGGGTGCTGCCCGTCTGACCACCAACAAGGAAGGCTACAAGAGCTTCATCATCCCCGACAACGTGGGCGGACGCTTCAGCGTTCTCACCCCCGTCGGCCTGCTCCCCATCGCCTGCGCTGGCTTCGACATCGACCAGCTCGTGAAGGGTGCTGCCGACATGGAAAAAGCCACTGGCACCGATGTTCCCTTCGAGGAAAACATCGCCGCCCAATATGCCGCCGTTCGCAACGCCATCCACCGCGCTGGAAAGAAAATCGAAATCTTGGCCAACTTCCAGCCGAAGCTCCATTTCATGAGCGAATGGTGGAAGCAGCTCTACGGTGAGAGCGAAGGCAAGGACGGCAAGGGCATCTTCCCTGCCTCTGTCGACTTCACGACAGACCTCCACTCCATGGGCCAATGGATTCAGGACGGCGAACGCACCATCTTCGAGACCGTGCTTTCTGTTGAACAGCCGGCCCACACGCTCCATTTCCCACACGACGAGGAGAACCTCGACGGCCTGAACTTCCTCGAGGGCAAGCGCGTGGACGAGGTCAACAAGATGGCTGAACTCGGCACACAGCTAGCACACGTTGATGGCGGCGTCCCCAACCTGCGCCTCGTCATGCCGGAACTCAACGCCTACTATCTCGGACAGCTCATCTATTTCTTCGAACGCGCCTGCGGCATCAGCGGTCTCGTTCTGGGCGTGAACCCCTTCAACCAGCCGGGTGTGGAAGCCTACAAGAAAAACATGTTTGCCTTGCTCAACAAACCAGGCTACGAGGCTGAGAGCAAAGCCATCCGTGAACGTCTCGGCTCATGCTAAAGACTATGACAAACGAAAACCATTCAACAACGACTGCCGCCGCATCCTCCCATGAGGTTGTAGCGGCAGCCGTTGCTGCTTATAAGGAGCGCACGGGATTTGCGGATTTCCGTCCCCGTGCCGTCTTGTTTGACATGGACGGCGTGCTCTTTGATTCCATGCCCAACCATGCCCGTTCTTGGGCGCAGGTCTGCACGGAGTTTGGCCTGGACATGTCGCCAGAGGAGGCTTTTCTGCATGAGGGGCGCACGGGAAACGCCACCATCAACATCCTCACGCAGCGCTATTGGAAACGCAACGCGACGCCCGAAGAAATCGAGCAGATCTACAAGGAGAAATGCCGCCTCTTCAACGCCTGTCCCGAAGCACCGAAGATGGAAGGTGCTGAAGACGTTCTTCGCCTGGTTCAATCGCTCGGTCTGACCATCGTTGTCGTGACGGGCAGCGGACAGAAATCGCTTCTCGAGCGCCTTGAAACGGGATATCCTGGCTTCTTCCATTCCGAGCTTGTCGTGTCGAGCAAGGACGTACATCACGGGAAACCCCATCCGGAGCCCTATCTGATGGGACTGAAAAAGGCGGGCGTGAACCCCTGGGAGGCCATCGTCGTTGAAAACGCACCGCTGGGTGTACAGGCTGGCGTGGCCGCCAACATCTTCACCGTTGCCGTCAACACGGGGCCACTCAACGACCAAATCCTGCTCGACGCAGGGGCCGACCTACTCTACCCGACCATGACGGCTTTGGCCAGCTCGCCACTCTTCAAAATGGGAGAGTGAGGAGAGGGCGGGAGTACAAATGTTAACGGGCCACATTCTCTGAAAACCACAAACAACAAACAGGGCGCTCTGATCTTTTCAATCAGAGCGCCCTGTTTTGTTGTTCAAGGGAATTTCAGAAGAGTGCGGGATTCGAGATATGAGCCCCTTTCAGGTAGGGTGTTCAAAATCCAGAAAAATTAAGTAAATGGAGATTGTACGGAAAAAGCCCTGTCTGCGGCCCTGCGCGGGCTGAAAGCCCAACAAGTCCAGAGCCCAGGGCAACGCCCTGGGTGCCATGTTCCCATTCCCTACGCCCTGAAAGGGCAAAAGTAGAAATCAACCATTCGCCCATACTTTTGCCCTTTCAGGGCGTAGGCGTTTATACATTGATACCCAGGGCGTTGCCCTGGGCTGTGGACTGGATGCCCTTTCAGGGCGTTCCTTTTCGCGCTTTGTTCGTTTATCATGTGCGCATGCTTTGCCACTTTTTATTTGGCTCAAAAACGCGCAGAGATTTTCTGTATTTTGAACGTCCTACCTTTCAGAATATCATTTCTTCAAGGCAGCCTTGGCTTCCTCGATGAGTTCGTTGGCCAACTTCGAGCCGACGATGGTGTGGCGAACGTTGCCCTCAGCGTCCATGAAGAGCATGGTTGGGAAAGCCTTCACGCCATATTTCTTGCCCAGTGCCGGACCTTCTCCGCGCTCCATGTCGAGCTTGTAGGAAACGAAATGCTTGTTGAAATATTCTCCCACTTCGTTTTTGGTGAAGATGGTGTTAGCCATCATGCGGCAAGGACCGCACCAAGTGGTGTAGCAATCGAGGAACACCATTTTGCCCTCGGCCTTGGCCTTGGCAAGGATGTCGGCAACCGTTCCTGTTGCAAACGTGATGCCCTTGCCAGCATTGGCCAGCGACTCAACAAAGCTGCGCAGGCGCATGCCCACCTTGGTGCCTTCTTCGCGCTTAACGGCTTCCTGCAAATAAGCGAGGAGCGCTTTTTTCTCCTCTGCCGTGGCATTGGGGAATTTAAACGTCTGCTCGATGTTGGCGCGGATGCCGTAATATTTGTCGAGGTAGCGGCCAGAGGTCTTCATATAGCTGATGAGGTCGGCGATGCGTCCCTGTCCGCGCAAATCGGCGATGTCGCAGAGCACGAGGCAGGCGCAAGAATCCGGCATATTGAAGGTGTGGAGGTCGCGTCGATAGCTTTCAACGTCGGCCTTGTCGTAGGCCACGTCGCCACAGGCATAGCTGAGGAGCGCCGGCGTGAGCATCGACTCGAATTTGTTGTTGACCTGCAACAACTCGTTGTTGGCGAGAAACGCCTGCTTGTTGTTGAGGAAATAAGGATAGAACTCATTATTGCGGTTGCGATAGACGCTCGTGAACATCCAGTTGCCCTTCTTCGCATAGTCGGCCCACGCCATCCCCTTCATGTATTCTGGAGCGACGGCGCGCCATGTGGAATCAAGTCCTGCCACGCGCAGAGCGTTGAGATAGTTGAAGAGTTCCTGTCGCGAATATTTTCCGCTTTTGTATTTAGCCTCCGTGCCAGCGAGCGAAGTCTTCGGGCTCAGTGCGAGTTCCAGGTTCTGGAGAAAATCGGGGAGCTTGCTGCCACCCTGGATGCGCTGGAGCACGTTGCCCTGAGCGTCGAGCACGAGATAGTAGGCATAGCTACGCACGCCATATTTCTTAGCCAGTTCGCGGCCTTCTTTGCTGCGCATGTCAACGATGAGGTTGACGAATTTCTTATCCATCGTCTTGGCAAACGCCTGGTTGCTGAACACATACTGGTCCATAGCCACGCAGGTGGTGGCCCAAGAAACGTAGCAATTGAAGAAGATGGGTTTCTTTGTTTTCTTGGAAAGGGCCTGTGCTTCTTCCATTGTGCCGACATATTTCATGACGGAGAGACGCGCCGTGTCGCCATAGACGCGGGCGGTTTCACACTTCGGCAGTTCCACCTGTGCCGATGCGCCAGTGGCGAGGGCGGCGGCGAAGAGCAGGGGAAGCGTTCTTTTGAGATTGAATGATGACATAGTTGGTTTGTTGTTTTGTGTATTTATTCTCCATGAGAAAGGCACGCCCCTCCCCGGGACGGGCGTCGAGACGTGCCTTTTTTATAGGATGGTTCTAAATTAGAAAATTTAAATCGGAATTTTTAGAACCACCCTTTAGTCTAAAAACTGTTATCCATTACTTAGCATCTCTGACGAGGCGCACGCTGTAAGCCATACCGCGGTATCCGTTTTCCAGTCGCGTTGTTCCTCTCCAGATGCCTGAAGAATAGATGGCGAGCTGGCGGATGATGCCCGTTTCGTAGACGACGTTGACCTTTCCGTCTTCATCGCCTTTCTCGTCTTCACCAGCATCCTCCTTCGCGGTGTATGAGCCCTTGTCAGATGACCAGAAATACGCGCCTTCTTCTTTTTTGATGAAGAGGTCTTCCTGCGTACGCTGGTAGCCGTTGCAACCAGAGAAGAGCGCGTTGAAGCCTGTTGCCCCTCCAGCTTTGAGGGCGTCGCCGAGGGTCTGTCCGCGCCATGCTTCCATGTTGTCAACTTCCGACGCGGGCATGCCGAGCGTCATTTCGAGCTTCTTCCAGTCGGCGTCCGATGGCAGTCGCCATCCGCCTTCCTTAGGCACCGCCTTGAGCGCCCCCTCGTAGGTGTAGAGGAATCCGTTTTCGGCCACATATCCGCCGTTGGCTTTTTCAGCTGCGGCATAATGCTTGAGCGGAATTTGCTTCTTATATTCCGTCAAGCGGTCGATGTAGTCTTGACGTTCAACGAGGCGCTGCACTTCCAGGCGCTCCAGCAAGAGTTTGCCGAAAGGCGCCATCACGGGGTCATTGACAAACACGTTGGTGAACTGCTCCTGCGTAAACATTTCGCCGTAGAAGTTATTAAACATGAGATGGAACTGCAACGAGTCGGTGCCCACTTCCGTTGGCCAGTCGTGGCCAGGGTCGTTGACAACGCCGTCATAGATTTCCTTATATTTCTCATCGGAGATGACCACCACGATGTTGGCGGTGTCCACCACGAGGCTATCGGGGTCGATGTCCTGCTTCTCGTCCCAGGTCACGCATCCATCGGCAGAGGCCAGCGGGAGCATGTATGCCAGGTTTTCCGTGGTCCAGATTTGGTCGCCGATCTGGATGCAATGGTAAACATGTCCGTCGCGTGCGTCAACAAAATCGGGTGCCTCTTTGATTGAAGCCGTGTTGAGCGTGATGGCGTCATCATCGGCGCAAGCGCTGAAGCCGAGGCAGAGCGTCAAGGCGGCGAGGGCCGCCGTTCCCCACTTTTTCATTATCTTGTTCATTTTCGAGAGGGTTGTTTTAGTAGTTGAGGTCGATGAGTAATTCGTTTTCGATGTAATCGGCCAGGATGTCAAACTTTTTCTTGACCAGCGGCGATTCGCCGTAACGCTTCATAAATTCGGCCCGTCCCGTGTTCATCATCGTCTGCACGTAGAACGTCAGGTCTTGCGAGATGCTTCCCGGACTCTGCACGTGGTCGAGCTGTCCGCGATAGTCGGTGTTGCCGCAGATAAAGCCGTATTTTCCGATCTGGCGGATGATGGAGGCCCGCTCGGCTTCAAATTCCTCCACCGTTGTCACGTGGGTTTTGAAGGAGAAAGCGATGTAATCCTCTGCCACGCCCTCATCGAAGAGCTTCATGGGCTTCCAGTACATACCCTCGTGCTTGATTTCCCAAACGCATCCCAATCCACCGTTGACCCCATCGTTAACCCAGGGGCGTCCGTAAAACTTGTCGCGGTTTGAAACCTCTCCGAAGCGCGAAACGAGGTTGCTATTGAGTTTCACGCGCGAGAGCACCATGCTCTGCAGAATCTGGTTGGCAACGGAGTCGCGCTGAAACTCGTCGTAGCTACTGGTGTGTGTAACCAGCAGGCAGCGAAATCCGTCGCGATAGCTAAGGGAAGTGCTATTTTGCTTCACCGTGTCGGCCAAGAGCATGCAGAAGGGGCGCATCTTGACACTGGCCTTCGAGAGATAAGCCCTTGCAAACTCAAGCGCCTTCATCTTCTCCTCGTCGGTCTTATAGTAGGTGTAGGAATATTTCACACTCTTGCCGTCGTGCGACTGGAAGCTCCAGTTGAGGTCGATGGTCTCCGTCTTCACAATGTCGTTGCCCTGCAAGTCTTTTCCCGTCACCACGTTGCCCACGGTGTCGTTGAAGAACACAGGCACGCCATACTCCTTGTAGATGAGATAGCGTTCGTGGTCGACTGGGCTGTCGGGATTGTCTTTCAGCTCGTAGGGCGAACTGAAGTCGATGCTGTTCGACAACGTGTCTTCGCTATCGCTGCAAGCGGCCAAGAAGCCGAGCGCGAAGAGCCAGAGGCACACATATTTCATTTTACTTGTTGTCATATACATATTCTCTTTTCTGAAATCATGAAATTATTTCTTTTTGCCTTCCAGCGGGTCGCGTTTATATCGCGGATTGGTGGGCATCGAACCGTCGGTGAAGAAGTCGATGACCGATTTCGGAATGGCAAACGTGTAAGAGGGATCGTTGGGAGGGAGCACCAGCGTGTAGGGATACTTCCATCCGTAGTCGTTGCAGACGTTGTAAACGTGAACGAGGGTCTTCGTGTAAGGATATTTCTCGCAAACGGCATAGCGTCGGAGGTCGAACCAGCGGTGTCCCTCAAAGCAAAGTTCCTTGCGGCGCTCCGTGCGAATCTGGTTGACGAGTTCTTCGCCCGCATAATTCTGCGCCACATAACCATCGATGCGCTCAGCGCGGAATTTGTTGAGCAAATCGTTGGCCTCGGCCTCATGCTCGCCGCCCATCATGGCCAGCGCCTCCATGCGGTTGAGGTAGGCCTCAGAAACACGCAGCGTGAAGCAGTCCGACACGTGGGCACGCAGACTATTTCCGCGTTCATATTTGCCCTTGAGCATGATGCTGTCGCAATGAACGATGGAAAGGCTGTCGCTGTTGTACGTGCCAAAGAAGCAGCTCTTGCGGCGGTCGTTGTCGTCATAGAGGTCGTAGAGGTTCTTTGATACGCAATAGTCGCCAGGGCGTCCCGTGAAAACATACGTTGAAGAGAGGTTGTTCGATCCCTGCGAGAAAATCACGTCGCTGTTTTCGCTCGTCAGATACGTTGCGTTGGGACCCAACGACGAGAGCGATGCCAGATAGAAATTCTGGCTCTTCATCACCTTCTGAGCCTTTTCAGCGGCCAAATCCCATTTCTGCATGTAGAGATACACACGACTGAAGAGCACGTCGACCGCCTCGACTGAGGCACGGTGGAGATAGTGTGCAGAATTTTGCGGACTCTTCGTGAGGAAGTCCTCAGCCTTCGTGAGGTCGTCGATGATTTGGTCGTAGATGGCCTTGATGCTGGCGCGTTTGAATTTAAACTCCACGTTGGGCGTCAGCTTCAGAGGCACGCCCATCTTCGTTTCGCAGTTGCTCTCCTCATACATATTGGCATAGAGGTTGACGAGCGTGAAATACATCTGCGCACGGATGAAGTGGGCCTCACCCTGCACGCGATAGAAATCGGCCAAATCCTTGTCGGTGGCGTGTGGGAGGTCTTTGATTTCGTTGAGCATCACGTTGACCACGTTGATATGCTTGTAGAGCTTGTCCCACGTAGCGGCGTCGTCGCTGACAACCGTTCCGTCGTAGTTCGTGCCGACATCCTGCTGCCATCCGAAATAGCCATACATGCCGATGAGCGACTGCACCCACGCCTTGCCAACAAACGTTGAGCGCTCAGAAAGCGTGTCGATGTCGCGCCCCGTGTTGCTGTCGTCGTCGATGATGTTGAAGAATCCTGCCGGATTCGTGATGCTCGGGCCGCTGGCGATGGCGCTGCTTTGCAGATAGCCGTCGCCCAGGAGCAGTTCGTCGAGGTCCTGCACCTTCTTGGCCACAATCTGGTCTTGCGAATATTCGCTCAGGAAATCGTCGCATCCCGCAAAGGAGACAACGCCAGCCATGAGCATCGGTAATAATATCTTTCTCATTGTTTGATTCCTATATTATAAGTAGGTATTCAAAAATATTTTATAGTATCAAAGCAGGGGAAAAACCAGTTTGAACTAATTTTGACCACCTACTTAAATGTGCATATTTCCAACAGTTTCAACCTCAGAATGAAACATTGAGACCGATGGTGTAAGCCGGGCGCTCAGAGAGGTTGACCGAGGCAAATCCAGCCTGCGTTGGCGACTGTCCGTGGAGCTTGCCCGACGCGATGGTGAAGACGTTGGTCATTGAGAAGTCAATGCGCAGCGATTTGAGCGGCGTACGCTTCAGCTGATATGCCTTGAAGTTGTAAGAGAGCGACATGTTGCTCAAGCGGAGATAGTCTCCTGGCACAACGCGGAGGTCTGAGAGGTCATACATGTCCCAGATGCTCGATGCGAAAGCCTGGATATTGTCGAGTTTCGCCTCCAGTCCGTTGCTCCAGTGTTGTGCATAATGCTGATAGACAGGGTCGCTCGGGCTGAGGAGCACAGGGATGTTCGTGAACTTCTCGTCGCCCGGCGTGCGCCAGCGGTCAACAAACTCGTGGCGCACGTTCTTGTCGGAAGAAACGCCCGAGATGATAGGCGAATAGAGTTTAAAGAGACGCACCTTCGAGCCAATGCGGTAGTTGAAATTCGTTCGGAGCGAGAGCTGCTTCCACGTCAGTGTGGCGTAGAGGTTACCCGTGAATTTCGGGTCGCGGTTGCCGCTCTCCACCATCACGCGCTGCACAACATCGCCCAGGGCGAGACCAGCAAGCAGGTGTTTTCGGTCTTCATAATCGTCGAACATCGGCGTACCGTTGTTGGGGTTCAGTCCGAGGAACTGATAAGACCAGAACGTGCCGATCGACTTGCCGTTGACAACGGCCGTTCCGTTTCGGTAATCGTCAATCGTGTACGTGTCGCTCGTGCTCGTCGTCACCTTGTTGGTCGACCATGAATAAGTCGTTGAGAGATAGAGCTGCCAGTCCTTGTTCTTGATGGGGTATCCGCTCAGCTGGAAGGAGAAACCGTGGTTGTTGAGCGTTCCGCTGTTCATGTGGAACGTCTTCACGCCGTTGATGGTCGAGACGTTGATGCCCGTGATGGCGTCCGTTGTGTGTCTCCACCAGAAGTCAACGGAGAACGTCAGTCGGTTGTCGAAGAGCGAAGCCTCCGTACCCATGTTGAGGTCGCTCGTCTTCTCCCATTTCAGTTCTGGGTTGGGGAGCGAAGAAACGTAGGAAACGTTTTCGCCGTAATACGTGTCGAGCGTACCGAGCTTCAAGAGCAAGTCGGGCGTTTGTCCGTCGAGCATATTTCCCGTGTAACCATAAGAAATGCGGAATTTCCAGTCGTTGAGCACGTCTTCCTTGTCGTCCTCCTTGTAGGCAAACGGGTCGCCCCAGAAAGTGCGTCGGATGTTCCAGCTTCCCGACATGGTCCAAACCGGATTAAACTTCTCGTTGCTGCGGCTGCCAAAACGGTTGGAGGCATCGAAACGTCCCGTCAATCCGATGGTGGCCATATCGTTGAAGGTGTACGACGTGCTGAGATATCCGCTCAACGTGTTTGTCTTTCCCTCCGTCAGCGTGCGGTGTCCCGCAGCGAGCCAGTTTTTATAGAGCGGGAAGGCCGAGAGGTCGTCGCCCGTCATCGACATATACTTCATGCCGCGGTCTTTGAAATATCCGCGCGTGTTGTCGGAAACGGCCGAACTTCTCGACACGTTGACTTCATATCCCGCCGTGGCGTTCATCTGGTGGCGACGGTCGGGCGTGAGATAATGGAGGTTGGCCTGCAAGCGTCCCGTCATGTTCTCAGAAATCGTGTTGCTCGTGTTGTACACGCCGCCATAAGGCAGTTCGCAAAGTCCAGTCTCTCCCTCCATCGGCTTCTCTGATGCCTCGCCGTTTTTGAGGATGGCCACATAGTTGGTCGACTCGCCAAACCAGCTCGACTGCGCCGTTGAACTGCGGCTGTAAGAAGCAGCCGCCGTGAAGTCGGCGATTTTCCCGAGGCGATAGTTGAGGTCGCCATTGACCGAGATGGTGTTGCCGTTGTAGAGGCTCGACGAGTTGTCGATTTCGTTGAGGATGTTATAATTGTAGAGACGTGAGTTCTTTTGGCTGTTGCCAACGGAATACGCGTGGCGCTGATAGTAATAATAGGTGCCGTCGGGGTTGAAACACGGCAGGGCACGCGTCGTCTGGTAGGCATAGTCCATGACACCCACTTCCGACGGCACGTGGTTTTTCTTCTGCACGTTGCCGTTGATGCGCAAGTTGGCACTGAAGCTCTTTGAGAACTTCGTCATGAGGTTCATGGCCATCGTATAGCGGTCAACATATTGCGTCTTGATAACGTCGTTCTGCCGCATGTAGCCCACAGAGGCATAATAGCGCGTGGCGTCGGAACCGCCGGAGATAGAGAGCGAATGCTGCTGCGTCACGGCGTTTTCCGTCAGGATGTCAAACCAGTCGGTGTTCACCGTCTCATAATGGCGCACCTCGTTGAGAAACTCCTGATAATTGGTCTGCGCCGTCTGATAACGATAGAACGCACCTTCGTAGCCCACGAGCGGCATGTTCTTCGGGAAGGCATAGTGGAGCGAGCAGAGGTCTTTGCCAAACTGCACGCGCTCCTGCGAGTTCATCAGCTTGATGTTGCTGTCGGTGTAATGCGGGCGGCGCGTGATGGTCGTCTGTCCCGAATAGCGTATGGAGGGCGGACCCACCTTACCTTTCTTCGTTGTCACGACAATCACACCATTGGAGGCTCTCGTACCATAGATGGCCGTTGCCGCCGCATCCCTCAGAACGTCGATACGCTCGATGTCTTCCGGGTTGATACCCGAAATGGCGTTACCGATATAGTTGATATAGTCGGGGTCGTTGAGCTGCTCCGTGCTAACGTCCACCGGGTCTTGCAACACAAATCCGTCGAGCACCCATAGCGGCTCACGGTTACCAACGATCGTTGAAGTTCCGCGCACGCGCACACGTCCCGTCGCTCCCGCCTCTCCCGAGTTGTTGGTGAAGACGAGGTCTGGGATGCGTCCTTCGAGCGCCATGTCAACGGTGGTCATGTTCGGCATGAGGATGTCGTCCATCTTCACGCTGGTGATGGCCGCCGTGTTGTTTCTCGGGTCGATTTTCTGGTATCCGTTGGTGATCACGGCCTCTCCGAGCGTCGTTCCTCCTTCCGAGAGCATGATGTCGCGCACGAGGTTGCCCGTTCCTGCGGGGATGACGAGGGTGCGCGGCTTCATGCCGATGTACGAGGCTTCGATGGTGACCTTCCCATTGGGCACCTGGAGCGAGAACTGGCCGTTGGCGTTCGTCACGCTTCCGCGTCCCGCGCCCTTCACGCGCACGTGTGCGCTAATGAGCGGGTGGCCGGCATCGTCCTTGACCGTACCCCTGATGATGCGCTTACCGCCCACAGGGCGTGCCTGCTGCTGCGTTGCGCTTTTCGGGCGCACCTGCGCCGCGGTGGGAACCGCTGCGGGCGCTCCAAAGAGGGCTGCCAACAGGGCTGCTGAAACCAGATACTGCCGCCAGCTGCGTGCCTGAATGCTCAGGCGCGTCGTGGCGTCGGCCGTTGGCTGGGCGCCCAGACTGGTGGGTGACTGATGATTTACTTCAAACATAGTGTTGTTGATATCAATGGTTTGTATTTTCTCTTTTCTTCTTCGTGGCGGCCTACGCTTGGCGGCATCCCCTGTCGGCGGCCCTGCACGGGCTGAAAGCCCAGCAAGTCCGTAGCCCAGGGCAACGCCCTGGGTACCATATCCCCATTCCCTACGCCCTGTAAGGGCAAAAGTAAAAGCCAACCGCTCGCCCATACTTTTGCCCTTACAGGGCGTGGGCGTTTATACGCTGACACCCAGGGCGTTGCCCTGGGCTGGGGACTGGCAGCCCTTTCAGGGCACTCCTTTCGCGATATGTTCGTTTATCATGTGCGTATGCTTTGCCACTTATTGTTTGGCAAAAAACGCGCAGAGATTTTCAGGTTTTTGAACACCCTTCTAAAGGGTACTTCCGAGGCGTTTGCCACCTGCATTCATCAACAAACTCTTTAAGTTTAGATAAATACGCTGCAAATTTATAATAAATTTCGATGTCAAAGGCGTGGTAACGGCTTTTTTAATATTTCCAACCTATACAACGAGGGCGACGGCGCGGCAACAAACACTGACACAAAGAAAAACAGGCAACGCAACCGACGCGATTTTACAAAACCAAGGGAGAAGGACGCTAAATTGGGTTGAGAGGGGTAAAAAGTTGTGAAGAAAAAAAGTGAGGGAGGGGCTGCTTTGCTGGGCAGTATTGGATGTTGGCTACTCGCGGCCGCGAGCAGCACTACCTGCGGCCGCGAGCCGTGCTACCTTCGGCCGCGAGTCGAGCTACCTCCGGCCGCGAGCCGTGCTACCTTCGGCCGCGAGTAGATGACTTGTAAAGCACATCGGGAAAAGGAATATGAGAGGAATTCTGAGGCGTCAATTCTGTCTGGCAATCGGTTCGTTTTTGAGCGATACAAGAGATCCACACTATGTGTGTTAGCATCTCATTTCCCGCACCATACCGCACAAAAAAAATCGAGCACCCCAACGGAGTGCCCGATTTTTCTTTTCAAATAAACTATATCGGGGATGATTTAGTCCCACAATCCTTTGCCAATGCCCTGATGGTTTGACTTCATTTGGTTTACATCGTCTATGGTTTCATCAGAGTTGATAGTCATTTTACTTTCTCCTCCCGATACACTCATCAGTGCGCTCTCGGGAAAGAAGTTAACAGCTTCTGACGTTGGCTTGATATATTCTTTCTTCATAATTTCTTGTAGTTTTATTGAGTTATAGATGTAATGATTAGATTACTTGAAGAGGACTTTCTGTCCGTCTTCCGTGACGAAGATGCCCTTGGCAGGATAGAGCACGCGGCGTCCCTGCAGGTCGTAATACTTCTTGGGGGCAGGAGCGGCAGCGTTGACGTTGTCAATGCCCGTCACCTCGTCGCCGAAACTGAAGGCCATCATCACGCCCTGAGCGTTCGTGATGTTCCCACTTGGCAAATAAGCCTTGTTAGCAGGAATTGCGGTGAAGTTTGCCTTATAGAAGCCAATGCCCTTGTTGCCATCAGCAAGTACATAATTGCTCTTTACGTCATATCCTTCACGCTTGGCTGTTACGCCTTCAAGTTTGTTGTCAGTGAGAGTAGTAGCCTCAGCTGTTGTAATGGTAAGGTTGATGTTTGCTACCTCAGACTTGTTCGTATTCTGAAGAATCACACCTTCATAAGCAGGGATGATGCCATCAGTGATTTCCGTCAAATTCAGAACGTTTCCAGCTGCGGCGCTTGCGTAGTAAGCCTTCACTGCAGAATTTTCTGGAAGCTTGACATTGAACGGCAAGCAGAGCGTGGAGTAGTCGTTAGCGGCGATGGTAAGAGGAACTTTGGTTACTTTGATGAGCTGCCAGTAGTTGCCAGCATCCGTTTGGGTATTCCAACCAACCACCTCACTATATCCTTTATCATCCTTCTGAGCTGGCATGCCACCCTGAGCATTTACATAAACATCATTGATGCCCATCAAGAACATGGTCGAATTGTCATTGAGAACATTTTTGTCACTATTAAACTTCGTATCGGTTGCATGAACATAAAATAGCCCATTAGCATCCTGAGGCTTTTCCGACGAAAATTCAAATTTTCCATTTGTGGCAACATTGACAAAAGCAGCATAATGTCCAGTATTCACATTCAGCAAATAATAATTGCCTTCCGATGCACGCTCAAATCTCCAAAGACGAGGCAACAGCGCAGCCCCACCCTTGGTTCGCTTGACGTTTCTGTCGTTTTTGACAGTTCCGACCTGGTCTTGAAGATTGCCCTCCGTATCGCAGAATACGTATTCAGAGGAAAGATACTTGTTCATATCATCATTAGTGCCAACAGCTCCCTTACTGACATTGCGTATGAGATAATAAGCGTCCTCCTCTGGATTGGCTTCACTGCCCACCTTGTCGCCATATTCAAGAAGATCGGCAAGCGTTGTTGCCGCAGCTGCGGAGCTTTGGTATGCCGAATAATGCCCCCCTTTTTTCAAAACTTTGTCTTCGGTATAGACATAAAGAGCGTCTGACATGTCTGCAAAAGCATTCTTTCCAACAGACAATAAATCTGCTTCTTCACCAGAAAGCATGATACATGAGGCTGAGGATTCTGATGATCCTTCAACAAGCTGAACACCGAGACGAGTGTTGCTGGAATTAGATGCTGCATTCGAACAGCAAGCGGCCAAATAGCCATCTCCTGCGGCAGTATAAAGGGCAATACCTCCTTCTTTCTGTTTTACGATGAAAACTGTTCCCGCATCATCAAACGATACGCGATTGGCTTTGTCTTCGCCATTGCCATTTGTTTTCAAATACTTGCCCGTTCCTTTATTATATATCTTAACACCCAAACCAGATTCCTCAAAACGCCACAGCGCATTTAAAAAATTGGGATAAGTATTGGATGCTGCACTCAGGTCTGAACCAGATTCTGCATTTACATACAAGCCTTCTTCTTCTGCAACAGCGCGCAACAATCGATCTCCATCTTTAATCTTAAGGCTATACCATTGTTCAGGCGTAAAAAGAGCAAGGTCATTATTCGTATAATTATATTCAAACGTATTATTCTCCGCCGTAATTTCAAAATTTGTTGGCTTCTCGGAAAGCACAAGGTTATCAGACGGTTTGGTGGGTGCTGTATATTGATAGGTGTCACCTGTTGTGGCTAATCCATAAGCCGTATAAAAGGCTGCTCCATCTTTTTTGACAACAGTTTTGTAGAACACCTGCAATGTTGAAGGGTTATCATCCAAAGTGACCTTGCGAAGCCGAAACCAAGCTCTGTCATCTCTGCCATACCAACCAGTCAGCAAATCACTGCCCATGCTTAAATCCAAATAGCAGTCATCTGAACTATTCTTGATGGTGAAATAGCCAGTTTTCGTTTCTGGCGTATCGTCTTCTTTGTTGGGATCAACAGTTGCCTCGGTTTTCAATTCAAACGTTCCAGGAGTTTCAGAAACTACGGCACCCTTAATTTCTTCACCAATGGCGTGATGATTCATAAGAATCGTAGGAATATAATAGCCTGTTCTTGCAGATTCAAACCGATACAATGTTTTAGATCCAGATTCAACCTTGTGAAGCTTAAATACGGCAAGTCCGTCAGATGCATCATCGGGTGTAATCGCGTCTTCAAAACCAAGAACCATAGACCCGTCTGCCTTGATTTTAAGATATTTACCTTTATAAAAGTTCTGAAGGACGTAATATCCTTCCTCTTCAAGTTGACTGGCCTCCATGATGGGGTCACCAATAGCAGTGAGCTTCTTGAAAGCAAACTGCGCACTTGCGGTGTTCCCTCCAATCATCAGGAGCAACACCGAAAGAATAGAAATTAGTTTTCTCATAAGTTAAAAATTAAAAAGATTAATTATTCAATATATCGTTATACGCTGCATCCCCACAGCCTGAGAAGCCACATGAGCAAACGGCAAACGCCGCATCATGTCTGAGAGGTCTGGACATGATGCGGCGCTGGCATGCAAATGCAAGGCTGGCTTGCATGGTTGAAAGTTTTCTATTGAATCGTCAAATAAAGTGGGGGGGGTAAATCTTGCACCATCAACACAAACGACTATAGGCTTCGCTGAAGAGCGAAGCATGCAAAGCGTTATTGGGCAAAAATATCTCATTGTTGTCTACTAATAGCTCCCGTGACGGGAGGAGGAAGTTCAATGGGTGTGAGTTTAATAGTTGGCATATAGCAGCGAAAAAATGCTGCATTGCTCGCTGTTTTTTCTCTTTATCAAGTGCAAAAGTATGTATTAAATTATTCTCGTCCAAGGATTTCGGCAAAAAACCATTCCATTTTTTCTTACAACAATTTGTTAGAGCCCGTTTTGTAATTTAGAGAGAAAAAAACGGACACTCAAACACAGGGCATTTCTGAAGTGACGAAGAGAAGATTGCATACGCCTCTTTTTTCTCACAACCAAAAGCCCGAATCCGTTTCTCTTTCATAAGCCCCATAAAAGCAGAACCTGTTTTCATAAAAAAACGTTGGCTACTCCGTTTCTCTCTCCCTCCCCTACTACCGACACACGAAAACTCCCCGCCGCCACAGCCTTTGAGGGCTGCCGCGTGGGGAGTTTTTCTGAATATGGGCGCAAAGGGGCGCCGAGGTCACACGTTGAGTCGTTTTGATAAGTGGACAAAGGCATCTTTTATTTCGAAGACATCGTCACTTCAATGCAGCGGTTTTGCTGGAGAATCTGGCGGGCGAGCTGGCGCAGGTCGTCAGAGGTGAGGGCCTGCACGCGTGCCTTATAGTCTTTGTCGAGGTCAATGCCGTTGAAGAGTTGATTGTACATCACCTCCTGCCAATAGTCGTTCATGATTTCCACCTGTCCGTAGGTTTTCAGTTCGTAGGCCTTCACCTTGTCGAGCTTCTCCTGCTGTGGTCCTTTGTCGGCCATTTCCTGCAAGGCGTTGTAGATGAGCGGAATGAGTTCGGCATATTTGTCGGGGTCTGTTCGGAAACTGATTTTCATCATCGCGCCCTCTTCTGGATAGCGCTGGAAATCGCCGCTCACGCTCACGCCATAGGTGCCGCCTTTTTCCTCGCGCACTTGTTCGGTGTAGACCATGCGGAGCACCTGGCAAAGGGCGTCAAGGCGCAGGTCGTTGTCGGGCGTGTAAGGCAAGGAGGCCGTGAGGAAGATGCTCGTTGTTGACGATGCCGTGGCCTGCGGCCGCACGAAGCGGTGGGTTTCCTTGGCAGCACGGAGGGCGGGGTCGTAAGGACCTACGGTCTCGACGCTGTGGGTGGCGGGAAGAGAGGCCAGATAGGTGGCGAGCAAGGGGCGCAGGGAGTCGATGGAGACGTTGCCGTTGATGATGGCGCAGAAGTCGGCGGCATCGGCAAAGCGCTCACGATAAATCTGCATGATGCGATCAAGGCTGACTTCCTCAAGGCGCTCGGCTGTCATGGGGCGCTGCCGCGCGGGGTCGGCATAGAGAATGGCACGCAGGGAGTCGCTATAGGTGACGTTCGGACTGGCATTGCGGTTGGCCAGGAGGGCGCGTTGGCGATTCATCAAACTTCTGAATGCTTTTTCGTCGCGGCGCGGCTGCGTGAAATAGAGGTGGGTCAATTGCATAAGCAAGGGAAGGTCGGCCCGCGAAGAGGTGGCGGAGATGCCCTCGGTCTCTTCTGAGACATAGGGCGAGACACTCACGGTGTGGCCCGCCAGCATTTTTTCGAGCGAGAGTTCGTCAAACTGCCCCACGCCGCTGGCGCCGATGACCGACGCGAGATAGCTCAGGCTGGGCACGTCTTCGTTGGGATAGAGCGAACGGCCGCCCAGACTGAAGAGGCGAACATTGACTTCGTCGGCTTCAAAGGTTGTCGGACGCACATAGACTTTCATGCCGTTGGAGAGGGTCAGGAGCGTATAGCCATGCGCGGCGGGAGTTTCACTCACGATGCTGCCAGCCTTCGGGGTCTGCGCCATGAGCGAACTGGGCAACGAGGGTTCTTCGTAGGGGGCATGGTTGGCCTTCTGAGCCGATTCGACGGCTTTGACGATGTCTTTTTCCGAAGGCATCTTGAAGGAGGGTTTGTCGGGACCGTAGAGCGTGACGACTTGATTTTTGTCGGTGATGATTTCGCGAACGGCGGCATTCACGTCGGCCAGGGTCACAGAGGCATCGAGTTCTTTCATAAGCTGCCATTCGTCTTCGGGCGAAAGCAGTTCGCTACCGCTCGTGAAATGGCTCACGCAGGCGCCGACGATGCTTCCGTTGCGGCGGTTGTTGCGCTCCTCATAAGCGTTTTTGGCATAGCGCAACTGCTCTGCCTTGGCGCGGCTGAGTTCCGAGGCCGTGAAGCCATGGCGGCGGGCTCTTTCCGTTTCAGCCATCACGGCCGAGATGCCCCCCAAGACGTTTTCGGGTCGGCACATGACAAAGACGTTGAAGGCGTCTTTGGTGGCGGCCAGGAAGAAGGAGCCATCGCGCACGGAAGCCGAGAGGAAGGCGGGGTTTTCCTGTTTCAGAATGGCGGAAAGACGGTCGTTGAGCATCTGGCGGATGAGATCGGCCTTATAGCCATCGGCATAGTTCTGGCGCGTGTTTCGCTCGGAGCGCGGCGTGGCGTTGCGCTTCATATAGAGCGTGAAGTTGACCGTTGGCTGCTCGGCGTCGACCGCGGTGTAGACAATCATCTTTTTGTTGTCGGGCACGGGATAGGAAAGACGCTCGGCGGGATTCGAAGCGGCGGGAATGCGGGAGAAGAGGTTTTTGATTTTCTGCTCGACGCGGTCGACATCAATGTCGCCAACAACGATGATGGCCTGGAGGTCGGGGCGGTACCATTTCTCGTAATAGTCGCGGAGGTCCTGGTAGGGGAAATGATTAATGACGTCGATGTTGCCGATGGGCATGCAGTCGGCATATTTCGACCCGGCATAGACTTTCGGCATGGCGCCTTCCATGAGGCGCTGAATGGCCATGCCGGCCCGCCGCGTGCGCCATTCTTCACGCACCACGCCGCGCTCTTTGTCGATTTCGTCGGGAGAGAGGTTGAGGTCGTGACTCCAGTCGCTCAAGATGAGCAGGCAGGTGTCGACCACGCCTTCACGCACCACGGGGGCTGAGGAGATGTTGTAAACGGTTTGCTCCACACTGGTGTAGGCATTGAGGTTGGCACCGAACTTGATGCCGACGCTCTCACACCATTTCACGATGGTTGGTCCGTTGTCGCCACCGGGGAAATGCTTCGAGCCGTTGAAGGCCATGTGCTCGAGAAAATGGGCCAATCCGCGCTGACGGGGCTCTTCAAGAATGGAGCCGACGCGCTGGGCGATATAGAAATCGGCCACCTGCGGTGTCTGGCCGTTGTGGGCGATGTAATAGGTGAGACCGTTGGGCAGGGTGCCCCTTCTCACGAGGGGGTCTAAGGGCAACTGCTGGGCCTGCAAGGCGGCCGCTGAAAAGGCGGCCGCCAAGAGACAGAGATGTTTTCTGAGTTTCATATTTTCTGATTGGGAGGAAGGGGAGGCTGTCAGTCTTGTTTCTGACGTTACGCCTCCCCCCTGCTTTATCCTATTTTACTTAAGTAATGCATTACTTAAAAAGCGTTGGCTGGGCATCGCTTTCGAAATCGTTGGTTGAATTGTTGGTGTCAACCCATTTTCCGTTTTGCTTTTTACGCACGACGGCTTTGCCATAGCGCGACTGGTCTTTGTCGACACTGCCGCAATGTGCCCAACCGGCATCGAGCGCCGAACTGGTCACGTTCCACTTGTATTCGCTCGCAACGCTCAGATTGACGGCATCGATGATCCAATCGTTGGGGATTTTGAAGGCTTCGCCGTCCATGTCGAAGGCATATTCTCCGAAGGTGAAGAGATAGGTGTAGGTGTACTTATAGTTTTTGATAAACGTTTGGGCATCAACCGTTGGGCGGCAGATGGCATAGGCTTTGAAGCCACGGTTGTGCATGGCGAAATAGCTGGCGGAATAGTCATACCAGTTGATGAGGTTGGGCACGTTGGGGTTGTCGGTGTCTGAGAAATTGGGATTGCTACTTTCATCGTAGATTTCAAAGTCGGCCGTTGAGAGGTCGATTGACTTGCTGTTGAACTCCTTATGGTTGATGGCATTGATGGCCACCACGACTTCTTTGCCCGGCTGAATGGGATAGTCGCGCCCGCTGCCAGGGAACATGTAGACGGCATCCACCGTCATGGCCTTGTCGAGAATGTTGGGTTTATAATCCTGTTTGATGACCGTCAGGAAATCGCTCTCCACGAAAGCCAGACCGTCGAGATAGAGCACAGAATCGGAATTGTTGGCAATCTTGATGTACTGGTCGTCGCTGTATTGCTTGCCCTCGGGCGTCAGCGTGCCGGAGAAGAAGATTTCAGAGAGCACCAGGCCGTCTTGCGCATGATAGGTGTTCAAAGCGAGCGTCTTTCCCTGAACGAGATTTGATTTTGAAACGACGAGGTTGTCGCTGGTGGTTTTCACGCTGGAGGTCACCGTTGTGGAATCATCGAAGGCATAAGCAATCTGGCCTTCGACGGCCACATTATAGACACCGATGGGCAGGGTCAAAGTGTCGGTGTACTGACTGCCGTTCAGACGAAAATTGTTGGTTACGAACTGCTCTTTGGTGCTCACATTTGTCAGCACAGCCTTGGCGGCGGTCAGTTTGGGGGAATTGACATTAAGCGGCATGTCAAGCGACAGGGCGAAGCCCACCTTTTCGGGGGTATTAATGACGGGGTCATCGGAACTGCATGCCGCGAAAGACATGCCAAGCGCACAAAGTGCGGTCAAGGACAGAAGTTTTCTTGATTTCATATTTTTGGGTTTTAGGTATTTTAGAATATTTATAATTCAGGGGGGGGAAGATGTATCATTCGAAGATGTATAATCTCTCTCCTCTATCTTATACATTCGTCAATCTTATACATTATATTATATATTGCACATTTCCTCAAAGCTCCACGCCGACGGACAAGCGCTGCGACCAGGCGCGGTTGTCGGCATCGTTGGCCGCCAGCGTTCCTCCGAGTTCGATGAAAAGGAAATGGCGACGGAGAGGCATGGCCCAACGCAAAACGGCCTGCGAGAGGAGGTAACTGGCGGAGGCGGAGGCGAAGGTGTGGTTCATCAAGGCGATGTTGGCATCGCTCATCGTGACGTATGGCATCTGCATGGACGACGAGAGGGCGGCATGGTAAGCCGCAGAGAGGTTCACGGAGAGCAGATTGCGGCGAGGAAGCAGGCGCTGCCACTGGCCTTTGGCCTCCACCGTGGCTTTTGAGAAGGAGAGGCGGCGTTCTGGAAAGACATAGTGCGCAGCATGGTCCATGATGCCCGCCGAAAGGGCCACGTTCCAAGAGGTGTGGTCGCGCTGTTGCGCGTAGAGAGCCGAGGCTTGAAGGGTGGTGGCCCATGCGCGATAGGTGGTCAGTTCGTCAACGATGCGGTATTCCGTTGAACTGGAACTGCCTGCTATCTGCTCGTTGCCCGTTCGTCGTTCATGGCAGACCGCCGCTTTCAGCAGCCAGCCATCGCGCTGGCCCTGCCTCCACCCCACCTCGCCCTTCAGCGTCTGGACGCCGAGCACCGAGATGGGCAGGGCGTTGAGATTGGGGAGGATGCGATGGTAGGGGGTATAGGCATACTGTGTGGAGAGCATCAGTCCGCTTTTGCCCGTCGGCACGAGGTCTATGCCGACCTCGCATCCCGTGGCCTTATAATAGGCAGAGGCGTTGTTGCCGGAGAAGCGTTTATAGTCCATCCCCAATCCGAGCATGTGGTATTCGGGTATGACGCCAGCCTCACGAAGGAATGCCACGTTGTTTGTCTGCTTATAGAAGCGCAAGCCGCCAGTCAGTCCCAATTCATGGGACGCCAGCAAAGGGGCTGATGCGCCGAAAAGCAGCGTGAGGTCGGTCACGATGTTGCGCGGACGCGGGTCGGTCGTTCGGTATTCGTGTTCGGCTCGGAAGCGGGCCTCAGCGCCGATTTTTATTTTCTTCCAGGCCGAAGCCCACCCGGCCTTGAAGGCGTAACGCTCAAACGTGAGGTCGCCTCCCAGGGTGTCGGCCATCACATAGGGATAGAGCAAGAGGAAATCGGCCGTGGAGTTCCATTTCACGCGCCGACGCTCTCCCGCTGCATATTCAGCAAGCCCCCAAACGGCCGTGTTCGCTGAGAGGCGCAAATGGGAGTCGGCCGTGAAAAGCAGCGTTTTCTGTCCCTGGCCCAACTGGTGGAAGAAGGGACTGTCTCTTATACACATCTCCGAGCCCACGAGACGT
>ERZ1026854.443-NODE-443-length-28917-cov-15.501039_pt1 | contig 28917 bp, 26 predicted proteins | sample MGYA00380157_ERZ1026854 | MGnify/ENA primary metagenome ERZ1026854 (study PRJEB33269, sample SAMEA4719793) | human gut metagenome | biome: human-associated habitat; feature: organic feature; material: feces | place: Cameroon | collected 2013-10 ... | reverse complement strand
CGACAAATCTCGTGTTCCTTTAAGTCTCCATCGACAGAGACCTCGGTCTCTTATTCGTGCTATTCGAAATATTCGTGTTCCCTTAACCACTCAAGCTGCAGAGCCCACAGACCTTATTCGTGCTATTCGAGATATTACTTCCCGTTAGTCAGTGGGTCTACGACAAATCTCGTGTTCCTTTAAGTCTCCATCGACAGAGACCTCGGTCTCTTATTTGTGCGATTCGAGATATTCGTGTTTCCTTAACCACTCAAGCTGCAGAGCCCACAGACCTTATTCGTGCTATTCGAAATATTCGTGTTCCCTTAACCACACAAGCAGCAGAGCCGAGTTAGGCTCCCATCCGTGTCCTTCGTGCTATCCGTGTGCGTCCACTCACGCAAAGCCCTGCTCTTCGTTTTTACTTAAATTCTTTAAGGATTTTCTCCGCTATTTCCTTCATTTCGTCAGCCTCAAGCTTCAGATGCTCCTTACGGAAGTCAACATCAGCCTCGCTCTGCATAGGAATGAGGTGAATATGAGCATGCGGAACCTCCAAGCCCAACACCACCTGCGCCACCTTCTTGCAAGGAAAAGCAGCCTTGATAGCCTTAGCCACACGCTTTGCGAACACCTGGAACTCAGCGATGTCCTCATCCTCCATATCGAAGATATAGTCCACCTCCTTCTTAGGAATCACCAATGTATGTCCTTTAGCCAAAGGACTGATGTCGAGGAAAGCATAAAACTTCTCATTCTCGGCACACTTGTAGCTTGGTATTTCGCCAGCCACGATTTTTGAGAAAATAGTCATAACAGTATATCTTTTAAGAATCCACTATATAGTTTACGCAATCGAAATCTTGTCGATGCGTAGTTTTATGGTACCACGAGGAATCTTTATCTCCACCTCGTCGCCCACCTTCTTGTTGAGCAATCCCTGTGCGATAGGAGTATGAATAGAAATTTTGCCTTCGCGGAGGTTAGCCTCGCTCTCGCTCACGATAGTGTACGACATCTTCGACTGGTTAGCGAGATTTGTCATCTCCACCTTCGACATAATCTGTACAGCATCAGTGCTCAGACGTGATAAGTCAACGATCTTAGCCTCCGCAATAGCGAGTTTCATCTTGTTGATTTTATCTTCGAGATGAGCCTGAGCCTCTCTGGCTGCATCATATTCTGCATTTTCACTCAGGTCACCCTTGTCGCGAGCCTCTGCTATAGCTGCAGAAGCCTTAGGGCGCTCCACAGATTCGAGCTGCTGTAGCTCTGCTACGAGCTTGTCGTAGCCTTCTTGTGACATGTAAGCCATAATTAAAAATGTTTTTTACTTAGGTTATATATATATTAATAATGTGTAATCTTCCTTATCTCCTTTCATCCTCATCGAGTGGTGTAAAAAAAACGAGAATTCCGACATCACGTCAATGTCGGAATTCCGTCTCCTGTTATACTCGTATGAATCTTTGGCAAAGATAAGCAATTAAATTGATACTGCCAAACTTTCCTTCATTTAAAAACTTTTTCCTCGTATTTTCCTCCTCCTTCACTCTTCGTTCTTCACTCTTCTGTTGGCTTTCCCTACGGCTGCCGATTTTCAATTCTTCACTCAAGCAACGGTTTATTTTGGTTTATTGCCTGTCATTTTCTTCAGAGGCGTGAGCGCATCTGCCATCTGTGGCTTGTCCAGACTATCGAGAGTCACACTCTCGTAAAGGCTGGGCAAAACGCAGATGGCAAGCTCTGCTGAAGAAAATGACAGGGGGTTATAAGGTTTATGTTTAAAAGACCATTAAACACTAAACATTAAACATTAGTGTTCCCTTACACAAACTTTTCGCCTCTCTTTATTTGCACTTCATTCACAAACTTCCTTACCAGCGCCGACGAGTCCTCCTTCTTGCATATCAACAGCACGTTGTCCTCCTCAGCCACGATATAGCCATCAAGACCATTTATCACAGCCAACTTACCCTTAGGCAACTTCACCACATTACCCTTGGCATCATCCAATACCACATCACTGTCAATGATCACGTTGTCGTCCTCACTCTTCTGCATAGCCTCATAAATGCTATGCCATGTGCCGAGATCAGCCCAACCGAAGTCACACTTCATCATACACACATTCTCCGACTTCTCCAATATAGCCTCATCAATAGATAGGTTAGGATACGAAGGGAAATTCTCCATTATATACCTTCTCTCAGCCTCAAGACTATTCACATCCTCAGTCTTATCGAAATTGCGCAACACAGGAGGCAAAAACTTCACGAAACATTCACGCAGATAGTTCACGTTGCCCAAGAACAGCCCTGTGTTCCAATAAAACTCGCCACTCTCCATAAACATCTTTGCGAAACTTCTGTCCGGCTTCTCAGTAAACGACTGCACCTTATAGAAATTATCCTCCACCCCATCGCCAAGCTGAATATATCCATAACCAGGCTCAGGACGCGTAGGCTTCACACCCATCGTAAGCAATCTCTTGTTGCCCTCAACAAACTTCAATCCCTCCAACACATTACGTTTGAAAGCCTCCTCATTAAACACAATCTGATCAGAAGGCGTAGCTATCAAACAACCATTCGGATTAAGGAGAGAAATTCTGTGGTTAGCCCACGACAAACTAGGCGCTGTGTTACGATAAATAGGTTCAGCCAAAATCTGATCCTCCGTAAGCTCAGGCAGCTGCTCACGCACCAAGTCACGATAATTTAAATATGTAGAAACATAAATATTCTCCTTAGGCACTATATCGAGAAACCTCTCATACGTCTGCTGCAACTGAGTTTTTCCAGTACCGAAGAAGTCCAAAAACTGTTTTGGCTTGCTTTCACGACTGCAAGGCCAGAGTCTTCTGCCCTTACCACCAGCAAGTATCACGCAATAATAATTCTTATTATCTGTAGCCATAGTCGGTTAAGTTTAGTTTTTCAAGTTTCACTCATCAATCTTAATACCCCACATTTCTGTGGCATAAGGTCATTATCAACCTTAAATTCACTAATTAGAGCCCATAAAGTCCCTAATTTCGCATACGAAAGTACACATTTATCACGAAACAGCCAAGACTTTTGTATTTTTTTAGCTGAAAACTTTGTTTATTCAGAAAAAATATATACCTTTGCACTCGCAATTAAGCCCAGATGGCGGAATCGGTAGACGCGCTGGTCTCAAACACCAGTGGGGCAACCCGTGCCGGTTCGACCCCGGCTCTGGGTACTTAAAAGCGGTTAAGAGTTCTTCAACTCTTAACCGCATCTTTTTTATCCCACTTTTTCTTTTTACCTTTAAAAAACATAAACCAAGATAAACACCCTATGTTGGGCAAACTCTCATGCTTCGAGTTTTTGACCAACATAGGGCGATAAACAAATCTAAACCGTTGCTTGAGGTAGTGTCTAATGTGTAGTATGTAGTGGGTAATGGGTGTGCGACATTCTCAATCAACGGTTTATTTTGGTTTATTGCCTGTCATTTTCTGCAGAGGCGTGAGCGCATCTGAAGAAAATGACAGGGGTTTATAAGGTTTATGTTTATTCCTCAAGCAACAGAGACTACTGGTCTTATTCATGCTATTCGAAACATTCGTGTTCCCTTATCTCAAGCAGCAGAGCCGAGTTAGGCTCCTTATCCGTGTCCTCAGTGCTATCCGTGTGCGCCGCCTCAAGCAAATGTTTATCCCTGTTTATCACCCTGTGGGCAAAGGTGCAGGCACAGCACATAATAAAAAAGATGGAGATGCAATCGTACAGTTTGATTACGAAATCGCATCACCATCCTTTTTATTAAAACTCGAAGCATGAGAGTTTGCCCACAGGGTGTTTATTCGGTTTATGTTTATCCATCATTTACCTTTTTACCTCATCTAAATCTTCGTGTCATTCGCCCTATTCGTGTTCTTCCTCCATGCGCCTTAAAGTCTAATCACTCCCCTCTCTTTTGGAGAGGGGCTTTGGGGGTGAGGCACCTCCAGAAGAAGTGCCACGTCCTAAACACCGGTTCACTCAGCGCCTCAGCAGGATAATACCTCACGAAATGCATATTCCTCCATATCTTCAAGAAATACTTCTTACCCATGCTCTGCTTCGTAAACTCCCCATATTTAGTATAGTGCCTACCGAAGTTACCACCATTCAGAATCTCCGATAGCAGCAACCTACCACGCTTCACATCCATCGACCTTATCATCCTCTCCTCAGGCAACCCCAGAACCACATGCAACACATACATCACAGCCCCTGCAAACTTCCACAAGCCCAAATGCTTCAGCTCTCGCTGCAATGCCGTTAGATTATTCACTCTTCGTTCTTCACTCTTCCCTAAAACATAGTAGTAGTCCACCATCTGCCTCAATCCAATACCCTCATCAAAGAAATGATGATACAAATGCGTAAGCTGGTAAACCACATTAAACGCCGTAGTAGGCACAGCAATCTCGCCAGCCCCATCAGGCAAGCTAACCACATTCGAACATTGCAAGTCCGCATTCCTCCTAAACCACTTCTGCAGTCTTCTACTATACGCCTGACAATTCATCACCGCAGGAGTAAAATGCAACTCCACAGGCACCCCATCCACCGTAGTCTCCAGATGCTGATACCTAATATCATCCTCCAAGTCGAAATTCCTTCTACCATACTCCATTATCACCTCTCGAGGAGCATTCAGCCATACATCCACATCCCCCGGATTACGAGAATACGGATTATCATACATCATCGCATTCCCCTGCCCCTTCAGTATGCAGCAAGCCATACCATCCTGCGTCAGTTGTCTATACACCTTAGCAGCCACAGCATTAACCATCATATTCTGCCTACGAATCTGCTGCGCCATACCCATCCACTTCATCAGCAATCCAGCCCCGACAGGATTCCCCTTCATCTCCTCAGGATACTCCCGTCCCAGACGTTCCACCCCCTCGAAGCAGAATCCCACCATCGCCTGCTTAGAAGCGAACTCATACAGCAGCTGCCAATCCATCCCAGCAACCACCCTACTCATATCAACCTTTGCCCCCAGGCAATACTTCAGAAAATCAAAAATTGTAGATATATTAATCATAGTAATTATAAAAAGAATATAGATGTATCAATCACAGTAGTTATACAAAGAATATAGAAATATACTAATATATAATAAGTGTATCTTCACATCCGGTAAACCATCGCTCTCATTGGCTTAAAAATACCTAATCCGTGTTCAACTCAAACACTAAACACTAAACATTAAACACTAAACACTAAACATTAGTGTTCTTCCTCCGTACCCTCAGTGCCATCCATTGTGCGACCAACCTTCTCGTAGATACGTTCCATAGACTTGGCAGCAATACCCTCCTTAGCACCAAGCAAGAAGATCTTGCAGTCAACATTATCCTTATGATACATATAATAAGAGGTGAAGAAGCAGGACCCAGGATTAGCTACATAATGCGTCAACTAAAAAGATCCAGCATGCAACGTTTGTAAGCAAAAGTGCTTACAAATATCATATAAATATTGTAAATTATCCGTTAATTGGTCTTAAATGTATAAAAAACAAAGGGATAAATTTGTTTAAGGGAAAAAATACCCGTAACTTTGCAGCAGCTCATTAACCAAGTTGTTAAAGGAGTTACGAGGTCGTATAGCAGTTGCTATACGACCTTTGCTTTAATCATTTATCCTTTGCATTATATTTTTTATAAGTTCATCAGGTGTTAAAACTCTTCCTGATAGACTTAGCCATTCTTCATATTCCTTTTCTTTCTTCCTCACTTGATGAGGATAATCGGCATAAAAAGCAGTCCATAACAGCACAAAGGTCTTTCTAACGTCTAAGACGACAAAATAGTTGTCGCCATCATCTACCTCCAGCCAAATGCATACACGATGCTTTCCGCCTCTAGTTTGCTCCCAGCATTTCACCTCACCCTTCTGAGGTAAAATTTCAACAGTAGGCTTTGCCCATGGCATTCTTTCACATCTTCGGAAATCGGGAATTCTTTCATTTTCCACATTTCCCTTATGTGTCATGTGATAAAAAGTATAGGCCCTATCTTGAAACTTAGGGTGCACTTTCATTTGCAAAGGCCAACTTCCAAAATACGCTTTACGTTTTACAAAATCTTTCGCAAATACAGAATATACAGCATCTATATAAGTAGAATAATTCCCGCCATAATCAGACAGGGACAATTTGGCTGGCACATCATTGACACTTACAGCCATATCACACCTGCCTTCCTTTCCACACAAAGATATTAACCTTATCCTCTTTCACCAATGTAGACTTCATCAGAGAATATTTTGAACGTCGCTTCATTTGTTCCACAAGTTCTAACTTTGCTGCACTTGTATTTAAACCTCTATGCGCATAAGCGACAGCACCTATCAAGAAATCAGCGAGTTCTATGAGTTCCACCTCATGAGATCGAACTTGTTGTATCTTCCGAATCATTTTTTTATTATAGTCATAAGCATTGTTAGCCAGCACATCTTTCAACTTTTCCACCTTTCTTCCACCATTAGTATCTTTTATGTCTAGATAAATACAATACTCATTCGATGGAGTCAAGATTGTCTTTAACAAGTCAAAGTACATTTTATAATAAAACTGGTCATGTGTTTGCCCATATTGCTCATGATGCAGAACGGATTTATCTGGTACAACCAACACTCTAAAATGCAAATCAGAATTATCGAAGAAGAAATCCATTACTTCTTGATAGTATGCCAATTTGGCTTGAGAGACCGCATTCCACTTTAGTTCACAAGTAGGTTTAAGTCCATACTTTTCCTTTATGCCACGAAGTCTCTTAAAGATAGTATCTTTCTTTTGCTCTTCACACCACACGCAACCTAAAAGCATCGGCTTAATCCCATCATGCTCTAAATGGCAGCTCTCATCACAATATATATTTAATTTTGCCATGCTATTACATTTTGTATCTACAAAGATAGATATTTCTATTGAAAACGCAAAAATTCTTGACTACATTTAACGACAATAAAGAAATCATCTACTCCACCTGACACACTGATGTTCTATATATTACAGATAAATCAATATCAAGAAAGAACATAGCCTCGCTGCAATACCAGCCGAGCAGAAGGCCGAATTTGAGTTATCCTTCGGTATTGCAGAGCGCATTAGTGAAATTCAGAAAGCCAAGAGACTCACCTAGAAGGATTTCGCCCACTTACTCAACAAGCGAGACTCAGAAATCTCCAAATGGCTAACAGGCAGACACAACTTCACTACACAAACCATTGCTCGTATAGAAACAGCCTTAGGTTGTAAACTCATCAGCATAGCCCAATGATTGGGCTATGCTAACATTTTTATATAGAGAGCTGATGAAAATCCTTTCATAAATTTGTAATTAAATATAAATTTGACGACAAGGATTTAAGATCAGCCATCATTTAGCAATTAAAATGAATTTCAATTATCTTTCCACCTCATAATATAGTTTGTAATACTTCATTCCTCGTTTTGCATCATACCCTTGCTCCAATAACTCACAGACATTTTTGACCTTTATATCGAAATTCTTATCTAATTTTATAGTAGTGAGGTTTGTTGTAGAATTTTTCTTTAAGGCTGTTTCTGATGGCAATATTGTGTCTGATAATTTTGGTTGAGAAAGTTCATATTCTTCTTTAAACTTAACTACTTGCTCTTCCATTTTTTTACCAAAAACATTATTGACAAAAGGTAAGAAGTCCAATTCTTCCGAACATTTCAGTGAGTTCATAGCCTTATTCATCATAATAGCCTTATCTGCTTTACACACCACATCCATAGTATCGCTTACTAGGAATTCTTTACAAAAGTTGATATAGTTCATTGTATCATGATAACTATCCTTACATGATACCGCATGCAAAAAAGCATCCGTCCAATAATTTGCATCGAGACTATTACTATCCAATACAGCAACAATATAGCCGTTATCTCGATTCTTATTGAACACAACACAACCTTTATCCAACTTTTTCAAGCTCATTCCTTTTTCTGGTACTATCTGTATACCATTGCTGTTATTAACAACTTTCAAAACAGTGTCATGAAGTTCTGATTTAAACAAGCCGACGGCATCAACCATATCCCCATCAACTATACAACCTTGAATCTTCATCACATAAAACTCTCCATTCTTGATGGAGGGATGAAGACTTTGCTGATATAAATAAGTTGCTAAATTATTAGCTTCTTGAATAAAAGAGGTTTCATCATCAAAAATGGATGATACAAAATTGTAAACAGGATTAAGTTTTACACTACCAACAAAGTCTAACCGTTTTAAATCATCATATTTCAACGATTTGTCGAATAAATCAAAGAGAAAGTCTTTAATTCTACTTAAATCAACCTTTTCTGATGAGAATGCTACACCATCGCCTTTAGATTTATTACCAACCATCTGTACAACAGCGTATGTAATATTACCTAATTTAATTTTCATTATCTTCTTGCTAAAAATTCAGGTATTAAACCAAAGTCTTTGTCTACTGTAAATACATATCTTGTTTCAAAATAATTAAAATTATCCCAATACTTACTATCAGCATGTTCAATCATGATAATCTGAAAGTCTCGTTTCTCAAAGCCGATAATGGTATCCATAAAATGATTCATCAAGCAGAAAGCATCACGAAGCTTCTTTTCGTCATCATTTTGAATGGCATTGTCAAGTTTATTTTTATCTGCATAATAAGGAATGCTAGGTTGGTCTATAAATAAGAAATTCGGTACAAAAGCATTTTTCTGTTGCAACAAGAAATCATGGAGACCTAAAAAGAAGCATAAGTGCATAAACATATAGTTTGATTTACTACCCACATTTCGTTTATAGAATTTAGAATCCGAACTCTTCAGCATCAAAATTCGCTCTTCAATGTTGAAATGTGGTATACACGAATTATAGGTTGCAGATATACCTATTTGAGAACCATAATATTTATTGATGGCCTCATCTAAACTTGCTTCAATTCCAGATTTATTTGAAATAAATCGTAATATTTTGTCATTCAATGCATTTACCTCATCCTGTAAATTAATATACTCAGGATTGGTTAATCCCTTAAACTTTGGTTCCTTCAAATTTTCAAAATCTACCCTTAATTTCACAACTTCATGCATCCATCTAACACTTTCGGCACATTTCATCAATCTACCCATTCGTGAAATCTTTGCATCAACAGCCTGTCTTTGTTCTATTAATACCTTGTAATGTTGCTCAAAGTTTTCAGGCAGTTCCACTTTTTGCTCACAAGTTTTTTTAATTTTCTGCAAAGAATCTCTTAGACTATGTACTAGCAGTTTTGTATCTTCATAATCCAATACTTCCTCAATATGTTTATTTAAGAAATCCAATGGAACTAAGCTGTCAACCTGTTCTTTGGAAAGATTTTGAAAACGTTCATATTCTCTCTTCAAACTATTGTATTTTGCAATTTGAACGCTCAGCATTTTTCGTTTTCCATTCAAATCATCCAATTCCTTTATTATTTTGTCATTGTCGCTATATCGCTCAAAATTCTGAAGACCCTGTTTTACAATACTGAGCATAATATCTACATCGTTGAATAAACTTTCATCACCCAACCCTAAAGAAACAAATTTGTCTTTTAAACTAAGAAGTTTTTTTTCATAATTCTGTTTCTTCTTCTCATATTCTTCACGTTTTTTGTATTCTGCATCTATTTTTTTCTTCTCTTCTGCATATTTTTTCTTGAGTTCATCTTGTTTAGCATCCTCTATGCCTAATGCTATTTTAATGAAATCATCTAGGAAATAATCGAATTCAAGTTTTGAATCAAAGAAATGAGTATCAAAATAAGTATTCATTGTTGCAATGATATCCTCTGTCAGATAAGAGAAAATCAGAAAATGACGAAAATTCAAATTCACTTCTGCTTTCTTTTTGTCTATCCTAAATGTAGCCTTGGGCGTGTGAAACAACTCATTAAATTTCAACAACAATTCACCTCGATTGGTATTTGCTTGTAACTTATCAGGAAAGTCTGTTCCCTCAGAGAAAAACATTTGTTGATCTGCTGTCTCATTTTGAGGATTTTTTCGAGCTACTACATAATTAACATTATTAAGAGAAAAAGCAAGTCCATACCACTTAACGTTCTGATTGATTACATCCTCTACAATGGTAGAGCGTTCCGATAATAGACAGTAGTCAATGATTCTCAAAATAGAAGACTTTCCTGTCGAAGAATCTCCTGTTATTACATTTATCTTGTTGGGCTTAAATTCATAGACTTTAGGTTCCAAATTTATTTTGAACCATAATTTTATTTGTCGTATATAAAAATTCATAGCTTTATGTTCAATGATTTATACAATTGTTCAGTACTTACTTGATTTACACGATTAAGAATCAAGTTATACACTATCAGAATACTTTTCAAGCGTTTACTTTTGGTCTTTCGGATTTCTTTTATAAGATCCTTTCCACCATTAGTTATTGATATTTTATCTTTTGTCACAAGGAGCAAATCTGCTTGACTCAACATAACTAAACTATTGATTTCAATAACCAACATTTCTTGATATATTCTGTTTAATGTCAAATCTGCATAGCAATGCTTTATATTTTCTGCTATAGTATTATCCTTATGCTTCGCCAAACGATTTCTTATCTTATCATTTATAAGCATAGGAACTACTATTCCCAATCGCGCCATATTCATATCACCAGTATTAAGCAATAATAAAATGACACTTCCCACTATTGCTTCATTATTATATAGTCTATCCATTGTTCTTGTATTTTTCCTCCCAACCTGGTCGCCATCCTATTTGCGGTTCATGCTCCTCGTCTTTATCGGAGAGATAGTAAAAGCAACCATTAGAGAAATATATTTCTAAATTACTCTCCACGAAAAATATTTGCTTGTCCCTTATATCATTCAAGAGGTCGCTTGCTTTCTCTATTATTTTGTCATTATCATCAGGATTGACACGTTTCATATAATAATTATATTTCTTATGCCAAAAACTGACAACGTCATTTCTAACGATTTCCACTTCTTCTGCAGAAACTTCATCATTCTTAATAGCAAGTATAACACTATTGATATAATCATATTTTTCATTTGTGTATTCAACAATATCATCAACATCATCATGTGAAATGTCTTCCACATCAATCAGCTGTTTTATGAATACTTGCTCTTCCAATTGAGAAGGAAGTTCCGTCATTGTATTCCTTACAAAAGAAAACTTACGTCCTCTGTATTTTTGACTGATCCTGTCAAACACCTTAGAGAACTCATCTCTCTTATAAGAGTTTATTTTACATGAACTACTTTTATCTTTAATCAAACCAAAGAGCTCATGAAAGGCTTCTTCAACATTCTTGTGGGGAATATTCTTGTTGTGCTCCAAAGAATCCAAAATATCACCTTTCAAATCTGGCTCAAAGCAAATGCTCATAGATTTTAATAACAGGTCTGCATAATCAAAATCAATAAGGCATTTTAAATAGACTCTTGTCTGATTTTCTTTTTTTTCCTTTCCTTCAACATCCTTAGCCTCTTTAGTATCATCATAGACTTTAGTATAAAACGCCTTCATCTCATCAAAGGAAATTTCACTCATTTGATATTTTTGTAATTCCTTCCAAAAAGGATTGCTTTCTGATTTTTTATTCGTTACTAGAACAAATTTGTTACTTTCAAGAAAGTCAATCTGCTTGTCTTCTTTCTGTTTCTTGGTGATATCTATCCAAACCGCTATGGTCTTCCATAAGTCATGGTCTCGTAATCGAAGATTCACCGGATTTTGAGGACTTCCTCCAATAGTATGTTTCAATTGATAGTAAACAAGAGTTTCTCCAAAAAACATGGATACGTCATCATATTTTTCGTACGAGACAACATCCCTTTTATCAACCATTTTCAATAGCCGACTTATAAAATAAAGGAACTGGTAATCGTAACCATCTGTACCTTTTGCATTATGTCCTGTATTTTCAACTATATCTGATTTTCCCATATATTATCATCTTAAGAAAGAATGTTTACCCAACAATTACTAATTCTCAAACCATCAAAACACTTTTGGTTACACACATTTCTATACATACACCTTTGATAAGTACTTTTCCAAAAACCAGGTTTTCCAACATCATCACTCTGTACTGATAATGCTATAAAAAGTAGTAAACATCACAAACCTTACCTGTTTTGATGATTTTCATATGTATAATAATGTGCACCACCTATGCAATCACATTATGAAAATTCGCAGTTTTTTATTCTGCTATTTGTATTTTCAAAAAGGTAACTCTTCTGAGCTACTATCTTTATAAGCATACCGCTCTTTACCTACATATATAAAATTACCAGTTTCTCTATTAAAATTGTAGGTATCAAACGGATCAAGCGAATGAATAGTCATAACATCCTGCTTAGTAATGCCAACCATATTTCGATACCTAAAAGAATTCATATAGGTACGCACACTATATGCAGGTTCAGTCTCTAATGCTATTACCTGATTATTCTTAACAGCCACGACCTCATCATAAAACTCTATCACACACCCAGCAGGAACCACAGATGCTGAAATCGGGTTCTCAAATTTTCTATTCTTGTCAAACAACGATAGCTCATATACTCTCTGAGATAGATGAATATCATCCTGAGCTTTTACGAAAGACATATTATATAAGCCTTGTTTAGTTAAAACAAAAGAAGATGAAGAACCATTAAAAGCATAGACTATATCATTTATGTCAATTATATCAGCCTTAAACAATTGTCTCATGCCATATTTCTGCTCACCTAATTTAACGATTCGCTTTCGTTCAGACCTTTCGTCATACTTAGAGAACAAAGGTTTATCTTCAAACTTCTCTACAATATTTGTAAGATATTCAAAATCAGAAGAAGACCTATAATTCACGATATCAGTCGACGACCATCCAGTGCGATAAGAAACATCATCAACAGATCGCTCTCTAACCATAACACCTTCATCCATATCAAATGGTCCAAAGAACAAGCCATCCTTACCTGCCGATACAACAATACTTCCACAGCACGCATTCAGTCCTACTATTTTAGCATCAAACTTCTTTCTAAACTTACATGGTGCAATAGAATAATTATCATTTCCCAAGTTCAATCTACTTTCCAAAAGTCCATCCTTACATCCGACGAATAAAGTCATGGCATACATTTTTAGATCAAGTATAGGGAAAGATTTAATATAATCAATCACATAGAAGTCATCTTTTAATTCATCAAAATCAAGACTAAAATCCACGTTTTCAGAAGCAAAGACCCACAATTTCATCATCACTTCCATCACTCCTGATATACCTAAAAAAGTCTTACCTGTCTCATTACTAAAGAAATCATTTCTTTCAAAAGCCAATCTTAGCAAAGAAGAAAATTCAGGATATCTTTCCTTAAGCCTATGCATAATACGAGACATAGGAACATATCCGAAAGATCCATCCTCTAAAGCTAAAAATAGATAACCACCATATAAATAGCTATCTACGGCCTTCACATTTATAGAAAAACGAAGAGTTCTCATAAACAATGTCTCATTAATCGTTTATACATTATGCCATCTATAACTTTATTATGATACCAAGTCTCTATCAATTCATCTGAGATTTGCGAGTTACTTTTAGGATAACCATGCCAAGGCTCAGCATCATTTGGTGGTTTAGGAAAGAAAGCTATACGCTCATTATCTTTTCCCAACACCTCTTTTCCATTATCAACAATGGAATACAAACCATTAGATTCAGTATCCATCCATACACCTTCATCAGCCAATCTAAACACCTCATACTGCTCGTTGCGCTTCAAGCACCATCTGCTTTTCTCATCCTTTTTTACAGCACCACGACAATGATACACAACTGGCTTATAAAAATGCTGTACATTAGTAGGTCCAAATGTTCCATCAACATTCTGCACAACTTTCGGATAATTATATGCCATAATTATATTTTATATATTGAATAACAAGTTCGATGCCATTCAGTTTTTTGCATTGATATCAAACCTCTTTATGATAAAAGAACTATTCTTAATTGATTTTAATAGTTCCACACATTATACTTATTGTAGATTTCTAAATAACAAATATAAACATGAGAAAGAGAAGACACTCTACTGTTACAACAGAAAAAGCAACTCGTTACGACGAGAAGAGAATTAACCTATTAACTTGGTTTCTCTTTGTCAGGAAGGCATATAAGATTTATCTTTTTATAAGCGATAACAAAGACCAAATCTATGAAACGCTCCACTCTATAACAGATTGGATATTGCCTTAAGAGATATATCATCTAACCTTATACTTTTTTTTGTAATACTCTGATAGTCAGTAATGGACTTGTCTCCTTTGTCGTCAGATTATCAAAATCCTCAGAGCCCACCAGTCCCATTCGTGTAGATTTGAGTTATTAGTGTTCGACGCCACGTTTAAACACTAAACACTAAACATTAGCGTTCTTCCTCCGTGCCCTCCGCGTAATCCGTGTGCGGCATACTCAAGCAGCAAAGCCGAGTTAGTCCCCTTGCGGTCCCATCCAGCACAATCATGGCGAGAGCTTTGATGGTCCGCCAACCTTAGAGCGAAGTGGTTACGAGCACCGAGTAGGGCGGTTACATCCCTTGCCCTTTTGGAAAGGGCGAGGGCTTGGGAGTGGGTTAAGGACCCTCCCGATGGGGAGGGACAGGTGGGGCTTACTTACCATACATATTCTCATAATACTTCTGATACTCCCCCGAAGTAACATTATCCATCCACTCCTGGTTTTCCAGATACCACTTCACGGTCTTCTCGATACCCTCTTCAAACTGCAGACTTGGTTCCCAACCAAGCTCCGCCTGAAGCTTACGAGAGTCGATGGCATAACGCATATCGTGCCCCTTTCTATCCGGTACATAAGTGATAAGATCCATATCCTCGCCCTCCTTTCTGCCGAGCAGACGGTCAACAGTCTTGATAACCACCTTGATGATATCGATGTTCTTCCACTCATTGAAACCACCGATGTTGTAAGTCTCTGCAATCTTACCATTGTGGAAAATCATATCGATAGCACGAGCATGATCCACCACATACAACCAGTCGCGCACATTCTCACCCTTGCCATATACAGGCAATGGCTTGCGATGACGGATGTTGTTGATAAACAGCGGAATCAACTTCTCTGGGAACTGATAAGGACCATAGTTGTTAGAACAGTTAGTCACGATAGTAGGCATACCATAAGTATCATGGAACGCACGAACAAAGTGGTCAGAACTTGCCTTCGATGCAGAATAAGGCGAATGAGGATTATACTTCGTTGTCTCCACGAAGAACTCCTCACCATAAGCCTCATGATTCTTACCGCTCGAAGCCTTAGTAGTAAAAGGAGCAGGCACACCCTCAGGATGAGTCATCTCCAAAGCACCATACACCTCATCAGTAGAAATATGATAAAAACGCTTACCCTCATACTTCTCAGGCAAACTCTCCCAATACACCTTTGCAGCCTGCAGCAACGACAAAGTACCCATCACATTAGTCTGAGCAAAAGTAAAAGGATCCCTTATACTTCTATCCACATGGCTCTCAGCAGCAAGATGAATGATACCATCAACCTTTTCATCCTGCATCAACTTCAAGAAACCATCAAAGTCACAGATATCCATCTTCACAAACTTATAGTTTGGCTTATCCTCAACATCCTTAAGATTCGCCAAGTTGCCAGCATAAGTCAACTTATCAAGACAGATAATATTATATTCAGGATACTTGTTTACAAACAATCTTACCACGTGCGAACCAATAAAGCCAGCACCACCAGTTATAACAATATTCTTCATTTTAATGTATATATACGAACACGAATTACATAAATTACACGAATCATTCAGGAGAAACTATAACCTCTATATTCGTGTCAATCGGAAGATTCGTGTTCAAAAAAAATTAATATTCCAGATTCTTCTTTAGAGTATCCTTACCCTCATCAATTATCGACATCAGATACCTTCCATAGTCATTCTTCAACATAGGCTTTGCATTCTCACGCAGCGTATCACTATCTATCCATCCTTGGCGATAAGCGATACCCTCCAAGCAAGCCACCTTCAAGCCCTGTCGTTTCTCCAAAACCTCAATAAAAGTAGAAGCCTCCGACAGCGAATCATGAGTACCAGTATCAAGCCAAGCAAAACCCCTTCCTGCTCGTCAAACTCAGCCACACCATATCTCTCAGGATCGCTAGCACGATAGCCAAACACCGTAGCCTTATCATTCTGCTCAGCATATTCAAACTTCACACCCAGTTGGCTACCATCACCAAGCAATCTCTTGAAACCAGGCAAATCATACGGAGTAGAGATTATCAATATCTCACGTATGCCAGCCAACATCAACACCGAGATAGGATAATATATCATCGGTTTATCAAAGATAGGAATCAGCTGCTTGCTGATACCCTTTGTAATAGGATACAAACGTGTACCGCTACCACCAGCTAACACGATTCCTTTCATGAATTATTGATTTATTATTTTAATCCTTGTTTATCATTATCCTCGAACCAGTCAGCCAGAGCCTCCTCGAAGCTCCACTTAAACTGATAACCGCAGTTCTTCAACTTCTCACCACAGATATTAGTCGAAATCTGGAGCTTCTTCACTCTCGCAGGACAGATACCCATAGGCGAACCCAACAGCATTGCCATCCTTGCCATAGGCATGATAACCCAGTTAGGAATATCAGGAACAAACTGAGTCAAACCTGTCACCTTCTTCATAGCCTCCACGATATGCTGAATGGTATAAGCAGGCTCAAAGCAACAGTTATATAGCTCTACACCATGCTCATGATGCTCCAAGCGGTAAAGCATGAAACGTACAAGCTCCTTTACATAGATGCAAGCCTTAATAGTATCCTTTCTACCAGGGTAAGCAAACTTATGACCACGGATAGCCCAATACAATCTCGTAAAGTTACCATTCTCACCCTTTCCGAATACCACACCTGGACGAACAATAGTGAGCTGGCGATGAGCTGCATCACCATTCTGCCACTTCTCATGAATCTTCTCTGCCACCAACTTAGAGATACCGTATGCAGTATTCGGAGTAGGCAAAGTAGTCTCCTTCTTCAATTCCTCAGCAGCACCGTATGGTGCAATACTCGAAGTAAACACAATCTTCTTGATGTTCCACTTCTCAGCAAACGCCACCACATTCTCAGCACCACGGATATTAGTCTCAAAATACTCATGATCTTCATGACCAGGAGTACGATGTACGGCAGCAAAGTTGAATATGACATCATCCTCAGTAGGAGTAAAGGGCAAGTTCTCGATAGGCTTGCGGATATCATACTCAATGAAAGTTGACTGCAACTTCTGACCATCACGCAAAGCTGGCTTGTAATCCTTTACTACCGGATTAGGAGTACCTGGCTTAACGATGTCGAGGTTATATACTTGGGCATCAGGATAACGCTCCTTAATCAAATTTGTAAGATGGGTACCGATGAAGCCAGTACCGCCAGTGATAATATAATTCATTTTGAAATTGTCTAATCAATTAAAAGCATATTTTCTTCTTGTTCAAAAGTATCCTTAGATATTAAACCTTGACGAAGTTTATATTCGTTTGAAGCTCTTCTAACATCCATAGAATCTCTATAAATATGCAGATAATCAGATATTAACTGCAGCATCTTATGTACATTCGTTTTTCTTACGTAGGCTTGATATTCAATATCCATAGCTGCAGATAGTTCTTCTTTTTTAGTTGAGTAGCTATTATAAACGGCTTCCATAAGATTATTAATAATTCGAATATCTTCTCTACCCAAATTGTGTTTTCGAACAAGACAACGGAAATAAGCATGGATATGATAAGTATTATCAGAATCCTTTTCGAAATTCTCTTTGGCTAAAGACAAAGCATCATCAAAGCATTTTTGACATAAAAGGACTGTAACCAATTCACGTTTAGCCCTTTGCATATTTGGCGAATGTTCCAGTGCAAGACGATAATACTTTTCTGCTCTTTGATAATCTCCTTGATTTCTAAAATAAAATCCTTTTAAAAATTCTTCATCTGTTCCATCAATATTTTTAATCTCTGCCCAAAATCTATTTGCATTTCTTTCGCTATTTTTCGCCATTCGGCATAATGCCAAACAAGCCCAATAGGAAATTTCGCGATGTATATCCTTGTAATAACTGTGTAAATCATTAGCTACAGCATCACAAATTTTAATAACCATCTTGTAATTATGAGTATTATATACATCCATAAGAGACTTGATAACAATAGAAGGTATCAAGAACGATTTATTGTCACAATGACCTTGAACAATTGAACGTTTAACCTTAAAAAGATATAAAGAAACATCTTCTGTTATGTCATCTGTGGTTACTGTATTTTCTGCAACTTCCATAACATAAGTCTCTAAATCAGACGGCAATGCTATTTTATTTCTTTTGACATAATCACAGATAAAATGATCGAGCCTAACGAAAGAATCTGATGGATCAAATGTTGAAACAATTCCATATACCATCATTTTAGAAATTACATTTTGAACCTCATGATATTGTTCCTCGAAAATTTTACCAAGAACATCAAAGGAAAGGAATTCAAATGTAGACAAGATAATCAGTATGTTCTTTGACAATTCATCTACCATAAACATATCCAACAACGGCTTCATTTTCTTTGTGCCCAACAATATCAGATGCTCTATATCTTGTTTGGCAGCAAGCACTCCTCTATTAGCACAAACTTCTACAGCATTCAATATTTGTGAAGGAGATTGCAACAGCTTATCAACGAAGAAATTCACATCCGTATCACTTATATCTGTCAAATTATAAAATTCAGCATACTGATAAAAAAGTTTTTTTCTATCATTCTTGTTTAACGGAAGCAATTGAATATGTGCCAACTTGGGATAATCTGATTCGATATAAGAATTAGGGGAGATACAAGACTTAATAAATAGGCCTATTTGTTTATTCAATTCCGGGTTTTCAATGACATCAACAAGCCATTCTGAGACCTCTCGATTTGGTAAGACACAAGCCATGTTATCCTCAACAAAAACAATTGTCTGAGAATCATATAACTTATTTAATAATTTTACAGCTATGTTTGCTTTTTCTTTTGGTGCAGAACTAAGAATATCTTCAAGTTCCGATTTACTATATTCCCTACAATATAGATTCAAGTAAATAATAAAATTTTCGATACCTTCTTTAACATCTAAAGAAATACGATATGGTTCAATTTCTTTAGGTTTTCCCAACTTATATAGGCATTGTTTAGCAAAAGCATCTTTACCGACTCCATTTCTTCCTGAGATAATAAGACCTCTTAAGTTTCTCCCCCGATTGGAAAATCTTTTGTCTTCAAAAGCTTCATTTTCAATACTGCGACCAATTATTGTAATCTCACGGGCCATAATATTAGGATTTTCTCTCCATATCAATCTTCGAATTTTCTGTTCAATGTCTTTTCTCAACATTTCAGGACTAACGAAATACTTCAGATTAAAACATTCGTCCTTAGCCATCCATGAAGGAACATCATCCAACGTCAATGAAGGATCTATAATATAAGGCCAAAACTGTTCCAACTGCCCAGAAGTTAGCTTGTCTTTAGCCTTAGCGATTTCTTTTTGGACCCAACTTGACAATAATGCCTCTTTAGAAATCAATAAGACAAAGATAGTACAAGAATCTATAGCATTAAAAATTTCATCAATAGACTTATATGCTGGTTCAAAATCAAAACAATCAATCTTACAATAATCCCTACCGATGATATTGACCAGTTCTTGTGCAAATTCCTTTTGCGCACTACTATGTGATATAAAGGCTTTTATCATATTAATCAATATTTATTCCGTTCTTCTTAAATTCCTTGTATTTCTCTTCAACGAACTCTTTGATTTCTCTTTTGAATCTCTCTTCTGAGAAACCTTCAGCCCATTGACGACAATCAGCAGGAGCGAATGGTTGTGAGCCCATAGACTCAAACTTATTGACGGCTTCAACTATTGCTTCAGGAGTCTGCTCTTTAAAGAACAATCCTGTCTTACCACCATTTACTGTCTCTAGCGAACCACCATGACCATACGCAATAACAGGAGTACCACAACTCTGAGCCTCGATAGGAATCATACCAAAGTCCTCATCAGCAGCAAAGACAAAAGCCTTAGCATGCTGCATCTTGTATTTCAGCACATTAAATGGCTGATATCCCATCACTGTTACATTATCCTTGGCCAGTTTACGATAAGCCTCCAGATTAGGACCACCACCTATCACTACCAGTTTCTTATCAGGCATCTGATTAAAGGCTTCGATGATGGTATCAATCTTCTTATAAGCTACTAATCTACTACTAGCTAGATAATACTCCTGTTTATCATTACATAATTCAAAATTGGAGATATCAATGTTAGGATGGATAGTCGTAGCTTTTCTACGATATGTTTTTCTGATGCGCTGACCCACATAGTCAGAATTACTGATATAATAATCCACACGACTTCCTGCTATGGCATCAAACTGACGGATAGGATGAAGCATGAGACGAACTAACCAACTCTTGAATCCCTTATCCAAATGCGATTCTTCCAGATATTCATTATACATATCCCAACAATATCTGATAGGACTATGACAATAACAGATATGTAATTGGTCAGCCTTGGTCAGCACACCTTTTGCCACACAATGAGAAGAAGAGATAACAACATCATATCCTCTAAGATCAAACTGCTCGATGGCAAAAGGGAACAAAGGCAGATAGGCACGATGCTTCTTTGTTCCCAAAGGCATTTTCTGAATAAAGGAAGTATGAACCTTTTCCCAAGGAATACCAAGTTCATCACATACCTCTTTCTTTGCTACTAATGTATATATATCAGCATCTGGAAAAACATCCAAAATAGCTTTAACTACCTTGTCAGAGCCACCGACTGTGACAAGCCATTCTTGTACGATTGCAACTTTCATAAAAATCTTATTAATTATCTACCTCCCATTAGCAAACTTGTCACCTTGGGAGATATACTTTTCAAAACATAAAAAAATCCGAGACATAACGCTATATCAACCACAATCAATAAAATATATGCAATATCTCCAGTACCCAATATTTCAGAAAAGAATGGTTTTAAGAACTGCAACAACAAATCATGCAAGCAATAAATGAAGAAACTCGTTTCTGAAAGATTTCTTGTAAACTTACCATTTCCATAACCACATTTAATAAAATGCATTGTTAAGGAAAATATAGCACCTATTCCTAATAATATTCCAAACTGAAAATCCCAACAATTGGAATTCGATTGCATTAATAACGCATAAACAACATACACAGGATAAGCTATAATTAGATATTTGGTATATCGCTGTAGATTCTCAACGTGATAATCAGATATTCTTAAATAGCCACCTAATGAAAAAAAGTAAAATGCAATTCCTATACCTTTATTAAATGGTGGAATTTGAATAATCCACAATATGGTCATTATCAAAATAAGATAACACTTAGTATATTTAATCATATAAGCAATTATCGGCGAAATAACAACCATAATCATCAGATTTCTAACATACCAAAGAGGACCGTCAATAGGACTACTGCCACCTCTTCCAGGAATATCTATTACCCAAAAGGAATGAAAGAAATCATCAAAACTAAACCCAGTTTGTAAAGCATATATAATATATCCTATAAAATTCCATAGAAGATAAGGAACCAAAAGTGATGAAAAACGCTTTTTTAACTTGGTGGTCCACAGTTCCTTGGTTAGTACATAACTTCCTTCTCTAAAAAAAAGATAACCAGATATTAAGAGAAAAATAGGAACTGATAATTTACCACATATACCACCTAAGAGATATTGTAAAAACGCCCCCCCCATATCCACAATGAATACATACGACACCTACTATCAAAGGGAAACGAAGGACAGAAATTACTGAAGAATCTAATTTATTCATTACATGCATATTATTTTAAACGAAGGTTCATACGAAATCTATAATAATAGACGTATATTTTCATACTCTAAATTTAAGAATTAGCTTCAGATAAAAAGAGTTTTACAATTCTATCTTTATACCTTTTCAAATCATATTTTTCGACACTAGCAAATGAAGCATTAGCCATATCAAGGTATTTATCTTTGTCACGATATATTGAGTTAATTGCATTAGCTATTGCTTTTGCATCTTTTATTGGTACTAAGATACCATCCTTGCCATCCTCTACAAGTTCCGCCTGACCTCCAATATTTGTTACAATAACAGGAAGACCAACACTTTTGGCTTCTAAGACTGACAGAGAATTTGCCTCCTGGATGATTGTCACGACAGCGACTACATCAACATCAGCGTACAATTCACCAACTATATTATTGCAAAAACCCATAAAGCGAACCTTATTATTAGCCAACTTTTTTAGTTCTTTTTCAAGAGGTCCACTGCCATAAACTCGCAATTCGATGCCAGAATCTAAGTATTTAGCAGCTTTAACAAAATACTCAAATCCTTTGATAGTTATAAGACTTCCTGCAACGGCAACTACAAATGGATGTTTGTTTTGAGAATACTTCTTTTGCCCATCATAATTAAAGTTCGGATTATATAATAGCTGCGTGTTATCTGTTTTTACAGAATTAACCACAGTGCGAGAACAGCATATTACCTTTTGAGCCTTCTTTGCCATCATTATATAAAGAGGATAATACAATCTAGAAGGATTCTCTACAAGATGAGCATGTAGAATAAATGGAATACCATAAATAACTTTTAGCAAATATGCGTAAATTAAAGTTTTCTTGTCTGTTGCATAAGTTATTACGTCTTTCTTTCCAATTATCGATACGATGTTCCGCAAATTAGAAATAGAATATAATAAAGATAATGAAACCTCTATCATCCATGCAAACAATTTTATTCTATTTCTTGATGAATAGCCCTTCATTGTTATAAAGGGAGCATTAGGAAAAAGAGAATGAACTTTATCCCTATAAACACTATTCTTGGCAAAGTCAGCAAAAGCCAGAGTAAATTCTTCATTTAAGATTTTGGCGATATTAAGACTCATTTTCTGTCCGCCTCCGAATCTACATTTGCCAGAATTTTCAAATACTAAAATCTTTTTCATATATCAAGTATTTTTGAAGTATATGGATATGTAGCTCCTGCACATCCGTATATAAATACAAACCACCAATAAAAAACGACTAAACTTAACACACTAAATGCTAATAAGCTTTTTTCTATTTTTCCTTTTTTATTCAAAATCGAATAAGAAATATATGGGATATAAAGAATATAGTTATAGTATCCTATACGACCCAAAAAAGCACTTTTTAATTGAAAAAGATTAAGTACAAATTCTATAACAAAGACTGTCATAATACTTAAATATGCAGAACCAAATTTGGTTCTTGACACAAATAATACATAAAGAAAACAGATTCGCAAAAAAAACTCAGAAATAGAAAATGCAGCTTTATAATCACCATCTTCGGAATATGATTCCAGTTTCTCAAATCCCTGCAAAGAAGATATATGGTTCAGAAGTGAAGTATACATAAAAAAGGCAACCACTACCCCAATAATACAGATCAAGTTTATTTTTATATTTCTATAATAGAAAATTGGTAACAATATTACAGATATAACTGCTGATTTATGAAAACAAAGAGCAATGAACACAAAAGAAAGATACGTTATTATATCTTGCTTTTTAGGTTTTTGATTACTAAACAAACCTAAATCAGGCAACAAAAAAGTAAATCCTAGAAAAACGACTGACATACCGAGCGATTGTCTCATCATATTTAACCCCATATTATAAAACAGAAAACAATAGAGCATAATTGACAACCATATCGGTACATATTGACGAATCCTATAAAAACCAATATAAAAACACAATGTAATTATTATTTGGGTTAGCAATAATAATGTGGATAGTTGTCCATCATACAAATTCACTAACCATGCTAAAAACAAATACCCAGCTTCTAATAAACCATCAAATAAAAATATTTCTGAAACATGCATTCCTTTAGTATGAAACAAGCTCTGAAGAGGATAAGCAAGTACATCAACTCCGATTGTTTCATCACGTAGCCACGCTAATATGCAAAGTGGTAACATAGAACATAATAGTCCTAAATAATGCACTGTTTTATTTTTACTACGACAAGATATTGTCGCAATAAATATAGACACAACAAATACAGATAAATATATCATTTTACAATTTGTAACTTTTTAATATCCCTATCATTCACTTTTCCCATGATTCTAGAAAAATATCGAGACCCAGAATCTAAGAAATCCATTATCAATCTTAAGATTGGCGTTTTTATTAAGTATTTCAAAAACTGAAATATAAACAAAGAAGTATCGATACTTCTTAAGTTAAATAAAGGACCCAATCTATTCATCCAATACTTCTTTTTAACTTTATTATTTGCATATAATTGATTGACGACCTCTACAACCTTAATCCTAGCCATAACATTATCTAAAGATAACCTTGTACAAATAGAGCCAGATCGCACAGTACAACAATAACCAATATAATCAACAAATTCTACCGTTTTGGCATATACGCCATAACATGCAGCAAAATATGCATCGTTTGAAGCTTTAACTTCTTGAAATTCAAAGCCTTGTTTTAAACATAATTCTTTCTTAAATATTTTGCCCCAAACAGAATGATGCATATATCTCAATATATTCTCGTCCTTAGTTTTTTTATACCTAAATGCAACATCTTCTCTATTATTGACTTTTTCTAAAGTATTTGACATCACAGAATCCGTATCAAAGACATAGAAATCTGCATTTGATTTGATCATATCTAAAAACTTAAAAAAAGCATTTTTATGAAAAAAATCATCTGCATCAGCAAACATAATCCATTTACCCTTAGAACTTCTTAAACCTATATTTCTAGCAGAGCCTGCACCTTTACCACTATTGTCAAATATAACAATAGTGTTTTCTCTATTTAAACCAGGAAAATCTTTATCCTTAGTTATTTCCAGTTTACTGTTATCATCTACTATAATAACTTCAACATTACTTAGTATTGGAATTGAGTCTAAACATCTCTTTAGTTCTTGAGGGATGTTTTTATGAGGTATAATTACAGAAATATCTATCATAATACTACTTTTTATGTGTCATGAAATAGAGTTTCGGGAATATAGCATAAGCATATTGAAACAAGATAACTTTAAATGCGTAGATCTTTGATATATGTTCATAGTTAAAATGGAACGTACGTCTTACGTCACATTTTATTGAATGTAATAGTTTAAACCTTTTAGATAAAGGTTTAGATTTATCTATAAAAGGAGCTAAATCTGCATCATGTCTATCCGTTATACCGACAAATTTGTCTGTAGTTAGAATTATTATTCCTGCCTCAAGTGCCCTACAACCATAATCCCAATCACCTCCAGAATGAATATAATAATCATTAATAATACCTATTTTATCTACCACAGCTTTACTTATAAGGACTAGATTCCCATTTAGTAGGAAAGGTTTTGAATCGCAGTTTGGACCTATAAGATTAAAATTCTTATCATAAGCACCATAACTCACAAGTCCTCTTTTATCACAAAATAAGCCTGCAACAATTATCTTTTCACCTGCACCTTCTGTTTTGGCAAACATTTCTAACAAAGCATCATTATAAAGGTCAGCATCATCATTAAACCACAAATAGTAATCATACTCCTTATTTTTTGCTGCATTCACCCAAGCTTTTCGCATTCCACCACTCCAATACAACCCACCTTCTCCATCAATAACATTTACATGAGGGTACAATTGCTTTACTGCCTCTGGAGTACCATCCGTACAACCATCATTGGTCATATAAACATCGAAAGAATATTTATCCTCTACTGGCTTCATCGCAGCATATAATGTCGATAAGCCTTTAATTGTAACATTCTTTCTATTAAATACTGTTAGTAAAACAGCTACTGTCTTTTTCATATTAATCTCTTCTAAAAATATCACGTGTATATACCTTATCCTTCACATCATCCAGACAAGCATCATAGCGGTTGGCGATGATGGCATGGCTCTGTGATTTGAAGGCTTCAAGGTTGTTCTCTACTCGGCTGCCAAAGAAGGTACTACCCTCATCCAGGGTTGGCTCATAGATGACTACCTCAGCACCCTTTGCCTTGATACGCTTCATGATGCCCTGGATGGCTGACTGGCGGAAGTTATCGCTGTTACACTTCATGGTCAGGCGATAGACACCAATCACGCAGTTGTGCTCCTTGCTGGCATCATAGCTGTTGGCATCGGCATAGCTGTAATAGCCTGCCTTCTGGAGTACGGCATCAGCGATATAGTCCTTACGGGTGCGGTTGCTCTCTACGATTGCCTCTATCAGGTTCTCTGGAACATCGGCATAGTTTGCCAGGAGCTGCTTGGTATCCTTTGGCAAGCAATAGCCACCATAGCCGAAGCTTGGGTTGTTGTAATGGGTGCCGATTCGTGGGTCAAGACCTACGCCATCGATGATTGCCTTGGTATCGAGTCCCTTTACCTCTGCGTATGTATCCAACTCATTGAAGTAGCTTACACGGAGTGCCAGATAGGTATTGGCGAAGAGCTTAACTGCCTCAGCTTCCTTCATACCCATGAAAATAACAGGGATGTTCTTTTCAAGTGAAGAATGAAGAGTGAAGAGCGAAGAATCCAATTGCTTTGTGTCGCCATTATGACCTATTGCTCCTTCAAGAAGTAAGGAAGCGAAGACCTTTGCAGCTTCCTTCATCTGCTCAACATCTGTTACAGATTTTATTGCTTCGTTTTCCTCTGCATACTCAGGGCGATCTATGAGTTTTGGATAACCAACTATAATTCGGCTTGGGTAAAGGTTATCATAGAGTGCCTTGCTCTCACGAAGGAACTCTGGAGAGAAGAGAAGGTTGAACTTCTTCACGCCTTTCTTGGCATACTTTAAGTAGAGGCTGCGGGTGTAACCTACTGGGATGGTACTCTTAATGACCATCACGGCATCTGGGTTTACCTCCAGAACCAGGTCAATGACTTCTTCTACATGGGATGTATCGAAGTAGTTCTTCACTGGGTCGTAGTTGGTTGGTGCTGCAATCACTACGAAGTCTGCATCCTTATAGGCTGATTTGCCGTCAAGAGTTGCCACGAGGTTCAATGGCTTTTCTGCCAAATACTTTTCGATGTAATCGTCCTGGATAGGAGAAATCTTATTGTTGAGTTTCTCCACCTTCTCTGGGATTACATCTACTGCTGTTACATGATGGTGCTGAGATAATAGCGTTGCTATGCTCAGACCTACGTAGCCGGTACCGGCTACTGCTACTGTTATATATTTAAATGTTTTCATTTCTGTTAAATAATTCACACCAATTATATTTTATTCTTTAGTTTCAATAGATATTAAATAACTAAAGTTTTGAATATGACTTGTCACATGCGAAACTTCAGAAATTAAGATGTAGAAATCATCTCTCAATATCTAATAATAACATTTTATTGCCAACAAAGTATATCTTATTGTAAACTATCGCCTTATGAAGAAATCATTCCAACATTTTTATAACCACACAAGGATTTCCTGCAGCTATACAATTAGCCGGAATATCCTTAACTACTACAGAACCAGCACCAATGACAGAGCCATGACCAATTGTGACGCCTTTAAGAATGATACTACGTGCTCCGATAAGAACATGATCTTCAATCACAATAGGCGCACATTTACACGTATGAATATCCAAACTCTCCATTGGCGAGAACATTATCTGAGAATTTCGAATACGCCAATCTAAATTATGTGCATCCGAATCCATGAAGATACAATCACCACCTATTTTAACATAGTTACCTATAGTAATTCTCTCCTTTGCCCAAAGGCAAGGTGAGGACATACCTACATGATGCCCAATCTCTATGATTGAGTTTGGGCGTTCTGCTACTATGCAACCTCTTTGGTTACGACATAGAGGATTTATACATTCACCTGAAGTAAATGTAAAATCATCACCTATCTTAACATTAGATCCTGGATGAATATCAAGATAGATGTGATTAAATATCATTGCTCTCTTCCCTAAGTTGTTCCATCCAATACAAAGTTTTATACACAAGCGATTATATCGAAGATAAAATTGCTTGCGCACAAATCGAGGAAAATGAAGGAATTTTCTTGTTAATTTTGACACTATCATAAATCTACATCTTATTATTGTAATACGCCTTCAATTTGTCTATATCAGTTAGCAACTTCCAATTCTCTTTGAACCACTCTTCTGTATTATTCCACCATTGAGTTTGTAACAAAAAGCTAATAGTTTCTTCATCATAACGATAACGAATAATCTTTGCAGGAACACCACCAACAATTGCATATGGTGGAACATCCTTAGTTACTACGGCACCTGCTAACACAATAGCTCCATCTGCTATATGCACACCTCCTATTAGCATAGCTCTCTCACCTATCCACACATCATTCCCGATTTCTACATCGAGTTGTTTTTCTGGCACGGCAAACTTTAATTCTTCAAACATCTGCTCTGTTGCGAAAGTTGAACCAGATTGCGAATGATTAGGATTCAAAGAGAAGAACATCGGGCAAGTTGTAGCAAAAGGTGCTTGATATGCATGACGTCCAGCAACTGTACACACGTAAGAGGCAATAGATGTAAATCGTCCAATATGAGCCGAAATCTTTGAGTAAGGTCCTACATAAGAACCATATCCTAATTGCCCATGAAACTGAACATGCGGATGAATCTGACAATGACCTTCTAACGTAGAGTGTAGCGATACATGAGAATAAATACTAAGCTTTATACATGAACAACTTTTGCTGT
>ERZ1026854.442-NODE-442-length-28927-cov-7.928893_pt1 | contig 28927 bp, 22 predicted proteins | sample MGYA00380157_ERZ1026854 | MGnify/ENA primary metagenome ERZ1026854 (study PRJEB33269, sample SAMEA4719793) | human gut metagenome | biome: human-associated habitat; feature: organic feature; material: feces | place: Cameroon | collected 2013-10 ... | reverse complement strand
AAGGGGCTCCCCTGCTAAGGGAGTAGGTCGGGAAACCGGCGCGAGGGTTCAAATCCCTTGTTCCGCGCCAAAAACGGATAGACTTTTCAGTCTGTCCGTTTTTTATTGCATATAAGCGTCTGTTGCACTGCGCCGCAGACGTTTTTTTTTTGTGAACGATAAGTAGATTTACTTTTCCGCCGCAAGAGTTTATAATATAGCTATGAAAATCTTTTGACAGAAAGGAAACAGCTATGGACTTATGCAAAAGCGGCGAATTGATACGCAAGCTCAGAAAAGAAAACGGTATGACGCAGAAAGAGGTCGCAGACAGGCTTGGAGTGCTGCCGAAAACTATCTCTAAGTGGGAAACGGGTCACGGCTTTCCCGATGCTTCGCTTCTGAACGGGCTTGCCGATATACTCGGAACGAACGCCGACACTATATTATCGGGCGAGCTGTCCCCGAACGGCGAATTTGTCGGGAATTTCAAGGAAATTCGGTTTTACGTCTGCCCTCACTGCGGCAGCTTTCTGCATGGCACGGGCGAGGCTGTGGTTTCCTGCTGTGGAAAGAAGCTTTCTCCGCTGAACGCTTTGCCGCAGGAAGATACGCACCGCATTGAGGTGAATGAAACGGAAAGCGAATATTCCGTCACCGTCAAGCACGAAATGTCACGGGAACATTTTATTGCTTTCATTTCGTATGTATCGAACGATACTGTAATGACGGCGAAGCTTTGCCCCGAGCAGGATTCATCGGTGGTATTTCCGAAGCTTCGCGGTGGAAAATTCTTTTTTTACTGCACAAAGCATGGACTTTTTGAGTATGAAACGCCTGCCGAAAAGCGTAAATCGGCAGACAAGGCGAACCTGACTGCTCTTATCTCGGCATTTGCAAGGGCGTATGTGAACAAGCATAGTAAATTTGTTCCTTTTCGTGACATTTATGCTGAAAAATTATTCACCGAAGAAGAATTTCGGCAGATAGAGGGCTTTATTTCCGCAGAACACAGCGATGTGACCGATTATGTGAACACGAGCCTTGCCCCTACTCCGCTCGGACGGAGCAAATTCTGCGAGGAAAGCCTTGAAACGGCTGAAAAAACGGGCACTCTGCAGTATGTTATCCTCGGCTGTGGCTATGACACATTTTCACTCAGAAATACTGACCCGAATTTACAGATTTTTGAGATAGACAAGGCAGCTGTCATTGCCGACAAGCTTCGCCGAATAAAACGCGCTGGTCTTAAAATACCGCAAAATGCACATTACATTTCTGCCGACCTTTCGCGCGAAAATATCGGAACAGTCCTTGATAAAAATGGCTTCGACAGACGAAAAAAGACGTTGTTCTCCTGCCTCGGACTGCTGTATTATCTTACAAACGACGAAATATCGGCACTTTTTGAAAATATTGCGGCAGTTGCTTCAAACGGAAGTGCTGTTGTGTTCGACTTTCCCGACAGCCATTTATTTTCATCGAATATCCCAAGGGTGAAAGAGATGCTCAAAATGGCGGAAATGAGCGGCGAGCCGATGAGAACCTGCTTTGGTTACGGAGAGCTTGAAAAAATGCTTGAAGAACACGGCTTTCTGCTCTATGAATTTCTGAACCGCGATGAAATTCAGCACAGATTTTTTGACGGCAGTGGACTGACGGCTTTCGAGAACATTAACTATGCACAGGCTGTGCTTTTCGGAAAATAAAAAAACGCTGAACGAAACAACATCGTTCAGCGTTTTCATTATGTCAACTCGCAGATTATTCCGTTTGAAACAAGACAGCCGTTCGGGGTGAGCATTATATGTTCGCCGCTCTGTCGGAGCAGACCGTGTTTTTTTAGCTGCTCAACAATTGGGAGCTTGTCCTGCGCAAGTGCCGAAAGCGGTATTCCCTCTTGCGTTAAGCGAAGTTGGAGCATTATTTTCTCGTCCGTTTCGCCGCCGTTTTTCTCGGTGACATTTTCAGTCTGCAATTCGCTTTTGATGAAATCCTCAACTGACGGAGGGCAGGCTTTTCTTACGCCGTTTATATAAGAATGTGCTGACGGGCCTATGCCGAAATATTCTTCACACCGCCAATATTTGAGATTGTGACGGGATTCATAACCTTTATATGCAAAGTTGGATATCTCATATTGTGCAAAGCCGTTTTCCTCAAGCTTTTGCACAGCTTCGAGATACATATCGGCAGTTTCGTCCTCATCGGGGATAAGATTTCGTATTGTATCGCTTTTGCCGTAAGGTGTCCCCTCTTCAATTTTTAGCATATACGCCGAAACGTGGTTCAGCGGAAGTGTACAAAGCTTTTCAAGCGTTTCAGAGAGCGTTTCGGGGGTCTGATATGCCGTTGCGAGCATAAGATCGGCTGAAATGTTGCGGAAACCTGCTATATAGGCGGAATTTATAGCTTTTACGGCGGTTTCTGCATCGTGAAGCCTGCCAAGAACGGTCAGTTCCTTATCGGAGAGCGACTGAACACCGAAAGATATTCTGTTCACGCCTGCCGAAAGTATTTCCGAGAGGTATTTTTCGCTGACGGAATTCGGGTTGCACTCCATTGTTATCTCGGCGTTCGGTGCGATATTCGAAACGGAGGAAAGCATCTTACTTATCTGCTCCGCTGTCAGAATTGAGGGCGTTCCGCCGCCGAAATAGACTGTGTCGGCACTGACGTTTTGTGCTTTTATATTCCTCACAACAGCCGCAGTATAATCGTCTGCAAGGCTTGTTTTCGTAACAGAATAGAAGTCACAGTAGGGACACTTTCTTATGCAGAACGGAACATGGATATAAAGTCCTCTGTACATTTTATTTCTCCAAAACAATAGGGCGACCCGAGAGCCGCCCAGAAATCAGTATCTTATTCATCGTCCATTTTGAGTACAGCCATAAACGCTTCCTGCGGAACTTCGACAGTACCGAGCTGGCGCATACGCTTTTTACCCTCTTTCTGCTTTTCAAGCAGCTTTTTCTTTCGTGTGATATCGCCGCCGTAGCACTTTGCAAGAACGTCCTTGCGCATAGCCTTGACGGTTTCTCTCGCGATGACCTTTCCGCCGACAGCCGCTTGGATAGGAATTTCAAAAAGCTGACGCGGGATATTGTCTTTAAGACGCTCTGCTATCTTTCTTGCACGTTTATACGCATTATCTGCGTGAACGATAAACGAAAGCGCATCGACGATATCACCGTTGAGCATAATATCAAGCTTGACAAGTTTCGACGGAACATAACCGAGCATTTCATAATCGAATGAAGCATAACCCTTTGTGCGTGATTTGAGCGCATCGAAGAAGTCATAGATTATTTCATTGAGTGGAAGTTCATAGTGAAGATCAACGCGCGTAGCATCGAGGTATTTCATATCCTTAAACACGCCGCGGCGCTCCTGACAAAGCTCCATAATATTTCCGACATAATCGGACGGCGCGAGGATAGAAGCCTTTACCATAGGCTCTTCCGCCGACTGGATATTTGCAGGGTCGGGGTAATTCGTAGGGTTATCGATATAGACCGTTTCGCCGCTCGTGAGGTTAACTTTATAGATAACCGATGGCGCGGTGGTGATAAGGTCGAGGTTATACTCACGTTCAAGGCGTTCCTGAATTATCTCCATGTGGAGAAGTCCGAGGAAGCCGCATCGGAATCCGAAGCCGAGCGCAACGGAGGTTTCGGGCTGGAACGAAAGTGAAGCATCATTGAGCTGGAGCTTTTCAAGTGCGTCACGGAGGTCACCGTACTTTGCGCCGTCGGCAGGATAGATACCGCTGAACACCATTGGGTTTACTTCACGGTAGCCGGGAAGCGCGCCGTCACAAGGGTTCTCAGCATCGGTAACGGTGTCGCCGACCTTTGTATCGCCGATAGATTTTATTGAAGCCGTGATATAGCCAACTTCGCCTGCTTTGAGCGTACCAGAATTGACGTGATCGACAGCGCCCATATAGCCTGTTTCGACAACATCGAACTCTGCGCCCGTAGCCATAAGACGAATCCTCTGACCGATCTTTACTTCGCCGTCGATAACTCTGACGTAGATTATAACGCCTTTGTAACTGTCGTAGTAACAGTCGAAGATAAGCGCTTTGAGCGGTGCGTTTATATCGCCTTTCGGTGCAGGGATATCCGTAACGACACGTTCGAGGACTTCCTCAACGTTCGTACCCATTTTTGCGGAAATTCTCGGAGCGTCCATTGCAGGTATGCCGATAACGTTCTCGACTTCTTCAGCAACGCGTTCGGGTTCAGCCGAGGGCAGGTCTATCTTATTGATAACAGGCATAACTTCAAGGTCGTTTTCTATTGCAAGGTAGGTATTGGCAAGGGTCTGCGCTTCGATACCCTGCGATGCGTCGACGATAAGGATAGCACCCTCGCAGGCAACGAGCGAACGGGAAACTTCATAGTTAAAGTCAACGTGACCGGGAGTATCGATAAGGTTGAAAACATACTCCTTGCCGTCTTTTGCGGTATAATTAAGGCGAACGGCGCGCGCCTTGATAGTGATGCCTCTTTCACGCTCGATATCCATATTATCGAGGAGCTGTTCTTCCATATCACGCTTCGCAACGGAGGAAGTAAGTTCGAGGATTCGGTCGGCAAGAGTCGATTTGCCGTGATCTATATGAGCAATAATGCAAAAATTTCTGATATTATCCTGATTATATGACACAAAAACACTCCTTTTCTCCTCTGATTATAGCATATTTTTTCCCGTTTGTAAAGGAAAAAATTCGGCTGCTCTTTGTTCCGAGCAGCCGAAAAGGTCAGATCGCATATTTTGTCATAAACTCTTCTTCAAGGCGGACATAGGATTCGTCCTTTGCGGCGTGTGCATTCTGAATGAATTCATGACGGTTGATGACGGTATTGTTCTTCTGCGAGCCGATAACATAGACCGCAATATTTGAACAATGGTCGGAAATTCTTTCAAGGTTGATAAGCAGGTCGAGGAAGTTTACGCCGCTTTCGACAACGCACTTGCCCTCTTTAAGGCGCTCGATATGACGTGCTTTGAGCGTTTCATTGAGGTAATCGATAGTTTCTTCGAGCGGTTCTATCTTTGCGGCGAGCGTAGCATCGTTGAGTTCCACACAGCGTATCGCCATACCGATGATCTCCTCGCAGGCGCGTGAGATAACGTCAAGCTCACGTATAGCTTCGGGTGAGAAAGTTACCGAATTCTCGTGAAGCTTTTCTGCATCCTCGATAAGGTTCATCGTATAGTCGCCGATGCGCTCGAATTCGGAGCTCAAATGGAGAAGCTCGGTAACGCGGCGGTTCTCAAAGTCGGTAAGTTCACACTCGTTTATCTTGACGAGGTAAGCATTGAGCCTGTCCTCCATACGGTCGATGTTCTCTTCGTTGTCTTTGAGCGATGCAATGAGCTTTTCATCATAATTGCCCGTGAAAAGTCCGCGCATATTCTCGAAGTTGTAGAACGCAAGGTTGCCCATTGCAAGCGCAGTGTTTGAAGCCTGCTGAACTGCGAGCGAGGGAGAAACGAGAAGTCTGTCTTCGAGAGCAGGAGCGGTGAATTCGGACATTGGAGCGCCGTCCTCTGTCTTTTTGTCGCGAATGGTTATCATAGCAAGCTTTTCAAGAAGCTTTGTGAACGGGATAAAGCAGATAGTTACAACAACGTTGAAGAATGTATGGAAATTCGCGATGCCGCCCATATCTATCGACTTATCCCAGAAAGGAAGACCGACGATAGCCTGAAGTGCATATACAACAATAAGGAACATTATTGTACCGATAATGTTGAAATAAAGGTGAACTGCGGCTGCGCGCTTTGCGTTCTTGCCTGCGCCTACTGCGGAAATGATAGGAGTTACGCAAGTACCGATGTTCTGTCCCATGATTATCGGGAAAGCCGCTGAGAATGTCAGAACACCCGTTGTGGAGATAGTCTGCAGGATTCCGACCGATGCGGACGAGCTTTGCAGGAGTATCGTAACGACTGCGCCGACGATGATTCCGAGGATAGGATTTTTAAGCGTAGCGAAAAGATCACGGAACGTCTGGAGCTCCGAGAGAGGACTTACGGCTTCCGTAAGGGAATTCATACCTGTAAAAAGGATACCAACGCCGATAAGTATCTCGCCTATCGTTTTTCCGCTTTCCTTTTTGGACAGCATAAAAATGATAAGTCCGACCGCCGCGATGAACGGCGCAAGCGTTGTCGGTGAAAGAAGTTTCAGTGCCGCACCGACATTTTCGTTATTTTCAAGGTCACCGAGTCGGAGTATCTGACCCGTGATAGTCGTACCGATATTCGCGCCCATTATAACGCCGATAGCGGACGAAAGGCGCAGGATACCTGCGTTTACCAATCCGACGACGATAACTGTCGTTGCCGCGGAGCTTTGAACTGCCGCCGTAACAAGTGCGCCGAGCAGAACGCTTTTGAATACGTTGTTTGAAAGCTTTTCAAGGACCTTTTCCATTCTTCCCGAGGAAAGCTTTTCCAATCTTCCTCCGAGAATTGTCATACCGTAGATAAAAAGCGCGATACTTCCTATCGCTTTGATGAAAATGGACACGATATCAATTACAGACATTTTCGTTTTCCTTCCCAAATTTCTTGTTAATTCCACTTTAATTCTGCCTAAACAATTTTTATTATAACACAAGTTTCTTTAATAGGATATAGATTTTCTGAAAAACATTAATTTCTGCTTTTTTAACATAATCAACAAGGTTTTCCACATATATTTTTGATAATTTTGCTGTTTTGGTGCAAAAAATTTATGTCGAAGCGCAAATTAATCAGATTTCTATTGATTATTCTGCAATAATATAGTATAATTAAAGATGATTATTTCAGCATGTTGAAAAAGTAGGTTATAGAAAAAAGATGCACAAATTTCAAAGCAGAGTTTACGTCCACGCTTTTTAAAGGGTGGTGGGTGTCCAGAGGGCAAAGCCCTTGGTCGCACTCCGCAGAGTGCGAAACTCCCCTACACGAAGGCGCTCTGCAAGGGGTGAATTAAAAAACAGTCCAGTGGACTGTTTTTTAAGAGGGGACGCTCTGCAAGAGAGAGCGTCCCTTTGTATAGCTTTCATGCAATGATATTTTATGCCTTTTTGTTATTTTGCACAAATGCAGTAACCTTTTTCGACAGACTGGTATAATTAAAGATAATTATTTTCAGATATAAATTATAAGGGATAAGATATATGAAAAAATGGATCATAGGCAAACCTGATGACGCGGCTTCGGCGGAACTTGCAAAACAATGCGGACTTTCCCCTCTCTGCTCGTCTGTACTTGTATCGAGAGGGATAAACAGCGTTCAAAAAGCGTGTGACTTTTTCAATTTCAGAAAAGACAACAGCCAGCCTGCGCTTTCCGACCCGTTCCTCACCAAAGATATGAAAGCTGCGGCAGATGCAGTGCTTGAAGCTGTTGACAACGGCGAATATATATGCGTTTACGGCGATTATGACTGCGACGGCATCACGGCGACTACCATTTTATATTCTTATCTTGAATGTCTTGGCGCGAATGTCAGATACTACATCAATATGCGCTCGGACGGCTACGGTTTGTGCGAAAAGGGCATACGGGAGCTTGCCGAGGACGGCGTTCAGCTTATCGTAACGGTCGATAACGGAATTTCCGCTGTCAGCGAAGTAAAGCTTGCGAATAAACTGGGAATGAAAGTCGTTGTCACCGACCACCACCAGCCGGGCGAAACCCTCCCCGATGCACTCGCGGTCGTTGATCCTCACAGAACCGACTGCACCTCGCTCTACAAGGATCTTTGCGGCTGTGCGGTCGCATTGAAGCTTATTGCGGCAATGGACGGCGGAGATTACAGTGCGGCGCTTGAACAGTTCTCCGATTTTGCGGCGCTTGCGACTATCGCGGACGTTGTTCCGCTCACGGGTGAGAACCGTTTTATTGTCGAGAACGGTCTGCATTACCTGAGAAACACGGAAAATCTCGGCTTGCAGGCGCTTATGAAAAAGGCTAATGTCAAGGATAGACTTTCATCGGTCGATGTTTCCTTTTCGATTATTCCGAGGATAAACGCTTCGGGACGCTTCGGTTCGGCATCGGACGCGGTGGAGCTTTTCCTCACGGACGATGAACAGCGCGCGGAAGAGCTTGCAGACAAGCTTGACCGTCTGAACAGCGAGAGAAAAGCCGCCGAAGAGCAGATACTTGCTTCGATAGAGGAAAGCATCTCAGCTTCGCCCGAGATTTTATATGACCGAGTGCTTGTTATATACGGCGAGGGTTGGCATCACGGAGTTATTGGCATCGTTGCGGCAAGGCTTGTCGAACGCTTCGGGAAACCCGTTTTCCTGCTTTCGGACGATGGTGATGAAGCGAGGGGTTCTGCACGTTCGGTCGAGGGCTTCTCTATCTATGAAGCGCTTGCCGCCTGCGGAGATCATCTTACGAAATTCGGCGGTCACGTCGGTGCGGGAGGATTCTCGCTTCTCAAAGAAAACATCGGAAACTTCAAAGATACTATGCAGAAATTTGCCGCTGAACACTACCCTGCTCCGCCCGTTTTAACTATCCGTGCGGATAAAATAATTCTCCCGAATGAACTTTCGCTTGATGCGATAAGCTCGCTTTCTTCGCTCGAACCGTTCGGCGAAGGAAGCCGTCAGCCGATATTTCTTATACGAAAAGCCGTTCTTACGGATATTGTACCCCTTTCGGGCGGGATACACACAAAGCTTCGGCTTAATTACGGCGGAACGATGCTTGAAGGCTTGCTTTTCGGCACAAAGGCGGAAGACATACTTTACAGAAAAGGCGACACGCTCGACCTGCTCGCTTCGTTTGGCATCAACGTTTTCAACGGAAGAAAAAGCGTTAGTATGCGCATTGCCGATATGCGGAGCAGCAATGTTTCACAGCTCAAATACTTCAACGCAAAGGCGGCTTACGAGCAGTTCAAGCGTGGCGAAGGCGTTGAACCTGCACTTGCGAAACGCGCGTTGCCAACGAGAGATGAGCTTATACTTATATACAAAACCATCGCAAAGTTCGGCGTTATTTCGTCCGATGAGCTTTTCGGACAGCTGGACGAAAATGTTATCTCCTACTGCAAGCTGAGGATCGCGGTCGATATTTTCACCGAGCTTGGATTTATTACATACGAAATATGGAGCGACAGGATAACATTCATCAAAAACCCGCCAAAAGCGGCTATCGAAAGCTCAAAAATTTATCAATCATTTGCGGCGCTTATAAACTGAATCTCGGAAAGGAATGGTCATATTTATGACTAACAACAAGCCTGAAACCATATACACCATTGATATGATAATCCAGAAGATACTTGATGAGGAAAAGCAGTATGACCTCAGCAAGATAATTTCTTCCTACGAATTTGCGGCAAAGGCACACGCAAATCAGGTGCGTTCCTCTGGTGAGCCTTACATCACCCACCCGCTTGCGGTCGCTTATATCCTGCTTGAATTCGGAATGGACACCGATACTATCTGTGCGGCGCTCCTCCACGATGTTGTCGAGGACACCGATGTAACGCTTGACGAGATAAAGAAGCTTTTCGGTCAGGATGTTGCAATGCTCGTTGACGGCGTTACAAAGCTCGGCAAAATTCCGCTTTTCACCAGAGAAGAACAGCAGGCGGAGAATGTGAGAAAGATACTCCTTGCGATGTCGCAGGATATCCGTGTCATCATCATCAAGCTTTGTGACCGACTTCACAATATGCGTACCTTACAGTACCGACCTGCCGCAAAACAGCGCAACACCGCTCTTGAAACGATGAATATTTATGCGCCTATCGCGAACCGTCTTGGTATGAAAGCGCTCAAAGACGAGATCGAGGATATCGCGTTCCGCTACCTTGACCCTTATGCTTACAGCGAGATAGAGCGTATGCTTGAAATTCGCAGCGACAAGCGCGAAGCTTTCATCGAGTCGATAAAGGCTGAGATCGCAGCACGCTTCAAGGAAGAAAACTTCGGCAGTGAGCCGCAGATAGACGGTCGAGTAAAATCTATCTATGGCATTTACAAGAAAGCATTCATTCAGGGCAAAAGCTTTGATGAAATTTATGATAAATATGCTGTTCGTATAATCGTGAACACGGTTGCGGAATGTTATAACGCGCTCGGAATCATTCACGATATGTTCCGACCTATCCCGAACCGCTTCAAGGATTATATTGCAACACCTAAAGCGAATATGTATCAGTCGCTCCACACGACCGTTATCGGACGCGAGGGAATCCCTTTTGAAGTTCAGATAAGAACTTGGGAAATGCATCATACCGCTGAATACGGTATCGCTGCGCACTGGAAATACAAAGAGGGCATCAGCGGCAAGGACAAGCTCGAGGGTCGTCTTGCATGGATACGTCAGATCATCGAAGCACAGCAGGAAACCGATGATGTTGAGGAGATCGTCCGCACTATTAAGAATGACCTTTCCCCCGAAGATATTTTTGCGTTCACTCCAAAGGGCGATATGATAACTCTCCCTGTTGGCTCGACTATCGTTGACTTTGCCTACGCTATCCACACGCAGGTCGGCAACAAGATGAAAGGCGCAAAGGTTGACGGAAAGCTCGTTTCGCTCGATTATCAGCTCAAAACGGGTGAAATTGTTGAAATTATCACATCGAATGACGAAAACCACGCTCCGAACAGAGCATGGCTCGATATCTGCCGCACGAATGAAGCGAAATCTAAAATTCGCTCATGGTTCAAGAAAGAGCGCCGTGAGGAAAATATCGTTCAGGGTCGTAACGAGTTGGAAAAGGAGTTCAAGCGCAACTTTATCCACCTTTCGGACGAGCAGCTCCCCGAATTCCTCGCCGATGATATGAAGCGCCACAACTGCTCGACAGTCGATGATTTCTATGCTGCCATCGGCTACGGCGGCGTTATCCTTTCACGCATAATGCAGCGCTTGAAGGACAAATACCTCAAATATTATGCTCAGCCCGATATTGCCGAAGTCAAGGGCAATTCCAAGCCGTCCAAGAGCAGCTCGGGCGTTATCGTTGAGGGTGAAAACAACATCATCGTCAAGTTTGCGCAGTGCTGTAATCCGCTCCCGGGTGATGATATTGTCGGCTTTATCACAAAAGGGCACGGCGTTTCCATTCATAAGCAGGACTGCCCGACCTATCTTGCCGCAATGAAAGACGGAAAAGAACCCGAGCGCTGGGTCGAGGCAAAATGGGCATCTGCAACGAGCAACGAAACGACTTACCGTGTTATCCTTGACATTGTTGCAAAGGAAAATATGCTCATCATCGCCGACATAACAAAGCTTATGGCGGAGCTTCACATTCCGCTCACGAACATTTCCGTAAGTATGCTCAAAAACGGCAACTCCAACGTTCTTGCGACGATAAATGCGGCAGGCGTTGCACAGCTCAACAACATTATTGCGAAGATACGCAAGCTGCCCGATGTTATAAGCGTTGACCGTACTTTTAAAAATTAAGGATAAAAAATATGAAAACTGTAATGATAAATTCGGGCGGAATTTTCGGCACGAACTGCTACCTTGTCATCTCCGACAGCGGAAATGCCGCTCTTATCGATGCTCCGAGAGGCGGCGAGAGAATTCTCGCCGAAGCGGAGAAAAACGGCGCTTCGATAAAGAAAATTCTCCTCACGCACGGTCACTGCGACCACATTGAATCGCTCGCTTTTCTTGCAAAAGAAACGGGTGCAGAGGTCTATATTCACGAAATGGACGAAAAGAAGCTTTCGGACGATTACCTCAACCTTTCCGAATACTTTTCGGATTATTACGACAAACCCGTTGAGCATTTCAGCGGTGCGAAAAAGATTTCGGACGGTGATATCATCACGCTTGACGAGCTTTCGTTCAAAGTTCTGCACACACCGGGACACACGAGCGGCTCGGTATGCTATATCTGCGGCGAAGCAATGTTCAGCGGCGATACGCTTTTCAAGATGTCGGCAGGCAGGACAGATATGCCCGACGGAAACAGTATAAAGCTCAATGAGAGCCTTAAAATGCTTGATAATCTTGGCAAAGATTATGTTCTTTTATCCGGTCACGGCGACCGCTCCACTCTTTCAAACGAAAGAAAATTTAACCCTTTTATGAAAGGCTTTGACTATGACGATATGTTTTAAGGGAAACAGCTGCAAATACGAGATCGAAGCGATAATGAAGCTGTTTCTTCCGATAAAAACGTTTGATTTCTTATTCGAGGAAGAAGACCGCAGCGGCGATTTTGCGGTGCTTTCCTACGCTGACCATAATGCGAAATGCGAGGTTTCGCTCGGCGGCGGTTTTGACTGCAAAGAGGCTTTCGTAAGCGATGATAAAGATGTTGAAACCGCGCTTTGCAAGCTTCTTTACGATGTTATGCGAAAACTCACGGGCATAACTCCGCCGTGGGGACGGCTTACGGGAATAAGACCCGTAAAAAAGGTCAATGCTCTGCTTGACGAGGGACTTTCCAAGGCGGAAATTTTCGCACGCTTAAAAGATGAATACGATGTTTCCGACAAGAAGCTTGAACTTGCGTACAACACAGCCGTTACACAGAAAAAATACTTTGATTCGCTTGACAAGCGTTCATTTTCACTATATGTTTCCGTTCCGTTCTGCCCGTCGAGATGCTCATACTGCTCGTTCGTTTCGCACTCGATAGAAAGTTCAAGTGCGAAGAAGCTTCTTCCCGAATATGCGAACAAGCTTTGCGAAGAGATTCGTCAAACTGCGCAGATCGCAGACGAACTTGGTTTGGATCTTGACACTATCTACATCGGCGGCGGCACTCCGACAACGCTTTCCGCTGAACAGCTTTCGCTTGTTATGGGCGAGATCAAAAAAAGCTTTGACATTTCAAAAATTCGTGAATATACTGTAGAAGCAGGGCGTTCCGACACGATTACGGCAAAAAAGCTTGAAGTTATCAAAGAAAACGGTGCGACGAGAATCTCCGTCAATCCGCAGACTATGAACGATGATGTTCTCAAAGCTATCGGACGCAGGCACACTGCTGCTGACGTTGTGAAGTCGTTCAGACTTGCGCGGGAAATAGGCTTTGACAACATAAATATGGACACTATCGCAGGACTGCCGACCGACACTTACGACGGCTTTGTTCACACGATAGATGAGCTTTGCGGACTTGACCCCGAGAGCATCACTATCCACACGCTCACGCTCAAACGCTCGTCCAATCTTTTCCGAGAGGAAGAACGCTGCGTTGACTCGCACATTTCGGATATGGTCGATTATGGTCAGGCGAAGCTTTTCGGCGAGGGGTATCTCCCCTACTACCTCTACCGCCAGAAAAACACCGTTGACAACCTCGAAAATGTCGGCTTCGCAAAGGCAGGCTTCGAGAGTCTTTACAACATTTATATAATGGAAGAAGCGCAGACTATCTTAGCGGTCGGAGCGGCAGGTTCGACAAAGCTTGTCAACACCGAAACGGGAAAGATCGAACGTCTTTTCAACTACAAATTCCCCTATGAATACATTTCGCGCTATGAAAAGATGATCGAGAAAAAGGATAAAATTTTTGAGTTCTACAAGAGCTATTTACAGGAGGGCTAACTATGGCTTACACATTTGACAATCTTAAAGCAGACGCAATGAATCTTTTCGACAAGGCGGCATCAAAGACAGCCGAAGCCATCGATTATTCCAAGAATCAGATCGACCGAGCACAGCTCCGTGCGAAGATCAACGAGAAATACACCGAGCTTGGAAAGCTTTGCTACAATATGCACGAGAGCGACGCTGACGAAACGGGCAGAATGAAGATAGTCATTGCCGATATCAAGAAGCTTAAATCAAAGCTTGAAGATGCAGACAAAGCCGTAAAATCGAAGAAGCCCAAGACCTGCAAATTCTGCCTTACGGAAAATGACGCTGATGCAGTTTACTGCGCAAAATGCGGAGAAAAGCTTGACTAAAACACACAAGGAATTTTTATGAAAAAAAATGATATTTGCACCCTGAAAATAACTGGACTCACCTCCGAGGGCAGCGGCGTTGGCAGAACTGACGAGGGTATGGCGGTCTTTGTGCCGCTCACCGCTGTCGGGGATGTGATCTCCTGCAAAATTGTCAAGGTCAACAAAACTTATGCTTTCGGAATAATCGACAAACTGCTCGAACCGTCCGAAACACGATGCGAAAACAGCTGCGGCGTTTACCAAAAATGCGGCGGCTGTCTTTTCCGTCATATCTCATACGAAGCGGAGCTCGCGGCAAAGGAGCAGGCTGTCAAAGACGCATTTACGCGGCTTGGCGGCTTAGATGTGCCGTTCGAGCCTATACTCGGCTGCACGGAAACGGAACGCTACCGCAACAAGGCGCAGTATCCGCTCACTTATGATGCGAACGGAAAGGCTGTCTGCGGATTTTTTGCGCCAAGAAGCCACCGTGTTGTCCCCTGCGGCGACTGCCTGCTCCAGCCGAAGCTTTTCAAGGAACTTACGGACGAAATTTGCGCTTACATTGACGAAAAAAAGCTGCCTGTCTATGACGAAAAAACGGGCAAGGGACTCGTTCGTCATATTTATTTGAGAAGAGGTTTTCACAGCGGCGAAGTAATGGTCTGCCTTATCGTCACAAAGGCTGACACAGCTGCCTTCAAGCCGCTTGCGGACAAGCTTTGCAAAAAATTCCCGATGATAAAAAGCTTCGTTCTGAACATAAATCCGAAAGCAACGAATGTCATCACGGGCGAACGCTGCATAACGCTTGCAGGCAGCGTTCATATCGAGGATATAATGTGCGAAAAGAAAATATCCATTTCTCCCCTCTCGTTCTATCAGGTCAACACTGCGCAGGCTGAGCGTCTTTACGGTGTTGCGAAGAAGTATGCACAGCTGAGCGGTGAAGACACGCTGCTTGATCTTTTCTGCGGTGCGGGAACGGTCGGATTGTCGATGTCGGACGGGATAAAAAAGCTCATCGGCGGAGAGATAATTCCGCAGGCGGTAGAAAACGCGAAGAAAAACGCCGCTGCGAACGGAGTTGAAAACGCGGAATTTATATGCGGAGATTCGGGCGAGATAGCAGCAGCGCTTGCGGCAAAGGGAATCCGTCCTGACGTTATCGTGACCGACCCTCCGAGAAAGGGATGTGACGAGCAGACGCTTTCATCGATAGTGAAAATGTCGCCGAAGCGGATAGTTATGATCTCCTGCAACCCTGCGACGGCTGCGCGCGACTGCGCTTACTTATGCGAACATGGTTACATTGCTGAATCTGCGCAGGCGATGGATATGTTCCCGAGGACTAAGCATGTTGAGTGTGTGGCATTATTGTCCAAACTCAAAAGTGACCAACATATTGAGGTGGAGCTGAAAACAGACGAGCTTGATTTGACCGCTGCGGAAAGCAAGGCTACTTATGATGAGATCAAGGCTTATGTCAAGGAACATACGGGTCTGACGGTATCTTCGCTGAACATTGCTCAGGTTAAGCAGAAATATGGCATTATTGAGCGGGAGAATTATAACAAGGCTAAGACTAAGGACTCCCGACAGCCGAAGTGTACTGAGGAAAAGGAAGAGGCTATTGTTGGGGCTTTGAAGTTTTTTAAGATGATTGGGTAATGGTTCACCCGGCTGCGAGGTTTTCTGGCAGTCGGGTGAATTTACGGTTTTATACTAAACACCATTTGAAATTTTGGAAAAATCAAGCCGATAATCTCGCATATATAGGATTTCGGTGCAGATTTTTTCCTGTATTTTATTGGTGTTTAGTATCAACCAAATTTGGTGTATTGATATATAATTATTTAATCAAGCATTTTTAAAATTATTTTAAATGCTTGATTTTTGATATAAAAGGTGGTATAATATAAACTACATCAAATTGATAGTCTCATTATTAAATGATTATCATATAATGAACTAATAAACGCTGTGCATACTATGTTTAGAGTTGCTACGGTTTAATTGTGTTAGTTTAAAATGATAAGATTAAACAGCTTGTTCATTTGTAATAGTAAATTGATTTTTTGTACAGGAGATAATAATTATGTGCATGTATATTGGAATTGAAGACTTAGTTGCTAATGCATTTATTGAGTTGATTGAAAACTCAGATAAAAAGGATGTTCTGTTTAGCCAGTTAAATCAATATGGCGCAACTGTTATTAAAATTTTACTTCAAGAAGGACAAAAAGCTGTCTTAGTGTTATCTAAGGAAAGAACTAATTCTTTTTTACATGATTATTCTAAATATTTTGAACTTTTCACTTCTGAAAATGGTGAAGGATTAAGATTAAAAAATAATGTTACGGTTGACGATCTTTGGGATAAATTTAGGGGGTATTTATCTTTTGATGTTATGATGGCATTTATGAATAAGCAATCACTTAAAGCTTTAGGGGTTTAAGTAGTTGCAAACAATGGTTATCCAATAAATAATGTTGAAAGAATGAGTCAAAAATTTATGAAAAGATTTAAAGATCCTATATATGGTTACATTGATGTTGATGATGATATTGCGGACAAAATAATTGATACTCCAGAGTTTCAAAGGTTGCGTAATATCATTCAAACAAGTTATTCCCCATTATATGCTTCTGCTGTACACAATAGATTTGTTCATTCATTAGGTGTATACTATTTAGGACAAATTGTTGCAAAGTCAATAAATAAGATTTCAAAAGTAACAATTGATTCAGAAAGATACAAAAAGATTTTTGAATTTGCCTGTCTTTTACACGATGTTGGTCATGCCCCATTTTCACATACTGGGGAATATTTATATCTTGGAGAAAAATCGTCTCGAGATGAACTACATAAAGCAATAATTGATTTGACGTGTGATTCTACATTAAGTGAAGAAATTGAAAAAAAGAATTATGCAGCTGCACCACATGAATTAATGAGTGTAGTAGTTGCATTAAAAAAATATGATTTTCTTTTTGAAAACATGGATGAACGTAGTTTCTTTGCAAGATGTATACTTGGATATGAATATTCAAGCAAAATGGATTTGAATAAGAGTTACTTAAACTGTATTATTTCAATGCTTAATTCTTCATTAATTGACGTTGATAAACTTGATTATTTGATGCGTGATTCTTACATAACTGGATTTGATACTGTATCTATAGATTATGAAAGATTATTGAAAAATGTAAAGATTATAGAAAAAGAAAACGAATGCAGATTGATTTATTCAAAAGCAGCAGTTAGTATCATTGAAAATGTTATTTATGCACATGATGCAGAGAGAAAATGGATACAAAATCATCCCGTGGTTCAATATGAAGCTTTCATATTGAAGTATGCAATGGAAAAATTAAATATTGAGTATGAAATTTTTTCTTATGAAGCACTTACAAATGAAGGAAAAGTGTTAACAGATTCGTTAAGAGTTTCGCTGTTAAGTGATGGTGATGTTTTATTTCTAATGAAAAATCGGAAAAATGATAAGCTGATAAATGAATATTTTGCACGTAATGAACGAAGGCACCCCTTATGGAAGTCTGAAGCTGAGTATAAGGCAATTTTTAATCGTGGTTTTTCTGAAATATCTCTCGAAAAACTTGAAAATGAATTTGAGGAACTTTCAAAATACTTAAATTATAATAATAATTCATCAAAAATAAATGATGAAGCTCTACAAAAGTTGAAAGAAGATATTGAAAAAACCAAATCACAATTAGAAAATGTCACTAAAACTGAAAAAAATGAAAGATTAAAAAAGCAGATAGAGCAAAAGCAAAAACATGTAAAATGGCTTAAATGTTTAAAAGCATTTGCTGAAAGTCAGAATATAGATTTTGATTTTATTATAATCAAAGCAAGCCAATTTAACAGTGGATTTGGCAAAGTGGCTTTAGATGATCTTGAAATCGAATTTCCCGAGTTACAATATCCTTCAAAATTCAAAGAAGTTACAAATACATTATCTTCTTTTAGAAGTGATAGGGATAAATTTTTTTATATTTTTTATCGCCGTAATAATCAAAAGCATATTGAGGTAAAAAAATTAGCTCAAGAGCTTGCCAAGTTGTGTTTAGAGGATTGTTATTAAAACAGCAATGCTTAATTTCATACCCAAATGCATATTTTATATATGGGATTAGAAGTATCTTGAATTTATATCAGAACATTAGTCTGCGCTAAGAGCCACAAGGTTATAATTGAATTCGACCCTTTGTTTTCTTACTGTGAAATTTCTAGGCTGAAATTTGGGGAAAGTTAAAATTTTTTTAGTATTGACAATCTCTTTTTTTCTGGTATAATGGTAATATAATATGTGTGCTTAATAAATTTGACGTTTTTTAAGCTATTATAGTATTATATATGAATTTCGGGAGGCTTTTACTATGTCATACTATATTTTTGTAGACAATTCTAATGTTTGGATTGAAGGAAAGTATCACTCCGCAATAAATAAAGGATTTGCAGCTAATATTTATGAAGCGCATGAGAATGCCATACAGGATAATAGTTGGGCTATTGATTTTGGTAATCTTTTATATGAAGTTTCTGATGGTAATGTTACAGAAATAAAAGAAGCTGTTCTTTTTGGCTCCAAACCAACCGATAAAGATAGCTTATGGAATGCTATCAGAAAGGCTGGTTTTACAGTTCATAATATCGATCGAAATGTTGCTAATAAAGAAAAGAAAGTTGATACTGGTATTGTAGCTGAGATATTAAAAACATTATACAAAAAGGCTAAGGAAAATGATATTTTTGTATTAGTTATGGGTGATTCTGATTTTGTACCCGCTGTTAAGCAAATAAATGAAGCTGGTGTTAAATCAGTATGTGCTTTTTGGAATAACGTTTCTGGAGAATTAAGAACGGCATGTGATTGTTATATTTGTTTAAATGATATTTTTGACAATATTTCTTTTAAATGATTAATAGATACTGAATTAATTCAAGGTGGTCGTGCATTTTGCAAAGGCCACCTTGAATCATATATGCTTTTTTACAATTTTATCTCCAAAAATCCTCCAATAAATCCCGCCGGATACATAAATTTCTTCTCACCCATATCAAACCGAACAGTAACAAATTTGCCGTCAAACTTGACAACAGTACCGTCCTTGAACACCTTGTGATAAACCTTCATACCCACAGTAACCTCGGGAGCCCTGATTTCAGGCTCCTTTTTTGCTGCCATAGGCTTCGGTTTTTCGGGTTCGGGAGATTTGAAGCCGAACTGCGCCGTGACGGACTGCGGCTTTGCAGCTGTCGGCGTTGGCTTCGGAGCAGGCTTAACCGGAATATCGGGTATGTCCACTTCTTCGGACACATCGGCAGCCATACTTGCCTGCTGATTATAAAAAAGACGGTTGTATTCTTCCCTGCGAATAGATGTATCCCATCCGCCAATCTCGTCCTCATCATGAGCATCAATTCCCGTATAAACAAGGCTTGCGTCCTCGTAACGCTTGAACTGATATATTGCCTGATTCATAAGGTTTGAATTGAAAAGTCCCATTGTGCAGAGCATTTCAAAATCTTTGACATCAAGTCCCGTCACCTTTTTGAAAAGCTGCGGAGAGATTTCTGTGATAACATCTTTCAGACACTTTTCACGTTCGTCTGTCAGGTACATAAATATCGGCACACGGGTCGCAAATTTTATGAGCTTTTCCTGTATCTGCTTGCGGAGAGATTTGCTTTCTTTTTCGTCCTCGGTGAGCTGCTTTTTCTCCTTTGCAGACAGCTTGTCCTCGTCATCTTTTTTCGCTTTTTTTACTGCCTCGGACTTGTTGATTATGGTTTCAATATCGGAATTAAGGCTTCTGAAACCTTCAATACGCATAAGTGCGTCAAGTGCTTCCCTGTTCTCGGTAAGGCGTTTCAGAGTGTCATTGTCAACATTTACAAGCAGTGCGGATTCCCAGCGGCGTGCAAGGAGCGTTGCCGATGTTCCTGCCATTGCAATGTCAAGAACGTCCTGCGCATTTATCGCTTTCATACTTGAACCGTCATAAGCAAGCACGGGCAGAAAGCTGATAAACTCTGAAACCTTCTTTTCGGGGTCAGTCTCGTCAACATTCAGACGGCAGGAATAATCGGATATCTGACGCAGCGCTCTATCAAGAGCAAAGTCGAAAACATAGCACTCCTGCTTCATTATTTCCGTTTCGCCCTTGTCATTTTTTATCGTCCACGGTGACTGCACACGAAATGCTGCTTGAAAATAAGTTTCGGGACTTTTCAGATTTCGGAGCATAAATATGCCCGTCCAAGGCTTTACGGTAATACCCGTAGTCAGCTTGCCGCAGGTAAGAGTTATTGTCTTTGTTTCAAGAGGATCACCCATTGAATTTATAACGGGCTTTACCGCATCAAGACCTATTCCTGCCCTTGTGCCTGCGCAGACATTTATTTTGTAATCGTGATAAAATGTGTTCTGCTTCTGCTGCAAAAGATTATACATCGCAAAGCAGCTCGAAACATTTGGCAGGAACCATAATGTATGTGACAGCACATTCAGCAGACGTGTATCCGAGTACGGCATAGGCGGACGCTCGTTCTTTTTAGCCTGCATTTTCAGATCATCAATATTCGTGGGAAGATGCTGTCCTCGGATAAGGTCAAGCCACTTCTGCACTTCATTTTCATAGACAAATCCTGCTTCATCACCCTTGCCTTTAGCGGAGAAAAATACATTCAGATCAAATTCATCGAATTCTCCCTGCAACGCAACCTGACGTATCTCATCGGGCATTTTGTATGTCATCATTACCATTCGGGGCAGTGAAATATACGGATTATTCGCACCTACCCACGCATATTTTTCACGCTGTTCATCGGAATATGTCCAGTTGAATATCTGCTCCTCGATAAATTCACCGCTGTTTATTGCACGGAAAGGCGTTCCCGAAAGATAGAGATAATAGCCCGTTGAAATAGGCAGAAAAGTTTCATTGTAGGCATTTCCCGCTTCCTCGTTCTGATATTTTTCCATATCAAAATCTGCATCGGCTTCTTCATCGGGATTTTCAAATAGCTTTCGTGCATTCTCTCGCCAAGCACCGAAATGATATTCGTCAAAGATAATGATATCCCATACCTCAGTATGAATAAATTCATTTTTTGCCTTGATACCGCCGTTTTCATTAGTGCCAAGCAAGTCCTGAAATGAACCGAATACCACGATAGGCTTTGACTTGTCCGCATTGCGAAAAGCACTGTCAATGTCGATATTGTTGTTTCGTGCGTCCTTGTTGGAAATAAACTGCCAGCCCTCAAAATCGACGTGGGTCTGTAAGTCCTCGTGCCATGCGGATTCTACCGCAGGCTTAAAGGTCAGTACAAGAATGCGTTTAAATTCCATTTTTTTGCAAAGCTGATATGCCGCAAAGGTCTTGCCGAAACGCATTTTTGCATTCCACAAGAATTTAGGTGCTCTCGTGGGATCGTCTTTTATGGCACTTTTGTAATACTCAACCGTGCGCATTACGGCTCTTGTCTGTTCGGGACGCATCTCGAAATTTTCGGTGCGGACTGCATTGAATATTTCCCCGTTTTTCAGTTCGTTTATTGCTGCACGGACATCATTGACGGAACAGAAAAACCATTCGTTTCTGTCCTCGCCCTGATTGAGCTGTCTGAAACCGTTTCTTTTAAGAATATTATGTACATCGTGGTCGGTAAAGCAGGAGCCGTCGGGACACATTGCGGATTCTGTCAAAAGAATTTTATATGGCACCGCACTTGTGTGGAGCTGCTCTCTGATACGGGTATCGGCATCACGATCGGTATAGCCGACTTTTATGTAACCCTTGTGCGACTCAACGCCTTCAAGGCAGTAGGCATAAATCGTAGGATTGACCTGTGGACGCTGTTTGAAATATTCGTAATCAGCCATTGCTGTCACCGCCTAAATCCATTGGTTTTATCATTGATTCTATGAATGATATCTCTTCGTCTGTGAGGCTGTATTTTTTGTATAATTCTTCGTCTGTCCAAGTGATATTAAAATCCTGAACAGGTACAAACTGATATACACCTCTTGGACCATTTTGAGTTTTCTTTTTTATGCTTACAAGATACCTAAAAAATCGTGACTGAATATATGTAATTATATTTTTACATTCATTTTCAGAAAAATGGTGCTTTATTGGATCATATCCGATTACCAAAAATGTTTGTGAACATACGCTGTTGGGTTCACCGTAAAAAGGCTTTCCAAGCACTTGTTCATCATAACCACTGCCGCCGGCTGCGGGAATATATACTTTGTGCAAATCTTTGGTTGCCTGATTTTTGGGTAATTGTTCATTGCTTATCCAGCGAAATGTTCGCTCTCGATTTACATTCAAATAGTATTTGATTGAATATTTTTCGCTTCTTTCAGATTTATATCCTGTCCAGTTAGAGGTTAGCAGTGTGCTGTCATCAAAAAAGTGTTTTGCACTTACCAATCCGGAAAAGTTTTTATCAGGGTTGTTATAATATGCTCCGTCAACCGCTTCAATTTTTTCAAGAATTGAATAAGCCTGAGGATCTCTTACTACTATACCTGCATTTTTTGAATCAAGATAATCGTATCTTTCAAGTATTTTATTATCCTGAGATTGGTGAAAATAGTAGCTGCATTTTCCTTTATAATCTCTGTCCCACAGAAAATAATTAACGCCGCCTTTTATCTCCACACCGGGAAAACATTCAGAAGCGTTTTCAAAGTCATGGATTATCTTAAACTGATTTGATGATAATGCTGCATCTACCCATGCTTCCGGGATTCCTTGTGCAGTTTTTGTCATCCATCTGCTTGGTGTTATCATACATAAATATTTTGGCTTCAATTTAATCGACTGTTCAATAAAAAGATTGTATATTGATTTTGCATTTGCACTGTTTCCGCCTTCAATGCCGAAGGTCATCTGATACGGCGGGTTACCAATTATTACATCGAATTTCATAGACCAAATGTCCTCCGGTTTTAATGTATGTATCCATTCGTAAGCGTGTGTTTCAAGCTCAGAACCACGATCATATCTTCCTGCGGAAGCACCGCAAAAAGTACATTTGCCGTTTACCCATGTGTGCTCTGTTCGTTTATATCGAATATTACCCTCAGCATTATCAAACTTAACAACCGAATATTCGCTGCTTGGATAAGCACTGCAATACAGGCTCCGTCGCGAAATAAGACTTGTCAGTTCGGTAATTGCAATGCCGTAAAGCTGATATCTGAAAATATGGTCGATACGTTCGTTGAGGTCGGGGAACTGATGCTCCAGACCGTCAATGAGCCGCTTTGCGATCTCACGCAGAAAAACTCCCGATTTGCAGGCAGGGTCAAGAAATTTTGTATCGGGATTTGAAAAAAGCTCCTGTGGCAGCATATCAAGCATTGCATTTGCCACGGACGGCGGTGTGAAAACCTCATCACTGGACAAATTTGCAAGGCAGGAAAGAACATCGGGGTTATAAACATTATCAAAAATACTGTCAGCCATTTTCCCATAACCTCCTGTAATTGCAGACATATCTGCTTATGAGCGTGCCTTCGTCGGTTTTGTCATCAAGCAGTGTCTGTTCATCGTCACGGTTCAGCAGCTCGGAAAAAGTAAAATCCTGCCGCTGCATATTTGCACCCATAATAAACGCCCATTCGGAAAAAATAATAGAAGTGTCCGTATCAATGCCGTTTTCATCAACGCACATAAGCGTCAGAGCATTACCGCATACGATATTTTTCGACAAAATAAAGCGAATGGATTTTTCCGTGTCCTCGCTGTACGCTGTTTTTACAACGGACTTGTATTCCTTTTGCCATATTTTAAAAAGCCTTTCACGGCAGACAGAAACATTATCTGCAAGTATGTCCACGCCGTAAATGCTGCTGACGGCAAGCAGAGCATTTTTCTCATAGTCAATGACTGATTTTTTGTATTTCTTTTTTACCGCCGCAAGCTTGCGGGAGAGTATTTCTGCAAGGAAATTCCCATCACCGCAGGCAGGCTCAAGAAATCGACTGTCGATGCGGCTGCACTCATCAGAAACGAGGTCGCACATAGCCTTGACCTCACGCTCCGCAGTATAGACTTCGCCGTGATCCGCTACTCTTTGGCGGGATTTTATTTGTTTTTCCATTTTATCACCGTATATAGAATTATATTCTATTTTTATAGTCTAAATTAGCCTATATTTCTATAATAATAGCATAAAATAGAATTATATTCAATACCTTTTTCTAAAAAAGTTACTTTTGGGGGAAATATTTTGGATAAGCCTTATAGTTTTGGTGATATATTGCGTCAATTGAGAATTGATAAGGGACTAACACAAAAGCAGTTGGCGGATAAATTGGAATTAAGCGTTACAGCTGTCAGCAAATATGAGTTGGGTACAGCATACCCTCCATTTGAGAAGATGAGGGGCATTTCAGCGGTTTTTAACGTTACAATGGATTATTTATATGGTATGGAAAAATCCACCTCAATATCAACTGTTAATCTGTCCGGAAAGCAGGCAGATATTCTGCGCAGCCTTGCAGATATGTTCCGCAGCCAAAATGGTTTATCGGACAAAAAAATATCCGAGGAGCAGTATGCGCTCCTCGGCAAGATTGTTTGCGAGATGATGAAATAAAAATACCGTATATCGGGCTGAGCTGAACCGATATACGGTATTTAATTGTGTTGACTATAATTAATTTAAGTGATAATATATGATGTATTCTCCCATCATAGCATGATATTTGATTTCTTCTAAATCAAATATCTGTTCTAATATAAATTGTAAATACTCTTTACTTGATACCATTTTATATCCTTTCAAATTCCGATATTTCGAGCAGAATTACTACCCTATTTATTGCATTATACCCAAAAGCCAAAACATAGTCAAGCAGCTATCCGAGCAAAATTGCAGAATTGAAAATCCAGATTAGGAGCTTTCAGCTGAAAAAGTCAAAACTTCAAAAACAGAAAAATGTAGAAATAAACTTATGGACAAATCCCTTGCCATCGCGGAAATGAAAGGAAGGTTAAATGCTCTTCTCGGCGATTTAGAAGAAACTACAAGTTCGAGCGTAAGAAAGAAAATCGGAAATCTCCTGTCGGGGAATTATTAAACGCATTGAATTTGTGCGGTTGAAAAATTGAGCGGAAGATACCCGCAAGCGTAGAAAAGGTATATACCTTTTCGTTGCCGCCCACGCAGGTACGGCATTCTTAAGGAAAACCTCTAAAATCCCAATACACAAAATATAGAGATAACTGAAATATCTGCTCTTGGTGGTTATTCACCGAAAAGATACGTATCTTTTCTACGCTTGCGAGCATTTAGCGAGCATTTAGCAAGCTTTTACCCTTAAAGTCATATGACTTTTCAACGCTTGCGGGTATCTGCCCATAAATCAAATTCCACAAGGAAGAAAGTCATTTTCTCCATTTTTTAACAGGCTCACTTTTACCGCAATCATCGGAAGTCGCAGGAAAGTTTAGCATCCATTCCGCATATTCTTCCTCAGTGATGATTTTTTCGCTCAGCTCATTTCTGCGGAGCTGCCATTCTGCAAGAAATTCATTGAGCAGATGATTATGAAATTGTAAAGCAGGCTGCGAATTGCCAAGTTCATCGGGAACGGAGAGTATTGAGAAATTGTTTGTGTGGTTCTTTTTCGATTCCTGCTCTAAGGCGAAAAGCAGATGAATGAAAGTTTCCGTATTTTCCAAAGACGGATTTTTCAAAGAATTGATATTAACGTCCAACACGGCAGCTATCTCCGACAGTAATTCCGACTTTGGCGTTCTTGTGCCGCTTTCATATTGTGCAATTCGGACATCGGCTGATTTTTCATCGAAGCCGAGTTTCATTCCGAGTTCCTTTTGTGTAAGTTCCCGCAGATTTCTTGCGTTTTTGATTTTCTCACCTATGGTCATAGTGTTCTCCCGAAAAAATATTCTTAAATAGATTATACCATATTTTCAAATTTCACTCAATAGCCTAATCAAAAAAGTTAAAGAAGTTTTATGAAAGCAATTGACAAAAGCAAATTTGTATAGTATAATAACGTTAAACATTTAAGTTTAGTCGTAAAAATGAAAGGCAACTTTTTGAAAAAATTGAATAACGGCGTCCCAAAGGAGCGGGACGGAACAGCGAATGAGAGCTAAGAGCAGATCTGCGGATTTGTTTCTTGGCTCTCTTTTTGTATTTTCAAAGGGACTAAATGGTTATGTTGATCAAACAGAAATAAGAACAAAAGAAACAACAAAGAAAGGAGGATCCTATGACAGATGTATGGGACGGTTTTGCAAACCTTTTGGCTGAATTGATTGAGAAACACGCCGCAGAACTTTCCTATGATGATATGCCGCCACCTGAAAAAACTTATCCCTATGCTACCAAATGTAATGAACATACAGATACGAAAACGAATGTTGACAAAGTTAATGATATATGATATAATATTCGTGAGATAATTGTCCAAACCGTTTGAGATGATTGGAGATGAGTTTTGCGTTATGGCAACAAAAGTATATACATACACAAGAGTATCAACCGCTATGCAGGTAGACGGCTACTCTTTAGATGCCCAAAAGTCACGAATGAAAGCCTTTGCCGACTATAACGGCTATGAAATTGTCGGAGAATACGAAGATGCAGGCAAATCGGGAAAATCCATTGAAGGCAGATTGCAGTTCAATCAGATGATGGAAGATATTAAGTCGGGAAAGGACAGTGTGTCCTATGTGCTTGTATTTAAGCTCTCACGTTTTGGAAGAAATGCGGCTGATGTACTTTCAACCTTACAGATCATGCAGGACTTTGGTGTGAACCTTATCTGCGTTGAGGACGGCATTGATTCTTCAAAGGACGCAGGCAAACTGATGATATCTGTATTATCTGCTGTTGCCGAGATTGAAAGAGAAAACATCCGTGTCCAGACAATGGAAGGACGTATTCAGAAAGCCCGTGAGGGTAAATGGAACGGCGGTTTTGCTCCGTATGGCTATAAGCTTGTAAATGGTGAATTGATAATCAACGAAGAAGAAGCCGAAGCTATCCGTGTTATCTTCGACCAATATGTGAACACAAATTCGGGTGCAAACGGGATCACCAAATATCTTGAAGATCACGGTATTCATAAGATCATCAGACAGAATGGAAAAACTCCGCTTTTTGATGCATCTCTTATCCGCAAGATACTGAAAAATCCCGTCTATTGCGGTAAGATCGCCTATGGCCGAAGAAAAACAGAGAAAATACACGGAACAAGAAATGATTATCATCTTGTGGAACAGGACAACTTTCTGCTTGCAGACGGAATCCATGAACCTATCGTTTCGGAAGAACTCTGGCAGTCGGCACAGGTTAAGCTCCTTGCACAATCAAAGAAATACGAGCGTGTGAACACAGGCAAAGATACAAAAATTCATCTTCTTTCGGGCATTGTGAAATGTCCTATATGCGGTGCGGGAATGTACGGTAACAAAAGCGTTAAACATAAGAAAGACGGCACTAAATACAAAGATTTTTACTACTATGGCTGCAAGCACCGCACTATGCTCCACGGATATAAGTGTGACTATAAGAAGCAGATCAATGAAGATTTGCTTGACAATTCTGTTTCAGAGATTATAATTAAATTAGTACGCAATCCAAAATTTGCGTCAATGATGCAGGACAAGATCAATATGCAGGTCGATACATCCGCTATTGAACAGGAGCTTGCAAACTGTGAAAAGCAGCTAAGGCAAGCATATTCGGTGAAGTCGAAGATAATTGAAGAGATAGATTCACTTGACCCCGATGATAAGCACTATATAAACAGAAAAGCCGATCTTGACGATCGTCTTTACAAGATGTATGATAAGATAGAAGCTGTTGAAAACCAGCTTATTTCTGCAAGAGCAAAGAAGCAGTCCGTTGAAGCTGAAAAGCTGACAAGCGACAATATCTACAAGGTGCTGATCTGTTTTGAAAGGCTGTATGCTGTAATGAATGATGCCGAAAAACGACAGCTCATTGAAGCACTTGTTTCCGAGATTCAGATTTATAACGAACGTCAATCCAACGGTCAGTGGATAAAGTCTATCAAATTCAGGCTCCCGATTATTGAGGAGAATATGGATATTTGTTTGGACAACGATAAGCACGTTGAGTGTGTGGTGAAATTATCAATTAAAAATCACACATAAAAAATCACACATAAAAACAGTTATAAAAAATGCATATTTTGTTTGATATAAGGGGGTTACATGATAACCATAATATTAGATTGGATTTACCAAAATTCTGCAGCAATAATAATTTCATCATTGATATCATTATTGATTTCAATGATGTATTACACCAAGGGAAATAGAGATGAACTTTTAATGAGCATCATATTTCCGATGATACAAATTTTAAACAAGGACTATTCAAAGAAAGCATATGATGAGCTTTCCGCAATAAATTCAAATTATGCCATTCGGTACTTGAAAAAAAAAGAACGAGATGTTATTATGCTTTTAATAAAACAATACGGTGTGATTAGTCAATATAGTAAATCAAAATGTGACACAGATTGCATATTATCATATTTTGATTTCAAATTAAACGAATACGGAATCAACTCAAAAATCTATCCAATTTATGATGAGGATGGCGAAATTGTAGCTTATGATTATCCACCAGATTATTATTATCTGGTGGAATATGTGAGTAATCAAGTTTCCGAAATGGAGTTTGTAGTATATCCCGAAGAAATCGAAAAAAAAATAATCAATGCTTTTACAAAATATGCCCAAGAGTTTTATACAAATGAAAACATAGATTGGTTTCAAGATTACTCAATTGAAAAAGTAGCGGAAAAATCACAAATATCCCAAAAATGGAAAGTCGAATTTGAACTAATGGAACAAAGAAAAATTAATTTTATGAATCTTTCAATTTCTAAAAAAGTTCTTAAAATTCTAAAAAATAAGTAAAAGGGGGTTGGAACATACCTTCTTTTTATATAGCTGCTATAATTTTTTATATCAGTACATAAA
>ERZ1026854.441-NODE-441-length-28974-cov-5.470521_pt1 | contig 28974 bp, 18 predicted proteins | sample MGYA00380157_ERZ1026854 | MGnify/ENA primary metagenome ERZ1026854 (study PRJEB33269, sample SAMEA4719793) | human gut metagenome | biome: human-associated habitat; feature: organic feature; material: feces | place: Cameroon | collected 2013-10 ... | reverse complement strand
ATCGTAGTAACGATAGACCCCCGGGGAATGTGGAAACAGGGCGATTTTCTCCCTGACTGTAAGACCCTTCTCGCTCAAAGCGTTTGAATATTACTTCTTGGCGGTCACGTACTTGGCGACCTCCTCCTCAATGCCTTCACCGCGGAGATCCCTCTTGACGATGGTTCCGTCAGGTCCGAAAAGGATGATGTGAGGAATGCCCTGGATGCCGTAGAGATCGGTAGGAACAGCCTGCGCGTTGATGATCTCGTTCCAGTTCACGCCATAAGCCTTGGCGGTGTCCACGGATGCCTGAGGCTGATCCCAAACAGCGACGCTGAGCACATCGAAATCGTCACCGACGTACTTGTCATAGACCTTCTTGATGTTAGGGATCTCCCTCTTGCAAGGGCCGCACCAAGATGCCCAGAAGTCAACGAGGACGTACTTGCCCTTACCTACATAGTCGGAAAGCTTAACGCCGTCGATGTCGAAGTCGGTGAACATCGCCCCCTCGGCGGTTGCCTTTTTTGCATCGATAGCTTTCTTCATCTTTGACACCACAGGAATCTCGGAAAGGGATGGATCGAGCAGGTTAAGCATCGAGTCCACCTGAGCCGGAGTAAGGTCGTACTGAAGGGTACTGAGCACCATAGCTCCAATGATGTTGTCCTTATTGGCATCGAAAGCCTTGTCATTGCATTCCTTTACGGCAGCCTCATAGTCATTATAAACCTGTTCCTTGACGGAATCCTCGGCCTCGTCGCCAAGTTCCTCAAGTCTGGCTCTGGCATCCTTCTCGAACTGAGCCATCGCGTCAGCGTAGGCTTTGTACTTCTCCTGAATGGAGACAGACGGTGCCTTGGAGGAAATCTCAACAGTGCCGTCCTCTTTGACGGTGAAAGTCAGAGGAGTACCATCAGGAATGAACGCCACTCTGGAACCAACGCCCGTCAATCTGGCCATTGCCGTCTTAGAAGCCGGAAGTTCAGCGGTAAACTTTCCGTCAGTCACAGGGACGGTCGTTTCAACCAGCAGGTCCGGAATCACAAAAGTAACCGAATCGGGAGCACCAGCCTCGAAAGTGCCTTCGATGGCTGTCTTGTCAGAAACCTTAGGGCCGCACGCGACAGCGGCAAAAGCAGCCACGGCTGCCAGAATGAATGATTTACGTTTCATATTCATGAATATTAATGTTCAACCTTTCCAGCCTCGAAGCGACACCACACAAGCGAGCCGCTTTTCCGCAACAAATGTAAAGTTATGAATATTTTCGAGAATATGAGTACCTTTGTTATACAGAATCAAATAATTATTTAATATGAAGTTGAAAGCCAGCATAAAATCGATGAGGCTGAGGACTCTTCCGCTGTCCTTGGCCGGAGTAATCCTCGGGGTGACGCTCGCGGCGGACAAGACAGATGTCAGCCCGTGGACAGCCGCGCTGATCTTCCTGACAACGGTATGTCTGCAGATCCTCACAAATCTGTCCAATGAGCTCGGCGACACCTTGAGCGGCACAGACTCGGCTGACAGGCAGGGACCTAAGTACGCACTCGGCAGCGGAGACATGACCATCGGAGACATCAAAAAACTCATCCTGATGTTCATCGGGCTTTGCGTCATCTTCGGCCTGGCGATGATCCAGGTCTCCTTCGGAAGCCTATTCAAGACAGAGTCTATCTGTCTGGAAGCGCTTGGCGCGGCGGCCATCGTGGGTGCGATGAAGTACACTTTGGGCAAGAATCCTTATGGGTACAGAGGGCTGGGCGACGTGTTCGTGTTCATATTCTTCGGCCTTGTGTCGGTGCTTGGCGGGTATTACGTCGCGGCTCGGGAACTGCCGCCACTGATTATGCTTCTGCCGGCCTCTGCCATCGGATGCTTCAGTGTCGGTGTGCTGAATGTCAACAACATAAGAGACATGAAGACGGATGCGGTGAACCGCGTGACCGTGGCCATCAAACTCGGAATGAAGGGTGCGAGAATATACCAGACCGTCCTGATCGTATCGGGCTGGATCCTGATGCCGGCCTTCTGCGCGATCTATGATTCCGCGCCGGGACATTTCCTGTTCCTCATCACTTTTCCATTGTACATCAAGCACCTGCAAGGCGTATGGACCCGGAGCGAGCGGGCTCTCGACCCAATGCTCCCGATTCTTGTGATCTCAACATTCTTCCTCTCCATCCTCGCCGGAGCGGGATTTCTGATTTTCTAGGAATATGCCGACAAAGTCAAAGGTTAAGAATATGTTCGACAGCATCGCTGGCGACTATGACTCTCTGAATCACATACTTTCGCTGGACGTGGACAAGATCTGGAGGAGGCGTGCGCTGAAGCGGATCGTGGACGCTCCGGCTCCGGCCCGTGTCCTGGATCTGGCCTGCGGAACGGGAGACTTCTCAATCGCCATCGCCAAAGCCTTGAGCAGGTCTCACAAACGAGTCGGGACTCCTGTTGAAGCACATGTTAAGGCTCCAGCCAAAGCACCAGTCGAGGCACAGGTCACTTCGACAGGTTTTGTGACAGGAGGTTCCGGAAAATCTGACTCCGCGACCAAAGGTCACGTGACCGGCGTGGATCTGTCGGAGGGTATGCTGGCGGTAATGCGTGAGAAGGTCGGCAAAGCCGGCCTGGCCGACATGATCAGCATAGAAGAAGGCGACGGCGAGGCGCTACGCTTCCCGGACAACACCTTCGACCGGGTCACCATAGCCTTCGGCATCAGGAACTTCGAGGACAGACCGAAAGGCCTAAGGGAGATGCTCCGCGTCCTCAAACCCGGCGGCCGTCTCGTGATCCTTGAGCTCTCCCGCCCAGAGAACAAGATAATCCGCTGGTTCTACGACCTCTATTTCCTGCACATCCTCCCGAAGATCGGCGGCAAAGTCTCCGGTGACAAGGCCGCCTACGCCTACCTCCCCGCCTCAGTCGCCGCCTTCCCCGGCAAAAAGGCGTTCATGGCCACGATGCGCGAGGCCGGCTTCCGCGCCGTAACCCACAAAGCCTTCACCCTCGGCATCTGCCGCATGTACACCGGCGAGAAATAAAAGGCGTGGCATTCAAGTTACTGAATATCAAAACAATAAGAAATGTCCTGGTGAAGAATCTCTCACCAGGACATTCCTTTTCTCCTTGATTTTAAAGGAGTTATCTGCCACGATCGTCACATCGCATCGACACTGACATTGTCGCAGTTTTCGAACGTGAAAGGCTCACCTTGCGGATCATATTCATAATCCTTGTTGAGAGTCACCTTGTTGTCCCTGTAGGTGACACCGTCCACGCAGTAGAGGTTCAATATTCTTGGATCAAAGGTCTTGAAGGTGTTGTCCTCAATCGTGATGTTGCTATGGTAGCGGCTTGCTTCCTTCTGCGGGATTCCGCTGCCTACCGCGATGCAGGCGCTCCCCCATCCCTTGCAGCCATGAAGACAGTTCTCGAAGACATTGCCTCTGATGGTCACATCCTTGACACCTGACTGCTCGTACCAGTAATTGCCGTCGCCCTCGAAAAGGATCGCGGCACCGGGAACATGGAAATAGTTGTCCTCAATGACGACCTTGCCTTTCGATCCGATCAGAAGGCCTCTGGCCCTGTTGTTGCCGAAAGAACAGCCTTTGATCAGCACCTCAGGCTTCACAGACGCGTCGGCAAGCACATCCCTCTCCTCAAACCCCTCCGGTATCGGCTCCTCGAAAGTCACGACGGAATAGTCATCGTTGAACTTATAGACCTCCTTGACTTTCAATGTGTCGTACGTCATCATCGTGTTGTGGCTGACAAACTCCATCTCCATTCCAACCTCGGCGAAATCCTTCCCATAGTTCGACCACAGAAGCAACTGGTTGTCCGAGACTTCCCTACGAGCCACCGCATACCATCCATGAATGTTGGTGGCATCGTCCTTCTGGTTCATGAACGTGCATCCGATCATTCTGATGAAGCCCTTGCAGTTCACGAAATGGGTTGCGTCGGCCGTGATGCTTATCATCCTGCCCTTGCCCGGAGATGGAACGACCTTGACATTGTTGAGTTCAAGATCCTTGGATCTTTGGGCAATAACGCCCATTCCTCCGCAGTGCCAGATGTTCACATCCTTCAAGGTGAACCCATCGCATCTTTCAAGCGTGAACGCGGGGTTCAGTCTGGCCGCGGCGCCGAAAACGAGGGTGTTGCCCGTGGTTACCCTGATGTCTTTCTCATAAACTTTGTAGTCTCCGTCAGGAAGAGCCTCGGCCTGAAGTCCCGGACCCCACACCCAATAGTCCCTGACATAATGAGCGACTTCCTTTTTCTCCGTGTCAAACTCCAGAAGATTGCCATAAGGGTACTTATTGCGGAACTCATCCCTAAACACGATGATCCCGCTCTCAAGGCTTATCCTATAGTCATCCGGGAACTTGACCTTGACCCAATCCTTGCCCGAACCCGTTATCAGACCTTCGGAATGGAATGTTCTTGTGTAATCAATGTCAAGACCGCTGACCGACACATTTCTGGAATCCTCGACATTGAACGGCGAGATGAATCCGGTGAACAGCAATGTCGTGCCGTTGCCTTCAATTCTAAGGCCGTCGGCTCCGACGATGTCAAATGCTATTCGCTTGTCACTCGGGTCGTTGTTGCTGATTTTCTGAAACTTGCCATAGCAGTAGTCCGGTTTGACAGAAAGAGTGCCTCCAGGCAGCACAAGGGTGCTTCCTTTGCTTTTCAGACAATCCTCCAAGGCCTTTCTTATGGCCGGCTCCACATCGTTCTGAACCATCTCCTCCGTCAGATAATCCTTGAGAAAGACTGTCTTGCCTGCCGGCTCCATAGAGCATGACGCGGCGAGGCAAACAAACGCCGCCATCATTATTTGAATTCTTTGTGTCATTACCTAAGCGATATATTCTTGATTTCCTTTCCTGATTTTACTGAATACTCACGGAGTCTTCCATCACAACTGATTCCGATCCTGAGTCTCTGTCCATCAAGCCTTTTAACCTTGATGTCGAAGTCTTTACCGAATGCTTTTACGTGATTCAACGCCATCTCATCCCAATCGGACGGCATCCGGATCTTAAGATTGAATGAGTCGAATCCGGAAGGCCTTATTCCGAAAAGACCTTCGGTGATTACCCTGCAATAGAGTGCGCTCTCCCCCGACAGATGCCGCTGCGACCCTTCAGGGTAGGCCTCGACCGGATACGGGACGTGGGTTCCGAGAAGGCGGCGCTCCGAATAATTGTGGAGTTGCGAGAGAGCCGCATCCGCATGACCAGCGGCGAAAGCCCCTCTAAGCGCATAGAGCGTTGACCTGTCCCAGAATGTGGAACTGCCCTGCTGGGTAAGAATGCCATCCTCCGTCATCATCTCGGATGAGAACAAAGCGGCAAGCGTGCCTTCAGCCCTGTCGTCAATCCCGAAACACAATGGCAGACAAATCCAGGACCTCAGCAAGTCGTTTCCTTCGTAGTAACGGTATGTCTCATAGCCGCTTACGTTGGCCGAGAAATAGCGACCTATTGATTCTCGCAATCGCGTCGCCCGCTTTCGGTACAGCCTTGTCACGGAGGAAGTCTCCCCCAGCAAAGGGGCAAGGTATGCGGCGGACACCAGCCCGTCGTAGTAGAGGCAGGCCGTCGAAAGATTGGCGTCTCCGGCAGGGAAGCGGCCCTCAAGCTCATCCGAGTCTGATTCCGGAACTCCGGCAGCGTTGAGTTTCCGGTGGCAATACTCCAGGCACCATTTCAAGAACGGCCAGAGCTGCTCCGCCTCGTTCTTGTCTCCTCTCGCCAGAAGATACCTTGACAGCCCATGCGCTATCATGGCCGCATCCCCCCTGTCACCTGCTCCGTCCCAGATGTCGGTCCCCTCGGCGATTATCGAACTTGGAATCGGCTTGAAATCATCATTCATGAATCCTGAATAAAGCCGGTAACAGTTGAACGCGGATTCGTTGCCGACCGCATAGCCAAGGAAAGGATAGAACGGATTGACATATTCACATTCGTCATTGCACCAAAGCGCGGCATAGTAGGACTCTCCGCCGGGACCGTGCATAAGGCCTCCCTTTGTCCTGTAAATGCTTTCCGAGGCTCTGATCTTGGCGAATCTAAACTCTGTGTTGATCACAGTGTCAGGTGTTTCCAGAATCAGGGACGAATCGATGGCGTCGCGGATGAAGGACATCCTGGCGGAATATTCCGCATCAAAGTCCGGAACAATCATGCTTCCTCCTTTTTCCCGGTAGGCTTGGAAAGCCACTTGAAATCCGATCTCCTGCCAAGGCTCAAGAACATAGGTTCCACTTCCAAATATGTCTGCCCGGATCACATAGCTGCCGTCCACTCCCTTGTCGGCCAGGGTCTTCGCCTCCTGGCTGAACTTCGGGACATTAAGCACCAGCGGACTGGCGGAGATATTCCTTATGCTGTAGATCTCGCAGAGCATCGGATGGACCTTGCTTGGAAACACCGTTGTCCTGACTTCGGCGACCGGCTTCGGATTGTCTCCTCTGGCTCCTCCGACATTCGCCTTGCCGACACCATATTCATTGACAACGGAAAGGGCTCCGTTTATGGACACTTTCTTAGTGGAAAGCTGCCGAGGCACAAGGGAGTTGATCCCGACCAGCGACATGACGTCCGTACCCATCCTGTAAAGCAGACTGGCGTGCGTGTCATTAGGGACACGGCGAAGCATCGGGAAAACCAACGATCTTTCCTGGCCGAACAGGCCTTTTTCGTCAACCATCCATCGAAGGACGCAGGAAACCTGTTCCCCGCTCATCTCGATGTGGTCGGAATATGGCAGGACGATCCTTTCGGGATTCAGCTCTATAGAACCGTCCGTTCCGATTGTCCAGCATGTCTGCGAATATGCCGCATTGGCGCTCGTTACCAGTGCCAGAATGGCCCATAGAATCCTTTTCATCACGTTTTTATTTTATTATTCCCACATCTTTGACTTCCCAGTCATCCGTTCTGAACGGAGCGAAAGGCTGACCGGAGGTTGTCATCACGTTTGCGTCCTCGGGATAGTTTCTGAAAGCATAGCGAGCGGCTACAGGCTCGGGGACATCTTCCGACCAGACTTCAATCTTATTCTGCCACCAGCGGAAGTTGACTTTGGCCTTATGCCAGACCTTGTCCGCCCCGGCGATCTCAAAGCCTCCCGGAGTGTAGTAGCCGTCCGAGGCGAAACCGAGAATGCTGTCGGACTCATTGAACTCATTCTGTCCGGAAAGATTGTTGAAACTCAGGACAAGCTGGTTGCACTTGTGGTAATCGTTGTACTCCTTCTCCATCGACTTGTAGGTCGGAGCAGGAAGCGGCACTCCATCGACACCATAGTCGTTACGGAGCGCGAGCCATGCAAGCCTGGTGCCCACCTCCATCTTCTTCCGAGGATGTATGCAAGTACGGCTGCCGATGTCTGTCGTTGCGGCAATGCCGCTATGAGGGATTTGAGCCATTGCCTGGTACTGTGCCTCCACGACCAGAGGCAGAGAGCGCAGTCCCTCGCCGTTGTAGGGGTAAGGGGCAAGCTGAACGAAATAGAACGGCATTCCCTCATCCTCCCAGATATTCCTCCACAAGCCAACCATGGAAACCATAAGATTCCTATAGTCAAACCAGTTGATCCTGTTCGACTCCCCTTGGTACCAGATCCATCCCTTGGCCGTGTAATGGCGCAGAGGCCAGATCATCGAGTTGAACAGCCTGTGGGGCTCACTGGTGACCCCTTCTCCGGAGAGGGCGAACTCATGGTTGATCCCCTCGGTGGAGAGGATTGCCTCATCGCTCATCCAGCATTCGATGCGTGTGCCTCCCCAGTTCGAGGAGATCAGACCCACCGGCACACCTACGAGAGCCTTGGACAACGCCCTGCCGAAGAAATAACCGCAGGCGCTGAACTGACTCGCGTTCCTCATGGTAGGCAAAAGCCATTCTCCTCCGCAGGTGTCCGCCGGTTCGTCAGCCGGAACCCGGGGAACCTGGAAAAACCTGATCAAGGAGGCCTCGGTAGGGACATCCATCAGGTACTCGGGATAATTTTCGACCGGCTGCATCATGAAACCGCAGAGCGGCATCTCCATGTTGGACTGCCCACAGCAAAGCCAAACCTCGCCGAGCATGATCCCCCGGACGGTGACCGGATCGCCGTCGGAGATGGTCATGGTGTGAGGGCCGCCGGCGTCAGCGGTCGCTACCCTGACACGCCAATTCCCGTCCGGATCAGCTTTGGTACGATACCTTTCCTTGCTCCATGACACAGACACTGAGACCTTTGCCCCGGCCTTGGCCTTTCCCCAGACATTCACGGAAGTGTTGCGCTGAAGAACCATGTTGTCACCGACGAGCGATGGAAGAGAGACTTTCGCAGACACGGACAAAGCAGTCAGCAACACCGCCGCCATCACAATAAGAAACCTTTTCATATCATTCAAAATTTTAATGCAGACATCAAGTGATCATTGAAAAATAACTTGAACTAAATCTGACACAAATTTAGTTCAACTTATTTTTTAACGCTTACCAAAAATAACAAAAATCATCGAATAGGAGCCATAACATAACAGGCACCACCTCCCGGAGCAAGCGGAACGGCAAGTGTGTCTCCACTGGCCACGGTGTTTTCAGAGATGACATACTTTTCCGGACTTAGATCAGAATCTGGGGAATCCTCAATGGAACGCAATGAATATTCACGCCCTGCATCAAGAAAATCCAGACTGATTTCAATCTCGCGCGAATTCCAGTCGGTCAAGGCACCGATGTACCAGGCACCATCCTTCTCCCTTGCGGTCACGATGAAGGAGCCGAGCTCCCCGGCGAGGATTTCCGTACGATCAAACACCGTCGGCAATGAGGCGATGAATTCCGAGCATGGCAGATCCGCCAGATAAAGTGACGGGGAGTCACACATCATCGCCAAAGGCGAGTCGAACACGACATAGGCCGCCACCTGACGGGCTCTGGTTCCCTTGCTCATAGGATTGTGCCAATCTATACGGAATGACTCCTCCGTGGCGTTCCGGTAAGAACCCTGCGTGTAGTCTGACGGACCTTGGATCTGACGGATGAACGGGAATGTGACATCGTACTCTACAGACTTAGGAGAGGCCCATTTCACCTCCTCCAATCCGTAAACACCTTCAAAATTCACAGCGTTGGGGTACGTCCTGTTCAAACCCGTAGGTTTGTATATTCCATGAAGATCCACCATCAGCTTGTGCCTTGCCAGCGCTTCCACGATGCGGTAGACCATGTCAACGCATTCTTGGTCATCCCTGTCAAAGAAATCGACCTTGAATCCTTTCACCCCGATTCCAGAATAGTAGGCCGCAGCCTCTTCCAGTTTATCATCCAGGACATTAGCAACCGCCCAGATAAAAACTCCGACTCCACGCGAGGCGGCATATTCAATCACCCTGACCAAATCAAGGTCTATGCCTTCACGCAGCGACATGATGTCATCCCTGGCCGACCATCCTTCGTCCATCACAATGTAGGGAAGTCCGAGGCGGGCGGCGAAATCGATGTAAGCGAAATAGGTCTCGGTGTTGACACCCGGCTTGAAGTCAACTCCCGTCAGCCCCCAGTCGTTCCACCATTCCCAGGCACACAGACCCGGCTTCACCCAATCCCACTCCGACGGGTCACCTTCGCGTGGCTCCGCCAACAGATAGACAAGGTCATTGACCGGCAGTTCCTTGTCTTCATCAGAAATCGCCACAATCCGCCACGGGTAAGTCCTTCGCGCGGAGGTCTTCGCGATCACATCCTTCCTTGCGGCAATCTTCTTCTGGCAACGCGTGGGATGGATGTAGCAACTGTCCGGCAGACAGGCGAACTCGCTCTTGAATCCGCCTTCCGTTCCCTTTAGGAACATCCCGGGATAGGATTTCAGATCAGACTCGCAGACCACAGCCTTCACCCCGTTGTCACACTCGATGGCCACCGGAAGGAAAGCCAAAGAAGACTCGGTTCCGAATTCGCTGACTCTCTGATGAGTATAGGCATTCTGGAAAGCGTTCGCATAGGGATCTTTCCCCACCGAGTAACTCAGCCATACCATCCTGTCCGACGGCAGGTTGAACTCTTCGGTCTCTCCGCGCACGACCACGGAATCCGAGGCGAAACAGCCATCAGTGACAAATCTCCACGCCACACCGCTGTCGTAGGCCCGGATCTCCAATGACCAGCCGCCAAATGACAGAACAGCCTCGTTGCACTTCCCCGAAACCTCTGCTTGTCTGTAGAACATGGCCTCCACACTCTCCTCGACGCTGCGACGACGCACCCTCATCTTTCCGGAGTTCCTCCCGAGAACCTTTCCTTCGGTGACAAACTCCATCTCCATCGCGGACGGAGAGATGAGAACGGAGCCGTCATGTGTGATTGAATATTCCAGCCTCTCTCCTGAGAGCACCTTGACGCAGGTTCTTCCGTCGGGAGACTCCAGAGAATATTCATTGACCCCGCAAGACACGGCGACAAGGAATGAAAGGACAGCGAGACTTGCCTTAATATATTTTGTGAACATTTCTACTTCAATGATTCTTCTATCAACTCAAGTTCCTTTTGGGAGTAGCAGGTCTTGCACACATCCTCGCCGGCGGCCTTTGAGACATAGGACAGGAAAAAACAGAATTTGTCATAGTCCGTCTTCAGCATGGCCGTTTCATCCTCTTCAAGCGCATACAGCAGCCTGAATGCCTCCTCATAGACCTTCCAACCGTACTTTCTCGCAATTCTCATGAAAGTGTAGTGCAAGGCATCACCGTTGTTCTTCGCGACACCGGCTCCGATGGTCTCGTCGTAGGCAATCTTGTAGTAGTCCATATTCTCCACGCCGGTGTAGAAAACACCGCGCTGCCCCATCCTGCCGCCACAGTCCTCCAGAGCGTAAGACATTCTGAAATTAGCGAATATCTCGTCGTTCCAGTTCCATGCGGAATTGGTTCTTGAGCCGTCGGGACGAGAGTATCCGGAAAAAGTATGACCGATCTCATGCATCACACCGAAATTCCAGTCTCCATTATCTCTGGTGGACAGCAATGACTTGTCAATGCCGACATGGTTGTTCCACAGGATCGGATTACCTGCCAACGCCCAATAGCCCGCCTCAACTCCCGGTGTGGTCAGGATGGTGATCCTGGAACCGTTGAAAGGAGTGCCTCCGACCAGCCTTGAGTAACTTTCATAGACCGAGTCAAGATTGGCCAGCCAACTGTCCAAAGTGGAATCGCTCACGCAGACTTTGTCGGTGTCGAGCGCCAGACGAATATGCTTGCCCTCACGGATGCAAAGCTCCTCCGGCAGGATCTCTCTCAAACTAATGCAGTCCCACCAAACCTTGCCGTGAGCCGTACCTCCATTGTACGTGCCTCCGTGGTCTCCAAGACGGCATCTGATCTGAGCCTTGCCTGTGGCGGCCGGCACAAAATCCACATAGACTTTCTTCCAGTCGCTGTCGCCATAACAGAATTCGGAAGCGTTCCATTCCTGATCAGTGTTCTCAGTCTCCACTGTCAACACCGCCCCACGGCCTTCAGACACTCCAGAAGTCTTGAGGAATGCAGACACGCGATAGATTCTCTCTGGATCAAGTCCTTCAACATCATGACAGACACTCACCTGTGCTCGTTCCGGAGAAGAGATGAAGACACATCCTCCGCCATCCATTCCTTCCTCCTGTCTCCAAAATGCAGCGGCTCCCTCGGGAACCTCACCGTCAAGCACTAACGTCCAGCTACCGTCCCCCAGAACATCCGTGCTGAAATTCTCTTCATAGGAACAGGCCTTCTTCTCCCCGCAGGCCAGTACTGCGGTTGCCATGGGCAGCATGATCGCCGCCGCTAATAACGGGATTCTCATCTGATACTATTTCTGTGTTGAAAGATATTTCTTAATAAGATCAAGTTCGCCGTCAGGGAATGTCTCCCGTACATCCTGTCCGTCAGGAGTGTGCTTGCTGAGTATCGTAAGCAGGTAATCGAATTTCTGCCATTGATTCATCGAGCTTTCCATAACCGAGTTAATCCTTGTCCTGTAGATCTCGTCCCACGTGTCTATCCACACTTGCCATCCGTAGGCGTCACGGATACGCCATAGACAATAGGTAAGGCCATTGCCCATCTCCTCGCACCTGCCGGCCTTTATGATATTGTCATAGGAGTTGGGCGTGTCCGATCTATAGAGGGCAACAACCTCCTTGCCGTGATAGATCTTGTCATTGTTGAAGACCACTCCGTCAAGTTTTTCCAAGGCATAGTACATCCTCCAGTTCGCCATTACCTCCTCATTGAAGTCAAAAGCGCAGGTGGCGCTGAATTCCGTGAAGTGTCCCGGAGCGAAATCATGGCCGAGCTCGTGCATGAGCCCGAAGCACCAATCCCCTTCCTTCACGGACATCAGCGTCTCGGTAATATAATTCTCGTTCCATTGGATAGGATTGCCGGCATATGCCCAAGCGTTGATGGAACCTGAACGGATTCTTATCTTATTCCCACCATACGGTTTTCTTCCGGAAAAAAGCTCCACATAAGCCTCATAGACCTTGTCCAGCTTTGAAAGCCACTCTCCTATCATTGATTCAGAGATAGCGATATATTTCTTGTCACACATCAAGACAAGATGCTCACTCTCCTGAACATACAGATCATTGTTATAGGAGATTGACACATTGTCGAAATAGGCTACGCCACGCGCGTCGTCACAGTTGGCGCCAAGCCTCAACGCTATCTCCAGATAGTCAGTCTCGGGTTCCAACTCCAAACTCACGGTAGTCCAATCCGTTGTGCCATAGACTCGTTTGGACTTCAAGGACCAGGCGGAATTCAGGGATATACAGGCTCCTGACTCCGGATTGGCTCCGCTGACTCCGCTTGTCTTGATCTTGACGGACACCTTGTAATTCTTCCCCGGAACCACCTTGATTCTCTGCACCACAGCCACATCGACCGTATGGTCAAGAGCCGCTATGCAAAGACAACGGCTGTCCTTGTAGCCGTAGCCGTCTATCTGAGAAACTTTTGCGCCAGATTCGCGCCATCCTCCGACATAGTACCATTTTCCATCCTCGGGGACATCACTGTTCTTTGTCAAGTTGATGTCATCCTCGAAGTTCTGATTAAATATGATGCCAGAAAGATACTGTCCGGCAGGGGGATTATCGGGATTCGGGTCATCCGGAAAATCAATCATAGGTTCATCCTTACCCGAACACGAAACGGCCACAAAAGTGGCCAGCAATAACGATGATAACAGGGAATATAGTCTCATGTCTCTTAGTCTTATCAATCTTCGCGAACTCAGCGGCGACTTATCTTTTACCGCCTGTTGAATCATAAAGGCGACGGGCGAAGCAACGCCCGTCGCCATATCGACCAACCCTATCGGGTCAGCCTACAGAAAAGCTTACGGGTGTTCCAATAACCAAAGACCGCCATCTGAAGGTCCCAGCTTCCGTCAGCCGGGTTGAATCTGGACTTGTTCCAGATCCAGTCATCGTCCGTCCTACGGTCACTCACATTGACCATCCTGTAGAATCCGTCCTTGTCCGGTTCCTCGCTGAGGTCGAACAGGATGACACCATCCTTCCATTTTCCGCCGTAGATTATGTAATATCTCTGCGGAACTCCTTCATGAGCAGAACCGGCAGTGAAGTCGATTCTGTTGGAGAAAGAGTTATAGCCGGTCTCATTCTCGGTGAACGCGGTAACTTTCTGGGTCGTCTCGCCACCGCCTTTGTTTGCCGCCACAAAAGTCGCATCCTCTCCGACAGTCAGGTTGAACTCCCACTGGACACCTTCGACAGTCTTGACATAGTCTCCGGTGATCGTCTTCACGACCTCAAAGAACACAGTCTGCCTGCCTTCGTCAAACAATGTTCCTTTAGGGAATTTGTCCTGATCAACCGTCAGCGCCACCATATAGGCGTCCTCTCCGTCATACGGCATAGCGGATGCATCTACCGCGAATTCAACTGTAGCCTTTTTGGACGCCGCCTTGATGCTCGCCTCGCCGACCGACACCTTGGAGACATCAAATGTCTTGTAAGACGTGCCGTTGGCGGCATTGTAGGCGCTCACAGCCTCCGGATCATACTTAAACGAAACCTGAAGGTCGTTGGACAGCGGGGCGTTCATCTGGATCGTGACACTTCCTTTCCGGTAGGACGGAAGAACCTGCTTGCCCACGGCCTCCGGAGTCCATGCCCTAAGGGATGTCAGACTGGCGATCACGTAGACCGGGGAGGATTGCTCCACCACATAGCCACCTGTCTGTTCAAGTACAATAGGGCAAAGATATTCCTTGCCTTCTGCCATTCCTTTGCTGCTGAATGAGATGACATCCTCAAAGGTCATCTGTTCCGGATTGAATGTGCCGTCGGAGACCTTGTAGCATGACGAAGGGATTGGTTCATACGAGGTTCCGTTGGCGGCATTGAATTCAGCCACTTTGTCATCGGCAATCTTGATACTCACTCTCTTGGTGTCAAGGTTATTGAAATTGGTACCGGCCTTAATTGTCACAGTCTGGTCAAGCGGATCTATGGACAGGAAAGACAAGACTTCCGGAGTCTCCGGCACATCGACAATGATTGTAGGCTCAGAGGTCGTCAATCCTATAAGTATCGATCCCATAGAACCAAAATCGGCCACCTCCATAGAGGCTCCCGTGAGGACTACAGGAATAAGAAGATTCTCGGCCCCCTTTCCGTTGTCCCTCACAAGCTCGGCGGTCTTGATCGTTACGACAAATTCCGCCTTCTGGGTGTTAGGCGCGAATGTAACGGATTCAGGCATAGTGTAATACTTGGAATCCATCTGTCTGAAACCTGTGGAGTAAATCTCGTTGTATGAATCAATTTCCGCCCCATCCACGGAAAGATTCAGCATAAGCTCCTTTGACACGCCATATGTACGTTCTACGGTAACGGTCACATCCGTAGTCTCATACGAACTTATCGTGGCTGTCTTCTGCAGGCCGGACAAGGAGAATGCCGGGTCAGGAACGACATCCGGCCTTGGCAGTTCGACCGTACAGGAAGCGACTGTCACTCCAGCGAGCAGCAATATGGATGATATAATATTTTTCATTTCTGTGATGTTAATAATCTTGGTTAATACGTTACTCAAACCCACAGAGGTGGCCGCACCCGGCAAGCCACCTCACTAAGGGCGGCCACTAATAGAACGGAGCCTGCACCAGATTGGTGTTGTACGCCACTTCCGAAGCCTTGATCGGTGCCAGATAGTGCTCCATACGGAAGATTCGCGGCATTCCTTCAGTCATCGTGAAGAACTTAGGGTCGGTCGCATTCTCTCCCTCGGCGACGTTGAAGCCATAGACCGGGGTGTTGAGGACACCATTATCCCCATGGGCTATGAACCAACGGCGCACGTCAAAGTAACGGTGGCACTCCCATGCCAGTTCGACACGGCGCTCCTTCATGAGCATATGTCTCATCTGTTCTTTGGTGTAAGTCCCTTTATATTCAGGAATCCCCGCTCTCTTGCGAATCTCGTTCAGGTAAGGAAGTATCGTTGAATGGGATGCCGCTCCGGCATATTCATTCATAGCCTCGCAGTAGTCAAGATAGATTTCTCCGAGACGAATGACCGGGAACGGTATCTGACTGGAGATGCACTCGCCCTTTCCTTTGTCCGAATAGGCCGACAGAGGTATGTTCTTCTGAGGAGAGAGACCCGTGGAGTTATGATCTCCGGTCGAGCGGCTTTTGCCGGCGTTGCCTTTGTTCCAGAACTCGATTGTGGTCATCACTCCGGAACCGTCCTGGTTCCTCATGTCAGGGTGGGTGTAGCGGTCAAGACGCTGGTTCGGGAAATGCGTGGAGGCATAGAACCTCGGCTCTCTGCCGACAAACATCCAGAACGTGTTCTTGATCGTACCGTGCTCCACATCATCCTCGGAAGACCACTGCTTGTTGTCAAACCACTCTTTCAACGGCCTGGCCTCGCTACCGTCCGCCATGAAATAATCATTGGCAAGATTGAGGCTCACGGCGTCACGCGCATTCCACGAATGGAAGCAAGCCGGCAGACACTGCATTGTCCACCAATAGGTGGCCTGCGGACGAGCCCAGATCAGTTCTTTATTCCAGGTTGTGGTTATCTTCTGATAGTTCTTGACATAATCCTCAAAAGTGAGCGGCTTACCATCCTCGGCCTTCGGCTCCAGAAGCTCGTACTTGCCAAGATCGATCACCGCCTTGGCGGCGTCGGCGGCCTTCTTCCATTTCTCGTTGTCGTAGGTCTGGCTGATCAACTGCTTGCCGTCATGGTTCTTCCAGTTGGCATAAACGGTGTTGCCGTTAAAAAGAGGGCTTGCCGCGTAAAGAAGAATCCTTGCCTTCATGGCCATCGCCGCACCTTTTGTCGGGAAGCCATAGTCATCCTCCACCCTTTCCTCCAGCATTGAAGGTATCGCCGCGTCAATCTCACCGCAGATCCAATCCACGCACTCGTCATAGCTGCTCCTGCTAAGTTTCTCGGAGATGAACGTCTTATCGACTATCGGAATCGGGCCATATTCACGAAGAATCCAGAAATGGTAGATCGCCCGCATGAAACGCGCCTCGGCCTTCATCCTCGGAAGTTCTGTGACAGGATCAAGTTCCTTGCAGTTGTCAACATTCTCAAGGAATATGTTGCAGTGGCGGATGGCCTGATAGAACAGTTGGAAATAGTACTTGTCAGTCGAGGTCACTGGAGTCTCCGGGCTGACCGAACCGTTCAGAACGTGAGGAATATGCCAGTCAAGAGCGTTGTTCGCATCGTCAGTTCCGAACATGTAGTGGTTATAGTAGGCTGATCCCCAGAGTTCAAGCGGGAAGTAATCGGAAGAGTACATTCTGGCGAACCACTTGCGGGTGTCATTACGCGAAGAGAACACCTTTTCCAGAGTATTGAGCTCCTCTGGATCCTGGTCAAGGAAGTTGCAGCCGGCAAACAGGACCGGAACTAAAAGCATAAGAATATATTTTCTCATAATACTCTCTTTATTAGAATGTTAAATTAACGCCAAGGAACACGGTAGCTTGAATAGGGTAAGCATCCGCTCCCACTTCAGGATCCCAGAACTCTTTCTTGAACTTGCTAAAAGTCATGAGGTTCTGAGCAGACACATAGAATCTGAGATTGTCCAGTCTCATCCTGTCCAGAGCCTTGCGTGGCAATGTGTAGCCGAACTCAAGGTTCTTCAGACGCATGTAGTCACTGTTGCGCACCCACCATGTGGAGGATTTGTAATTGTTGACGTTCTGTCCCATGTAGAGCCTCGGGGAGAAGGCATACGGGTCAGGGTTCTCCTCTGTCCAGCGGTCGCGGAATTTGGTTATGAGGTTACCCATAAGCTTAGGGTCACGCTCTGCCTGGAAAGGCTGGAAGTACCATCCGGAAGTCAGATATGTAGTCGCCCCGAAAGCACCCTGCATAAGGAAAGAGAAGTCAAAACCTTTCCATGAGAGAGAGGCTCCGAGTCCAAGCACCTGCTCCGGCCTGGACGGAGAGGATGTCCAGATCATGTCATCCTCTGTGATCTTACCGTCATCGTTGACATCACGGTAGCGGATGTCTCCAGGACGCAGCTGCTCTTTGGTAAGAGAGAACTGACGGTAGTACTCCGGAAGGGCGTCAATCTCCTCTTTCGAGAAAAGATGCATGGCGTCATAGAGCTTACGCTCGCCGTAACGGGTACCACGCACATCCTGCCAAGGATTCTTGTAGACCTTACCGTCATCAATGTACTTATTCCGCGCGAAAGTGTAGTTGCCGCGGGCGGTGAACACCATTCCGTTGTCAAAAGCCTTGTTGTACTCAAGGGTCGCCTCGAAACCACGGTTGTCCATCACACCGGTGTTGGCATAGGCAGGATTCTGCAGACCCGCTATCTCAGACACCTGCGGCTGGATGAAGATGTTGCTTCTTTTCTCATAGAATCCTTCGAACGTGGCGCGGAAGGCGTTCCAGAAACCCAGTTCAAGACCCACATTGTACTTGGATGCGGTCTCCCACGTGATGTTCTGCGCCGCAAGCTGATCCTCGGCGAGTCCGCCGATCCCCTTGTTGAAGTTGAGACCGAAATCGGATGTTCCGTCAGCATCCTTCAGAGTTGAGAGGTAGGCAAAGCGGGTTGAACGAATCTGGTCGGAACCGACACGACCGTATGAAGCCCTTAGCTTGAGCCATGTAAGGACGCTGTTGTCCTTGAGGAATCCTTCGTTGGACACGACCCAACCTAAGGCCACAGCAGGGAAGAATCCCATCCTCTGCCCCTTAGGGAAGTTCTCCGAGCCGTTGAAACCAATGTTCACCTCGGCGAGATATTTCTTGTCATAGCCGTAGGTAACGCGCCCGGCGATACCGAGCGAGCGGTTTGGAAGGCTGGAGATGTAGCTGCTGGCCGTGTTGATCCTGTAATCCTTCATGTAGTAAAGCGCCAAGCCTCCCACCTCATGCTTGCCGAAGGCTCTGTCGTAGTTGAGGGAAGCCTCGAAGTACTGGCTTCTGTTGCCTGAGGCCGACGAGGAATAGTTCAGATACTCCTGTTGCTTGTTGGCGTCGATGACCTTGTACTGGATGTCTCCGGCCTCGTCACGTCCGAGAGCCTCATAGAGAGTAAGATCCCTGGAACGTTTGGCGACATCATAGTTGACAGCGTCATAGGCATAACGGACTATGGCCGACAATCCTTTCGCCCAACTCCAGAAAGAGAAGTCCTGAGAGATTGACAGATTGGTACGCAGCTCGTTTGTGGTGGTGGTCTTGTAGCCTCGCTGGGTCAACTGGATGTAAGGATTGTAGAGCGAATCCCTGCCCGGGAACTTTCCATCCTTGTAAAGGACTGGGAATGCGTTAGGGGCGCAGTTGTTGATCCAGAGATAGATGTTGTCCGACCCTTCGGCCGGCTCGACATTGTTGGCCACGTTACCTTGAAGTCCCAGCGAGACTCTTGTCCATTTCGTGATGTCCATGTCAACATTGGTACGGAAGTTATAACGGATGTAGTTGATGTTCTTTCCGTACGATCCGATCTTTGTCGAAACCCAAGGGTAGTCGCTGTTGTTCACGGCGTACTGTCCCTCTTGGTTATACACCGACATGGCGGAAAAGTACTTCACCCATTTTGAACCACCCGAGATGTTCACACTCAGTTTCTCGTTCATGGAATACTTCCTCATGAGCACATCCTGCCAATCCACATCCGGATACAACTCTGGATCCGTGCCGTCGCGCATCGCGATAATCTCTTCGTTGGAATATTTAAGGGACTGTGCGGCGGAAGGGTTGGCGTCTATGGCCTCGTTGAACAGGATTGATCGCTCATAGGCTCTCATATAAGACGGACGCTTGGTAGCAAAGGAGAAACCCTGCTCATAGCGGGCGTCAACTTTGGCCTTGCCGTCGAATCCCCGCCTCGTCGTGATGAGGATGACTCCGTTGGCTCCACGAACTCCATAGACAGCGGTGGCGGAAGCGTCCTTCAGCACGGAGAACGACTCGATCTCCAGAGGATCGACGTTGCTCATAGGGCGCTCGATGCCGTCCACCAGCACAAGGGGGTTCTGATTTCCGGTGAATGTGGAGATGCCTCTGATCCAGAACTGGGCATCATCCTTGCCAGGCTCTCCGGAAGACTGCACGGCGATGATACCCGCCACCTTTCCGGCGATGGAGTTGGTAAGGGAACGCACCGGAGCCGTCAGCTCCTTCGGCTTGATCGCCGCCACAGCTCCCACTACGGACTCCTTCTTCTGAGTGCCGAAGCCGACAACGACAACGTCGTCAAGGACATTCTCATCCTCCACCAAAGAGACATGTATCTTCTGAGATGACTTCACACGGAAGGTCTGAGAGACAAAGCCAAGGAAAGAGACCTCGACCGTGGAGTTGACCGGAACAGTGATGGAAAACTTACCATCAACGTCAGTTACGACACCAAAAGGTGTTTTCGTCTCCATCAAAGTGACACTCGCGCCAGGGAGCGGTTCCCCGCCTGTGTCCGTGATGACACCTGACAGAACGGCCTCGGACTGTGCGAAAGAAGCCACAGCCCCCAACAGTAATGTCAAGACAAGAAGCGAAACCTTTAAACTAAGATTTTTCATTCTGACTGATTTTTATGGTTTGCAATAATAGTGTTGTTAATCCGCCCAATGGCCATGTCAAAGGTAGACAGAAAGAGACTATCCCGACCGCTCGTTTATCTTAATTTATACAAAATTTATCCTATTTAGGGCTTTTTAACGGCGACAGAAGTGAAAAACATAGAACTTTTATATTATTTTTGGATAAAACTTGTACGACATGTCTTTAAAACGCACCACCGCTTTTATCGCCCTTTTCCTTGCATTCTGCCCATTCCCGGCCAGCGCGCAGAAGCACAAGTTCATACACTATGGGATGGAAAACGGCATGAGTTCCAACACCATATTCAAAATTCTGCAAGACAAGGACGGGCTGATGTGGTTCGGCACCAATGACGGGCTCACAAGGTTCGACGGCACAACCTTGAAGACTTGGAGGAACAACCCGTCCGATTCCAGATCGCTGGGCAACAACTCGATCTACTCCTTGAAGGAAGACAGGAACGGCACTCTGTACATCGGTACGGAGAATGGCCTCTACGCTTTCGACAAGAACGAGGAACTCTTCACGGAGATCCTGACTCCGAAGTCGCTACCGGAAGCAGAGAAGAACAGTTTCAGCAACATACTTGTACGAAGCCTGGACTTGGACAAGAAGAACAGGCTCTGGATAGCGACATTGGGACAAGGCCTCCTTCGCTACGACATCGAGACAGGTAGGCTTATCCGGTTCTCAAAAGGGAAGGACAACAAATTCGGAATAGATTCTGACTACATCACTTCAGTACTATGTGACGGAAGAGGCAGAACATGGTGTACGAATGCCAGCCAGAATATCTATCTCTATGATGACGACAAGAACATGTTCTCCAGAATACACATCTACGATGAGAGAGCGAAAGCCGAGGGCAACGCCGCTTTCAGCCTGTGCGAGGACTATCAGGGCAACATCTGGATAGGAGGATGGGGAAACGGTCTTTTCCGCTACGACAAGACCAGCGGGTCATTCACGAACTACAGGCTCACTTCCGACAACGGAAGCAAGCTTTACACCGGCAGGATCCACACTGTCACGGAAGTGGAACCGGGGATCATCTCCTACGGCTGCGACAACGGTATTGTGAACTTTGACACTAGAACCGGCAGATGCGAGAACATACGTTACGAGCCTAACACAAACAGAAGCATCACCGACAACTTCATCTACGACATTGTGAAGGATCAAGAGGGTGGAATATGGGTGGCGACATACTTCGGTGGGGTGAACTATACCAATAAAAGCTCCTCTCTTTTCAACTTCTCCATGACGGACACCACTGGGAAGAAAGGCAGGGTAATCAGCAAGTTCTGCGAAGATCCGGGCAAAAAACTTTGGATCGGTACAGATGACGGCGGCCTGTTTCTCTATGACATGGCTTCAGAAATATGCAAGGAAAAAATCGTGGACAGGAACATGCCGAACCTCAACATCCACGCCCTGCTGAAAGACGGCGACGGGCTATGGGTCGGAACCTACAGCAAGGGTCTTTACTATCTGGACACGAAGAGCGGCGAGACAAGGCATTGGCCGAAATTCAACAGTGACAAGGATGGCACAGACGCCAGTGTCTACGCACTGTTCAAGGACATCAACGGAAGATTATGGATAGGCACCAAGACCGGGATAACGATCAAGGAAGGTGATGATTTCCGGGAAACCCTCGATCTCGGATTCAACAGTGACGTGATCGACATCCGCGGGGACATCCAAGGCAACATCTGGATCGCATCCATAAGCAGCGGCCTGATGAAGTACAGCCCGAAGACCGGCACGATAGGCAAACCATCGACCAAAGGTGTGATTCCTGACAAGATTCTGGCGATAGAGATTGTCCGGGACATCATCTGGATAGGTACGGCAGGAAACGGACTGATCCGATATGACACAAACACGGGGATAATCACGCCCATCAACTCTAAGGACATACTCTCCTCCGACCAGACTGTCTACAACATCATTTCAGAAAACGACAACCTCTGGGTCAGTTCAAACTCCGGACTTGTGCGATACAACACACAGACGCAAAAAGCAAAATTATTCGGAACCGGAGACGGGCTGAGCGCCAACGCCCTCAATTACAACTCAGGAGTACTTACATCGGACGGGGTGGTTTTCCTTGGCACCAATGGTGGATTCAATTATTTCAGACCGGACGAGATACCGACAAACAGCATCGCCCCGAGACTTTACCTTAGCGACGTGGATTACAGTGAATCGGAGACCGAGGCGAGAGGACTTCTGGCCGAAGCCAGAAAAACCGGGCAAATGCACATAAGGACGGGTCATAAACCCTTGAGACTGACTTTCTCTGTCCTGAGTTACATCGCTCCGCACAAGAACAGGTACAAGTGGAAAATCGATGATGGAGAGTGGAACGAATATGACTACAGAGGCAATGAGATCATCTTGACCGGGCTTAAAAGAGGAGATCACACAATCCTGGTCTCCGGATGCAACAACGACGGAGTCTGGAGCGCGGAGATCCCTACAGTGGTGAAAGTCAAGCCCTATTTCTACAACAGCACGGGTGCCATCATAGTATATTCCATCATCCTCCTGTCACTTGTCCTGCTTTTCGCCCGGATTCTTTGGGACTATCAAAAGGAACGGAAAGCCAACAAGGCTGAAAGGATACGCCGCGACAGGGATAGAGTACGTTTGGAGACCGAGCTGGAGCTGTTCACGGACATCGCAAAGGGCATCCGTACCCCCGTGATGCTCATCAACGGTCCCGTGGATGAGATCCTGGCAGAGAAGGGGCTCTCCGACAGGGCGCGGAAAAATGCGGCGATCATCAAGAACAGCAGCGACAAACTGCACGTCATCACTCACGAGATCCTTGATTTCCTGCACAATAGCATAGAAAGCCTCCGCTCGGACGTGGGAGATGTATCTATGCCGATGAAAGGAGAGTACCGGAATATAGCGGCAGAGATTGAGAAGACTGCGAAAAAAAGTGCGGCGGACACAGTCCTGCAGGACACCAACACCGTCAAACGAAGGGAGATCAGCATCATGATCATCGATCCGGATGCCCAGATGAGAGAATTCCTGTCTCTCGCCCTCGGCAGACACTACCAGGACATCCACACCGAGGAGAATGCGGAGAAAGCAAAACAGACACTCGACAACGGGGAACGGATAGACCTGATCATCAGCGACGCCGCAGTGGGAATTGATCTCTGCGGGGAATTAAGGAACGAGGAGCGCTTCTGTCATATTCCAGTCATTCTCCTTTCAAGCAGCGACAATCTCAGCCTGAAAGTCAGCGGCATCGGGAAAGGAGCTGACATCTTCCTGGAGAAGCCGGTAGAGATCGAGTATCTCATCACACGGATAAACGGTATTCTCGACAAGAGAAAAATGATCTGGGACAGTTTCAGCAAACGTCCGTACGCCCCGTTAAGAAGCACCGTGCAGGGTAAAGGCGACGAGCAATTCCTTCAGCAAATCAGCGAGATAGTGTCTGTGAGATTTACCGACATGGATTTCTCCGTCGATGACTTGGCGGAGCAGATGCACCTGAGCCGTTCCGTCCTGTTTGAGCGTACCAAGGAGGCCTGCGGCATGACTCCTAACAATTTCATCAAGGAGATGCGTCTGCGCAAGGCCGCCAGCCTGCTGGCCGAGCAAAAGTACAAGGTCAACGAGATCTGCTACATGGTAGGCTTCAACACCCCGTCGTACTTCGCCAAATGCTTCTTCAGGCAGTTCGGTGTCCTGCCAAAGGATTTCGTCGGCTGAGACGACCCAGATGTGCGGGAATGCGATTGACGTCACAGATCCGAGATTGTCTCGTCCCGCAGATCGGCGATGAGCCTGTCGATCGAATCCTTTGTGACATGCTGCATGACGACAACATGCGACAGCTTTCCGCCAAACGCCGCGTCCTCGCCGCAAGCGAGATTATATTTCCTTACGACTTTGGCGGAAGGACGGCGGAATATGACCGTGTTGCTATATTCATTGTTCCAATAAGGCCAACCTATCCTTTTAAGCTCAGACTTAAGGTATCGCGTGTTTTCAAAAATCCTCGCGGCCTGCTCTGTCCAGCCTTCATCGCCGACCGTTTTCACAAGCCACCAAAATTTGAGTGGCTCGATTCCTGATCGTGAGCAGTTTATCATGCGCATGTTGGCGTTCAGATAAGAGATGTCGTAGGTTGACTGATTGTCGTAAACGTCGCGGGTTGTGATGAAGAGTCCGCAAGGGCTGTCGATGCCGAAGAATTTATGACCACTGACGCTAATGGAATCAAAGCCGGTTTTCCTGCGGTCAACCAGGTCCTTATATTCGGTGAATGGCAGATAGCCACCGAACAGAGCCGCATCAACATGACGATATACAGCCATCCCCTCGTGCCTTGCCAGTACATCATCAAGAGCCTTCTGATCATCTATGGCACCCTTGAAGGTGGAACCCATCGCATAGACTATCAGACAAGGGCGTGTAGGGTCAAGGACTTTCTCCAACGAGTCCGGCACCATCCTGCCCATGGAGTCACTCTTCACAAGACGGACTTCGAGGTGCTGAAGATCACAAAGGCGATAGTTGCTGTAATGAGCCTCATCAGAGACATAGACGACGGGCATCTTGCCGGTCTTCCTCTTCAGATAATTGACTCCGAAATAAATACCGTGGTTGTTGCCGTCGGTTCCGCTCATGGTGACAATGCCCCACAGGTCATTCCCGTCAAATCCGTATTTAGGAGCGAAATACTGAATGACCTCACGCTCGAAATCCAATGAGGAAAGAGTGTGGTCACCCTCCTCGAACGGATCTCCCGCGTTGTTGATGATCATCGACTCCAGATTGTTTCCTGTGTACCAGCGGTAAAACTCCTCCAGTCTTATGTCATTGTTGCCTGGATAACCAAGGGTCATACTCCTTTCGGCAAGGCACTCGGACGCCCATCTGTCAAGTTGTTCAAATCCTGAAGAAACCACAACCTGAGCCGACAAAGCCAGACTGCCTGACAGCGCAGTCAGGCCGATCATCAAGCCCCTCATCAGCATGCTGTTCATAACTATTCAATACATTATTGGTTATTATAATCGTTCCTTAACCACATAGAAGAGTCTCGGAACCAAACACAAAAATAATGAATTATAGTCATTTCGAACATTTGGATCCATGAGCCCACTTGAAAAAGTGCCATTTGCCACTTTTTACCCCTTACAGAAGTATCTGCGAGGCACATGTTTTTCAAAAACGACTTTTTCAAGTGGACTCATCCATTGCGGATTGAAAGAACCGCACCAATGATTTTGCCTTTTCGGCAAAACGAAGTAAATTTGTGTTCAACGAAACGGACGGACGGTTTGCCGGGCTTCTTTGGCCGGGCCTCTGACGAACAGACGATAAACAGTGATATTCAAGAATATGAAAAAGTTCCTTTTGATTGCGGTTCTGGCGGTGCTGCCGTTTTTGGCGGAGGCGCAGAACGGACCGGCCATTGCCAGGATCGTGTGCGGGCCTTACCTTCAAAGTGTTACCACGGACAGCTTCACGGTGATGTGGATGACGGACGTGGACGCTGTGGGGTGGGTGGAGATCGCTCCGGACAACGAGGAGAATTTCTACTACAAGGACAGACCGAAGTACTACGACATGCGCGGCCACGGGCTGAAGCCTATCGGCAAGATCCACAAGGTGACGATTGGCGGGCTTAAGCCCGGCACGAGCTACCGCTACAGGGTGATGATGACGGCGGTGCAGGACTACTACAACAACTACAATCCGGTCTACGGGAAAGGCTCCGGAGCGCCGGCCTACAAGGTTGACCTGCCTAAGGCCACCACTCTCAAAGAGGATTACAGCGAGGTCAGATTCGCCGTTGTCAATGACGTGCACGCCCAGGACTCGCTACTGCGCAGATTGTTCGCTGACAAGGAGAAGAACAAGGAGTTCGACTTCGTTCTGTTCAACGGAGACATGACCTCCGACCTGGCCTACAGCGAGAAGATCGTCCGGCACTACCTCAAACCCGCCAGCGACCTGTTCGCCGACCAGACTCCTCTCTTCATGGTCCGCGGCAACCACGAGTTCAGAGGCAGGGACGCGCTGCGGATCTCTGAATATTTCGACTTCCCGGAGCACGGCCCCTACTACACCTTCAAATATGGCAAGTTCCTGTTTCTGGTGCTGGACGGCGGCGAGGACAAGGTGGACAGCGACATCGAGAACCAAGGACGGCTCTGCTCGGAGCCTTATCTGAACGAGGAGGCCAAATGGCTCAAGGGCGTGGTGGAGAGTGATGAGTGGAAGAACGCCGAAAGAAGGATCGTCTTCAACCATATTCCCCCTCAGATCAAGGACGCATGGCACGGCAATCTGAATATGTCACAGAAGTTCCTGCCTATCCTCAACGGTGCGGGTGTCGATCTGATGCTGAGCGGCCACGTGCACAAGTACTCTTTCCGCGAAGTTGGATCAACCGACGCATCCTTCCCTGTGATCACCAACGGCCAGTGGCAGAGGATGGAGATCACCGTGAACGCCAAAAAGATCGCCGTCAGGATCTACGACACCGACGGCAAGCTTACCCACACAGTGGATCTTTAGTAACCTTCAAAAAATAACCTGCCTCATCTTAAGGAATCTTTTCGGTCTATATCTGTTTTCTCATCAGTCATGTGCCACCGGCACACTCCTTCTTCGAAAATAGATCTATCCTCGAAAATCTTCTCCTAATCTGAGGCAGGTTATTTTTTTCACGTTACTTAGAGGTCTTATTCCACAAGGACTTCAGACGGTCAGGGAAGTGAGGGAATTCTTCAGATTAGCACACAGCGGATCTTTAGAGGTCTTGTTCTGAAAGGCTCGCAAGGAGGTGCGTAAGACTCTGAGCCTAATCAAGGATTTCTTTGAGTAAGTCCGGGATCACCAATTCCTCACAGTGGATGGAGGCGAGCCGGATGCGGCCCTCGTCTGTAAGCGAGAAGATCATCCCCCGCTTGTCAGCTGGGTTAAGTTTCCGGCTGATGAGGGATGTTTTTTCCGCCGAGGAAAGAACCTTGGACATATTCGAATGTGTAAGCCCCAACTCATCTGATAGTTCCGATGCCGAAGCGCTTCCCTGCCCCGCAAGGAAGCAGAGAAGCATCGCCTCGTTCAGGTTCAGCCCGAATTTCCTCTGAAACTCAGCGTCCAGCCCGGAGATCGCCCTATGGATCTCGCGAAGGCGGCAGATTGTGTTCTTCTTATTCTCCACGACCTACCAACTACAGCTCAACTTTAAGAACATCCTTGATGATTCCCTTGAGCTCCGTCTTAGACAAAGCCCCGAGAGACCTCTGCGGCTTACCCTTCATCGGAATGAACAGAAGCGTCGGAATCGATCTTATGCCGAAAAATGTAGCCAGTCCCCTCTCATTGTCCACATTGACCTTGTAGATGGTGAGTTTCCCTGAATATTCCTTGGCCAGTTCGTCCAGCACAGGCGACAGCTGCCTGCACGGCCCGCACCAGTCCGCATAGAAATCGACAATGGCCGGCTGAGATCCGAGATATTTCCACTCATCGGGGTTCTTTTCGAAGTCGTAGACCTTCTTAAGGAAATCAGCCTTGGTGATGTGCACAACCTTTGTCGTCGGCTTTTCCTTCGCCGCCGTCTCCTCATCTGGCCTTACCGCACCCGTCATCTCAACACCCTGCTCTCCCTCCGGTCTTTCGGCACCCGACAGCTCTGCTTTCTGCTCAGCCGCCAACCTTTCGGCATTCGGCATCTCAGCATTCTGCTCTCCCGCCAACCTTTCGGCATTCGGCATCTCAGCATTCTGCTCTCCTGCCAACCTTTCGGCATTCGGCATCTCAGTCGTCAATTCATTTCCTTTCAGCGTTTTAACTCCAGAATTTTCCAGATCCATCTTCTCAATTCCCAGCTCAGCAACCCGAGTCAGAGCCACTTCGACAGACTCGGCAACCAAAGCACTTCCTATTCCCCACCTTTCTGTAGCCTTGGTCTCAAAAGAAGAGAACAGAAGAAGCCCACCGACAGCCACCCCGCTGATGCAAAAGAGCGCCTTTAACGTAATTGCATTCATAATAATCAGTGTTTTAAATAATTAACAAGCATTTATACAATAGTTTCCAACGAAAACTTTCCCAAAGTACGGAATTAATTTCCAATAAAACAAATTTCCAAAGGAAAATATTATCAAGAACTATCTTCGGTCATTCATCGCACCTGCGCTTAGAAAGCAGAGAGACCAAGCCCCCTTTCAGAGATAGCCTCGTGCGCAGGAAGCGCCTCTCCGCTCACGGGAGCCCCCCTGGCCCGCCTCGTGCGCAGGAAGCGCCTCTCCGCTCACGGGAGCCCCCGCTGGCTCGCCTCGTGCGCAGGAAGCGCCTTTCCGCTCACGGGAGTCCCCCGCTGGCCTGCCGGGTATCATCATTGGCCGCCTGTTGGACCTAACCTTGGTGCTGTTGTTAACCGCATTTCGTAAAGAAACTTTACTGTTCCCGGATTTCGCGAATCTGTTTCGCGGCGGACGATTCTCTTTTGCCAGCCGTTTAGAGGCTATTTTTGATTTGTTTGCTATAGATTTGCACTCCGGAAGGCCCAGCAAAGCCCCACACATATAATTCCTCTGCAATTCCGTCGTCAAAACAAGCCCTTTCGGCGGTTTTGCCCGACAGAATTGCAGTCTATGCATTTTCAAAAACCTTTTTTCGGCAATTCTTAGAAGCTGTTTTGAATTGTTTGTTTGAAGGTTAAGAGCAAGCTCTTTCCCTGCTGCTCACCTCGGCAATCCGAACAAGTTCGATTGCCCTCGGTTCGGGCGCTGGGTTGAGAGTGAAAAACTTCAGTTTCGACCGCTTCTTCCAAGGAAGATAGCGGTGCT